>Ga0265798_10000336_pt1 | contig 84203 bp, 72 predicted proteins | sample P3T30metagenome_FD_192430 | JGI IMG/M metagenome (GOLD analysis project Ga0265798, IMG submission 192430) | Plant litter microbial communities from East Loma Ridge, Irvine, California - P3 T30 | ecosystem: Environmental > Terrestrial > Plant litter > Unclassified | place: USA: California... | reverse complement strand
TCTTGCCGCCGGTCGAGGGCCGCATGTCGGTCATCTCGGCCTTGCGCAGGTTCATCTTCTCGACGACCGTGCCCGAATATTCCTCGTCGACGTCGATGATGACGGTCTCGTAAGGCTCGGTCTTGGCGCCGGTCTCGTCCTCGCTGAACAGCACGCGCGGGCGGCTGATGCCGAGCTCGAAGCCCTCGCGGCGCATCGTCTCGATCAGCACGCCGAGCTGAAGCTCGCCGCGCCCGGCGACTTCGAAGCTGTCCTTGTCCTCGCTCTCGGTCACCTTGATCGCGACGTTGGATTCCGCTTCGCGGCTTAACCGGTCGCGGATCATGCGGCTCGTCACCTTGCTGCCCTCGCGGCCCGCCATCGGCGAGTCGTTGACCGCGAAGCGCATCGACAGCGTCGGCGGATCGATCGGCTGCGCGTGCAGCGGCTCGGTCACGGCGGGATCGCAGATCGTGTTGGAAACGGTCGCCGTGGTCAGGCCAGCGATCGAGATGATGTCGCCCGCGTTCGCTTCATCGGTCGGCACGCGCTCGAGCCCGCGGAAGGTCAGGATCTTGGAGGCGCGGCCGGTCTCGACGATGTTGCCGTCGTTATCGAGCGCGTGGATCGGCATGTTGGTCTTTACCGAACCCGAATAGACCATGCCGGTGAGGATACGACCGAGGAAGTTGTCACGGTCGAGCAGCGTCACCAGGAACTTGAACGGACCATCCGGATCGGCCGAGGGCGGCGGCACGTGATCGACGATCTTCTGGAACAGCGGGGTCAGCGTGCCCTCGCGGCGCGCGGGGTCTTCGCTCGCATAGCCGTTGCGGCCCGAGGCGTAGAGCACCGGGAAATCGAGCTGCTCGTCGGTCGCGTCGAGCGAGACGAACAGGTCGAACACTTCGTCCAGCACTTCCTGGATGCGCTCGTCCGGGCGATCGACCTTGTTGACGACCACGATCGGCTTGAGGCCGAGCGCAAGCGCCTTGCCGGTGACGAACTTGGTCTGCGGCATCGCGCCTTCCGAGGAATCGACCAGCAGGACGACGCCGTCGACCATCGACAGGATGCGCTCGACCTCGCCGCCGAAATCGGCGTGGCCGGGGGTGTCGACGATGTTGATGCGGGTCAGCGTGCCGCTGCCGTCATCCCACTCGATCGAGGTCGGCTTGGCGAGGATGGTGATGCCACGCTCTTTTTCGAGGTCGTTCGAATCCATCGCGCGCTCTTCGATGCGCTGGTTGTCGCGGAACGTGCCGGACTGGCGGAACAACTGGTCGACGAGGGTGGTCTTACCGTGATCGACGTGCGCGATGATCGCAATATTGCGAAGGCTCATGAAAATGCCCGATGCTTTGAGAGAGAAGAGATTGCCGGCGCCGATAGCCTAAATGGCGCCAGACGGAAAGAGGGCTGTCACATTGCGTGACAAGCGCCCCAAAACGAAACCGCCGCCTCCCGGTGGGAGACGGCGGCTGCGGTGCTTGGCGTACGCGATCAGCGCTTAGAAGCTGATACGTGCGCCGACGCGGATGAAGTACAGCGATGGCTTGATTTCCGCCACGCTTGCGTTCGGGTTTACCGCGGCGCTGTACTTGTACTTCACGCACGGCTGGTTCGGCGCGGTGTTCGGCGCACCGTTTGCACCGAGGCACTGTACCGAGACGACATCCTCGACATACGGGAACGCGGCCTGCCGGAACTGGCCCCAGCTGCGGTTGAGCAGGTTGGGGAAGTTCTGGATGTCGCCGAAGACCTGCAGCTTCGACTTGCCGACGAACAGTGGCAGTTCCTGCGCCACATGCAAGTCCATTTGCGTGTACGCGCGCGAGCGGACGCTGTTACGCGGCGCGATCTTGCCGCGATACTTGGCGAGGCCGTTGCCGTTGATGATCCCGTCGAGCTGCGCCTTGGTCGCATCGCTGTCGTAGGTGACGATCGGATCGTTGTCCTTCGGCACGTACAGCAGGAAGCGATCGTCGCGTCCGGTCACGCCGAACACGATGCTGCGGGTGGCGGTGCCGACATCCGTCATCGTGAGGCTGTACGGACGGCCGGCGTTGGTCGATCCGAACAACTGGAACGTCGTGGTGTTGTCGCCAAAGAAGTCGTGGTGGAAGCCGACGCCATATTTGAACGACCACCGCTGCTGGTCGTTGCTGATGCCGTAAGCCGCGCCGCTGCCGTCGAGGAACGCGCCGTTGCCGTAGTTCGAACCTGCCGTCGACGAGGTTGCCGGCGTCTGGTCCGTCACGTCCTGCAACGTATAGGAGACGTCGAGATCGAGGCCGAAGTCGAAGGTCTTCGCTGCACGGACCACGCCGATATAGCTGCGGCCCTTGGTGGTGTTAGCCAGGACGATGTCGGTGTTGGTGTTGTTCGCCACCAGCCCGTCGTACCGCGTGCGACCATCCGGCAGCGTGCCGACCGGCACCGAACGCAAATCGGTGAAGTACACCTGATCCTTGACCTTGCTCCAGTAGAAGTCGGCGCCGAAGTCCCAGCCGCCGCCGAGCAGGTTGTGCGGCGTCCAGTCCGCCGACAGCGTGCCCTTGTACACCGACGGGATGCGGAAGTTCTTGCCCAGCGCGTTGATGTTGGCGAGCGGGTTGGCGCCGTTGTTCGGGATCAGCGCCTGAAGCTGCGCCGGGATCGTCCCGCCACCGGGATTGCGCAGGATCGCGCTGGCGACGGCCGGATCAAGCGGTGCGCCGTTCAGCGTGTAGGTGTTGGCGCCCGTGCGCAGGATGGTCAGGCTGTTGATGCCGACGCCGCCGTTGCCGGCACCCGCGTTCGAGTAGCTGTTCGACAGATAAACGTCCGGCGAACCGCCGCCGAAGATGCCGAAGCCGCCGCGCACCGAGACGTCCGACACCGGCTTGTAGTTGAAGCTGACACGCGGCTGGAGCAGCCCCAGGCCCGAGTAGTTGTAGGTGTTCGGGAAGCCGTAACGCTGCGTGAAGCCCGGGTTCAGCGGGATCGGCGAATGCGAGCCGTACAGGTCGTAGCGCACGCCCGCCGTGACCGTCAGCTGATCGTTGACACGCCAGTCATCCTGAAGGCCGAATTGATACTGCTGATAGCCGAAGTTCGCGGCCGCGTCGTTGGGGTTGCCCGTCGCGGCGTTCTGATAGGTAACTGAGTTGGCGACGCCGGCCTGAAGGTCGGCAACTGAGTCGTAATACCAGTTGCCGCGCGTGTTCTGCAGGAAGAGGTTGAAGATCTTCACCTGATCGTACTGCGTGTACAGCTTGATGTCGTGGTTGCCCGCATTGTAGCGGATCAGGAACGAGCCGGAATAGGTGTCGGTGTTGAACACGTTGGACTGGCGCGAGCTGTCCGGGCCGAACGCGACCACGGGAATGCCGGTGCCGCAGCCAGTGAAGGAATTGCCGGCCTCGCCCGTCGTGATGCTGGTCTGCGAGGTGCAGACGCGGTTCTGGCCGAAGCTGTTGCCGCCGATCGGAAGCTGGCCGCGATCGTAGCTCTTGTAGAGGAAGCGTGCTTCGGTCGACAGGTGATCGGTCCAGTCCGAGTTCAACTGAACGATGCCGGCGCGCAGCAGCTCGGTCGCCTTATAGGCGTCCGACGACAAGCCGAGGCTTGGCGAGGAGGACGAGGTGCTCGAGTTCTGGAGGAAGTTCGTCTCGTCATAGGCGTTGATGTAGCTGAGCGACAGCTTCTGACGGTCTGAAATATTCCAGGTGATCTTGCCGACGATCTTCTCGTCCTTGTCGGACGATGCGGTCAGAACGCCGCCGACATCGTAGCTCGGGAACGCGGTCTTGGCAGCTCCGGTGACGGCATCGATCAGTGACTGATTGAGGTTCGGCACCTGACCCGGCGTGGGCGACAGCGGATTGCCCTCGGTATTGCGTTCACCCGAAACCATGAAGAACAGCTTGTCCTTGATGATCGGACCCGAAAGAGTTGCGCCGTAGGTCTTGCTGTCGAAGTCGAGTTTGGTGCCGCCGACACGACGGGCGTCGCCGGTCAGACTGTCGGCATTGTAGCTGAAGAAGCCGGTGCCGTGGAACTTGTTGGTGCCGGTCTTGAGGATGGCGTCCATCGTGCCACCCTGAAAGCCGCCTTGGCGCACGTCGTACGGCGCTACCGAGGTGGAGAACTGGCCAATCGCATCGAGCGGCACCGGACCACGACGGGTCGGGCTCGCGTCCGGGTTGAGGCCGAAATTGTCGCTGACGGTTACGCCGTCGACCGAGAATTTGTTGTAGCGCGGGTTGACGCCGGCGAACGAGATCGTCTTGCCGCCGCTTCCGGTATCCTCGAAGCGCGCGAACGGATCGCGGCGGGCGAGATCGCGGATGTCGCGGTTTACGGAGGCGACACGCCCGATGTCGGTGGCGGTCAGGACTGTCTGCGGGCCGTCCGAACGTGCGCCCGCGCCTTCGACGCGGTTGGCGGTCACGACAATGTCGGCGCCAACACCCGTGCCGGCCACCGGCGCGGCAAGGTCGACCGGCAGATCGTAGGGCTGACCGACCACGGTGTAGATGTCGGTGACGGTGGAATTGCCCTGCGCACTGGTGACAGTAACGGTGTAGGGGCCGCCACCCTGCAGGCCGTTGAAGTTGAACGCGCCCGAGCGGTCGGTCGTCGCCGTGGAGCGTGCGCCGGTGGTCGTGTTCTCGATGATAACGCTGGCGCCTTCAACCGGCGCGCCCTGCGCGACCACGTTGCCGCGCACGGTCGCGGTCGTTTCCTGCGCGCTGGCAGCGGCCGGGATGACGAGCGCGGCGATGGCCGCGCCCAGAAGCAATTGATTACGCATGTTCGAACCCCCAAATATCGTTCAGCGACGAAGCCGCTTGCGCGCGCTTTGATTGCGCCGTCGCCGCGTCCGTGGCCGTCGAATATTTAAGTAAAATGACAAGGGGCTCACGCGCCAGCCCCCGATGCAGGTTAGTTTCGCTGCGTTGCAAAAAAACATCACACCGGCCGCGCCGGCTCTATGCGGGAGTCAGGTGCTGGCCGCCACGATCGCGGCCCATCCCGCCTCGTCGATCACCTCGATGTTCAGGTCGCTGGCCTTTTTCAGCTTGGAACCGGCACCGGGGCCAGCCACGACAAGATCGGTCTTCGCCGACACCGAACCAGCCACGCGCGCGCCGAGCGCCTCGGCCTGCGCCTTGGCCTCGTCGCGGCTCATCGTCTCCAGCGTGCCGGTAAATACGATGGTCTTGCCGGTGACGGGCGATTCGCGGGTTTCGTGCACCAGTTCGGCAGGTGTGACCTGATCGAGCAGATCGGCGATCGCCTGCGTGTTGTGCTCCTCCGCAAAAAAATCGGCGAGCGCCAGCGCGACCTCCGGGCCGATGCCAGGCGTTTCCACGATCGCTGCCAGTTCCTTGGCGGTGCGGGCCAGGAACTTGTCGTCGCTTTCGCCGAGTGCGGGCGTCAGCTCCACGCGCCGCGCCGCCATGCGTGCGATCATGTCGTGGAACGCCGCCCAGGTCCGATACCGCCGCGCAAGGTCACGCGCGGTGATCTCGCCGACATGCCGGATGCCGAGCGCGAACAGGAAACGATCGAGCGGGGGGCTGCGCTTTGCGTCGATCGCGTCGATCAGGTTTTGCGCTGAGATCTCGGCCCAGCGCTCGCGCGCCAGCAACGTCTCCTTGGTCAACCGGTAGATGTCGGCGGGGGTATGGATCAGACCGTCGCGAACGAAGCTCTCGACATTGGTGATGCCGAGCCCTTCGATATCGAGCGCATGGCGGGAGGCGAAATGGCGCAACCGCTCGACCCGCTGGGCCGGACAGATCAGCCCGCCCGAACAGCGGAAATCGACCTCACCCGGCTCGCGCTCGGCGGCACTGTGGCATTCGGGGCACTGGGTCGGGAAGGGCCAGGCCCCACGCGACTCGTCGCGCGACAGGTTGTCGACGATTTGCGGGATCACGTCGCCGGCGCGTTGCAGCACCACGCGGTCGCCGGGCCAGACGTTCAGCCGCGCGATCTCGTCGGCGTTGTGCAGCGTCGCGTTGGTGACGACGACGCCGCCGACGGTGACGGGGGTGAGCCGCGCGACGGGTGTGAGCTTGCCGGTGCGCCCGACCTGAATGTCGATCCGCTCCAGCGTGGTCTGCGCCTGTTGTGCGGGGAATTTGTGCGCCAACCCCCAGCGCGGCGCGCGGCCGACGAAACCCAGGCGCTGCTGCCAGTCGAGCCGGTCGACCTTGTAGACCACACCGTCGATATCGAACCGCAGGTCCGCACGCTCGGCCTCGATCCGGGCATAGGTGGCAAGCGCGTCTTCCAGCGTCCCGCCCGGCCGGAACGCCTCCGCGACGGGGAAGCCCCATGCGCGGATCGCCGCAATCACCGCGCTTTGCGTATCGCCAGGCAGGTCGGACGTCTCGCCCCAGCCCCACGCGAAGAACCTCAGCGGCCGCTCGCGCGTGACGGCGGCGTCCTTCTGGCGCAGCGAGCCGGCGGCGGCGTTGCGCGGGTTGGCAAACTGCCGCGCCTCGCGGGATGTGGTTTCCGCCTCCGCCAGCAGGCGCGCGTTCAATCCGGCGAAGTCGTCCTTCGCCATATAGACCTCGCCGCGCACCTCGAACACGTCGGGCGCATCGTCGGGCAGCGTGGCCGGTATGTCGGCGATGGTGCGGACGTTGGCGGTGACGTCTTCGCCGATCTGGCCGTCGCCGCGGGTCAGCGCGCGAACCAGACGGCGGTTCTCGTAGCGGATCGAGCAGGACAGGCCATCGATCTTCGGCTCGGCGGTCAGCGCCACCGCGTCGTCGTCGGCAAGTTTGAGGTAGCGGCGCACGCGGCCGAGGAAATCGGCGACCTCTTCGGCGTTGAACGCATTGTCGAGGCTGAACATCGGCCGCGCGTGCGCGACCTTGGCGAGATGCCCGGCGGGCGCGGCGCCAACCTGTACGCTTGGCGAATCGGTGCGGATCAGTTGCGGAAAAGCCGCCTCGATCGCGGCGTTGCGGCGCACCATTGCGTCATAGTCGGCATCCGAAATCTCGGGCGAGTCATCGGTATGATAGCGGTGGTTGTGATGCGCGATCTCGGCGGCGAGCGCGGCAAGCTCGGCGGTGGCGGCGTCTTCGGTCTCGGGCAGCGGCGTCGGCATCGCGCCGGGCTAGCGGAGAGCGGGGCTGGGGATCAAGCGGCGATCCTGTCTCGGCAGCAATCCCTACGCGTTCGCGTCAAACATGGTCGGCCAGACGCGGTCGGGGCGTTGCAGATGCGCGGTCCCAACTACGCCCGGAGGCAGATCAATCGTCCGCCATCATTTCCGCGGAGAGCTTGGCATCTTCGTTCACGGTGCGACGCTCGGCGGTTTTCTCGGCGCGGTTGGCCATCTCGTCCCAGGCCTTTGCAGCGCGCAGCCAGCGATCGCGGACGTTGTCCAGCTTGGCGGATGCGGCGTCGGCGTGCGCCTGACGGGCACGGTCCTGGTAGAACATTACGGTGGTGTTCATCGCGCGTCTCCTTTGGAAAAGGGGTCGGGCGACACCGGGATCGGTGCCGCCCGCTCGCTCACGCTGCGCTCAGATTGACCGCGGACACCTTGCCGCGACGATCCTGCTCCAGTTCGTAATTCACGCGCTGCTCGCGGTCGAGCGTGCGCATGCCAGCGGCTTCAACCGCGCTGATGTGGACGAAGGCGTCATTGCCGCCGTCTTCCGGCGCGATGAAGCCATAGCCCTTGTCGGCGTTGAAGAATTTTACGGTGCCTGTCGGCATGATGGTACTTCCTTGAGAATCGGCACCGCTTGAAAAGCGTTGCCGCAGGGCCGGGATCAAAGGCGGGCGCGCCGTCCGGCCCCGGCCGGCGTGCCCGATGACGTGGCGCTCAGCCGATCGGCGAGCACGCGCGTGCGATCACCCGATGGCGGTCGCACGAAACCTGAAAGGAGCAGGGGAGAACCAAGAACCGCATCCGTCGCTGTAACAAGCGGGAGCGCGGGACGTCTCTCAGTCCCGGCGATGCTTGTGGGCCAATTCGCGGGATGCAGGGGTTATAGCATGCCGCTCGCGCGCTGTCGCCTGTTAATCCTGTTGGGTGGATACGGCGGTCCATGGTAGCCTGATCGCGATGTTGATCCTGCTCTCCTTGCTGGCCCAGGCGGCAATCGACGGTACGCCGACGATCCCTACGACCGGGCCGGTGGCGGCGCCGGCACGTTGCCACGGCGGCACCGATGCGAACGGCGAGATCATCGTATGCGGGCGAGTCGATACCGAGCAGTTCCGGTTGCGCCCGGTGCCCGATGCATACCACCCCAACAAAGGGCCGGGTCTGGGCTTCATGCTCGGCGATGTCGCCGGCAACGCCTATGTCGCGCAGGAGAAAACCATCGACGGCAAGCCCGACAAACGCATCATGGTGACGTTGACCAAGCCGTTCTGAGGACCGGGGGCAGGACTTTTACGCCGTCTCAAGCAGCCGTTCCGCCTGCGCGCGCGCCTCGGGCGTGATCGTCGCGCCGGACAGCATGCGCGCGATTTCCTCGCGGCGTTCGGCATCGTCGAGCGTGCGCACGCCGGTGCGGGTGACGGTGCCATCGTGGCTCTTGGCGATCAGCAGATGTTGGCTGCCGCGCGCGGCGACCTGCGGGCTGTGCGTCACCACCAGCAACTGCGTGCGGCGGGCAAGGCGGGCGAGCCGTTCGCCGATCGCGCTCGCCACCGCACCGCCGACACCACGATCGATCTCGTCGAACACCATCGTCGCGGCGGCGCCTTCTTCCGCCAACGCGACCTTCAACGCGAGAATGAAGCGCGACAGTTCGCCGCCCGACGCGATCTTCACGAGCGGCGCGAACGGCGCGCCGGGGTTGGTCGAGATCTCGAACTCGACCCGGTCCTTGCCGCTCGGGCTCCACTGCGCGGGCGACAGCGGCGCGACGACGGTGCGGAAGCGTGCAGCATCCAGCTTCAACGGCGCGAGTTCGCCCTTCACCGCCGTGTCCAGCCGGGCGGCGGCGAGCGTGCGCGCGGCGGTCAGCGTGGCGGCGGCATCGTCATAGGCGGCGGCGGTCTCGGCCACCGCACGTTCGAGCGCTGCGATTCCAGCGCCGCCGCTCTCCAGCAGATCGAGCCGGCTCCCAAGTTGCTCGGTCAGCTCGGCGAGCGCGTCCGGCTGGACGCGATGCTTGCGGGCGAGAGCGCGCATGTCGAACAGCCGCGATTCGTCGGCTTCCAGTTGCGCCGGATCGAACGCCATATCGCGCGCGGCGGTATCGATGCCGTCCTGCGCGGCGCTCGCCTCGTTGATCGCGCGGTCGATCGCCTCCAGCGCTTCGGCCAGCGCCGCGTGATCGTCCGACAGCCGTTCGAGGATGCGTGCCGCCTGCCGTAGCCGCGCGAGGCCCCCGTCCGATCCGTCGAGCAGATCCGCCACCGCCTGAAGATCGCCCGCGATCTTCTCGCCGCGCTGCATGCCGGCGCGACGGGTGGCGAGTTCCTCCTCCTCGCCCGGCTCGGCGGCGAAGGCGCGCAACTCGGCGACGGCATGTTCGAGCCATTCGCGGTCGCGCTCCTGCGTGTCGAGGTCGGCACGCGCCACCGCCAGCGCGTCTTCCGCCTCGCGGAAAGCGCGGTGCGCGCGCGCGGCGGCGCCGATGTCGATGCGCGCGAAACTGTCGAGCAGCGCACGATGCCCGGTCGCGGCGAGCAGCCCGCGATCGTCATGTTGGCCGTGGATTTCGACGAGGTGTGTGCCGAGTTCGCGCAGCAGGGCGGCGGGGGCGGGCGAGCCGTTGACGAAGGCACGGCTGCCGCCGTCCGCCTTGACCACGCGGCGCACGATCAGCGGCTCGCCCGGCTCGACGTCGAGGCCGTTGTCCGCGAGCAGCGCCGCGATCGGCCCGGTAGCGTGCGGCGTATCGAAAGCGGCGGTGACGACCGCCTGCGTCGCACCCTGCCGCACCAGCCCCGAATCGCCCCGCGCGCCCAGCGCCAGCCCAAGCGAATCGAGCAGGATCGACTTGCCCGCGCCGGTTTCGCCGGTGAGCACGCCCAGGCCCTCGTGGAAATCGAGGTCGAGCGCCTCGATCAGCACCACGTCGCGAATGGATAGCGAGGTTAGCATGTCAGCCCCTACGGCCTGACGATCAGGCCTTCTTCGCAGCCGGCTTGACCGGGTGATCCTGCATCAGCTTGTACGCACGTTGATACCACGGCGTTCCCGGATAGTTCGCACCGAGCACCGCCGCCGCCTTCTCCGCCTCTTCGCGCGTGCCGAGCGCGAGGTAGCATTCGGTCAACCGCATCAGCGCCTCGGGCGTGTGGGTGGTGGTCTGGTACTCGTCGATCACGGTGTGGAAGCGCATCGACGCCGCCAGCCACTGGCCACGCCGTTCGTAGAAACGCCCGATCTCCATTTCCTTGCCGCCCAGGTGATCGCGCACCAGATCGACCTTCAGCCGCGCGTCGAGCGCGTACTTGCTGTTGGGATAGCGCCGCATCAGCTCGCCCAGCGCGTCGAGCGCCTGCTGCGTGATCTTCTGGTCGCGGGTCACGTCGCTGATCTGTTCGTAATAGCCGAGCGAGATCAGGTAATAGGCATATGGCGCATCGCGGTTGCCGGGGTGAACCGACAGGAAGCGCTGCGCCGCCTGGATCGAATTGGTGTAATCGTGTGCCAGGTAATAGCTGAACGCGCTCATCAACTGCGCGCGGCGCGCCCAGATCGAATAGGGGTGCTGCCGCTCGACCTCGTCGAACAGCGCGGCGGCGATCTTGTACTGCCCCATGTCGAGCCGCTTGCGCGCCGCCGTATACAGCGTGCCGACGTCGCGCGCGACATAGGGGATATCCGCCTTTGCCTTGCCGCGACCGGCGCAGCCGGCGACAGGAAGCGCCGTGGCGGCAATAAGCGCAAGCGCGATCGAGCGAGACAGTGTGATACGCATCGCGTGCACCCTTAGCCGAACGCCGGACACGCTAACAATCCCCCTCGAAAAAAGCCGTATCCGCGCCGCTTTTCCGCCACGGATCGGATAGCGGCGGCCATGCGTTGCCGCTAGGACAACAGCGAAACGATTATGGGACATCCGATGACGGCGACTCTTCTGGCAACCAAGCGCGTCGAAAAGCCCTGGGGCCGGCACGATCTGTGGCCCGGTTTTCCTGATCCGGCACCGGATTCGCCGCCGATCGGTGAGGTCTGGTTCCAGACGCCACATGCCGGTGAGCCCGAACTGCTCATCAAATACCTGTTCACCAGCGACCGGCTGTCGGTGCAGGTCCACCCCAACGACCAGCAGGCGCAGGCTGCCGGCTACCCGCGCGGCAAGGACGAGGCGTGGCTGATCCTCGCCGCCGAGCCGGATGCGACGATCGCACTGGGCACGCTGGAGCCGATGACCAAGGACGAACTTCGCGCGTCCTCGCTCGACGGGTCGATCGAGCACAAGCTCGACTGGAAGCCGGTCAAGGCGGGTGAGTTCTATTATTCTCAGGCCGGCACCGTTCACGCGATCGGCAAGGGGCTGACGGTGATCGAACTCCAGCAGAACGTCGATCTCACCTACCGGCTGTACGATTACGGCAGCGACCGCGAACTGCATCTCGACGCCGGTGTCGAGGCTTCGAATCCGGTGCCGTTCGTGCCGCTGCCCACCCCCGCGCCCGATTCGGCTGCGTCGGGCAAGGATCGCACAATTCTCGCGGAAGGGCCGAAGTTCGTGATCGAACGCTTCGCCGGTGGCACGCACGACATCACGTTTCCGGACGGGGTGACCGGCTGGTTCGTGCCCGTCACCGGCTCCGGCGTGGCGGACGGCGTTGCATGGAAGGCGGGCGAGTGCCTGACGCTGACTGGCCAGTGCCACATCGTCGGCGACGCGGGCAGCGACGTGCTGCTGACTTACCCGGGTGACAAGCGGATCTGATCCGGGGTGCGCTATGGCAGCGCACCCTTAACCTTCGTGGCCTAGGGCGGGCGTCATGCTTCGCGTCCTCACCCTCGCCACGCTGTTCCCGCACGCCGCCGCGCCGAACCTCGGCGTGTTCGTCGAACGGCAGACGCTTGGGCTCGCCGCGCATCATGATGTCGATTTGCGCGTGGTCGCGCCGGTCGGCCTGCCGCCCTGGCCGTTGTCGCGTCACGGCCGGTATGCTCCGCTTGCCGTCTTGCCCGACCGCGAAATGTGGAAGGGCCTCGACGTGCGCCGCCCGCGTTTTCTGACCATTCCGGGAACGGGCGGGCGGTTCCACGTTGCGGCGCTGGTGCGATCGCTGCTCCCGGTGCTGGACGAGATCCGCCGCGACTTCGCCTTCGACGTGATCGACGCCGAATTCTTCTTCCCCGACGGCCCGGCGGCGGTCGCGCTTGGCCAGCACTTCGGCGTGCCGGTGTCGATCAAGGCGCGCGGCGCGGACATTCACCACTGGGGCACCGCGCCCGCCACAGCCCGCCAGGTGATCGCGGCGGGACAGGCGGCGGATGGTCTGCTCGCCGTGTCGCAGGCGATGCGTGGCGACATGGCGGCGATCGGCATCCCTGCATCAAAGATCCGAGTCCACCACACCGGCGTCGATCTCGATCGCTTTGCACCACGCGCGCGAACAGCGGCGAAAGCGGCTTACGGCGTCGCCGGCCCGCTGGTGGTATCGGTCGGCGCGTTGATCCCGCGCAAAGGGCATGAGGTGGTGATCGACGCGGTCGCCGCGCTGCCGGGCGTGTCGCTGCTCATCGCCGGCGCGGGCGAGGCGCGTGGCAGCCTGGAGGCGCGGATCGCCGCGCGCGACGTGGGCGAGCGGGTGCGCTTGCTCGGCGCGATCCCGCATGGTGACTTGCCTACCTTGATCGCGGCCGGCGACGCGATGGCGCTCGCCTCCGCCTCCGAGGGACTCGCCAACGCGTGGGTCGAGGCGCTGGCATGCGGCACGCCGATCGTCATCACCGATGCCGGCGGCGCGCGCGAGGTCGTCACCAGCCCGGCATACGGGCGCGTCGTCGCGCGTGATGCGGCGGCGTTCGCCGACGGGATCGCGCAGGTGCTGGCTGTTTCCGCCACGCCCGGGGCGGTGCGCAGGGGTGCGGAACGGTTCACATGGGGCGCGAACACGGCCGCGCTTTACGCGCACTTGCACGCCTTGGCACCGGCCGCGCGCAAGTAAAGATCTGGCCATCGGAACGACTCCGCACGTCGCACATTGAATCGGCTTCGCAACGAAGGAACGGCAGATGGCGGCACGCGCATATTGGCAAGGACAGATCCGCCTCGCGCTCGTCTCCATCCCGGTGGAGATCTACAGCGCTACCAAGTCGGGTGCGCAGATCAGCTTCAAGCAGATCCACGAACCGACCGGCAAGCCGATCCATTACGAGAAGGTCGTCACCGGCGTCGGCCCGGTCGATACTGACGAGATCATGAAGGGCTTCGAGTTCGAGAAGGGCAATTACGTCCTGCTCGAACAGGAAGAGATCGACGCGGTAAAGCTCGAATCGAAGAAGACGCTGGAGCTGACGCAGTTCGTCGATGCCGACGAGATCGACGTGCTCTATTACGAAAAACCTTATTTCGTGGTGCCGGCCGACGATCTTGCCGAAGAAGCGTTCATCGTGCTGCGCGAGGCGCTCAGGCGCGCGAAGAAGGTGGGGCTGGGGCAACTCGCCATGCGCGGCCGGGAATATGTCGTCAGCCTCAAACCCTGCGGGCGCGGCATGGTGCTGGAAACGCTGCGCTATGCCGATGAGGTGCACAAGGCACAGGGCTATTTCCGCGACATCCCGGAGGGCAAGCCCGACGAGGACCTGCTCGACCTCGCCGAGACGCTGATCTCCAAGAAGTCCGGCCCGTTCCACCCGCAGGAGTTCCACGATCGCTACGTCGATGCGCTCAAGGGTCTGGTCGAGCGCAAGCGCAAGGCCAAGGGTGGCAAGGTGGTCGAGGATGCCGAGGGCGACGCGCCCAAGAAGGGCGGATCGAACGTGGTCGACCTGATGGCGGCGCTGAAAAAATCGGTCGAGAGCCGTAGTGGTGCTGGGGCGGCGGACAAGGCGCCGGCGAAGAAGGCTACGGCGCGCAAACCGGCGGCGAAGAAGCGGGCCTGATGGCCGCCGCCGATCCTCTGGAGCGCTATAACGCCAAACGCGACTTCGCGAAGACCGCCGAGCCTGCCGGAACGCTCGCGCCGGGCCACGGCAACCGGTTCATGGTGCAGAAGCACGACGCATCCCGTCTGCACTGGGATTTCCGCATCGAGGTCGATGGCGTGCTGAAAAGCTGGGCGGTGACGCGCGGGCCGAGCATCGACCCCAACGAGAAGCGGCTCGCGGTGCGTACCGAGGACCATCCGCTGTCCTATGCCGATTTCGAGGGGGCGATCCCCAAGGGTGAATATGGCGGCGGCACGGTGATGCTGTGGGACGATGGCACCTGGGCGCCGGTCGCCGGCAAATCGGCGAAGGACATCGACAAGGGCCACCTCCACTTTATCCTCGACGGCGAGCGGATGAAGGGCGAGTGGCTGCTGATCCGCCTCAAGCCGAGGGGCAAGGAGAGGGCGGAGAACTGGCTGCTGCGCAAGATCGACGATGCGGAGGCCGGCGCGACGGATGCGCTGGTCGAAACCGCGCTCACCAGCGTGAAGACCGGGCGGACGATGGCCGAAATCGCCGAGGGCGCGAAGCCGCACACCAAGGCGCGTAGCAAAGCAAAGGCAGCAAAGGCGTCCCCGCCCAAGCCCGCTCCCGCCCCCAAAAAAGCGCGTGGCCGCGCGTCGCCCGGCGGGAAAATCCCCGAGTTCCGCCAGCCGCAACTCTGCACCCTGGTCGATTCTGTCCCGACCGGCGGTGGCTGGCTGCACGAGGTAAAGTACGACGGCTACCGCGCGCTCGTCGCCGTCGCGAACGGAACGGCGAAGGTGTTCACCCGCAGCGGCCTCGACTGGACCGACAAGTTCCCCGGTATCGCCGAGGCCGCCGCCACACTTGATGTCGGCGATGCGCTGTTCGACGGCGAGATCGTCGCGTTCAAGGACGGCCGGCCGGATTTCTCCACGCTGAAGGATGCGATCTCCGCCGGCGGTGAAATGACGTTCTTCGCGTTCGATCTGCTCGATATCGACGGCGAGGATCTCGCGCGCCTGCCGAACATCGACCGCAAGGAACGGCTGCGGCCGTTGCTTGCCGGTGCGGACGCGCGGCTGCAATATTCGGAGCACATCATCGGTAGCGGCGAGCAATTGTTCGAGACGATGTGCCGCGAAGGTTATGAGGGTGTCGTCTCGAAACGCGCGGATGCGCCGTACCGGGGGCGGCGCACCACCGACTGGCTCAAGATCAAATGCATCCGCCGGCAGGAGTTCGTCATCGTCGGCTGGCTTCCGTCCGAGAAGAAGCGCGGTTTCCGGTCGTTGTTGCTGGGCCTGAACGGACCGGACGGACTGATCTACGCCGGCAAGGTCGGCACCGGCTTCAACGCGGCGCTGCACGAGGACCTGTCCGGCAAGCTCGCGGCGATCGAACGCAAGACCGCCACCGTCACCGCGCCGCGTGCGATGGTGCGCGGCGCGCATTGGGTGTCGCCCAAACTCGTCGCCGAGGTGGCGTTTACCGAGACGACGCCGGACGGCGTGCTGCGCCACCCGAGTTTCATCGGCCTGCGCGAGGACAAGCCGGCGAGCGAGGTGGTGGCCGAGGTGCCCGCTCACCTCGCATCTTCGTCGACGAAGGCCGCAGCCCAGTCGCGGGACGATGGGGAGGCGCCGCCGACGGGCAAGGCGCAAACCCCCGAAATCCACGTCACCGTCAGCAGTCGCGAGCGGCTGATCTTCCCCGAATCGGACGTCACCAAGGGCGAGCTTGCGGACTATTACGCGCAGGTTTCCGCCATCATGCTACCTTGGGCCGGCAACCGCCCGATCAGCCTGGTGCGTTGCCCGCAGGGGCGCGGCAAGGCGTGTTTCTTCCAGAAGCATGATGCCGGCAGCTTCGGCGATCAGGTCCATCAGGTGCCGATCCCGGAGAAGGACGGTTCGATCGAGAACTACCTCTATGTCGACGATGCCGATGGCCTTGTCGCGTGCGTGCAGATGGGGACGATCGAGTTCCACGGCTGGGGCTCCTCGGTCGCCACGCTGGAGCAGCCCGATCGCATGGTGTTCGATCTCGATCCCGACGAGGATCTCGGCTTCGAGATCGTCCGCAAGGCGGCGGAGGATCTGAAGGAACACCTCGCCGAGATCGGCCTGGTCAGCTTCGCGATGCTGTCGGGCGGCAAGGGCGTGCACGTCGTCGTGCCGCTAAACCCGCAGGCGGAATGGCCGGCGGTAAAGGACTTCGCCGACCGTTTCTCGCGCGCGCTCGCCGCCAACGAGCCGGAGCGGTTCGTCGCCACCATGTCCAAGGCCAAGCGCAAGGGCCGCATCTTCATCGACTGGCTGCGCAACCAGCGCGGCGCGACCGCGGTGCTGCCCTATGTGGCGCGCGCCCGCGCCGGCGCGCCGGTCGCGGCGCCGGTAAGCTGGGCGGAACTGCGTGATATCGAGGGTGCCAACCACTGGGGCGTGCGCGACGCCGCCACGCTGATCGAGCGCGCCGGCAGCCGCGCGCTCGCCGGCTGGGGCGTGGCGGATCAGGTGCTGCCCGATCTGTGAAGGGCGGTTGCACGCGCGGCGGCTTTGTGGGACGCGGCGGGCGGGCTATGATGCGTTGGTGACACCTGCGCGCTGCAAAAGGGGCTGACCTGACGTGCCGACGCTGACCGCGACGAGCCTGCTCGATCCGTCCGTCCACGCGCGGCGCTGGATCGCCGATTATTGCACAAAGGGCCGCGCCGGCGACGTGCTGTGCGATGCGTCCGACAGCGCGGCGTGGGCGGCGATGATCGAGGAGATCGTCACCGTCGGCGGTGACGACCTCGCGCAGGCGCGCGAGCGGGTGCAGCACCATGCCGAGGATATCGGCACGGGGTTCCGCATCGCCGGCGAGACCGAGGAACGGCCGTGGCCGCTCTCGCCGGTGCCGCTGCTGATCGAAAGCGCGGAATGGGCGCACATCGCCACCGGCATCGTCCAGCGCGCCGAACTGCTCGAACACGTCGTCGCCGATCTCTACGGCGAGGCCAAGCTGGTCGAAAACGGGTTGATCCCGGCGGCACTCGTCACCGGCAGCCCGCACTTCCTGCGGCCGATGGTCGGGCTCGAACCGGCCGGCGATCACCACCTGTATTTCGTCGCGTTCGATCTCGGGCGCGGGCCGACCGGCGAGTGGCGCGTGCTGGCCGATCACCTGCGTGCGCCCGCCGGTGCCGGCTATGCGCTGGAGAACCGGCTGGCGATCAGCCGTGCGTTCGGCGGATTGCAGACGCGGCTCAACATCGAACGCCACGCGCCGTTCTTCGCCGCGTTCCGCGACGGCCTTGCCGCCGCCTGCCGGCGGGCGGAACCGCGCATCGGGTTGCTCACGCCCGGCCGCTACAGCATCTCCTATGCGGAACAGGCGCATCTCGCGCGCTATCTCGGCTTCCTGTTCGTCGAGGGTGCCGATCTCGCCGCGCTGGAGGACAAGCTCTACGTCCGCACGATCGGTGGCCTCAAACGGATCGACGCCTTGTGGCACCGCATCGACCCGCGCCTGCTCGATCCGCTGGCGTTCGATGCGCATTCGCAGATCGGCGTGCCGGGGCTGATCGACGTGATGGCGGCGGGCAACACGCTGGTCGCCAACGCGCCTGGCGTGGGCGTGCCCGAATCGGCGGCGTTCGCCGCGTTCCTGCCGCGCATCTGCGCGCGGGAAACCGGCCGCGACCTGATCCTTCCCAATATCGCGACCTGGTGGTGCGGGCAGGATCGCGCCCGCGCGACCGTCATCGAGGATTTCGACAACCTGCTGATCGGCCCCGCCTTCGGCGTGCAGCCGCAAGGCATGGATGGGCTGCGGCCGTTGCCCGGCGCGGAAATCACCGGCGATGCGCGTGCGCGATTGCTCGCCGACATGGCGCTGCGCCCGCAGGATTATGTCGGCCAGGAAATCGTCCGCCTGTCGACCATGCCGGTCGTCACCGAAGCCGGCCTCGTGCCGCGCCCGTTCACGCTGCGCGTGTTTGCGGCGCGCGGCGCGGACGGCCAGTGGACGGTGATGCCCGGCGGCTTCGCGCGGATCGGGATGGAGCCGGACGTGCGCGCCACGGTGATGGGCGAGGGGACATGGTCGGCGGATGTCGCGATCCACGGCTCCGATCCGGTCGATGCGGTGTCGCTGCTGCCGCCGGCCGATACCGTGCATATCCGCCGCAACCCCGGCACGCTGCCGAGCCGCGTCGCCGACAATTTCTTCTGGCTCGGCCGCTATCTCGAACGCGGCGAGGCGTTGCTCAACATCATCCGCGTGATGCTCGGCAATTCGATCGACGCCGACGCCGGCGGTGCGCTTGGCGTGGAGACGATCCGGCGGCTGGTCGCGCTCGTCGTCAACGGCGGTGCCGCGACCAAGCCCGCCAGCCTCAAGCGCGCCGACCTCATCCAGTTCGCCCGCACCGCGCTGGAAAGTGAGGACACGCACAGCGTCCGCGCGATCAACCGCTCGGCACGCGGTATCGGCAAGGGCTCGCGCGACCGGCTCGCGGCGGATTTCGTGCGGCTGCTCGATGCGCCCTATCCGACGCGCGGCGGCATGCTCGATCGCACCGGCTCGCTGCAACGCCGCTACGCCGCGCTCGCCGGGCTGTCGGCGGAGCATATGGGGCGGACGGCGGCATGGCGCTTCCACGATCTCGGCCGCCGCATCGAACGCGCGCTGACGATGGCGCGCGCGGTGCCGGCGTTCGGCATGGCTGGCACTGGCGTGGACGATCTCTCGACGCTGCTCGACCTCGCCGACAGCCAGATCAGCTATCGCCAGCGTTACCTGACCGGAATCGCCCGCGTGCCGGTGGTCGATCTCGTCGCGCTTGACCCCGGCAATCCGCGCAGCCTCGCCTATCAGATCGAGCGCATCGTCGAGCATCTGGGCGCGCTGCCCGTGCTGGGCGATGACGGCATGGCGGAGGACCAGCAGGCGCAGGCTAACGCGCTGCTCGCCGCGGTGCTGACCGCGAGCGCCACGCAGTTGAGCGAACCGGCGCTCAAAAAAATCGAGCAGCAGCTCTACGCGCTGTCCGACGCGATCGCCCGCCGCTATTTCCTCCAAGGTGCCGAGCCGCTCCGCGCCGCCGGCATGACGTTGGCGTGATGGGCTGCCCGATATGATCTACGACATCCGCCACATCACCCGCTTCGATTACCAAAGCTCGGCCAAATTCGCGCGCTGCAACCTGCGGCTGAAGCCGGTGGCGTGGCCGGGCCAGGAATTGCTCGACTACCGGCTGGTGATCTCGCCGTCCGGCCGCACCTACCCAACCCGCGCCGAGGGCGGGCTCGCCAACGTCATGCGGCTGGTGGTCGAGGAACCGGTCAAGTTCCTCTCGATCGACAGTATCTCACGCGTCGCGGTCGATCGCCCCGCGCCGGTGCCCGCCGCCGACGATCCCACGCTGGCCGAGGTCGCGCAGGCGGCGCGCGCCAGTCGCGATCCGTCGGCCGTGGGGCCGGCGGCCTATCTGTTCCCGTCCCCGCGTATCCCGCTCGACCGCGACATCGGTGAGTATTGTGCGCTCGATCTCCAGCCGGATCGCGGCGCGCTGGCGGCGGGCATGGCGCTGTGCCAGCGCATCCGCCGTGAGTTCAAATTCGATTCCGATGCGACGCTGATCGATACGTCGCCGCATCAGGCCTTCGTCCAGCGCGCCGGCGTGTGCCAGGATCTCGCGCAGATCATGATTACCGGCCTGCGCACCGCCGGCCTGCCCGCCGCTTATGCGTCCGGCTATATCCGCACCATCCCGCCGCCCGGCAAGAAACGGCTGGTCGGTGCGGACGCGACCCACGCCTGGGTGCTGCTGTGGTGCGGCCCCCGGATCGGCTGGGCCGGGCTCGATCCCACCAACGGCATCTGGATGGCGAACGATCATATCATCATGGCGGTCGGCCGAGATTACGGCGACATCGCGCCGATCGACGGCATCGTGCTGGGCGCGGGCGCGCAGAAGCTCGACGTCAGCGTGGATGTCGCGCCGGAACTGGAAGCGGCGGCGTAAAGCGACAATTGCGTTCGGCGCGCCGACACACCAAATGAACGCGAAGTTTTTAATCGGGGAAGACCGTGGCCGATCCATATAAAACGCTCGGCGTGGCGCGAGACGCCGGCGAGGCCGACATCAAGAAGGCCTATCGCAAACTCGCGAAGGAACTCCATCCCGACCGCAACAAGGATAATCCCAAGGCGTCGGAACGGTTCAGTCAGGTCACGCAGGCGTACGACCTGCTCAACGACAAGGACAAGCGCGCGCGTTTCGATCGCGGCGAGATCGACGGGGACGGCAATCCGGCCGCACCGTTCGGCTTCGGCGGCGGCGCGGGCGGGGTGCATCCCGGCGGCGGCTTCCGCCCGTCCGAGGGCGGGTTCGAGTTCGGTGGCGATCCAAGCGACCTGTTCGAAGGGTTGTTCGGCGGGCGCGGCAGTGGCGGCGGTGGCTTCGCCAGCGGCTTCGGCGGGTTCGGGCGCCGGCCGCAGCCGAAGGGGCCGAACGTCGTATACGAACTGAAGGTGCCGTTCGTCGATGCGGCCACGCTCGCTGCGCAGCGGGTGACGCTTGGCGACGGCAAGACGATCGACCTCAAACTGCCCGCCAACCTCGAGGACGGAACGCAGATGCGCCTCGCCGGCAAGGGGCAGGTTGGCCCCGGCGGCGCGGGCGACGGCATCGTCAAGATCGGGATCGAGCCCCACCGCTTCTTCACGCGCGATGGCGATAACGTCCGGCTCGATTTGCCGGTCAGCCTGTCCGAGGCGGTGCTGGGGGCTGCCGTGCGTGTGCCGACGGTGGAAGGGGCGGTGATGCTGACCGTGCCCAAGGGTTCGACTTCGGGCAAGACGCTGCGCCTGCGCGGACGCGGCTTCCACAAGGCGGACGGCAGCGGGCGCGGCGACCAGCTCGTCACGCTGATGGTCGATCTGCCGGTGGGTGATGATGCGCTGATCGAATTCGTCCAGAACTGGAAAGACCAGGACAAGAGGAACCCGCGCGCCAACCTGGGCGTCTAGGATGGCATGTCTCAAATATCCCCCTTTTCGCCCGAAGAACGCGGACTTCACGGCGAGGAGGGGATCGGGCTCAAGCCCGAAGACGTGCCGGTCGGCTTCAAGCGGCTCACCTATGCCTGGCTGATCGTCAAGCGCGTCGTTTTGGGTGTGTTGTCGGACGGGTTCATCCACGCCGGCAACCTCGCCTACCTGGCGCTGCTGACGGTGTTCCCGTTCTTCATCCTTGCGGCGGTGATCGCCTCGCTGCTCGGCCAGAGCGCGGAAACGCAACGCGCCGTCGCCTCGTTCCTGCACGTGCTGCCGCCGTCGGTCGCCGATCTGCTGCGTGATCCGATCGCGCATGTCTTGCACGCGCGCAGCGGCAGTTCGCTCGCGTGGCTCGGCGGCGTGGTTGCCTTGTGGAGCGTCGGCAGCTTCGTCGAAACGATCCGGGATATTTTCCGCCGCGCCTATGGCGTCAAATCGACCAAGCCGTTCTGGCACTACCGGCTGAGTTCGATGGCGGTGATCCTGGTGTCGGTGGTCCTCGCGGTGTTCTCGTTCCTGGTGCAGGGCCTGCTCGTCGCGGTGGAGCAGTTCATCTACACCCTGCTGCCGTTCGCGCAGGGTCTCGCCGGGTGGGTCGGTCTCTCGCGGCTGATCCCGGGCTTCGTCATGTTCCTCGCGCTGTTCATGCTGTTCGTGGCGGTGACCCCTTCCAAATATCGTTTCGGCGGGAAATCGCCGGAATGGCCGGGCGCGCTGTTCACCACCGCCTGGTGGCTGTCGATCACCGCGCTGCTGCCCCTCGTCCTGTCGCGACTCGCCGACTACGATCTGACCTACGGCAGCCTGGCGGGGGTCATCATCACGCTGTTGTTCTTCTTTCTGGTCGGCCTAGGCATCGTCTTCGGCGCGCATCTCAATGCGGCACTGGCGGAACCGCTACATCCGGGAGTAGAGACACACCAGACAGATGCGGCAACAGGGACGTAACAGGCGTGAACGAATTGATGAAGGGCAAGCGGGGGCTGATCATGGGCCTCGCCAACGATCGCTCGCTTGCCTGGGGGATCGCCAAGAAGCTGAGTGAGGCCGGCGCGGAACTCGCATTCAGTTATCAGGGCGAGGCGATGGAGAAGCGGGTCCGCCCGCTCGCCGAGCAACTTGGTGCAGCACGGCTATTCGATTGCGACGTCAGCGACATGGCCGCGCTCGACAGGACCTTCGCCGCGCTTGCCGTCGAGTGGCCGACGATCGACTTCGTCGTCCACGCGATCGGCTTCTCCGACAAGAACGAGTTGCGTGGCCGCTTCATGGATACCAGCCTCGACAATTTCCTGCTCACCATGAACGTGTCGGTCTACTCGTTCGTAGCCGTCGCGCAGCGTGCCGCAGCCATGATGCCGAACGGCGGTAGTCTGCTGACATTGAGCTATTATGGTGCCGAAAAGGTCATTCCGCACTACAACGTGATGGGTGTTGCCAAGGCCGCGCTGGAAACGAGCGTGCAATATCTCGCGGTCGATCTCGGTCGCGACAATATCCGCGTCAACGCGATCTCGGCCGGCCCGATCAAGACGCTGGCGGCTTCGGGGATCGGTGACTTCCGCCTGATCCTGAAGTGGAACGAGCTCAATTCTCCGCTGAAGCGCAACGTCACCATCGAGGATGTCGGCGGCGCGGGCCTCTACCTGCTCAGCGATCTGGCGAGCGGCGTGACCGGCGAGACGCACCATGTCGATGCTGGCTACCACGTGATCGGCATGAAGGCCGAGGACGCGCCGGATATCGCGCTGGCCTGACGGCGCGCCTCTCCGCCGAAGGAGAGGATCGGGGCGGGGGCCTGACGGGGCGGCTCCGGCGCACCACCCGCTGTGAACCCGCCCCGGGGGCGCATTTGCCATGAGTTTCAACACGTTCGGACGCGTTTTCCGGTTCACCACCTGGGGTGAATCGCACGGCCCGGCCATTGGCGCGGTGGTGGACGGGTGCCCGCCCGGCGTCGCGCTTTCCGAAGCGGACATACAGCCGTACCTCGACAAGCGCCGCCCCGGCACCTCGCGCTTCACCACGCAGCGGCAGGAGCCGGATCAGGTTCGCATCCTGTCGGGCGTGTTCGAGGGCCGCACCACCGGCACGCCGATCAGCCTGATGATCGAGAATGTCGATCAACGTTCCAAGGACTATTCCGAGGTGGCGCTCGCGTATCGCCCGGGCCACGCCGATTACGCTTATGACGCGAAATACGGCTTCCGCGATTATCGTGGCGGTGGCCGTTCGTCGGCACGTGAAACCGCCTCGCGCGTCGCCGCGGGTGCGGTCGCGCGCGCGGTGATCCCGGAGGTACGCATTCTCGCCTGGGTCGAGGCGATCGGTGGAGACGCCATCGACCATGCCAATTTCGACGCGGCCGAGATTGGCAACAACCCGTTCTTCTGCCCAGACGCGCAAGCCGCCGCCCGGTGGGAGACGCTGGTCGACGACGCGCGCAAGGCGGGGTCGTCGCTGGGCGCGGTGATCGCGTGTCGGGCGGACGGGGTGCCGGCCGGCTGGGGCGCGCCGCTCTACGCCAAGCTCGATTCCGAGCTTGCTGCCGCCTGCATGAGCATCAACGCGGTAAAGGGTGTCGAGATCGGCGATGGTTTCGCGGCAGCCGCTCTCACGGGGGAGCAGAATGCCGACCCGATGCGCCCCGGCGATGCCGGGCCGATCTTCGCCGCGAATCACGCCGGCGGCATTGCCGGTGGCATCGCGACGGGCCAGCCCGTCACGTTGCGGGTCGCTTTTAAACCGACCAGTTCGATCCTGACGCCGATGCCGACCATCACCCGCGACGGTGACGCCACCGAGCTGCGCACCAAGGGTCGTCACGATCCGTGCGTCGGCATTCGCGGCGTGCCGGTGGTCGAGGCGATGGTTGCGCTGGTGCTGGCCGACCAGAAGCTGCTGCACCGCGCGCAATGTGGCTGATGGAATGCGGAGCCGTCTGGAGGCGTGATCTTTACCCACCTAATGTGCAGTATTGATTGATGTTAATGGGTAATTTCGGGCGCTCTGTTGGTGGCTGTTGAGAGATCTTGGTGGGCGCCGAGTCTTTCTGGGTAGGTGGCGGCGTCCGCTTGGTTTCTCTACTTGGCCGCCTGTAATCGCCAGACCGTTTGAATTTAGCGATCTGCTGAGATTCTATTGTGAGACATGTGCGTTCTATCTCGCGAGCCTGAACACCATCAGGCGACACTGGAGAGATACAATGCGAAAGAGCATGATGTTCGCCGTCGCGGCACTTGGTCTGTCGACAGCCGCAATTGCACAGACTGGCACCACCACGGGTGCGGGTGGCACCGGGACGACCGGTGGCCAGACCATGCCAGGGACTGCCGGTGGTCAGACCATGCCGGGCGGGACCGCCGGTACAACGGGTACGGGGACCACGACCGGTACGCCGGACTCGACCATGTCCACGACGCCGCCGACCTCGTCCGACACCATGTCGACAACCGGTACGACCGGGGATTCGGCATCGACTGCCGGTACCGGCTCGACCGACAGTTCGACAACGACGACGACCAAGTCGAAGAAGCGTCGTCACTGATATGACGAACGCCCGGCAGCTCACGCTGCCGGGCGTCGCCTTTTAGTCCGCGAAGGGATCGCGAACCAGGATCGTGTCCTCACGTTCCGGGCTGGTCGACACGAGCGCGACCGGGCACCGGATGAGTTCCTCAATCCGCCGGATGTACTTGATCGCCTGCGCGGGAAGTTCCGCCCAACTGCGTGCGCCGGCTGTCGATTCGCTCCAGCCCGCCATCGTTTCATACACCGGCTCGACACGCGCCTGATCGGCTGCATGCGCCGGGAAGTAATCGAGCGTCTTATCGCCGAGCTTGTATCCGGTGCAGATCTTCACCTCATCGAACCCGTCGAGCACGTCGATCTTGGTAAGGGCGATGCCGGTGATACCGCCGACTGCGGCCGACTGGCGTAGCAGCACCGCATCGAACCAGCCGCAGCGGCGCTTGCGGCCCGTCACCGTGCCGAATTCATGCCCGCGCTGGCCGATCAGCTCGCCGGTCTCATCCTCGAGTTCGGTGGGGAAGGGGCCGGAGCCGACCCGCGTCGTATAGGCTTTGGCGATCCCCAGCACGAAGCCGACCGCGCCCGGCCCAAGACCGGAGCCACCCGCCGCCGTTCCCGCAATCGTGTTCGACGACGTGACGAACGGATACGTGCCGTGGTCGACATCGAGCAGCACGCCCTGCGCACCCTCGAACAGGATGCGGCGGCCACGCTCACGCGCCGCATTGAGGTCGCGCCACGCCGGGCGCGCGAACGGCAGCACGAAGCCGGCGATCTCACGCAGTTCGGCGAGCAGCGCCTCGCGGTCGATCGGCGCCTCGCCGAAGCCGGCGCGCAGCGCGTCGTGATGTGCGGTGAGGCGGTCGAGCTGCGGCCCAAGATCGTCGAGATGGGCAAGGTCGCACACCCGGATCGCCCGCCGGCCGACCTTGTCCTCATACGCCGGGCCGATGCCGCGCCGCGTCGTGCCGATCTTGCCCGCGCCGCTCGCATCCTCGCGAAGCCCGTCGAGATCGCGGTGCAGCGGCAGGATCAGCGCGCAGGTATCGGCGACCATCAGCGTGTCGGTGGTGATCGTCACGCCCTGGCCGCGCAGCTTCTCGACCTCAGCCTTCAGCGCCCACGGATCGAGCACCACGCCGTTGCCGATCACCGAGGGCGTACCGCGCACGATGCCGGAGGGAAGGAGCGAGAGCTTGTAGACCGATTCGCCCACGACGAGCGTGTGGCCGGCATTGTGACCACCCTGGAAGCGCACGACGACATCGGCGCGCTCCGCCAGCCAGTCGACGATCTTGCCTTTGCCCTCATCGCCCCACTGGGCGCCGATTACCGCTACGTTGGCCAAAACATCCGTTCCATCTTGTCGCCGGGAAGCGCAAACTCCTAATCGGCAAGCCGCCGCCGGTCCACGCTTAATCCGCCCTCAGGCGAGCGGGAACAGCGCCGCCGCGATCCAGCGGCCCTCGCCGCGCAGCACCGCCCACGCACGCGCTGCGGCGCGGCTGTCCATCGCCTCGATGCCGTAGCCCATCGCCTCGACCGCGCGGGTGAACGTCACCGGCGGGCGCACCAGCGTCGCGCCGGTGCCGAGCAGCAGGAACTCCGGCTTCGGATCGAGCGCGAACAACGGCGCGATTGCCTCTGGCGTGAGCGCGTCGAGCACGGGTGGTTCCCAACCGTCCGCACGCTCGGGCGTGAGCAGCAGCGCGCGGTACACGCCCTCGTCGACCTTGAAGCCGCCGAGCGAGAACGCCGAGACGATCGGCCCGTCGCTCCCCTGGCTCTTGTCCATCCGCATCAGCGCTTCTTCGTCGGCATGCCTTCGCTCGGCACTGTCTTGCCGGTCGGCACGTCGCCCTTGGTGGGGTCGGGCCGAAGCCCGAGCGAGATCAGCAGCGACGACGACACATAGATCGACGAGTAGGTGCCGACGACGATGCCGAGGATCATAGCGGCGGTGAAGCCGCGCAACACATGGCCACCGAAGATCAGCAGCGCGATCAGCGCGAGCAGGATGGTCAGCGAGGTCATCACGGTGCGCGGCAGCGTCTCGTTGACCGAGAGATCGACGATCTGCGGCATGTCCATCTTGCGATAGCGGCGCATGTTCTCGCGAATACGGTCGTCGATCACGATCTTGTCGTTGATCGAATAGCCGATGATGGTCAGCACGGCCGCGACGATGTTGAGGTCGAACTCAAGCTGTGTCAGCGCGAAGAAGCCGAGCGTCATCAGCACGTCGTGGACGATCGCGACTACGGTGGAGACGCCGAACTGCCATTCGAAACGGAAGATCGCGAACAGACCGATGCCGAGCACCGCCAAAACGACCGCAAGCGCGCCCTTCCAGATCAGCTCGTTCGACACCTTGCCCGAGACGGCATCCTGCTTGGAGAAGCGGGCGTCGGGGAACTTGGCGCTGATCGCGGCCTGCACCTGCTTGACGACTGCGTCCGTGGCGCCCTTGTCGGCGCTCTTGGGCGGCGGCAGCTTGATCGAAACGGTCTTGTCGTCGCCCACGTTCTGAAGACGCACTTCGCCGAGGTTGAGCTTGTCGACCGTTGCGCGCAGCGTATCGAGGTGCGGCGGTGTCGCGAACTTCTCCTCGATCATCAGGCCGCCGACGAAATCGACGCCAAGATTGAGGCCGCGCGTGACGGTCAGGCCGATCGCGGCGATCGACAGCAGCATCGTCAGCGCGAACGCCCAGACCCGCAAGCTGACGAAGGGGAGGTTGGTATTGTCGGGAACGAGTTTCAGCAGGCGCATATTACACCGTCACCCAGGCAGCAGCCGGGGTCTTGTGGGGGAGGGCGCCGCCGGCGCCACAGGGAGACGGGTTCATATCGTGATGTCCGTCGGGCGCGCGCGGCGGATCCAGGTGACCACCATCATGCGCGTGAAGACGACGGCGGTGAACACCGACGTGACGATGCCGATCAGCAGCACGATCGCGAAGCCGCGGATCGGGCCGGAGCCCATCAGCAGCATGATGACCGCCGAAATGGCGTGCGTCACGTTCGCTTCGAAGATCGTGCGGCTGGCTTCCTTGTAGCCGAGTTCGACCGATTGCAGCACGCTGCGACCGCGACGACGTTCCTCGCGGATACGCTCGTTGATGAGCACGTTGGCGTCGACCGCGGTGCCGACCGTCAGCACGAAGCCGGCGATGCCCGGCAGCGTCAGCGTCGAGTTGAGCAGCGCCAGTACGCCGACGATCACCACCACGTTGATGATGACCGCAAGGTTCGCATAAGCGCCGAAGCGGCCGTAGGTAACGAACATGAAGATGATGACGGCGACCACCGCGATCGTGCAGGCGAGGACGCCGGCACGGATCGAGTCGGCGCCGAGATCGGGACCGACGGTGCGTTCCTCGACCACCTTCAACGGGATCGTCAGCTTGCCCGAACGCAGTGCAATGGCGAGCTGGTTGGCGCTGGCGACGGTAAAACGGCCTTCGATATAGCCGCTGCCGCCGAGGATTTCGGTGTTGATCGACGGGGCGGTGATGACCCGGTCGTCGACGATCACCGCGAAGCGCTTGCCGATGTTGGTCTGCGTGATCCGCGCGAACTTCTTGCCGCCTTCGCTGTTGAAGGTGAAGTTGACGATCGGCGAGTTGTCCTCGGGCTTGAAACCCTGCGATGCGGTGACGAGCTGGTCGCCGGTCAGGATCGCCTGCCGCTTGACCATGATCGTGGTGCCGGGCGTGCCATCGTCATACGGCAGGATCTGGTCGCCGAGCGGGAGGATGCCCTTGGCGGCCTGCGCCGGATCGACCGGTGTTTCGTCGACCATCTTGAATTCGAGCTTGGCGGTCTTGCCGAGCAGATCCTTCAGCGCCTGCGGGTTCTGGAGGCCAGGCACCTGCACCACGATCCGGTCGTTGCCCTGACGGACGATGGTCGGCTCCTTGGTGCCGAGTTCGTCGATACGCTTGCGCACCACTTCGGTCGCATCGCCCATCGCCTGGTTGAGCGCCTGGTCGAAGCCGGCCTGCGTCGGCGTCATCACGATGCGCGACGAGTCGACGACGCTGAGATCCCAGTCACGCTGGCCGGTGAGGCCGGCGCCGGCGGTCAGCTTGTTGAGCCGCTCGCGGGCCGCATCGACCTTGCTGACGTCGCGCAGCATGAAGCTGATCTTGCCGGTGTCGCTGGCGATGTCGCCGATGTCGATCGCGGGCGCGCGCGCCATCTCGCTCTGCACCTGATCGCGCATCGCATTCAGGCGCGTCTTGGCGAGATCGGACGTATCCGCCTCCAGCAGCAGATAACTGCCGCCAGCAAGATCGAGGCCGAGGTTGACGTGCGGGTGTGGAATCCAGCCCCACGTCTTTGTCTGATCTTCGGGGAAGAAGCTCGGGATCGCCAGCGCCATCAGGCAGGCGAGCAACCCCAGGATCGAGGCGATCTTCCAGCGCGGGAAATCGAGCATGGTATCAGTCGTTCGCGGGCTTGGTGTTGAGGCCGGTCACCTCGGTCAGCGTCGCCTTGACGACGCGGAGGCGGACGTTGGGAGCGACTTCCAGCTCGACATACTGGTCCTCGACCTTGGTCACCTTGCCGAGCACCCCGCCCGCGGTGATCGCCGAATCGCCCTTTTTCACGGCGGCGATCTTGGCCTGCTGCGCCTTCAGACGCTGTTGCTGCGGGCGCAGCAGCAGGAAATAGCCGACCACCGCGATCGCGACATAGGGGAAGAACAGCAGGAACATCGAAGCGATGCCGCCCGACCCGGCGGCGGACGAACTGGCGGAGGCGGCAAAGGCTGGGCTGGCGAACATAACGTCCTGAACTAAAGATCCGCCGGCAAGCGCCGGGCGCGCGGGAGCGGCAACCGCCCCGCTTACAAGCGGCGCGCGCTATCATGGTCGCGGGGGCTGCGCAACAATCCGCTGTACGAAGCATCGCGATGCCGTTCGCGCTTGCATCGCGTCGCGGCCCCGCTTATTGGCGCGTCCCTCGGTCGGGGCGTAGCGCAGCCTGGTAGCGCATCACACTGGGGGTGTGGGGGTCGCAGGTTCGAATCCTGTCGCCCCGACCAAGATTTTCCACACACCTCTGGCTTAAGAAGCGTCGCGATAGGTCGCGGCAAAGCCGCGCCTTGGCGTGCTTTGCTGCGCTGGCCGGGCTTGCTGATGTGCGTCGCAGCTCTGCTGCGTCGTCTCATCCGCGGCGGCGCTGGTGGGCGATGACGGGCTCGAACCGCCGACATTCTCGGTGTAAACGAGACGCTCTACCAACTGAGCTAATCGCCCCCGCGTGCGGAGAAAGCGCGTCTTAGCGGATTATTCTGGGGCTGCAAGGCCGCTCGAACATGCCGTCTGCTATGGGGCGGGTACAGCGTCGTCGAACACCGACGCTGCCTTGCGCGGCGGCAGCACCGCGCGGCGTAACGCCTGGGTTAGCGGCTTCTCCACGTACCGGAAGATCAGATAGCCCGCCGCGGTGACGCTGACGAAGACCATGACCATGAACGTCAGATACTGCGGCCAGCCATGCAGCGGCAGGTGCGGCATGACCCGGCCAAGCAGCATCAGCACCATGACATGGAACAGATAGATCGAGTAACTCGCATCGCCAATCATCGTCGCCAGCCGCGCCTTTAACCGGGTATCATGCGCCTCCAGCGCCAGCGCGCCGACCACCACGCCGATGCCGCCCAGCGAGCGGGTGAGTGCGTCGTCGAACGGCAGCCCGTCGGAAGTTAGGATCAATAGCGCCCCCACCGGCAACGCGGCACCCAACCACCGCGCCAGCCGGCCGTTCTCATACGCCCAGGCGACGCCGAGCCCGACCACGAACTCCAGCATGATCGAGCGCGTGTAGGTGAACGGCACCGCGTCTGCGGGATGCGTGATTATCCCGATCGTCACCGCCACGACGATCGCGATCGTGCTGAACCACGCCGGGCGGCGCAGCAGCAAGCCGACCGCGAACAAGAGGTAGAAGAACATCTCGATGTTGAGCGACCAGCCTGGCACCAGCACGGGATAGACATGCCAACTCGTCAGGTCGTAGCGGTAGGGCACGAACAGCAGCGACTTCACGATCGTGGTCGCGGTGAGATCGGGTTCGCCGAAATGGTTGAACCGCATCAGCACGAGGGTCGCGGTGGCCACCCAGTAGAGCGGCACGACGCGGATCACGCGCTTCACCAGGAACTCGCCGGCACGCTCGCGCCGCGCCGCGACGTACATGATGAAACCGCTGACGACGAAGAAGATGTCGACACCGGCGATGCCGAATTTGAGATGCGAGAAGGGCGCGAACAACCAGTCGGTGGCGGCGTTGGAATGCTGAAACACGACGAGCATCGCGGCGAGGCCGCGTAGCTGCTGGATCGAGACGACCTCGAATTTGCCGCCAGCCGGTCGTGACACAGCCCATTTCCCCTAACGCCATCGCGGCCCCGACCGAACCGTAGCGATAAAGCCGGTGACGACCAAGGCGAATTGCTGCGTCGCGGCGCGGCAATACGGCTACGCTACTGGCACGCAAGAATCATCTTGCATCCACGTGCATGCGCACTATCTGCACGTGCAGATATTTCGGAGGCAGCATTTTGGCACGGCTCAGCATCGAGGATTGCGCGACGCAGCGTTCGCCGGGACGGATGCTGCGGCGGCTGGAACAGGACGTGAAGACGCTGCTCGAGCGGCGGTTCGCGGCGGAGGACGTGACCGTCACGCAATGGATCGCGCTGAAGGTCGTGCGGGATGCTGCGGTGTCGAACCCGGGCGAGCTGGCGCGCGAGCTCAACATCACGTCCGGCGCCACCACCCGCCTGATCGACACGCTGGAGGAGCGCGGGCTGATGGTGCGCGATCGCAGCGCCGAGGATCGGCGGCTGGTCGGCCTCAAAGTCACCGATGCCGGCGATGCCATGGTCCAGACGCTCGCGCCGATCGTGGTCGCGGGCTGGAACGAGCTGGTCGCGGACTTCAGCGATACGGAGGTCGAGCAATTCTCGGCGATGCTGGCGCGGCTGCTGGTGGTGGCGGAGCGGATGCTCGGCAAGGAAAGCGCGGTTTTCGCAGGGGAAACGACATTATGATGAAGCCGATCATGAGGCGGGGAATCGTCGCTGCGACGGCGCTGTTGCTCGCCGGCTGTGCGAGCGTTCCGCATGATGCGCCGCAAGTGACGCAGCTGAAACCAACCGCGCTTGGCCTTGCCGGAACGGCGGTGGTGTCGGATCGCTGGTGGGATGCGTTCGGTGATGCGCAACTCGGCCGACTGGTCGATCTCGCGCTGACCGACAATCCCGATCTTGCCGGCGCGCTCGCCCGCGTACGCGCGGCGCAGGCCTCGGTAGAGGTGCAGCATGCCGGCCAGTTGCCGCAGCTCAGTGCGGACACGGGCTTGCAGGTCGAGCGGTTCAGCGAGAATTACATCATCCCGCCACCCTATGGCGGGCATGTCTATTCGGTGCCGTCGCTCCAGGCCAATCTCGCCTGGGATCTCGATCTGTTCGGTCGTCAGCGCACGCTGGTATCGCAGGCGCGATCGAGCGAGCGCGCCGTCGAACTCGACGCCGCCGCCGCGCGGCTGATGATCTCGACCGCCGTCGCGCAGAGCTATGCCAGCCTCGTCCAGGCGGATCGCCAGATCGAGATTGCCGACCGCTTCGTGACGACTCGCCAGCAGGCGGTCGGCTATGTGCAGTCGCGCATCAGGCACCAGCTTGCCACCCAGTTCGAGGCGCGTACCGCCGAGACGTTGCTGGCAGAAGCGCAGCAGGCCAAGGTGCGCAGCAGCCAGCAGCGCGACCTCGCGATTCACGCGATCGCCGCGCTGGTCGGGCGGGGCGCGGACTTCTACCCGCAGATCGCCACGCCGACGCTGTCGCTCGATCATCCACCGCAGGTGCCGGCGGTGTTGCCGGCCGATCTGCTCGGCCGCCGGCCCGATCTGCTTGCGGGGCAGGCGCGGATCGACGCGGCGGTGGCCGGGCAGCATGTCGCGCGCACGGACTTCCTGCCCAACGTCAACATCTCCGCGCTGGCGGGGCTCGCCTCGCTCGGCCTCGGCTCGTTCTTCGCGAGCGGTTCGGGGCAGGTCGCGGGCGGCGCGGCGCTGCACCTGCCGATCTTCGAGGGCGGGCGGCTGCGCGCGCAATATCGCGGTGCGACCGCCGATCTCGACCGCGCGGTGGCGAGCTACAATTCCAGTGTCGTCACTGCGGTCCGCGATACGGCCGATGCGATCACCAACGTGCGCGCCGCCGATGCCGCGCTGGTGCAGCAGGACCGGATCGTCGGGGGCTTGCGCGAAACCGTGCGGCTCGATGCGGTGCGGACCTCGACGGGTCTCGGGTCGCGGCTCGACGCGGTTGATTCAGGGTTCCGCCTGCTTGAGGCCGAGCAGCAGCGCATCGACGCGCAGGCCAATGCGATCAGCCAACGTATCAAACTCATCGCCGCGCTCGGCGGGGGCTTCGACGCCCGCACGGCGATGGCAGCAAACACAAGGGGCGCGGGACTATGACCGAGGAATCCATCCACATCGACCGTGACCGTGAAATCCGCGCCGAGGCGTATGACGACGCGCCCGTCGCACCAGCCGCCGCGCCCGCGCCGCCGCCGCCGCCGCCAGCACCACCGCCCGGCAAACCGCGCGCGCGGCGCATCGCCTTCATGATCCTTGGTGCGATTCTGCTGATCGCCGCGATCGCCTATGCAATCCACGTATTCACCGCGCCGCCGACCGAGGAGACCGACGACGCCTATGTCGGCGGCAACGTGGTGAGCGTAACCGCGCGCGACGGCGGCACCGTGCTGGCGATCCACGCCGACAACACGCAAGCGGTGAAGCGCGGCCAGCCGCTGATCGATCTCGATCCGGCCACCACCGACGTGTCGGTGCAAGCGGCCGAGGCCGCGCTCGGCCAGGCGGTGCGGGCGGTGCGCTCCGACACGGCGTCCGTCGACGAAGCTGGCGCGGAGATCGCGCAGGCGCGCGCCGATCTTGCCAAGGCGCGCAGCGATCTTTCGCGCCGCCGGGGCGCGGCCGCCGATGGCGCCGTCTCGGGCGAGGAGGTGAGCCATGCCGCCGATGCGGTAACGACCGCCAACGCCGCGCTCAACCTCGCGCTTGCCAAGCGCGCGCAGGCGGCGAGTGCCGTCGCCGGCACCAGCATCTACACCAACCCGCGCGTGCTGTCGGCGATCGCCAACGTCCGCCAAGCGGCGATCAACTCCAGCCACATGCACATCGTCGCGCCGATGGATGGCGTGGTGGCACAGCGCACGGTCCAGCTCGGCCAGCGCATCGCGCCGGGTACGCCGCTGATGGCGGTGGTGCCGCTCGACAGCCTGTGGCTCGACGCGAACTTCCGCGAGACGCAGCTCGAGCAGATCCGCGTCGGCCAGCCGGCGAAGATCACCGCCGACGTCTACGGCGGCAAGCTCGTGTTCCACGGTAAGGTGCTGGGTCTCGGCGCGGGCAGCGGTAGCGCATTCTCGCTGCTGCCGGCGCAGAACGCGTCGGGCAACTGGATCAAGATCGTGCAGCGTGTGCCGGTCCGCATCGCACTCGACCCGGCAGAGCTGCGCCAGCACCCCTTGCGCGTCGGTTTGTCGGCGAGCGTGACGGTCGACACCGCCGATCAGTCCAAGCCGCTCGTCGCCGCCGCCGCGCCGCCCGCCGGTGGCACGCAAATGAGCCTCGACGGTGGTCCGGCGATCGACGCGCGCATCCGCCAGATCATCAACCAGAACCTCGGCGGCCAGACTTCAGGGCGGGCGCGGTGAGCAGCCAGCCGCAAGCGGCCGCCGGGCCGCCGCCGCTCGCGGGGATCGCCCTTGCGGTGACGGCGGTCGCTTTGGCGCTCGGCACCTTCATGCAGGTGCTCGACACCACCATCGCCAACGTCTCGCTGCCGACGATCGCGGGCAGTCTGGGCGTAAGCTCCGACAACGGCACCTGGGTCATCACTTCGTTCGCGGTGGCGAACGGCGTCACGGTGCCGCTCACCGGCTGGTTCATGCAGCGCTTCGGCGTGGTGAAGACCTTCACCGTTTCGGTATTCGCCTTCTCGATCGCGTCGTTCCTGTGCGGTATCGCCTGGGATCTTCCCTCGCTGATCTTCTTCCGCATTCTGCAAGGCGGCGTATCCGGGCCGATGATCCCCGGCAGCCAGGCGCTGCTGATCGCGATCTTCCCGCCGCACAAACGCGGTACCGCGCTCAGCATCTGGTCGATGACGACGCTGGCGGCACCGGTGATGGGGCCGGTGCTGGGCGGCTACATTTCCGACAATTATCACTGGAGCTGGATCTTCCTCATCAACGTGCCGATCGGCGCGGTGGCGGGGTTCGTCAGCTGGCAGTCGCTGAAATCGCGTGAGACCCCGACCCGGAAGGTGCGGATCGACACGGTCGGCCTGATGCTGCTCGCCTTCTGGGTGTTCAGCCTTCAGACCATGCTCGACCTCGGCAAGGATCGTGACTGGTTCAACAATCCGCTGATCGTGGTGCTGACGATCTGCGCTGCGGTCGGCTTCGTCGCGTGGATGATCTGGGAACTGACCGAGGGTCAGCCCGCGGTCGACCTCACGCTGTTCAAGCGGCGCAACTTCGCGCTTGGCACGCTGGCGATCTGCCTCGGCTATGCAGTGCTGTTCGCCAACAACCTGCTGCTGCCGCTCTGGTTGCAGGAACAGATGGGCTATACCGCAACCTGGGCCGGGCTGGTCGCCGCGCCCGCCGGGATCATGGCGGTGATCATGACGCCGATCATCAGCCGCCTGAAGATCGACGTGCGCTGGATCGCGTCGTTCGCGTTTGTCTGCTACGCGATCTCGTTCTTTATGCGGTCGTGGTACACGCCGGATGCCAGCTTTATGGTGCTGGCGGCGCCGCTGCTGTTGCAGGGCGTGGCGATGGCGGCGTTCTTCGTGCCGCTCATCACCATCCTGCTCGACGGGGTGCCGCCGGAGAAGGTGCCGTCGGCTTCCGGCATCTCCAACTTCGCGCGCATCACCGCCGGTGGCTTCGCCGCCTCGCTCACCACGACGTTCTGGGACCGGCGCGAGGCGCTGCACCAGGCGCGGCTGACGGAAGCGGGCAACGACTGGTCGCCGGTCTACCGCCAGACGCTCGACCAGCTTCAGACGGTGGGTGCGAGCCCTGTGCAGGCGGTCGGTGCGGTGATGCGGCAGATCGTCGGCCAGGCGTACCTGCTCGCCTCGCTGGAGATCTTCTGGCTGTGCGGGTGGATCTCGATCGTGCTGATCGGGGTGGTGTGGATGGCGCGGCGCCCGGCCCCGGCGGATCATGGTCCGGTCGCGGATTAAGCTGGTTGCGCTTGCGTAAACCACGTGCGGAGAGCGGCGGTTAAGCGACGATGGTGTTGACTGGCGCGGCAGGGAGTCGTGTCATGTCAGCCATCGCAGGGATAACAGCATTGGAGCCGGCCGCCATGCGGGTGCAGCGGGCCGCGCCGGCCATCCCGGCGAGCGCGCCGGTCACCGCAGCGGCAAGCCAGCCGCCACGCGCAGCGCCGGTGCCGCTGGCGGTCGCGCCTGACAGTTCGCGCGACGCTCGTTTCGAGCCTGCCGCAGCCGGCGCCAACGCGCACGTCGTGCGGCAGGTCGTCCAGCAGATCACCGCCACGCTCGCCTATGGCGCGCACGTCTCGGCGGTGAGCAACGGCAACGGCATCCACGCGACGATCGACATTTCGGGCTAAGCGGCGTTGCGCAGCGTGAGCGCGCGGGCTTCCGCCATCGCGACGAACGCGTCGAACAGCCGCCGCATCGCCGGCTTTTTATAGGGGAAGGTCGCGACGTCCTCGAGATCGTGGACGATCATCGCGACGTCCACCTCGAACACCAGCAGCCGCCCATCCGGCAATTCCGCGCAATCGATCCCGAAATAGTCGAGCCCGACCCGGCGGTAGAGCGCCGCGAAGGCGGCGGCGTGGCGGGCTGCGAAATCCTCGTCGAAGTCGGCCATCCACGCCGCCTCGATCGCGCGTTTCGCCGCGTTCTCGGCCATACCCGACCCGAAATAATGCACGATCCAGTTGTCCGACAGCGCAAGGTGGCTGGGATACGGCTTGCCGTCGATCAGCACGACGCGCTGCTTGCTGAACAGCCCACCTTCGCCACGATAGTCGACGAACGGTGCGACGAAGAAGGCATCGTCGCCCCAAGCGGCCAGATAGGCGGCGAGTTCGCCGGCGTCGCCCGCGCGGTCGAGGCCGCCGCCGGCGTGGGTGCCGAGCGGGCGGATGATGATCGGAAACGCCAGCCCAGCGACCTGCGCGTCGAGCGTGGCGTCGCCCGCCGCGACCGACGCCAGCGTCGCCCGCGCGATCTGGTGCGTGCGCGGCACCAGCAGCGCGGGTTCGTCCGCGAACATCGCGCTCACGCCGTCGCGGGTAAGGGCGGCGATCGTCCGGGGGTCGGCGTTGAGGACAGGGGTGCGCAGCCGGGGCAGCAACGTCGTCATCCTCGCCAGCACCGGTCGATGCGCAGTCGCCTCGCCGATCGCGAGCAGCGCGACGTCGTGGTCGGGCAGATCGTCGAGATCGGTGGTATCGGCATCGACATAGTGCAGCCACAGCACCACGTTCGACCCTTTCAGCAGGCAATCGACCGGCGTGTTCGCCATGAAGTCGCCCGGCGTGACGAAGGCGAGCAGGCGGACGCCGCTGCCGTCGCCATGCACCACGCGGTAGCTGCGGCGGATCTTCAACGCCTCCGCCATCATCGCCAGCGCATCGTCGGTGCGGGCGTGGGATTGCAGGATCATCGACAGGTCCATCATCGCCGCCGCGTCGTGCGGATCGGCCGCGACGCGCGCGGCACGCTCGGCCCCTAGCGCGGTCATGTCCTGCCGCTCGAACGCCATCGGCAGGATGCGGTGCAGGCCGAGGATGTCGGGGTCGGTCATATCGTGGTCCTCAGGCGCGGTCGGCATGGCCGAAGGCGAGCACGCCCTCGATCAGCGCATCGACGTCGCATTGGGTGGCGCGGTGATTCACGAACGCGGCGCGGATCGCGGGCACGCCGTCCAGCAGCGTGATCGACGGCGCGACCCGGCCGGCGGCGTGGAGCCGCTCGACGATGCGGCGGTTGAGCGCGCCATCCTCCACCCCGCGCCGGGCAAACCCGAAGCAGACGATGTTGAGCGCGACCGGCGCGCGCAGCACGAGATCGGGATGCGCCTCGACTCGCGCCGCAAGCGCCCACGCAAGCTGGCAATTCGCGTCCATCGCCGCGCCCAGTGCCTTCAACCCGTGAGTCTTCAGCGTGAACCACGTTTTCAGCGCGCGGAAACCCCGCGACAGATCGGGGCCGAGGTCGCACGGCCAGCGCTCGCCCGCCGCCAGCCCGGTACCGGCGCGGGCGAGGTAGCTTGCCTCCGCCGCGAACGTCTCGCGTTGCCAGGCGCCGTCGCGCACCAGCAGGAAACCGGCGTCGTAGGGCACATGCCCCCATTTGTGGAAATCGAATGCGAGACTGTCGGCGCGTTCGATCCCGGCGAGCAGCGGCGCGATCGTATCCGACACCATGCCGAGCGCACCCAGCGCGCCGTCGACGTGGAAGTGCAACGACTCCCGAGCCGCCACATCGGCGAGCGCGTGCAGATCGTCGATCGCGCCGATCTCGGCGCTGCCGGCGGTGCCGATCAGCAGGAACGGCTGGAAACCGGCGGCGCGGTCGGCGCGGATCTGGCGGCCAAGCGCGGCAACGTCGATCGCGCCGCGCGCATCGGTCGCGATCTGCCGCAGCGCCTCGCTGCCCAGTCCGGCCATCTCCATCGCACGCGGCACGCAGCCGTGCACTGCTGCCGAGGCATAGACCAGCAGACTCGGGGCCGCCGCAGCGCCACCGCGCCGGACGGCCGCGCAGGCGCGGGTGCGCGCGATCAGCAGCGCGACGAAATTGGCCTGCGAGGCGCCGGTGAGGAACAGGCCATCGGCGCTGGCGGGAAAGCCGAACAGCTCGCGCATCCAGCCGACGACCTGGCGCTCGACCTCGATCCCCATGTGGTCGCGCCCGCCGCAATTGGCGTTCAGCCCGCCGGCGAGCATTTCCGCCAGCATCCCGACCGGCGTGCCCGCGCCCTGCACCCAGCCCATGAAGCCGGAATGCAGATTGCCGCTGCCATAAGGCAGGATCGTCTCGCGGAAGATCGCATGCGTCTCGGCGAGATCGGTCGGGCCGAGCGGCAGCGGCGCCGCCATCGCCGCGCGTGCGTGCGGTGGCGGGCTTTGCCAGACCGGCTGCTGGTCGAGGCTGCCGAGATGATCGAGCATATCGTCGAGCATGCGGTGCGCCTGCGCGCGCAGCCCCGGCCAGTCGGATGGGTCAAGCGTCGTGAGGGCAGGCGTCGTGCTTGGGAAAATCGCGGGACGACGGAGCGCGCGGTCTACTGCCATGAAGGTCTTTCCGATCGGTGGCTGCGGTGCGTCACGACGCTTCGGGCACGGCGTATCCCAGCATGGTTAATCCACACTTAAACGGCGCGTCGCTTTCTTCTTTATAGGACACTGTCGAAACAGCCGGACCTGTGTGACAAATAACCAAATCGGTAAAAAATCCTGTCCTACATCAAACCTCTGGTCGTAGCGAAACAACCTCACAGCAAGAAGGACTTCGCTTTTGATGAGAAACCTGTTCCTTGCCGGGGCACTTGCACTCGTTCTGTCTGGCGGACCCGGCCACGCGCAAACGGCTTCCTCCGTGCAGGCACCGGGCGGCTACGCACCCATGCAGGCGCCGTGCGTCCGCCAGAGCGACGGCAGTTGCGTACCGGTCAGCCCGGTCGCACCGTGGCCGATCACGCAGGGGCCGCTCGCCGCCGCCGTTTCCACGCCGCTTGCCGGCACCGTAACCAGCGGCACCGTCAATCCGACTTCCGGCGTGACGGGGTTTGCGAACGGCTCTGCCGTGATCGGGCCGATGGCACCGCAACTCGGCCGCGACATCGGCCTCAAGCTGTGGACGACCAACAATGCCGCGTATTCCTGCCAGATGCTCGACAGCATCGACGGCGGCGCGACCAAGCTGCCGCTGACCATCTTTGATGCGGCGACCGGCGGACCGTACACCGGCCCGGTCAACAGCATCGTGACCAACGAAACCATCGCGAACACGCAAATCTATCTGCTGTGCACCGTCACCTCGGGCACGCTCAACTATGTGGTGGCACAGTGATGGCGGCGCGGCTTCCCCTCATCGCGGTGCTCGCTGCGCTGCTCTCCGCCATGCCCGCGCAGGCGCAGCAGGACCGCGCCGCGCGTGCGCTCGCGCTCCAGTCCAAGGCCGCCGCCGCCAGTCGCGTGCCACGGCTGTCGGTAATTTCCGGCGCGGAACAATGGTACGGCATCGGCGTCACGCTTCCCGCCGCTGGCCCCTACAACACCGTGCGCGTGCTGCACCGTAACCTGGCGCGGTGCACGGCATCGGGGCTGCGCCTGCTGGCCGGCAATTACGGCTGGGCGAACACCAGCACTGGCGGCACGCCGTCCGCGCCGAAAGAGCGCCAGAACCCCGGCACCATCCTGGTGCACAGCGCGATCGAGTTCGCCGGCACCAGAACCGATCAGTCCGCACCGCGCATGCCGGTCCGCTGGGGTGGTCAGGCGGTCGCGACGATGGGTCCGTCCTCCGCCACCCTGGGCTTTCCCAACCTGCTGCTGTCCGACGCCGTGTCGGGCGCGGTCGCGCCGGGTGCGACGTTCTACGAACGCTCGTCGGTCGCGGTGGCGACCGCCGGGCAGTCGTTCTTCAGCGCGGTATCGCTGCGCGGCGGCGCCAGCGGTTTCGGGACGGACAGCGGCGAAGGCTCCGCGGTGAACTCCACGGCGGAACGGGCGTTCGACAATGCCGGTGGCGACGTCACCGTCGCCGCGCCGCAATTCGCCGCCGGCTGGTCCGCACTGGCGGTGCTGGGTTATTGCTCGGACGGGTCGGTCGCGCCGTCCATCGCGATCGCTGGCGACAGCATCGTCACCAAGGTGGATGATGCCGGCTACGGCTACTTCACCGGCGGCTGGGCGCTGCGGGCGTTCGCCGCCTATCCGCATATGCTGCTCAGCCTGCCCGGCGAGCGCGAGGCGGATGCGGTGCAGCCGTGGAACTTCGCCTCGCGGCTGGAAGCGTCGGGATACGCGACGCATGTGCTGTGGGCCTATGGCCGCAACGATCTCAGTTATGACATGGCGACGCTCGGCTACACCCCGGCGCAAGCCTTCACCGCGATGAGGGCGGTACGCTTGCAGGCGGCCCGCCAATTCATGATGCCGCGCGGTGCCGCACCCGGCCAGGTGTTCATCGCCGCGACCATCCTCCCGGCACCGACGTCGAGCGATGGGTTCCTCACCTTGGCCGGCCAGTCGAAGGACGTGTACGAGGCGGGCCGCGTGCTGTTCAACGACTGGCTGCGCGACCCCGGCGCGGGCGGCTTCGTCGCGCAGGCCAATGCGCAGGTAGCGGGCGTCGCCAACGCCGGCACCGCGCGCGTCGCCGATCCGTGCGTCGGACTGGAGGTCAATGCGGCGGGCGTGCCCACGCTCGACGGGGGATATTCGCCGCCCGCGACGCAGACCTTTGCAAGCGGCACCTCCTCCGGCGGCAATCCCGGCAACGCGTTCAACGATACGGCAAAGGCGTGGACGCCCGGCCAGTATCGCGGTGCCGAGCTTCAGATCGTGTCGGGCACCGGCGCCGGGCAGTTCCGTGGGCTCGGCGGCAACAGCGCGACGCAACTGCTCATCGCCGATGCGTGGACGACCGTGCCCGATGCGACCAGCACCTACCGCATCACCGATGCGCCGGGCTGGAACGGCGTGCATCCCGGCACGCGCGGCGCGATCCTGTCGGCAAGCGGCATCAACGCGGCCGCGCTCATGCAGCCGCTGCCGATCCAGTAAGCAGGGGAGGAACAACGATGCGCCAGCGCGACCATCTGATCGCCTATCTCGCCACGCTTGCCACGCTGGCGGTGATCTTCACCGTCGCGATCCTCGCGGGGATGGCGAACGAACATGTCATCGGCAAGATCGAGGCGTTCGGCCTCGGCACCATCACCGGCGGGTTGATCGGCGTGCTGCGGCTGCCCACCAGCCAGTCCGCCGAGGCCAGCGGCGGCTCGGCGCGCAGTACCGACTGACCGATACCTCCCCTGCGCCGCCCGGCGCGGGGGTTTTCTTATAATGTGATCGCCGCCTTCAGGCCCAGCACGCCGACATCGCTCAGCGTCTTCACGCCGCCGGGATGGTGGATCAGCTGCACGTTCGGTTGCAGTTCCAGCCACGGCACTGGCGTGATGCTGTAATAGAGTTCGGCTGCATATTCGGCATCGCGCACCGGCGTGCCCGGCACCAGCGTGTCCGCCTGCGCCGCGCGCCCGTTGACGTTGGTGCGGCCGACCGCGAGGCCCAGCACGTCGCCCGACACGCCAGGCAACAGCCCCTTGTAGAACACACCCACCGCGACCTGGTTGTCAGTCACGCTGGTCTGGCGGTCGGCTTGCGTGACGTTCGCGAACATGCCGAGCCCGGTCAGCGCCTTGCCGTCCTTCGATTCGCCGGTGAGCTGTTGCTGCACGCTGGCGAACACGCCATAGCGGCCGGAATGTTGTAGGGGTGCGAGCCCCGTCACCACGATCGGCCGGCGATTGATATCGAGCAGCACGTCGTCGCCGTTGGCGGTCGTGTACCAGCCGCCGATCTTGTACGATCCGACGTGCCCGCCATCGAGTCCGCGCGTCCAGCCCGCCTCGAACGGCATGAGCACGCCGGTCGCGCCGCCGAAGCGCGCGACGAAGAAGTTGTTCTTCAGATCGTTGGGGTTTTGAACGTAGGCGCCGGCCTGCACGTACACGCCCTTGGCTACATCGACATGGACGATGCCCGCCCATTCCGCGATCGGCCAATTATACCAGTAATCGCCGACGAGATTGCCTGGCTGCGCGCCGCAGAAGCTGAGATTCTCGAAATGGCAGGAGAACACTGCGAAGTCCGCGCCCGGATTGGTGCGGCCAAGCTTCACCTCGATCTGATCGCCGAGCTTCTGCTGATACCATAATTCGGTGACCCGTACCGTCTGGCCGCGCCCGTAGACCTCCTGCACCTGTTGCAGCGTGTTCAGCCCGGCATCGTCGGACAGGTTGCGCCCGCGCCGCCATGTCACCGTCGCCTGGACGGTGCCGCCATCGATACCGGCGAGTTTGTCGAGATCGAACTTCGCGCCGATGTCGAACTGTCCGGTCTCGGTCACCTTCTCGCGTTTGCCGCCGGTGAAGTTCCAGCCGCTTTCCGAAGCATAGCGCGCCGACACCTCGATGCCGCGCTTGCCGAGGTAGGTTCGCGTCTTGCGCCAGTCACCGAACAGGCCCGGCGGTGCCTGATAGCGCGTATCGCCGATCGGCGCGTTGGGTGACGTGTCGTAGGGATGCAGCGCGTGGGTGTAACGCCGCCGCGCGGCGGGCGTGGCAGCGGGCGGCGCCTCGTTGCTCGGCTTCCGCGTGTTGGTTGCCGATGTATCCTTCGCCGCCGCGTCCGGCGCGGGGGCGCCGATATCGACCGGCTCCGCCGGTTTGGGCGAGGGCTTTTGCGTGTCGTTCGCGCTGTTCTGCGCGCCCGCCCGGTCGGCATCGGTGGGCGCGACCTGCGCAAACGCGCTCGCGCCGGTCAGCAACCACGCCGCGCTCAGCACAGGGGCAAAGCGGCGGGTCGTTTTGGCGATAATGATCACATCAGGTCCTCGAACGCAGAAGCCGGGAGAAATCGCGCGTAGTGACGAGAGAACGCAAAATCGTCTACCCGCGCCTTTGTTCCGCTTGCGAACCGAAATTGTTGCCCTCGCACCCTTGGCCAAGCGTTCCTATCTCCGCTCTGGAAACCCATTCAGAACAAAGCTAGAACCACCGGCATGGCCCTTACCACCATTTCCGTACGCGGCGCGCGTGAGCACAACCTCAAGAACGTCTCGGTCGATATTCCGCGCGACACGCTGACAGTCATCACCGGCCTGTCCGGCTCCGGCAAGTCGAGCCTCGCGTTCGACACCATCTATGCCGAGGGCCAGCGCCGCTACGTCGAATCCTTGAGCGCCTATGCGCGTCAGTTCCTCGAAATGATGCAGAAGCCCGATGTCGATCACATCGAGGGCCTGTCGCCGGCGATCAGCATCGAGCAGAAGACCACGTCGCGCAACCCGCGCTCGACCGTGGCGACCGTCACCGAAATCTACGATTACATGCGCCTGCTGTGGGCGCGCGTCGGCATCCCCTATTCGCCCGCCACCGGCCTGCCGATCGCCGCGCAGACCGTCAGCCAAATGGTCGATCGCGTCATGGCGCTGCCCGAAGGTACGCGGCTGTACCTGCTCGCCCCCGCCATCCGTGGCCGCAAGGGCGAGTACAGGAAGGAGATGCTCGAGTGGCAGAAGGCGGGCTTCACCCGCGTCCGCATCGACGGCGAACTCCATGAGATCGAGGACGCGCCCGCGCTCGACAAGAAGCTCAAGCACGACATCGAAGTGGTGGTCGACCGCCTCGTCGTGAACCCCGAAAGCGCCACGCGGCTTGCCGAGAGTTTCGAGACCGCGCTGAAGCTCGCCGAGGGCCTCGCCTATGTCGATCTCGTCGACGCGACCGTCGCCGGCCTCGCCGGGAACGCGCCGATGCCGGTCAGCGAAGGCCAGGCCGAAGGCGAGACGATCGCCAAGGGCAAGACCGCAAAGAAGATGAAGGGCACCGGCATCCCGGATAACCGCATCGTCTTTTCGGAAAAGTTTGCCTGCCCGGTCAGCGGCTTCACCATCGCCGAGATCGAACCGCGCCTGTTCTCGTTCAACGCCCCGCAGGGCGCATGCCCGGCCTGCGACGGCCTGGGTGAGAAGCTGCTGTTCGACGAAGACCTCGTCGTCCCCAACCACGCGCTGTCGATCAAGAAGGGCGCGGTCGTGCCGTGGGCCAAGTCCAACCCGCCGTCGCCCTATTACATGCAGGTGCTCGGCAGCCTCGCACGCGAATACGCCTTCAACCTCGATGCGCCGTGGCAGGAGCTGCCGGAAGAGGTGCAGCGCGTCATCCTCCACGGCACCGACGGCAAGCCCGTCACGCTCACCTTCATTGACGGGCGCAAGAGCTACGACGTGAAGAAGCCGTTCGAGGGCGTGATCGGCAACCTCAACCGCCGCATGCTCTCCACCGAGAGCGCGTGGATGCGCGAGGAACTGTCGAAATACCAATCCTCCGCCCCCTGCGAAGTGTGCGGCGGCGCGCGCCTCAAGCCCGAGGCGCTCGCGGTAAAGATCGGCATGCGCGACATCTCGTCGATCACGCATCTCTCGGTGGTCGATGCGCTGGCGTGGTTCACGCAGATCCCCGAGGAACTGACCGGCCAGCAAAAGGAAATCGCCGAACGCATCCTCAAGGAAATCCTCGAGCGGCTCGGCTTCCTCAACAACGTCGGGCTCGATTACCTCAACCTCGATCGCACCTCGGGCACGCTGTCGGGCGGCGAGAGCCAGCGTATCCGCCTCGCCTCGCAGATCGGCTCCGGCCTGTCGGGCGTGCTGTACGTGCTCGACGAACCCTCGATCGGCCTGCACCAGCGCGACAACGACATGCTGCTCGCAACGCTCCGCCGCCTGCGCGATCTCGGCAACACCGTGCTGGTGGTCGAACATGACGAGGATGCGATCCGCACCGCCGATTACGTGATCGACATGGGGCCGGGCGCGGGCGTCCACGGCGGCGCGGTGATCGCGCAAGGCACGTTCGAGGAGGTGCTCGCCACCGAAGGCAGCATCACCGCCGATTACCTCTCCGGCCGCCGCAAGGTGCCGGTGCCGGCCAAGCGCCGCAAAGGGAACGGCAAGAAGCTCACCGTCCACAACGCCACCGCCAACAACCTGCGTGGCGTGACGGCGAGCATCCCCTTGGGCACCTTCACCTGCATTACCGGCGTGTCCGGCTCGGGCAAGTCGAGCTTCACCATCGACACGCTGTATGCCGCCGCCGCGCGGTCGCTCAACGGCGCACGCATCGTGCAGGGCAAGCACGACAAGATCACCGGCCTGCAATATCTCGACAAGGTGATCGACATCGATCAATCGCCGATCGGCCGCACCCCGCGCTCGAACCCCGCCACCTACACCGGCGCCTTCACCCAGATCCGCGACTGGTTCGCCGGCCTGCCCGAGGCACTGGCACGCGGCTACAAGGCCGGGCGGTTCTCGTTCAACGTCAAGGGCGGCCGCTGCGAGGCGTGCCAGGGCGACGGCCTGCTCAAGATCGAGATGCACTTCCTCCCCGACGTCTACGTGACGTGCGACGTCTGCCACGGCCAGCGCTACAACCGCGAGACGCTGGAGGTGAAGTTCAAGGGGCTGAGCATCGCCGACGTGCTCGACATGACGGTCGAGGATGCGGTCGAGTTCTTCAAGGCGGTGCCGCCGATCCGCGACAAAATGGCGATGCTGGCCGAAGTGGGGCTGGGCTACGTCAAGGTCGGCCAGCAGGCGACGACGCTATCCGGCGGCGAAGCGCAGCGCGTGAAGCTCGCCAAGGAACTGTCCCGCCGCGCAACCGGCCAGACGCTGTATATCCTCGACGAGCCGACCACCGGCCTGCACTTCGAGGACGTGCGCAAACTGCTCGAAGTGCTCCACGCGCTGGTCGAGCAGGGCAACACCGTGGTGGTGATCGAACACAATCTCGACGTCATCAAGACGGCGGACTGGGTGATCGACCTCGGCCCGGAAGGCGGCGTAAAGGGCGGCGAGATCGTCGCCGAGGGCGTGCCGGAGAAGGTGGCGAAGGTCGCGGCGAGCTTTACCGGGCGGTATTTGGCGCCGTTGTTGGTTTAAGAAGTGGCTGTGCCAAGGCTTATATAGTCGGTATGTTATTTAGCGGTGGCGGCATTGGAGCTGAGAATGAATAATGTATCGCTCAGGCTCAAAGACGTCTTTACGCCTGGTGGTCAGCCGTCGGTGACATATGTCAGCAGAGATCATCTCAAGCTTGAACAGCGCGTTCGCGAAGCATTAGCTCGCGGATACGCAATCAACGTAGTAACCGGTCCTACAAAATCTGGTAAAACGGTCCTCTGCAACCATGTTTTAGCGCAGGCAGGCGAATCGATATCGATTGAAGGTGGGCAGGTGCGATCCGAAGAAGACTTTTGGAGTCAAATTGCTCACTTGCTGGAAATTGGAAGTCAGCGTGTACGTACAGAGAGCGGTGTCCGGTCAGACTCTCTGACAGGAACTGCAAAGATCATTTTGCCGCATGTGGTAGAAGTCGGTGGTGGCAAAACACGAGGCGAGGCTCGTACTGCTGAACGTTCTGTGACTTATGATATCAATTTACAAAGGGCAGTCTTAGATGCACTTGTAAATAATGATGTGTCTTTGCTTGTTAACGATTTTCACTACATACCAACAAATGTTCAAAAAAATATTATCCAAGCGCTTAAAGGGTCTGTATTCAAAGGATTGTCGGTTATTCTTCTCGCGGTTCCACATCGCGCTTTTGATCCAATAACCGTTGAGCAGGAGCTTGAAGGTCGATTCAAGCATATTGAGATACCGGCCTGGGACATGGAAGATCTAGCTCTCATACCAGAACGCGGGTTTAACGCGTTGAACGTTTCGACTTCATCGCAACTCAACAGAAATATTTGCAGTGAGGGGGTTCGGTAATCCGCTGTTGGTACAAGAAATATGTAGTGAACTTTGTATAAAAAGTGGAATATTTGGTGACATCGGAAGCCCGCAGAAGCTAGATTCATCTTTGCTCGAAGCAGCGCTCGGGGATATTGCGCAAAGTAAAGGTTTCCCAAAATACAGCAAGCTCAAGGCAGGGCCAGACGCTCGAAAAAAGCGACAGCTTAGAAATTTCAAAGATGGAACAATGCAGGATAAATATTCTGCGATTTTGACGGCAGTTGCCGCTCTGGGTCCTAAGACCAGAACAAGCTATGATGATATAAGAAGTTCTTTGCAGAGTTTGCTATTGAGTTCATCCATGCCGGCAAAGCACGAAATAACGTCTGCATTAATAAACATGACAAAAATAGCCAAAGAGAAAATTGAGGGTGAACCTCCGATTGAGTGGGTTTCGTCTGAAGATAGTCTGGTTATAACAGACCCATTTCTTCTTTTTTATATGAAATGGGCAACCCATCATGACGCGCCAGGAAGCGAATTGCCGTTAAACGGGTGAGGACTGCTGAGATAATCGCTAAGTTCGGGAGGCTGTCCTACACACCCCAATCCCGCATACCCTTTCGTCCTCCCACAAACGAAAGGCGTCGCCCATGTCCACCACCCGTCACCCGCAGTCGGTCCCGCTGTCGCGGCCTGGTCAGATCGATGGCTTCCGCACCGGCGCCGATCGCGATGCGCGGGCGCATTGGCAGGCGCTGGTCGATGCGCGGCTGATCGGCAACGTCCAGCCGCTCCCGCCCGAACACCTCGCCAACATCGCGGCGTGGGAAGATGTGCTGGGCATCCGCAAGCGCGGCGGCATCTGGTGAGCGGGGCGGTGGGTACGGCTGGCGTGGGCGCGGTCATGCCCCGTGCGGCGGGAAAGTTCATGGCCGTATACGCGCGATGTTGGTGAAGATTGGCCGGTGCGCAGCGGGGCGGGCGGGGCGTTTCAGCGGCGCGCGACGCGGGAATAAATCCCGCGTCGTCGGTCGGCGCTTTGGCGCCGCGGCCGCACGCGGCTTTAGTGCGGCTTTCGCTTTGCGAAATCCTTACCGCCGCGTGGTGTACTCATCCTCCATCGACCATTGCCGCTCCGGCAGCCAGACATGCGCGGTGTCGGCATAATAACGCGGCCGCGCGTTATAGCGGCTCTCGACCATGCGGACCTGGCGCATCGCATCCCGCTTCGCGGTCTCGGTACAGGACGGCGCGTAACTGGAACCATAGCCACGATCCCCCAGCGAATCGCACAGCTCCTGCGCGGTCACGTTCACCCGGCGACGCAGTTCGCGGCGGTCCTCCGGATATTCGAGGTGCAGGTCGCGGTAGCTCACCCGCTGCGACACGGAGTCGACATATTCCGGGATCGGCTGGTGCCCGTAAACGACGATGTCGTCGCGCTCGAAATTCTGCGCCGACGCGGGCAACGCCCCGCACACCGCAGTACCCGTCGCGAACACCACGGCGGACAGAATGGACAAGCGTTTCATCGAAGGCTCCTCGGCTACGCTGCCCGCAGACTCGGGCGTCTGATCCGGCGTTAACCATTACCACGTCGGCATGTTCCGGCAATCCGCCGCTGCCGATACCGGGGAACGGACCCCCGGTCGGCCCGTTGAGGGTGTAACGCTTTCAACGAAAAGGACTCCGACGATGGCAGCTAAAGCGAAAAATTCGGCCAAGCCCGCGCCCCGCAGCAGCGCCCGTCCCAAAACGGAACAGACCGGTCGCGGCGCCACCATTGGCTTGGCGGCGGGCGCGCTGGCCGTGCTCGGCGGGCTGGCGGCGGCGTTCCGCTTCGGCGCGTTCGACCGCGTGATTGCCAAGGCATCGTCGACCGGCGCGGAACACGCCGTGCCCGATCTCGCGCTCGACAAGCCGCACAACGACGGCAGCGCCCGCGCACCCGAGGTGTTCCGCCCCGATCCCACTGCATCGATTTCCGCCGCCGAGCGCGATGCCTTCCGCCCGGCCACCGTTCCCGTCGGCGGCACGCCCGACAAGCACACCGAAGCGGTCCACTAAACCCGCTTCGTTTCGGCGGCGGATTGCGGAGGCGCGGGGCCGCTCCCATATCCGCCGCCATGAGCGAACATTCCAACAAAGTGGTGTGGCACGGCACCACGATCCTGTCCGTGCGCAAGAATGGCCGCGTCGTCGTCGCCGGAGACGGCCAGGTGACGCAGGGCCAGACCGTCATGAAACCCAATGCGCGCAAGGTCCGCCGGCTCGGCGATGGCTCGGTGATCGGCGGTTTCGCCGGCGCGACCGCCGACGCCTTCACGCTGTTCGAACGGCTGGAGCGCAAGCTGGAGCAGCATCACGGCCAGTTGCTGCGTTCGGCCGTCGAACTCGCCAAGGATTGGCGCACCGACAAATACCTCCGCAATCTCGAAGCGATGATGATCGTCGCTGACAAGGATGTGACGCTGATCCTCACCGGTAACGGCGACGTGCTGGAGCCGGAGGCGGGCATCGCCGCAATCGGGTCGGGCGGCAATTACGCGCTCGCCGCCGCGCGCGCGCTGGTCGAATATGAAGGCGATGCCGAGACGATCTGCCGCAAGGCGATGAAGATCGCCGCCGAAGTGTGCGTCTACACCAACGAACGCCTGACCGTCGAAGCGATCGACAACGCCGCCGACGCCGCCGCCTGAATCCGAAAGAACCCCATGAACGACGCCCTGACTCCGAAAGCCATCGTCCGTGCGCTCGACGCGCACATCATCGGCCAGACCGACGCCAAGAAGGCGGTTGCGGTCGCTTTGCGCAACCGCTGGCGGCGCCAGCGGCTCGGCGCCGATCTGCGTGATGAGGTATCCCCGAAGAACATTCTGATGATCGGGCCGACCGGCTGCGGCAAGACCGAGATCAGCCGCCGCCTCGCCAAGCTGGCCGACGCGCCCTTCATCAAGATCGAGGCGACCAAGTTCACCGAGGTCGGCTATGTCGGCCGCGATGTCGAACAGATCGCGCGCGACCTCGTCGAGGAGGCGATCCGGTTGGAGAAGGAACGCCGCCGCGTCGCGGTGAAGGACAAGGCCGAGGAGGCCGCGCTCAACCGCCTGCTCGACGCGCTCACCGGCAAGAGTGCGAGCGAGGCGACGCGCGAGGCATTCCGCCAGCGCTTCCGCGATGGCCATCTCGACACCACCGAAATCGAGATCGAGCTCGAACAGGCGCCGCAGATGCCGTTCGAGGTCCCCGGCGGCGCACCGCAGATGATCAACCTGTCCGAGATGATGGGCAAGGCGTTCGGCGGCCAGCAATTGAAGCGCCGCAAGCTCACCGTGCCCGCCGCCTGGGAGAAGCTGGTCGAGGAGGAGGCCGACAAACGTCTCGACCAGGACGAGTTGAACCGCGTCGCGCTGACGGATGCAGAAGAAAACGGCATCGTCTTCCTCGACGAGATCGACAAGATCGCCGTGTCGGACGTGCGCGGCGGTTCGGTCAGCCGCGAAGGCGTGCAGCGCGATCTGCTGCCGCTGATCGAGGGCACCACCGTCGCCACCAAGTACGGGCCGATGAAGACCGACCATGTGCTGTTCATCGCGAGCGGCGCGTTCCACGTCGCCAAGCCGAGCGACCTGCTGCCCGAGCTTCAGGGCCGTCTGCCGATCCGCGTCGAACTGAAGGCGCTGACCGAGGACGATTTCATCGCGATCCTGTCCGACACCAAGGCGTCGCTTACGCAGCAGTACGTCGCGCTGATCGGCACCGAAGGCGTCGGTGTCGAGTTTACCGAGGATGGCATCCGCGCCGTCGCCAAGATCGCGGCCGAAGTGAATGGCGAGATCGAGAACATCGGCGCGCGTCGTTTGCAGACGGTGATGGAGAAGCTGCTTGAAGAGGTCAGCTTCGAGGCGGAGGATCGCCAGGGCGAGACGGTGCTGGTCGATGCCGCTTACGTCGAGAAGCAACTGTCGAGCATCGCCCGCAACACCGACCTGAGCCGCTTCGTCCTGTAGCCTTGACGCCCGCTCCCGCGCCGCTGATTGTGGCGGCGGGGGAGACGTGGGCGATGGCAGTTCGGAAGCTTTGGGGTGCGGCGCTGGCCGGGTTGGCGCTCGCGGCGACACCCGCGGCGGCGCGGAAGATCGTGGTGGGACAGCCCGCACCCGATTTCCGGTTGCGCCTGCCCGGTGGTCAACGGGTGTCGCTTGCCGACCTGAAAGGGCAGGTCGTCATCCTCAATCTATGGGCGACGTGGTGCGGGCCGTGTAAGCGGGAGATGCCCGAACTCGACCGTATCCAGGCCAACGGCGCGCAATATGGCCTGCGGGTGTTCGGTGTGCTGGCGATGGACCCGACGCCGCTGTCGGCGCTACGCCCGTTGACCAAGGTGCTGCACTATCCGCTGGTCGACCACATCGGCAGCGATTACGTCGCGGTCGGCAATGCGATCCCGACCAACTACATCATCGATCGCGCCGGTATCGTCCGCTACGCGCAGGCGAATGCGCTGACCGCGCGGGACTATGCCGAGATCATCGCGCCGCTGTTGGTCGAAAAGGCGCCGGTCACCACGGTTGCGGTGTCGGCGGCGACGCGCTGAGCTATTTCGGCGCGCGATATGGCACGAACGATCGGATCGTGCAGACGCCACTGGGGATGTGGCTGAGGAGATCGACCGTACGGATCGGATCGCCGGCGCACAGTTGCGAGCCGAACTGCTGCGACACGATCGCGTCGCCCCGGTCAAGGCCGTAGCAACCGCCGTTGGTGTCGGCGCGGTAGATCAGCTTGCGGCCCTGTTTATAGAGGATCGTGTCGCCGATCCGCTCGGTGCCGGCCGCGTCGCGCGCGTCCAGACATTGCTGCGGCTTGCCCGGCACCAGCCCAGCAAGCGCCTTGTCGAGCTTGGCCCGATTCTCAGCCATCTTGCGCGCGACGCCGTGATCCGACGACAAGGCGGCAGTGCCGGCGCAGAGCAGGGCGGCAGGCAGGATGAAGCGGTACATCGCGGTTCCTCCTCACAGGGACAGGACGGTATAACGCAGCTACCCCCTGAAACTATCCTTCCCGGCGCGGCGCTTGGCAAACTCACGCGCGTCGTGCGCGCGCAGGAACGGGTTGGTGGCGCGTTCCAGCGCGATCGTGGTCGGCACCGTCGCCGCGCCGGCTGCGCGCGCGGCATCGACGTCGCGCATCCGCGCTGCGATGTCGGCGTTGCCAGGCTCCGCGACCATCGCATAACGACCGTTCGACTGGGTGTATTCGTGCGCGCAGAACACCTCGGTCTCACCCGGTAGCGTCGCCAGGTGCTGCATGTTGGCGAACATCTGTTCCGGCGTGCCCTCGAACAACCGGCCGCAGCCCATCGCGAACAGCGTGTCGCCGGCGAAGATCACCGCATCGTCCGCAAGGTGGAACAGGATATGCCCGGCAGTATGCCCCGGCGCGGCGATCACCTGCGCGACGTGGCTACCGATCCGCACCGTATCGCCCTCGGCGAGTTGCACGTCGAGAGTCGGAATCTTGGCCGCCTCTGCGGCGGGGCCGCTGATGATCGCTCCGCTCGCCGCCTTCACCGCTGCATTGCCACCGGTGTGATCGGCGTGCCAGTGCGTGTTCCAGACCTGCCCGATCGTCCAGCCGCGCCGCGCCGCCTCGGCAAGCGCGGGGCTGGCATCGCCTGGATCGACCACGACGCTTTCATCGGAAACCGGATCGTGCACCAGCCAGATGTAGTTGTCCGTGAACGCGGCAACGCGGACGATTTCGAGGTCGGTCATGCAGGCTCCATCATGGCAAGCGCGGCTTCACCAAGCCGGCGGGTGATCGCGGCGGCGGGTTCCGCGCGCGCCAGCGCCACGCCTTGCCCGGCCCACAGCGGCGAGTAATCGCCGCGCCCGTCGCTCTCGGCATGGGCACGCAATGGGGCGAGCGCGGCGCTGGCATAGGGAAACGGCGGGGCGGCATCGCTGACCGGGCCGATCGCATCGATCAGGCGGTTGCGTAAGCCCCGTGCCAGGCCGCCGGAGAACAGGTTGGTGAAGACGCTGTCGTCGGCGGTCGCGCCGTCCAGCGCGGCACGATGCGGCGCGCTTGTGTAGGCTTCGGGCGTTCGCAGATAGGCGGTGCCGACCTGCACCGCCGCCGCGCCGAGCATGATGGCGGCGGCCGCGCCGCGTTCGTCGGCGATGCCACCGGCGGCGATCACCGGTACGTCGACCGCATCGACGATCTGCGGGATCAGCGCCAGCAAACCCACCGGCCGATGGCCGTGGAGGAAATGTCCGGCGTGGCCGCCCGCCTCGAACCCCTGCGCGATGATCGCGTCGCACCCTTGACCGCGCAGGAACCGCGCCTCCGCGACGGTGGTGGCGTTGCCGATCAGCTTTGCACCGCTCGCCCGTACCGCTGCGAGCAGCCGCGCCTCCGGCAAACCGAAATGAAAGCTGACGAACGCCGGCCGCGTCGCTTCGATGGCATCGGCCATCGCCTCGTCAAACGGGCGGCGCAGCGGCGGCTGGCTGGTCGGGCGCGAAAGATCCTCGGCGACGTAACAGGGCGCGAGTTGCGCTTCCCACGCGGCGGTATCGGGTAGCGCGCCGAGGCGGTGACAGAAGACGTTGAGGTTAATCGGCCCGCGCACGACGGCCCGGATCGCCGCAACCGCCGCCACCACCGCGTCAGGCGACAGCGTGGCGCAGGCGAGCGAGCCGACCGCGCCCGCGCCGATCGCGGCGATCGCCAGTTCCGCGCCGGCGAATCCCGCCATCGGCGCCTGAACCAGCGGCAGGCGCGCGCCCGAGAGATCGAGGAAGGCGCGCGTGCCGGGCATCTTACCAGACGCCGGTGTTCGGCATCGATGCCCACGGTTCGGCGGGTTCGAGATGACCGTCCTGAAGCAACTCGACCGAGATATCGTCGGGTGTGCGTACGAACGCCATATGCCCGTCGCGCGGTGGTCGGTTGATCGTCACGCCGGCCTCCATCAGCCGCTGGCATGCCGCGTAAATGTCGTCGACCTGAAAGGCGAGGTGTCCGAAATTGCGGCCGCCGGTGTAGCTTTCCGGGTCCCAATTGTGCGTCAGCTCGACCTCTGCGATGCCTTGCTGTCCGGGCGCGGCTAGGAAGATCAGCGTGAAGCGGCCCTTGTCGCTGTCGATGCGGCGCACTTCTTCAAGGCCGAGCAGGTTGAAGAACTTCACCGTCGCTGCCGGATTGGTGACGCGGATCATGGTGTGGAGATATTTCACCGGAGGGCTCCTGTTGTGACGCCCCCGCAAATAGGTGCGCGGACCACGCCGCGCCAGCCTCAGGGTTTGGCGGGCGTGTCGAATTGCGCCAGCGCGGCGATGGCGCTCTTGTTGGCGGCGCTGCCCGGCTGGAGTGCGGCGGCGCGGCCCCATGCGGCCTTGGCCCCGGCCTCGTCGCCATCCTTGGCGGCGATGTTGCCCGCTTCCAGTTGCACCGAGGCATCGTCGGACGCGCGCCCAAGCGCCTCGGCAATGTCCTTCTTCGCGCGCGCCAGATCGCCGGTGCGGCGCGCCAGCGTGGCGGAAAGCAGCCACGCGAGCGGATCGCGATCCGCCTCGACCACGGCATGGTCGAGATCGGCGCGCGCCGAAGCCATGTCGCCGGTTGCCACAGAGGCACGCGCCCGGTCGAGATACGCCTCGCCGCTTTGCAGGCCGACCAGCGTGTGCGGGCTGAGCGCGGCGTCGAGGTCCGCGCGCGCCTTGCTCGCGTCCTTGGCGGCAAGCCACGCGTTGCCGGCCTGCGCCCAGAAATAGGCCGCACGGTCATCGCGCGCGACATCGGCGCCACGCGCGGCGATCTCGAATTCGGCCGCACCCGCCGACCATCGGCTCCGCGCTGTGTAGGACAGGCCAAGGCACTGATGCGCGAGGAAGGTGCCGCCGCCCAGCATCCAGCTGGTCGCTTCCTTCTCCGCTGCGGGCGGGTCCTTGGCGGCGAGTTCGAGGCAATGGTCGTAGCGCTGCCGCACCGGAGAGATGTCGGCGGTCAGCACCGACGGCGCCTGTATGGCGAGGAGCAGGGCGAGGATCATGCGTCGGGCATCACTTGTTCGATCAGGCCGATCAGACGGGCGATGTCGCCATCGCGCGAAAGCCGGTGGTCGCCATCCTTGACGAGGGTAAGCTGCACATCGGGTGAACGGATCAGCTCGGCCAGCCGCACGCTGCGGTTCCACGGCACGTCGCGATCCTGCAAGCCGTGGATCAGCCGCACCGGTACGTCGATGGCGATCGGCCCGAACATCAGCCGGTTGGCCTCGCCCGATTGCCAGAAGGCGCGGGTGTAGACGGTCGGCGTGGGCGCATAAGGCGACGGCTTCTCGAACCGCCCGTCGGAGAGCAACGCGAGCTTCTCCTCGATGGTGAAGCCCCAGTCGGTGAAGTCGGGCGCTGGCGCGATGCCGACCAGCGCGGCGACTTTCTCGGGATGGTCGCGCGCGATCAGCAGCATCAGCCAGCCACCCATCGACGATCCGACCAGCACCGCCGGCCCACCCACGACCTGATCGAGCAGTTCGAGCGTGTCGTCGCGCCAGTTCGCCAGCGTCTGTTCCTCGAACGCGCCCTCGCTCGCGCCGCAGCCGCCGTAGTCGAAGCGCAGGCAGGCACGGCCGCTTGCCTTGGCCCATGCCTCGACCGCGAGCGCCTTGGTGCCGGTCATGTCGGAGGCGTAACCGGGCAGGAACACGACCGCCGGGCCGGTGCCGGGCGTGAAGTGATAGGCGAGCGCAGGGCGGGGATCAGGCATGGTGGCGCTTTACCCGCAGCGGGCCGGGCGGGCAACGCGTGCTGCCGGGTTCTCTGTGCCGTCGCTGCGGCGGCGTCGACTTTGACGGTGCGCGTTCGCGAGGGCGATGGGGCTTTTCGGGCGCGGGAAAGGCTGTGCGGATCGGTTCGCTCTGCTAGTGGGGCGGTAACGTGCGTCGCCTCACCCTCGCTTTGCTGTTGTTCGCCCTGCTCGGCTGGGCCTGTGCCGTCCGTGCGCAGGTCTTGCCGATGCCGGTGGGTGCGTCGCTGCCCGTGCCCGGGCCGCAGAGTGAAAGCCAGGCGCTGCTACAGGATGGCGCCGAATATGCGCGGCAATATGATGTGCCGGTCGAGGAGGCGATCCGTCGCTTGCGCGCGCAGGCGGCGAGTGTACCGATCACCGATGCGCTTGCGGAGCGTTTCCGCGCCCGTCTTGCCGGCATCGTGATCGAGCATCGCCCGCAATACCGCATCGTCGTCGCGCTGACCGGCACGGGCGCGATACCGTCCGAGATGATCGACGTCGGCGGCATGCGTGTGCCCGTGGTGTTCCGTACCGGTGCCAAGGCGACGCGCGAGCAGGTGTTGTGGGCGATGACCAACCATCAGGCCGCGATCCGCGCCGCGCTCGCCTCGCCGCCCAGCATGGGGCTTGATCCGCGCACCGGCGAACTCGTGATCGCGATCGGCAGCGCCACGCCCGGTGAACAGGCCGCGATCCGCACGCGCATCGCCGCCATTGCCGGCGTGCCGGTCCGCCTTCGCCTGATCGAAAGCCGCGAGGTTGACCTGTCGCCTGAAGGCGGTGCGCGCGTGGAGGGGATCAATCCCGATGACGGTCGCCGCTATTATTGCACGACCGGGTTTACCGTGACCGACGGCACGCGCTTTGGCGTCACCACCGCCGCACATTGCCCCGACGTTTTGAGCTACCGTGACCCGCACGGCGGCACCGTGCCGCTCGATTTTTTCGGGCAATGGGGCTGGGGCTATCAGGATGTGCAGATCAACCTCAGCGCGGCACCGCTCGATCCGCTTTTTTTTGTGGACGCTGCACGCACGGTCGAGCGCTCGGTAACGGCGCAGCGCGCGCGTGCCGCGACACGCGCGGGCGACTTCGTCTGCCACCGTGGCGAGCGAACCGGCTATAGCTGTGCCCTCGTGGAACTCACCGATTTCGCACCGGGCGGGGATCTGTGCGGCGGCGCCTGCCTGCCCAACTGGGTGACGGTGGCTGGGCCGACCTGCAAGGGCGGCGACAGCGGCGCGCCGGTGTTCAGCGGCACGACCGCGTACGGCATCCTGAAAGGCGGCAGCTATCGTCACGACGGCAGCTGCGCCTTCTACTTCTATATGTCGGTCGATTATCTGCCGACCGGTTGGCGCTTGCTGAGCACGACGGCACCGGCGGTCAACAGTCCCGATTCGGTGGCGAGATGATCCAAAACGGTCTTTTCGGCAGGTGCGAACGCCGATATACGTGCGGCCGGTGATCTGGGCGGGTTAACCGGGCGCTGCGTAACTGCCGCAAAACAGGCGTAAACTGGGGAATCAGCGTTATCAGGAAATGCTGCAATGCAGCATGATGCTTGTCAGCGGTATAAAGCGCGCTAGACACGCGGCAACAAAAGGGGTCGGGTTTTGCGCAAAGGTATCATTCTGGCGGGCGGCTCGGGCACGCGCCTGTACCCCCTGACCAAGGGCGTCTCGAAGCAGCTGATGCCGGTCTACGACAAGCCGATGATCTATTATCCGCTGTCGACGCTGATGATGGCGGGCATCCGCGAGGTGTTGATCATCACCACCCCGCACGATCAGGCATCGTTCAAGGCGCTGCTCGGCGACGGCAGCGATCTCGGCATGGTGCTGGAATATGCGGTGCAGCCGGAGCCGGCGGGCTTGGCACAAGCCTATCACATCGGCGCGGACTTCGTCGGCGACAAACCCTCGGCGCTCGTGCTCGGCGACAACATCTTCTACGGTCACGGCTTGCCCGATCTGCTGCGCCGCGCGTCGGATCGCGACGCAGGCGCGACGGTGTTCGGCTATTACGTCAAGGATGCGACCGCCTACGGCGTCGTCTCGTTCGACAAGCATGGCCGGGCCGAGACGATCGAGGAAAAGCCAGAGGCGCCCAAGTCGAACTATGCGGTGACCGGCCTCTATTTCTACGATCATAACGCCGTTGCGCTGGCACGCGACCTCAAGCCTTCCCCGCGCGGCGAACTCGAGATTACCGATCTCAACCGCCTGTACCTCGAAGCGGGCAAGCTTTCGGTCGAGATCATGGGGCGTGGCTATGCCTGGCTCGACACCGGCACGCACGGCTCGCTGCTCGACGCCGCACTCTACGTGCGCATCACCGAGGAGCGGCAGGGCCTCAAGATCGCCTGTCCGGAGGAGATCGCCTGGCGGCAGGGCTTTATCGACGGTGCCCAGCTCGAACGCATCGCCGGGCCTTTGCGCAAGAGCGGCTACGGCCAGTATCTGCTCGATCTGCTCGACGGCAAGGTGATCGCATGAAGTTCGTCGAGACCGCCATTCCTGGTCCGATCATCGTCGAACCGGCGGTGTTCGGTGATGATCGCGGCTTCTTCCTGGAAAGCTGGAACGCCGCCAAGTTCCGCGAGGGCGGGCTCGACATGACTTTCGTGCAGGACAATCACAGCCGTTCCGCCAGAGGCGTGCTACGCGGGTTGCACTTCCAGAACCCCAATCCGCAGGGCAAGCTGGTGCGCGTGACCGCTGGCGCAGTGTGGGACGTGGCGGTCGATGTGCGCCGTTCTTCACCGCATTTCGGCAAGTCGGTCGGCGTCGAGCTGTCGGCGGCGAACAAGCGGATGTTCTGGATACCGCCCGGCTTCGCGCACGGCTTCCTCACGCTAGAGGACGATACCGACTTCCTGTACAAATGCACCGCGCTGTACGACCCCACCAGCGACCATTCGCTGCTGTGGAACGACCCTGCACTTGGTATCGACTGGCCGCTGGACGGGATCGAACCCAAGCTGTCCGGCAAGGACGTCGCCGGCAAGCCGCTTGCCGAGATCGAGGGCTTCGCGTGAAGGCGCTGATCGTCGGCGCGGGCGGCCAGCTTGGCCGGTGTCTCGCGATCGCTGCGCCGGAAGGTATTGAGCTTGTGGCACGCGATCGCACCACGCTCGACATCACCGATGCCGCCAGCATCGATGCGGTGGTCGCGGCCGAGCAGCCCGACCTGATCTTCAACGCGGCCGCCTACACCGCCGTCGACAAGGCGGAGAGCGATGAGGACGCGGCCTATGCGGTCAACGCGACTGCGGTCGGTCTGCTCGCCGATGCCGCCACCAGGCACGATGCGCGGCTGGTGCACGTCTCGACCGACTTCGTGTTCGACGGGCAATCCGGCACGCCGTACGCGCCCGACGCCGCCACCAACCCGCTTGGCGCCTATGGCCGCACCAAGCTCGCCGGCGAGCGACTGGCGGGCGAGGGCGCGCTGATCGTACGCACCGCCTGCGTGTACGCGCCGACCGGCGGCAATTTCGTGCGTACGATGATCCGCCTGATGGGCGAGCGGCCCGAGGTCCGCGTCGTCGCCGACCAGATCGGCACGCCGACCTACGGGCCGGGCCTTGCCGCCGCGCTGTGGACGATGGCGGACAAGGGCGTCACCGGCATCCACCACTACACCGACGCGGGCGCCGCCAGCTGGTACGACTTCGCGGTCGCCATTCAGGAAGAGGCGCATGCCGCCGGGCTGCTCTCGGCGATAGTGCCGGTGATCCCGATTGCGACCAGCGACTTCCCGACCCCCGCCAAACGGCCGAGCTACTCGGTGCTCGACAAGAGCTCGACCTTCGCCGCGCTGGGTGGTCCGACGCGGCACTGGCGCGTCAATCTGCGCACCATGATCGCCGAGATCGTCGCGCATGGCTGATCGCGCGGCGGCTGCGTCCACCGATCCCGATGTCTCGCCCAAAGCGCGTTCGGGGTTTATCGGTGGGATCAGCGGCTTGCGCGCGATCGCGGTGCTGTCGGTGGTGTTGTTTCACGTCAACCCGCACTGGCTGCCCGGTGGTTTCGTCGGCGTAGACGTGTTTTTCGTGATCTCCGGGTTCGTGGTCGCGCATTCGGTTTCGGACGTGCGGATCGGGTCTTTCCGCGACTATTTCTTCTGGTTCTACCGCCGCCGTTTCCTGCGCATCGTGCCCGCGATCTATCTGTACGTGCTGGTGGCGGTGACGCTCGGCATTCTGGTGCTGCCGACTTCGGACGTTACCAGATACGTCGAAACGACGGGTATCGCCTCGCTGTTCGGGGCGAGCAATTTCATACTGCTGTGGAAGGCCGGAAGCTATTTCGCGACATCCAGCGAATATAACACCTTTACCCATACGTGGTCGCTCGCGGTGGAGGAGCAGTATTACTTCCTTTTTCCGGTCTTCTCCTACTGGCTGATCGTCAGGAAGCCCGGCAATCCGCGGCTGGCGAAGCTGTCCGTGGCGGCGGTGGTGGCGGTCTGTCTGCTATCGCTCGTGTCGGCGTGGTATTTCACGCATCGCTGGCCGGCTTTCGCCTTCTACATGCTGCCGACGCGGTTGTGGGAACTGGGGATCGGCTTTCTGCTGCGCTATCAGGGCTTGCGGCTGGTGCGCGGCGTCGCCGTAGCCGGCCGTAGCCCGATCGTCGCAGCCTGTTCGGTGCCGGTATTGGGCGCGTTGCTGGTGAGCCTCGTGGTCACATCGGCGGACGCCTTTCCGTGGCCGGGTGCGCTGGTGCCGTGTTTCGCCACCGCCGCGTTGATCGCGATCGTCTGGCTTGCGCCGGGCGGCTGGGTCGACCGGTTGCTCCGGCTGCGCGTGTTACGCTTTTTCGGGGATCTCAGTTACTCGCTCTATCTGTGGCATTGGGGCGTGGTGGTGCTGATGCGCTGGACGGTCGGTCTCGATACGCTGCCGCTGCAACTGATCGCCGTTGTGTTGATGCTGGCGCTCGCCCTGATGAGCTATCACCTCGTCGAGCGGCCGCTGCGGCATGATCGCCGTCTGCTCGCGCTGGGAACGCCGTGGTTCTTCGGGGTCTATGCGCTGGTCGGCGTCGCCATCGCCGGTGCGTGTTTTGTGTTGCTGCACGAAAAACCGCATCTTGGCCTTGCCGCCTCGAACGATGTCGAGATCTGGGATCCTGCTCATCTTGCTGTCGCCGAGCCGGCCGGAACCTGTCCGATCGTGCGGAGCAGCGCCGATTTCGGCACCGGCCTGAAAATCAGCTATCGTCCGACTTGCGCGTCGCTATCGCCGCACCGCATCTTCGTCGTCGGCGATTCCCATGCGGGCGCCTATCAGTTGATGATGAACCATGTCGCGGCGCGACGTGCGACCCCGATCGTGCTGTACTGGTCGGGCGGATGCCGCGTCCTCGATATCGACGATGCGGTGCTTCCTGCCGGCTGCGCAGCGTTCCGCGACACGGCGCTGGCCGAAGTGCGTGCGGCAGCGAAGCCAGGCGATCTGCTGTTCCTCCCCGGCCTTTATACGCCGCTCTACCGCAAGATCTGGGACGACGAGGTTCCCGCCGACCAGGGGCTGGGCAAGGCGGAGTTGCCGCTCGATCCGGCAAAGATCGCACAATCGCAGGCGCTGCTGGGCGGTTTCCTGAAGCAGGGGCTGTCGATCATCATCGAGGCGCCAAAGCCCAGCATGCCTACCGCAGTGTTCCGCTGCGCCGACTGGTTCAACCGCAACAACGATTATTGCCGCCCGGGCTGGCGGGTGCCGCGCGCGGAAATCGAGCGACGCCGTAGCCGCCCGCTCGCCGCGCTGGTCTCTATCCAGCGGCGGTTGCCTGCGATCCACCTGTGGGACCCGTTGCCGATGCTGTGTGACGCACATTTCTGCAACGGCTACAGAGACGGCAAGCCGATCTATTACGATACGCATCATCTTACCGCGTTCGGGGATGAACTGCTGCTGCCGGACTTTTTCGCGACACTGGACAAGACCATGGCGAACGCCGGCGCGTCCAATACCGACTCGATCGCGAAGCGCGGAGTTTCGCCGTGATGAACAGCGTCCCAACACCACACCCGATCGCCCTGACAGGATCGCAAACGCTATGACGACCATTCTCGTGACCGGCGGCGCCGGCTTCATCGGCGCAAATTTCGTGCATCACTGGCGCAAGGTGAACCCGGACGACGCAATCGTCGTGCTGGATGCGCTGACCTATGCAGGCAACCGCGCCAATCTCGACGGGCTCGATCAGGTCGATCTCGTCGAGGGGGATATCTGCAATACTGATCTGGTCGGCAGGCTGCTGGGGGATCGCGGGATCGACACGATCGTCCATTTCGCCGCCGAGAGCCATGTCGATCGTTCGATCACCGGGCCGGACGCGTTCGTCACCACCAACGTGGTCGGCACGCACAGCCTGCTCAAGGCGGCCAAGAAGGCCTGGCTGGACGCCCGCACCGGCCGTCCGCACCGCTTCCACCATGTGTCGACCGACGAGGTGTACGGCTCGCTCGGCCCCGACGACGCAGCTTTCAGCGAGACGACGGCCTACGCGCCGAACTCACCATATTCGGCATCCAAGGCCGGGTCGGATCATCTCGTGCGGGCCTATCATCACACCTATGGCCTCGAGACGACGACGAGCAACTGCTCGAACAATTACGGGCCGTTCCAGTTTCCGGAGAAGCTGATCCCGCTGTTCACGCTGAACGCGCTGTCCGGCCGCAACCTGCCGATCTACGGCGACGGAATGAACGTGCGCGACTGGCTGCATGTCGAGGATCATTGCTACGGGATCGAGCTGATCCTCAAGAAGGGCCGCGTCGGCGAGGTCTATAACGTCGGCGGCGGGCAGGAGCTGCCCAACGTCGCGGTGATCGAGGAGATCTGCCGCGGTGTCGACGCCGCCTTCGCCGCAGATCCGGAGCTTGCCAGGCGGTTCCCGCAAGCGCCGGCCGCGAACGGCGGGTCGAGCCTCGAGCTCAAGACCTATGTCACCGATCGCAAGGGCCACGACCGCCGCTACGCGATCGAGGAGACCAAGATCCGCGGAGAACTCGGCTACGAACCCAAGCGCGACTTTCCGCAAGGGTTTGCCGAAACGCTGGCCTGGTATCTCGCCCGCGAGGACTGGTGGCAGCCGCTGCTGCAACGCGCCGCGCTGTGAGCCGGATGCGGGAAGTGGCCGCGACAGATGCGCCGTCGATCCTGTGCGTTCACCCCAATCGCGAACTTTACGGTTCCGATCGCACGTTCCTGCAATCTGTGCGGGCGCTGAGGGAACGGTGGCCCGCAGCGCGGATCACCGTGGTACTGCCCGGACCCGGCCCGCTGTCTGAACCCATGGCGCAGATCGTGGAGGATATCCGGTACCAGGATATCTTCGTGTTACGCCGCAGTGAGTTCGGCCCGCAGTTCCTGCTCCGCTTGCCCGCGCTGATCGCGGCGGTGCGCCGCGCGCGGCGTGCGATCGCCGCCCATGACCTTACCTATATCAACACGGTGGTGGTGCTCGATCATCTGCTGGCGAGCCGGTTGCAGCGCAAGCGCGTTTTCACCCACGTCCACGAACTCCCGACGGGCGTGACGCGGATCGCGTTTTCCGCGCTTCTGTGGCTGTCGCGCAGTGTGTTGGTGTATATTTCCGATGCGACCCGTCGCGGCTTTCGCTGGCTCGACGCGAAGCCCGCCGTCATCGTCTGGAACGGTACGCGCGCCGTGGCGGCTCCGTCTCGCCCGGTCCGCGCCGGGCCGTTGCAGCTGCTGCTGATCGGTCGCTTCAATGCCTGGAAGGGCCAGCCAGTGCTGCTCGACGCGCTTGCGTTGCTCGAACCGGAGGAACGCGCGCGGCTGGCGGTGCGGCTGGTCGGCAGCGTCTACGAGGGGCAGGACCACTTCGCCGACGCGATCAGCGAGCGCGTCGAACGGCTAAACCTCCGGGATTGCGTCACGGTGATGCCGTTCACGCCCGATCCTGCCGAACACTATCGTTGGGCCGACGTGGTCGCGGTGCCCTCGACCGAGCCCGAGCCGTTCGGCCTCGTCGCGATCGAGGCGATGGCAGCAGGCTGTGCGGTGGTGGCTGCGGGGCATGGCGGACTTGCCGAGATTGTCGTCGACGGGGTGACCGGGACGCACGTCACGCCCGGTAGCCCCGCAGCGCTGGCGGCCGCGATACGGCGCTATCTTGCCGATCCTGCGCTGGCGGTGACGGAGGGCCGGGCAGGGCAGGCGCGCTTCGCCGAATGTTTCGATGAACGCATCTACATGCGCCGCATCGCCGATGTTGCCGCGACGATGCTGGCCGGTCACGCGCCCGCGCCGATTGCGCAGGGGAACTGACATGGTCGCCGACAAGCGCCTGATCGTCCTGACCAACGACTTGCCGTATCCGCCCAATCACGGCCACAAGGTGGATCAGTATCATCGCTGGCGCGCGTTTGCCGCACAGGGCTGGCGGTTGCGGCTGATCTGCTGGCGGTCGCCCAACGATCCACCGGTTTCGCCGGAGGACGAACGGGTGTTGCGCGATACGTTCGAGGCGGTCGACGTGTTGCCGATCCCGCACAGTCCTCGCGCACTGGCGGCACGGATCGCGCGGCTCGGCCGCTACCCCAGCCATGTCGCCTCGCGCATTCCGGATGCGGCGACGCTGAAGCGGCTGACCGGCGAGGCGATGGCGTTCGCACCGGCTGCGGTGGTGATCGACAACATCTACGGCGGCGTGCTTGGCGAGCGACTCGCGCAGGCGTGCGGCGTGCCGATGATCCTGCGTGGCCACAATATCGAGCATCGCTATTTCGCCCAGCAGGCGGCGGCTACAAGCGACAGGCGCGCCAAACTCGCCTGGACGATCGCGTGTCTGGGTCTCGAACGCTATGAGGACGCGCTCGTGCGCCGGGCCGCCTGGACGTTCGATATCTCCGCCGACGATGTCGCGTTCTGGCGCGGGCGTGGTGTCGAGCGGATTTCCTGGGTGCCGACCGTCTTCCCGGATGCCGGCGCGGTGACGATCCTGCCAGCGGCGGAGAAGCGCTGGGATATCGCCTATATCGGCAACCTGCGCCTGCCCAACAACCTGCGCGGGATCGGCTGGTTCATCGATGCGGTTTTGCCGCGCATCCGGGCGGCGCGGCCCGGCCTCGGCATCGTGTTCGCGGGCGCGAACCCGAGCGACGCCGCGTTGGAGATGTTCGCGCGCGCGCCCGAGATCGAACTGGTACCGAACGCGCCGAGCGCCGACGGCATCCTGGCGAACGGCCGCGTGCTGATCAACCCGATCCTGTCGGGCAGCGGCGTCAACGTGAAGTCGATCGACATGCTGCGCTACGATGCACCGATAATTACGACGACGATCGGTGCGCAGGGCTTCGGCCCGGAGGTCGACGGGCAGTTCCAGGTTCACGACGATGCCGAGGGCTTCGCGAATGCGATCATCGCGGCACTCGCCGATCCGCATGCGCCGGCAGGGCGTGCCGAGGTGCGCCGGCTGTTCGGCGATGTCGGGGTCGCCAACCAGATCGCACTGATAGCGCGGGTCGCGGGCGTTTCGCCCGACTAGCTGCCGGCTGAAACGAGATGGAAGGGCGTCAGCCCGACCATTTCTCGATCAAGGCTTCGTATTTCGACAGGACCATGTCCCAGGTGAATTCTTCCTGCCAGCGCGCGATGGCGGCGGTGCGCAGTTCGGCGCGCAACGGCTCGGACTCAATGATCTGGTCCATATGGTCGGAAATCTGTTCCTCCGACGCGAAGTACAGCCCGGCGTCGCCAGCGACCCACCGGTTGAAGCGGTTATCGTGCGCGATGATGGCGTTACCCGCGCCGAGCGCCTCGACCAGCGACGGGTTGGTGCCGCCGACCTGATGGCCGTGGAGATATGCCGCGCTATGCGCGCGTAGCGCGTCGACCGTGAGCCGCTCGTAGATCGCGCCCGGCATGATGACCTCCGGCCCCGCCGCTTCCAGCACCGTCGCATGATAGGGATTCGCCGCGTCGTATTTGCCGAGCAGCATCAGCTTGACGCCACGGGCCTTGCGGGAGAACGCGCGAACGATCTCCAGCACAGAGACGGCGGTGATCCCTGTCACGACGCTCCCCGAACCCGATCCGCGCGCCGCGATCGGCGATCTTTCGCCGGCCTATTACATCGGTCCGCAGGACAAGCTCGACATCGCGGTCTACCAACTGCCGGAGGTGACCAAGGTCGTCACGGTCGATCAGGCCGGTCAGATCGCGCTGCCGTTCGTCGGCGCGGTGCTGGCGGGCGGGCACACCCCGGCCGAGGTTCGCGCGGAGATTGCCTCGCGGCTTGGCCAGACGGTCATGAAGCATCCCGACGTAACAGTGGCGGTATCCGAATCGGTCGGCCAGCGCATCACGGTGGAGGGTGCCGTGACCCAGCCGGGCGTCTATCCGGTGCAGGGTAAGAGCAGCTTGTTGCAGGCGATTGCGCTCGCCAAGGGCACCAGCAACATCGCGAACGAACGGATCGTCGCGGTCTTCCGCACCATCAACAATCAAAAGAACGCCGCGATTTTCGACGTGAAGATGATCCGCGACGGGCAGGTGGCCGATCCGATCATCTACGGCAACGACACCATCGTGGTCGAGAAATCAAAGGGGAAGATGCTGTTGCAGACCCTGATCGGCGTCCTGCCCGTCTTCAACGCGTTCCGCACCATCGATTCGCTGAACCGGCTGTGACAGTGGCGGTCGCTTTTCCAATGCTCGTTATCTGGCGAACCATTCATGGATGACCGCACTTCCGCCGCGACGCACCCGGCGCCCGGCGACGTCTGGCAGGACGATGGCGCACATGGGGCGACGGCACGGCCGTGGCAGTCGTTGGGTACCGCGGGGGCGGCGGCCGGCAACGGTTTGCAGAACTTCATTTCGGTCATCCTCAAGCGGCGCTGGCTGATCCTCGGCATCACGCTGGCGGCGTTGCTGATCGCGTTGCTCGGGACGCTGCTCGCCGATCCGGTATACATCGCGCAGGCGACGTTCCAGGTGCAGCGTGAGGCGCCGCACGTGACCGATACGGCAACGCCGACCGATGCCTCGTCGAGCATCCAGAACGATGTCGCGTTCCTCAACACGCAGTTCGCGCTGGTTACCAGCCGCGCCACCGCGCAAGGGATCGTGCGTCGCCTCAACCTTGCCACCAACCGCGATTTCATCGGTGGCGGCACGCTTGCCGGGATCTTCCAGAACAACGCGGCGCCCAGCCCGGCGCAGTTGCAACAGGCGTTCGATGCGGCGACCGCAAAGGTCCAGGCCAACCTTACCGCCACGCAATACGGGCAGTCGCAGCTGATCCAGGTCCAGTACCAGGATCGCAGCCCGCAGCTCGCCGCCGCGATCGCCAACGCCGCGATCGACGAGTTCATTCAGGGCACGATCGAGCGCCAGTTCCTCGCCTCCAAATACACCGGCGATTTCGTCGGTCGTCGCCTGCTTGAACTGAAGGCGAAGCTTGAGAAGTCGGAGCGCGATCTGGTCGATTACGCCTCGCACGAAAAGATCATCAGCGTGAGTGACGCCGGTAAACCCGGTGCACAGGCGCAATCGATCGATTCGGCGACGCTGAACGTCATCAACAACGCCGCCGCCACCGCCAAGGCGCAGCGCGTCGATGCCGAGGCGGCGTGGCAGCTTGCGCAGTCGTCGAACGGCGCCGCGCTTGCCCAGTCGAGCAACGATCCGCAGATCAACGAGATGGCTGCCCGCCTCTCGGCGCTCCAGGCCGACTATTCGCAGAAGCTTCAGACCTTCCGACCGAACTTCCCAGCGATGGTCGAACTGCGCACGCAGATCTCGACGATCCAGAAGCAGATCGCCGAGCAGCGCGGCAAGCTGCTCCAGACGATCAAGGGCAATTTCCAGCTCGCGGTCGACAAGGAAAAGGCGCTCGACGATCAGCTCGCCAAGGCGACGAGCCAGGTGCTCGACGTCCAGTCGCGCAGCATCCAGTACATGATCCTGCAACGCGAGGTGGATACCAATCGTGCGCTGTATGATGCGCTGCTCCAGCGCTACAAGGAGATCGGCGTCGCCGGCGGCAGCAACTCGAACAACGTGTCGATCATCGACCGGGCGCGCATACCGGGTTCGCCGGCGCGGCCGATCCTGTGGCTCAATCTCGCGATCGCCCTGATCGGCGGCCTCGCAATCGGTCTTGGCATCGCCTTCGTCCTCGACTTCCTCGACGACACGTTCAAGATGCCGGAGGATGTCGAGCAGAACCTCGGACTTCCGCTGCTCGGCATGATCCCCAAGCTCGAGGAGGGGGAGACGCCGCTTACCGAGCTTGGCAAGGCGCGATCGAGCTTTGTCGAGGCCTATTTCGCGGCGCGTACCTCGCTGCAACTGGCGAACGCCAACGGCACGCCGAAATCGCTGCTCATCACCAGCTCGACCCCGAACGAGGGCAAGACGACGACCGCGATTTCGCTCGCGCAGAGTTTCGCGGAACAGGGCAAGCGCGTGCTGCTGGTCGACGCCGACATGCGCCGCCCGTCGCTGCACAAGATTCTGACCTTCGCCAACACAGCCGGGCTTGCCAACGTGCTGACGGGTGAGCGTCGCTCCGCCGATGTGATCGTCCACGACAGTCACGGGTTCGACGTGCTGCCGAGCGGGCCGACCTCGCCGAACCCGGCGCGGCTGCTCAGCAGCGGTCTGCGGCCGTTGCTCAACGATCTCGAACAGCGTTACGATCTGGTGATCTTCGACGGGCCACCGGTCGTCGGTCTCGCCGACGTGCCGATTCTCGCCTCCGCGATCCAGGAGACGGTGCTCGTCATCCAGGCGCGGAGGAGCCGTCGCCGCGTGGTCATGTCGGCACTGCGCCGGCTGCGGTCGAGCCGCAACGCGATCGTCGGCGTGATCCTCACCAAGTTCGATCACCGCTCGGCGGACTACGCCTACACCTACGCGTATTCGAGCTATTATTACAGCTATGGGGACGGCCGGACCGCCTGATCCATGCCGCGCCGCCGTATCCGCCAATCGCACCGCACCGCCACCCGCGCCGATCTGATCCGGGCCGCCTTGTTGATCGGCGTGAGCGTAATAGCGGGCGCGGGCGTGATCGCGGTCGATCTCGGCGCGGACCCCTCCGTCCTGCCCGAGGTCGCCAGCCGGGTTGATCCAGGCAACAGTGATGCGTTGATCGCGATGGGCGGAACGCTGATCGGCACCGACCTCGATGCCGCGCAGGATTATGCGCGCCGTGCGATCGCGCTCAATCCGCTGGAAGACCGCGCGCTGATCGTCGCCGCGCTCTCCGCGACCGCAGCCAATCACATCGCGCGGGCCGATGCGCTGTTCGGCCACATCACCACGCTCACCCGGCGCCAGCCGCTTGCAGAGACGTGGATGTTCGATGTTGCGATTGCGCACGGCCGGTACGGCGAAGCCATCGACCATGCCGACGCGGCGCTCCGCCGCCGTTCCGGCGCCGAGGTGGAGGTGATGCCGGCCTTGATCGGCATCACCAACGGCACGCCCGCGCTGCCGGCGTTCGCGCGAAAGCTTGCGGCGGGACCACCGTGGCGCCCGGCGTTCTTCACCGCCTTCACCCGTTCAAAGGATGGCGATGCGCTGGCGCTGATCGAGGCGCTGCGCCGCGCGGGCGACCGGCAGACGCCCGCCGAGGTCGCGGGGATGGCCAGCCAGCAGATCGCGGGCAGCGTGCCCAAGGCGCGTGCGGTATGGCAAATCGGCTTTGGGCACCCTCTGCCGACGCTGCTCTCACCCAATTTCGAAAGCGCCCTGCAACTCGGCGATTTCGGCTGGACGTTCCTCGCGCGAGGCGGCTCGCAGATCGTTGGCCGGCCCGGCGGGCAGGACCACGCGCTCGAGGTCGAGCCTTCGACCACCGGCAAGCGAGCGACGCGGGTGGTGCAGCAGGCCATGCTGCTTGATCGCGGCCGCCACGCGATCAGCTTCGAGGGACGTAGCGTCGGTGGCGGCGCACCGGTTGCTGCGGTGGTGGTGCGCTGCGCCGGTGACGATGCCGAACTCGGCCGCGCCGATGTTCCGACCGTACAGGCCTGGACCAGGACACGATTCGTGTTCGGCGTGCCCGCCAGCGATTGTCCGATCCAGAAGCTGATAATCGAGGCCGCTCCGAACCTGTCGGAGGGTGCCACGCCGGCGCTGATCGACAGCTTCCGCGTTGAGTAGTGGCGATCGACCAAGCGTTGAAACTCGGGCCGAGCGCCGCGGGCGGCTCCAGTCGAGGCTGATTCGTCTGAAACGGCCGCGCGAGAGCCGATAGTCGGCGTTCGCTAATCAGGCGCGACAGTTGAAGATCCAGCTTGGTTTGGAAGCAAGCCGATCGACGACTAGGCTCGATACTGGCCGAGGTCATCGCGTTCGATCTGGTCGAGCACCATGCGGGTTGCCGCTACGGTAGCGTCGCTTGTCGTGTGGTCCTGCTCGGCGCGCCATGCCAGGCTGAGATCCGTATAGCCGAGCGCTCCGGCGACACCGGCCAGGCGGTGAGCCTGATCCGCCGAGGGAGCCGCATCTGCCAGCGCCGTGCGGAGCGTGTCGGCGAACCGCGCGATCATGGCGGCGGCGTCCCGCGTGCCGAGCAGGCGTACCAGCCGATAGAACGGCGAAAACGGCGCGGTGCGCAGTGCGTGATCGCTCAAACGCCCGGTGAATGCCTCGATCGCGGCGATCAGCGTGCGCGTATCGCCGGTCGGCAATACAGCGCTGGTTCCGGCCCAGCGGGCGTGCCCATGCTGCAGCACGGGCACGCCAGCGGCCGGTTGTGTTGCCGCGCGCAGTCGGGCGACGAAATCGGCCGCGCCGACCGTGCCGGCGTCGAGCATCACCAGCGCCACGTCGGGCGTGAGCGCGCGGAGCGCTTCGTCGGGATCGGTGGTGACGATCGTGCGCCAACCATGCGGCGCGAGCGCGCATGCCCATGCATCGCACAGGCCGGAGTCGTCGCTGAACAGGATGGCGGCGCTGGTCACATCGGTTGCTTCTCTGGGCAGTTGTGCGGGCGATCGCGGACGAATGTTGCGCCCGCCACGACAATCGCTTGATCGGTGCGGAGATTTGGACAAGAAATGGTGTTGAAACAAGGCCGTCAGGCCCAAGCGAAAGGGCAGGGATGGTCGCGGCGCGGCGGCTTCTGGTGGCGGACGATCATCCTCTCATCAGCAACGGCATTCAACTCGCCGTGCATGCACGCATCCCCAACATCGCGATCGACACGACGACGACGATCGCCGGTGCGCGCGCGCTGATCGCGGCACACGGCCGCTACGATCTCGTCCTGCTCGATTTCCGCCTGCCCGACGCGCGGGGTTTCTCCGGGTTCTTCGAGTTGCAGCACGAACTCGGCGACCGGCCGATCGCAATCATTTCGGCAAGCGACGATGCGGCGCTGGTCACTGCCGCGCGGGCGGTCGGTGCGGCAGGATTCCTCTCCAAGGCGGACTCGCTCGATGCGCTCGTCGGCTCGATTGGCGCGCTGCTTGCCGGTGACAGGGTGTTCCCGCCGGTGGGTAGCGGCGCGCTCGATTCGCTTCAGGTACGGCTTGCCACGCTTTCGGCGGCGCAACGACGCGTGCTGGTGGCGCTAGTCGAAGGGCGGCTCAATAAGCAGATCGCGGGCGATCTCGACGTTACCGAGGCGACCGTGAAGGCGCACCTCACCGCGATCTTCCGCAAGATCGGTGTGCAGAACCGTTTGCAGGCAATCCTGAAGATGCAGCCGCTACTCGACCCGCAACACCTGCCGTGAACGACATACCGGCCTTCAGGGCAGACTGGGAGCCGAAGCTGTGGCGGACGTTCGGTGTCGCCGCCGCGCTGTCGCTTGGTCTGTTCCTGCTCGCCGCAGTGTTCGGGGTGGAATATGACCATTCCACCGCAACCTCGGCAAACGTCAATCGCACCTACCGCGAACGGGTCGAGATCGACACGTTGCTCGCCGCGCTGCGCGATGCGGAGACGGCACAGCGCGGCTATGTCATCACCGGCGACGCGGCGTTCCTCCGCCCCTATCGCGCCGCACGCGCCGGCTTCGAGCGGCAGGCAACCTCGCTTGGCGAAACGTTTCGCCATTTGCCGGGCCAGCAGCGGCGGCTGGCGCGGCTGCGCGAGCTTGCCACGGCCAAATTCGCCGAGATGGAGAAGATGAGCGCGTTGCGGGCGGGCCAAGGGCTCGCTGCGGCCGCGGCGGGCGTTCGCGAGGGCGAGGGCGCGCGGCTGATGGCGGCGATTGGCCGCATCCACGCAGCGATGGTCGACGAACAGAATCGCTTGCTGCGCAACGGCCTCGCCAGCCAGCGCACGCGTGTAACAGCGACGCGCCGGATGATCTGGGGGCTGGTGCTGACGATGGCGGTCAGCGCGTTCGTGCTCGGCTATCTGTTCTGGCGGGCGCGTAGCCACAGCCACGTTCTTGCGCTGAAGGCGGTGCGCTTCGGTATCCGCCAGAACGCGATCTTCGATGCAGCGCAGGACGCGATCGTGCTGCTCAATCCGAGCGGAAGCATCGAGACGGTGAACCCCGCCGCCGAGCGGTTGTTCGGCTATGCCGCGCGCGACCTGCTGCGCCGGGATATCGCGGTGCTGGTCGATCTCGCGCCGGGGGAGGGGCCGTTTCTCGATCGGCTCGGCTATCGTGCCGAAGGACTGGCCGATCCGTTCCGCACGCAATTGCACGCGCGGCAGCAGAACGGTGCACTGCTGCCGGTGGAGGCGTCGCTCGGCGCGATGGCGTTGCCCGATGGCATCCATGTGGTCGTGGCCTTCCGCGATGTCAGCGAACGCGAGCGGGCGGAGGAATTGCGGGCGCGCTTTCTGTCGACGGTCAGCCATGAACTGCGAACGCCGCTCACCTCGGTGATCGGCGCGCTTGGGTTGTTGCGCGGCGGCATGGTGGCGGATGTGCCGGCGGACGCGCAGCGGCTGGTCGCCATTGCCGAGACCAACGCGACGCGGCTGATCCGGTTGGTCAACGATCTGCTCGATATCGAGACGCTGGAGGCGGGCGCGATGCGGTTCGACTTCCGGCTGTTCGATCTGCGGGGCGCGATGGTGGAGGCGGTAGAGACGATGCGCGGCCTGGCCGAGGGGCGCGGCGTCGCGTTGCGTCTTAAAACCGGTGAGACACCGGCGATCGTGCGCGGCGACAGCGACCGGCTGGTGCAGGTGGCGAGTAACCTGTTGTCGAACGCCGTGCGGTTCTCGCCTGAAAACAGCGTGGTGATGGTGTCGCTGGAGGTGACGCCCGGGCGCGCGGTCGTCTCGGTGCAGGACGCTGGGCCAGGAATCGATCCGGAACTCGGCCGGCGACTGTTTACCCGCTTCGGCCAGGGTAGCCGCCCGGCGGGAGCGTCGGCGGGAACCGGGCTGGGGCTGACCATCGCGCGCGAGATCGTCCGGGCGCATGGCGGCCGCATCTGGCATGCCCCGTGCGCGCAGGGTGCATTGTTCTGCATAGAACTGCCGCTGTGGAGCGGTGGCGAAGTGGTGGGCGGCGGTGACGGAGACGCTGCGCTGCCGCACGTCCTGCACGTCGATGATGATGGTGACACGCGCGAGATCGTCGCCCGTGCGCTGGCCGGGCGGGCGCGGGTTGCGGGCGTGTCGAACATCGCGGCGGCGCGCGCGGCGCTGGCCGAACGACCGCCGGATCTGGTGGTGCTGGACCTTGCCCTGCCCGATGGGTCGGGGCACGTCCTGATCGACAATCTTGCCGCGCGCGGCGCCGGTGGGCCGCCGGTGGTCATCTATTCGGCGCAGGATAGCGGCGACACGCGGGCTGGCGCGGTGGACGCGGTGTTCGTCAAGTCCGGTAGCGCGCTGCCGAAGCTGGTCGACGCCGTCGTCACGATCCTCGATCGCCGGTGGGCTGGCGAGGCGGTCGAATGAACATCCTCTATGTCGACGACGAGGCCGATATCCGAACGATCGTCGGTATGGCCTTGCGGCTCGACCCGGGGCTTGACGTCAAGATGGCGGAGTCCGGCGCGGATGCTTTGCGGATCCTCGACGCAGGCGGATGGAGGCCCGATCTTGCCCTCATCGACATGATGATGCCGGGCATGTCGGGCGCGGACCTGCTCGGCGCCTTGCGCAAGCGCGTCGGCCTGGAGGCGTTGCCGGCGCTGTTCGTCACCGCCAGTGCGCGCCGTGACGACATTCGTGCGTATCTCGATCTCGGCGCGAACGGGGTCATTACCAAGCCGTTCGATCCGATGTCGCTCGCGCAGACGGTGCGGCACCGTTTCGCCGAGATCTCCGCCTAGGGGCCGGCGCGGCGAATCACCGGGCGGAGCGGTGTCACGAGACGACGCCGCAGTGACGCCGTGACGTCATGATGGGTCGCCGATCCGCGTGTTCGCTACGACTCCGGTGGAAAGTTCCTACGACGTTAGTCGAACCGGCCTTAGACACTGGTCGCAAATGTGTCTGATACGTACCGGGCCGATAAGCCCTGCTTAACCCAGATTAGCGTTCTTGCTCTCGCGCACATCAAAGTGCGTGGGGGTTGGTTCGATGTTGTGGTTTGCAAAAGATGATAGGAAAATACGGCGCATCCGCCGTATTACGCTGTCGTCTTTATGCGTCCTGATTACCGCGGGATATAATCAAGGTGTGGCATACGCCGACGTCGCCGCCGGTACTATAATTCCTAACATGGCGACTGCGCAATATGACATGAAGGGGGCGCAGAGCTCCGTAACTTCTAACATCGCGTCTTTGCAGATCGCGGAGTTGCTTGACGTAACGCTTGCTGTCGTGACGCCACGGACTAGCATTCTTGCGGATGCTGGTGTGACTGGCGTGCCGTTCCTCGTCACCAACACCGGCAACGGCAGCGAAGCGTTCGCGCTTTCCGCAAAGACAGACCAGGAAGCGGCCACGGTGACGGGCTACGCGATCGATCGCGACGGCAATGGCGCCTACGACCCTGCTGTCGACACGCTGCTGAGCGGTACCACGCTGCCGGCGATCGGCGCGGGCGTGCAGCAGCGTATCTTCGTACTGGTGGCCAATGCCGGCGCTGCCGGCGGCGACGTCACCGTCACCATGAGCGTGCGTGCGACCACTGGCACCGGCGCGACAGGCACGGTGTTTACGGGGCAGGGCGACGCCGGCGGCGACGCGGTCGTCGGCAAGAGTGGGGCTGCGGCCAGCGCGCAGGCGCTGCTGGTCCGTGCGGTCGCCGCGCCCACGCTCGTCAAGTCGCAGAGCGTCAGCGCGCCGGACGGCAGCGCGCACGCGGTGCACGGCGCAACCATCACCTACACGCTGACCGCGCACTTCAACAGCGCCACGCCGGCCGTCGTGATCGCCGATCCGATCCCTGCAGGCACCAACTACCGCGCCGGCACGCTCCGGCTCGATGGCGGCGTGCTTGGCGATGCCGGCAATTTCGACGGCGGCATCGTCCGCGTCGCGCTGGGCGATGTCGCGGCGGCCGGCGACCACGTGATCACCTTTCAAACGACGATCCAGTGAGGAGTACACCCATGAACCGCAGCGCCAAGACCGTACGACTGTTCACCGCCGCCGCGCTTGGCCCCGTGCTTGCCATGGCGCTTGCCACGCCGGCTTTCGCCGCCGGCCCGCTTCAGGTCGCCTCCAAGGTGTTGACCGAGAAGAAGACCGCGGCCGCCGATGGCACCACCCGCGTCGCGCTGGTGCAGGCCACCAAGGTCGTGCCGGGCGACAAGGTCGTGTTCGTGCTCGATTACCGCAACACCGGCACGCAGCCGCTCGGCAACGTGGTGCTCGACAATCCCGTGCCGCAGCAGCTCGCCTATCGCAGCGCCGCGCAAGGTTCGCCCACGCCCGAGGTTTCGGTCGACGGCCACACATATGGAGAGCTCAGCGCGCTGCGCGTGCGGACCGCCGCCGGCGGCCTGCGCCCCGCGAGCCCCGATGATGTCACCCACGTCCGGTGGCGCCTCACGAGCCCGATCACGGCCGGCTCGCATGGCCAGTTGGCGTTCCAGGCCGTGCTGAAATGATCTCCGACCCCAACCCGTCCTCCACCAAACCATATGATCGCAGGGAGTTACACTACATGTTCGTCAACAAGGTCAGGCTGCTGCTGCTATCCGGCACGGCCATCATCGCCACCGCGGGAACGGCCGAAGCCGCCCAGACCACGGCGGGCACCACGATCACCAACACCGCGCAGGTGACCTATACGGTCAACGGCCAGCAGACGACGACCAACTCGTCGACCGCGACGTTCGTGGTCGATCGCAAGGTCAATTTCACGCTGATCACCGATCAGGCGTCGAACACGAAGGTCAACGTCGGCCAGATCGGCGCGGTCACCAGCTACAAGCTGACCAACACCACCAACGGCACGCAGGACTTCCTGCTCGATACCGCGCAGGCGGTGCCGCTCGGCGCGCTGCTCGGTTCGCCCGACTTCACGATGGCCAACCTCAAGGTGTTCGTCGATTCGAACAACAACGGCGTGTACGATCCAGGCACCGATATCGCCACCTACGTCGACCAGCTCGCGCCGGATGCCTCGATCGAGATCTTCATCGTCGGCGACGTGCCCGCCACCGGCAATTCCAACCTCGCCCAGGTCGCGCTGCATGCGACCGTGGCGGATGGCAACGCCGCCAACGCCAAGGGCACCGCGCTGATCGCGACCGACCTGAACCTCGCCAATGCCGACCAGACCGTCGACATCGTGTTCGCCGACAACGACAGCGACGGTACGCTGTACCTCGGCGATATCGCGCGTAACGGTCAGGCGATCGCCTACGCCGGGTATGAAGCCGGCGCGCGCAACGTCGCGCTGACCGTCACCAAGACGGCGCGGGTCATCTCCGACGACGTAAACAGCCTGGTCAATCCGAAGGCGCTGCCCGGCGCCGTCGTGGAATACTGCCTGACCGTCAACAACGCGACCTCAGGCGTACCCGCCACCAACGTGGTGCTGACCGACGTGGTGCCCACCAACACGACATTCGTGCCCGGCACGCTTACGATCGGCGCGCCCGGCGTGCTTGGCATCACCTGCACGCTGTCGTCGCTCGGCACCACCACCGGCTATACCGGTGCGTACGACACCTCGACCAAGACGGTGACGGCAACGATCCCGACCGTCGCGGGCAGTGGCTCGGTCGCCGCGTCGTTCCGCGTGACGATCAACTAAACACAACCCGTCCTTCACTGCACTACAGGAGAACCGCGCTTCCGGCGCGCGCGTAACCACGCGCGCCGGAACGTGACCCCCCATGCCCATATTCCGCCACGCCTTGAAGACCAGCGCGATTGCGCTTTGTCTCGGTACTGCCGCCGCCCCCGTGTGCGCGCAGCTGGTGGATCATGTCGACAATACCGCGACGCTGACCTTCACGGGCGCTCGCGGATCCACCACGATTTCCTCGAACACCGTCAGCCTTGCGGTCGATCGCACCAAGCTCCCGACCCGGCTGAGCTTCCGCCTTCTCCCTATCGGTTATCAGCTATCCGGCGCAAAGTGCGAGACCGTGCCCGCGGTCCAGTTCACGCCGGCGCCGATCGACGCCGCGACGCTCGCGGCAGCCCCGCCGCTGAAGTCTCTCGATGTGAACGAAGCGCAGATCATCGTGCTCGAGAATGCGCCGGGCAATACCGATCCGACGGTACGCGACACCGACTGGATCGACGTGACCTCCGGCGGCAGTAAAAGCCAGATGCCACTGCTGGAAACCGGCCCGAATACGGGTGTCTTCGCCGGAGGCGTGCCCGCGATCTCCGACGATGACTCCACCATCGCCGCCTGTAACCCGCAAATGGGACGCGGGCTCAACCTCAGCCTGTCCTTTGCCGAGGACGATTACAGCTACGCCTCGACCGCGTCGATCCTGGTCGATCCAGCGGGTTATGTGTTCGACTCCACCTCCGGCGCGCTGGTCGACGGCGCGATCGTGGCGTTGCTCGACGACAACGATCAGCCCGCCAAGGTGTATGGCGACGACGGCGTCAGCGCCTATCCCGCGATCGTCACCAGCGGCGCGGCGGCGACCGATGCCAGCGGCCGTGGGTATGACTTCAGCCAAGGAAACTATCGCTTCCCGCTGGTCGCGCCGGGTAGCTATCATATCAAGGTGACGCCGCCGGGCCATTACACTGCGCCTTCGATCAAGTCGGCGGCGGAACTGGCCGCGTTGCGCGACCCGGTCGGCAAGCCGTTCATCCTGAACGCGGCCTCGACCGGCGGCCGCTTCACGATCGCCGACGCCAACCCGTTCTACACCGACATCCCGCTTGATCGACCCAAGGACGCTATGCTGCTGCTGACCAAGACCGCATCGGTGCGCGAAGCGTCACCGGGCGATTTCGTCCAGTACCGGCTGACGCTCGCCAATCGCGATACGGTGCCGGTCACCGATATTCACCTTACCGACCTGCTGCCGTCGCCCTTGCGCTATGAGCGCGGCTCGGCACGCGGCGTGAGCGAGCCGAGCGTGTCGGCGGACGGCAAGAATCTCGGCTTCATCGTGCCGCGCCTCGCGCCCACGCAGTCGATCGACGTAACCTATCTGGTTTCCGTGAAGCCCGGCGCCGCGACCGGCGAGGCGCTCAACCGCGTGCTCGGCTCGGGCAGCAACGGCGCGACCTCTAACGAGGCGGCGGCGTCGGTACGGGTGCGCCCGCTGCTGTTCACCGACGGCTTCACCATCATCGGCCGCGTGACCGAGGGCGCTTGCGGTGACCCGGTTTCCAAGCGCAAGGGCCTGGCCGGCATCCGCCTGCTGATGGAGGACGGCACCTATGTGTCGACCGATCGCGACGGGCTGTATCATTTCGAGGGCGTCCGCGTCGGCCGCCATGTCGTCCAGCTCGATACCCAGAGCATCCCCGCGACCTATGAAGCGGTGGCGTGCGACGTCGATACGCGCCAGGCCGGCAGCGCGATCTCGCGCTTCGTCGAGGCGGACGGTGGTTTGCTGAAGCGGGTCGATTTCCAGCTTCGCCCGACCGGCAAGAAGGCCGCCGCCGTTCAGCCGCTGCCGATCACCGTGGCGAGCGACGGCGATGCCGCCGGCAACCGCGACTGGCTCGCCGGCCAGACCCCGGGCGTGGACATGCTGTTCCCGGCCGAGGGCCATAACCCTCGCGCGCCGACGCTGCGGGTCGTCATCAAGCATCTGCCGAGCCAGCGCGTTGCGCTTCGCATCAACGGTGCGGTTGTCGATACGCTTGCCTTCGACACCACCGACGTCGACCAGGCGCACGGCGTGGCGATCTCGCGCTGGACCGGTATCCCCTTGAACGAGGGCGACAATCAACTCGAAGCGCGCGTGCTGGATGACAAGAGCAATCTCGTCACCACGCTGACCCGCACCGTCCACTCCGGCAGCGTCGCGGTGCGCGCCACGTTTGCGCCCGACAAGAGCCGCCTCGTCGCCGATGGCCTGACCCGCCCGCTGATCGCGGTGCGCGTGACCGATCGTGATGGCCGCCCGGTGCGCGACGGGACCATCGTGCCGTTCCATGTCGACCAGCCCTATACCGCCGCGATCGAGGCCGAACTGGAACAGGCACGCCAGACCGCCGGCAAGGGCCGCAGCGCCACCACCGCGCGCGTCACCGGCGACGACGGCCTTGCCTTCATCGCGCTGGAGCCGACCACGCAGGTCGGCGCGGTGCACGCCACCGTCACGCTGACCGAAGAGAAGGTGACGCGCGACAGTGATATCCGCGCATGGCTGGCGGGTTCCGCGAAGCAGTGGACCGTGGTCGGTTTCGGCGCGGGGACGCTCGGCTACGATACGCTGAAGTCGCGCTCCAGCGCCTTGCCGCGCGCCGACCGCAAGCGCGTCGTCACCGACGGGCAGATGGCGTTCTATGCCAAGGGCCGCGTCAAGGGTTCGTGGCTGCTGACGCTCGCCTATGACAGCGACCGCAAGTACGACCGCGATCGCGGGCTGCTCGGCCAGATCGACCCCGACAAATATTACACCGTGTACGGCGACGGTTCGCGCCAGGGCTATGACGCGCCGACCGCGAAGAAGCTGTACGTCCGGCTGGAGCGCAAGGAACTCTACGCGCTGTTCGGCGACTATGAGACCGGGCTGACCGACACGCAGCTGATGCGCTACAGCCGCACGCTGAACGGTGCCAAGATCGGCTATGAAGGGCGCCACCTGCTCGTCACCGCGTTCGCGGCCAAGACCGACCAGCGTTACGCGCGCGACGAGATCCAGGGCAACGGCCTGTCCGGCCCGTACCGCCTGTCCGGCCGCGATATCGTGCCGAACAGCGACCAGGTGCGGATCGAAGTGCGTGATCGGTTCCGTTCGGAGCTGATCGTTTCGACGACGCAACTGACCCGGCATATCGATTACGATATCGACACCTCGCTCAGCACGCTGCGCTTCCGCAGTCCCGTGCTGACGCGCGACGGCAACCTCAACCCGACCTTCATTGTGGTCGATTACGAAACCTATGGCAGCGGCGACAAGGTCGTCGGCGGTGGCCGCGTCGCGACGCGCTTTGCCAAGGGCAAGGTCGAGGTCGGCGTGAGCGGCCTGCACGACGAGACGGCGGGCAACGTCTCGCTGATCGGCGTGGACGTGAAGGCAAAGCCGACCCGCACCACCGAGATACGCGCGGAAGCATCGACCGGCGGCAAGACCGGCCTCTCCGACGGCAAGGCGTTCCTGGCGGAAGTGGAGCATCATTCCTCGGGCAAGGACGGGCTGTTCTACGTGCGCCAGCAGGATTACGGCTTCGGTGTCGGCCAGCAGAACGTGGTCGAGGCGGGCACTCGGAAGTTCGGGTTCGACGGCCATGTCGTCGTCACGCCGAAGATCACGGTGACCGGCAGCGCCTGGCACCAGCAGCAGCTCGACACGCCCGGCACGCGCACGGCGGCAGAGGTTCGCGCGGAATACCGCCGCGCCAACGGCACGATCTTCGTCGGCGGGCAACTGGCGATGGATCGCGGCATCGACGGCAAGGATCGCGACTCGCGGCTGCTCACGCTTGGCGGCACGCAGGCGCTGATGGGCGGCAAGCTCGGCATCACCGGCCAGACGCAGTTCGCGCCGGGCGGCGACAAGGCGAGCGTCGACTTCCCGGTGCGCCACCAGATCACCGCATCGTACCGCGTCACGCCGGGCATCCGCCTGATCGGCGGCTATGAGATCGCGAACGGCAAGGATTACACCGCCAACACCGCGCAGGTCGGTTTCGACGTGAAGCCGTGGACGGGCGCCAAGCTGATGAGCACGATCAACCAGCAGGCGATCGGCGAGAACGGCCAGCGCACCTTCGCGCAATACGGCATGAACCAGTCGCTGCCGATCGGCCAGCACTGGACGCTGGACGCCTCGCTCGACGCGAGCACCACGGTGCGCGGCAAGATCCCGACGGGGGCGGTCATCAACGCGTTCCAGCCGGTCGCATCGGGTGGGTCGCTGTCGCAGCAGGGCCAGGACGCGAACGGCAATTACGTCGCGGTGACGTTCGGTGCGGGCTACCGCGCGGCGAAATGGTCGTGGAACGGGCGCGGCGAATATCGCGACGGCAGGAGCGACACGCGCTGGGGCTTTACCAGCAACCTGCTGCGCACGCTGGGCGAGGGCAAGACGCTTGCCTCCGGCGTCAAGTACAACCGCGTCACCGACAAGACCGGCAAGGTCGCGACGTTCCTTGATGCCGATCTCGCGCTCGCCTATCGTCCGCTCGACAGCCGCTGGTCGGTGCTGGAACGGCTGGAGCTGCGCAACGAGAAGGCGGATGCGGGCGTGAGTGCGGGCAACGTGCTGGGCGTGTCGAGCTACGGTTACGCCGGGCAGACGACGCTGCGCCTCGTCAACAATCTCGCGCTCAACTACCGCAGCGGCGCGGAAGGCATCGGCCACGGCTTCGAGGCGACGGTCTATTACGGCGCGAAATGGGTGCGCGGCAGCTTCGGGGCGGACGATTACACCGGCTATATCGACGTGACCGGGTTCGATCTGCGCAAGGATGTCGGCCGCAAGTTCGACATCGGGGTGCAGGGCTCGGTCCAGCACGCCTGGGGCCGCGGCAGCTTCGCCTTCTCGGGCGGGCCGTCGGCGGGGGCGTCGCCGGCACCGAACCTGTGGATCAGCGCGGGCTACAACGTGGCAGGCTACCGCGACCGCGATTTCGAGGAGGACCGCTATACGCGCAAGGGTCCGTATGTCACGATGCGGCTGAAGTTCGACCAGCTCGGCCTCGGGTCGATCGGGCGGCGGTTCATGGGAGCAGGGCGATGAGCGGGATCGTACGGTGCCTGATCACGTTGCTGGCGATCCTCGTGCCCGGCATGGCATCGGCCGCCGATCTGGTCATCAGCCGGGCGACCAGCGTCATCTCGGATTCGATGAACAACGTGAATCCGCGCCTGTTCACGGATACGGTGATGGATTACAAGCTGACCGTCTCCAACCCGCTCGGCAATGTGCTCGTCCCGGTGAAGAATATCGTCATCGTCGAGAACATCCCGACCAACTGCGATCTTCAGGTCACCGATATCGCCGGCGCGGGCAAGGGGCCGGTCGAGTTCCTCGACGGGAGTCTGCTCGGCACCGGGCTGCTCAGCAGCGGGCTGACCTATACCTACAGCACGGTCGCGGTCGACAGCATCGAGTTTTCCACCGATGGCATCACCTGGACATCCAACACCAGCGCCACATCCGGCACCTATAATGCGAGTATCCGTGCGATCCGAATCACGTTGGCGGGCACCTTCGCGACTTCGACCGCATTCCAGCTTCGGTACCGGGTGAAGATCAGATGAGGAGAGATCCATGACAAACACCAGGGCACCGCGCGCGATCGGCCTGTCCGGATGTGACGAGATCATCGCGCGCAAGGCGGCGGACCTGTTGGAGGATACGGCGGCAAGCGGGACACTTGCCATCGAATCCGCCATCGCCACCGCCATCCGGGAGCGCCGGCTCGACGATGCCGTGACGCTGCAACGCGCGGCATTCCGCGCGCGGATGCTGGGCGGTATCAACCGCGCGCGCAGCGGTTTCGACCGGGAGCAGCGGGTGCTGCTCGACATGCCGGCGGAGCGGCGCGCGCGGCGACGATCGGTGACGTTGCTGACGATCGGCAAGATCGCGATCGGTCGGGTCGAGCATCCGTGCGTGGTGCGCGACCTGTCGGAAGCGGGCGCGGGCATCGCCTGCGACGTGGCGCTCGACGTCGGGCAGGCGGTGACGCTGGCGATGCGTGGCCTGCCGCCGACGCCGGCGCGCGTGCGCTGGTACGACGGCAAGTTCGGCGGCGTGCAGTTCGACTCCGTGCAGGACGTGCAGGTGATCCTCAGCGTATCGCTCCGGCGCGACGCCGACGTGCCGCGTGCGCCGCGCGTCGCGCTCGAAACGCCGGTCGTGCTCACCGCGAGCGACCGGTGCTTCGCGATGGTGGCGGCCGATATCTCGCCCGGCGGCATGAAGCTGAGCGGCCGCTGCGACGTTGCGATCGGCACGACCGTCGAACTGCGGGTCGACGCGATGCGCGAAGTGCTGGCCGGTACGATCTGCTGGCGGCAGCCGGATCTGATCGGCATCCGCTTTGCCAAGATGCTGACGCCCGCACAGATGGCGCAGCTCGTATCGTCGGGGAGCGTATAACCAGATAGGATAAAACTTCTGTCCTACAGCATTCCGCAGCGTCTAGGAGACTTGGCATGACGAGGTATCGCCTCCAGCGAGGGAATGCGGGATGGGTGAGGGTGTTGATGATCCGCGACGCCGTGGGCGCGCGATGGTCGGGTGGACGAAGCGGATGCGCGGCGTGTTCCTCGATGCGCTGGCGCTGGGCGGCAACGTGCGGCAGGCGGCGGAAGCGGCGGGTGGCACGCACGATAGCGCTTACGCGCTGCGGCGGCGGGATCCGGCGTTTGCGGAAGGTTGGGATGCGGCGGTGCTGACCATCTATGCGCGGCTGGAGGCGGAGCTGCTGGCGCGCGCGATCGGCGATAGTCCGGTCGCGTTCGACCCGTCGCTGGCGCTGAAGGTGCTGGCGCGCCACGAAGGGCAGGCGCCGCGTGCGCGGGTGCGGGCGGGCACGGAGCGTACCGCGTCGCTCGACACGGTCGAGCGGTCGCTGACGCGCAAGCTGGCGGCTTTGGCCAAGCGCATGCCGGTGGCGCCATGAACGGGGAGGGGCTGGTGC
>Ga0265798_10000335_pt1 | contig 84209 bp, 64 predicted proteins | sample P3T30metagenome_FD_192430 | JGI IMG/M metagenome (GOLD analysis project Ga0265798, IMG submission 192430) | Plant litter microbial communities from East Loma Ridge, Irvine, California - P3 T30 | ecosystem: Environmental > Terrestrial > Plant litter > Unclassified | place: USA: California... | reverse complement strand
GATCCATTTTTCGCGCAGGCGCAGGCGCGCCAGCGAGGTTCCGGTCAGATCGTTGAAGGTGCGGCCGCACTCGCGGCAGCGATAGCGCTGCAGGTTGTTGGCGTGCCCGTGGCGCTGCCAGTGCGGACTATCGCAGCGCGGACAGCGGCGCTCGCTTGATCGCGCTTGCTCGATGAGCGCGATGATGTGTGCCAGGCCGGCGGCCGGCCGCAGGGCATGCAGCACCTGCAGGCGCTGCGGCTGGTTGAGCGCGGGCACGCGCGCAAACCATTTCTTGAAACCTGCGCCTTTCATGATGGCTCCGTCTCGATGCCGATACGGATTGGACCGCAAGGCAGCTCGGCAGTTCAGTGCTCATCCACAGCTAACGATGACAGCGCTTTTTTCTTTTCGGCCCGGCACCCCCTGGCAAACTGGCGCAGGCGTATCGAACTACCGTCTTACAGTTGCACATATGCCCCGTACGTCCGCCGGCAAAAAGACACATCGTCTTCCATGCACTGACGCCGCGCTCCCAAACGGCAATTGAACGGTTGTTCCTTATCAATGGGCGGTCAGTACCAAGTCCTTATATTTCTTAAGTGCAATGGCGGAGATAACACTTTTTGTCATTTGGGGAATCCATGGGCAACCTCGAACGCGTCCGGGCGCATGCTGCTCGGCCGACTGCAGCAATGGCTCCCATGCCAGGGAGAAGGCGCGATCCAGGGACCGGATCGCGCGAGGGCGGAGCGATTGCCGTCATGACGGTCGGGTGCCTGGCGGTCATGATCGGGTTCTGCGGGCTGGCGCTTGATATCGGCCAGATATACAACCGCAAGATCGAACTGCAGGCCGTGGCCGATGCTGCGGCCATGGCTGCGGCGAGCCAGCTGGACGGTACGCTGGACGGGATTGCCAGGGCACGCTCCATGGCCAGGGACGTGGTCGAGCGAGGGGAAAGGACGTTAACCGTCAGGTACAACCGAGACAAGGTTGCCTGGAACGATTCAGCACTTGCCTTCAGTTCGTCGCCTTCACCCGGAGCGGAATGGTCAAGTCCCCCTGGTGCCAATGCCGCCGGCCTGCTATACGCCCGGGTGCAGACTGCGCAGTTAGGCGCGCAATACGGGCGAGTGCATACGATCTTCATGCACGTCCTGGATCCTCGATTGAGCGAAAGTAGCGTCTCTGTCACTGCCATCGCCGGAAAGTCCTCGATCAAGGTGACGCCCCTCGCGGTTTGTGCGATGTCTGGGCTTGAAAACGAGCCCAGGATGAATCCGGCTAGCGGCGCCGCGGCCGCCAACGTCGAGCTGGTGCAGTACGGCTTCCGGCGCGGCATCGCCTACGACCTGATGCAGCTCAATCCTGGTGGAACGCGTCCGGAACACTTCGTGGTAGATCCGGAGACCTGGCCTGGCGGTGTTGGAAGCGCCGCCAATGTCGGCGCCGACGTGATCGCACCGTATGTTTGTAGCGGGACCATGGCAATCGGCGGGCTCGGTGGAGGAGACCTTTCGGTCTTTCGCTCTTTCCCCCTTGCCGCGGTCTACCGCGCGTTCAACTCGCGCTTCGGCGACTATGGAGGAGGCATGTGCCATGTGAACGGCGCACCGCCCGATGCCAATGTGAAGCAGTACCCGCGTACGGAGATTGGCTGGATGACGACAGTGCCCATGGGCCAGGCGGCGCTCAGGTACGCTGATGACGGAAAGTTGCAAACCGTCGCCGATCCAGTCACTCCGCCGGCCTCCGCGACTGCTTCAGCCTACGGTCCGCTGTGGGCCTACGCACGGGCGGTTCCGTACGACTCGTACACAGGTGGCAGGTTCGAAACGAATGGCGACTATACGCCCTTCGCGGCTGGAGCATGGCCGGCTCTATATGGGCCGAACGCACCGGCATCCAGGTCATATCCAAGCGGGACCGGCACGCCATATGCTGCCAGCAGCGGCACGAACTTCCTGGCGCCGTCGTCGGAGTCGCGACCCGGAATGCGGGACCGCCGTGTCTTGAACATACCCTTGCTGGAGTGTCCGGTAAGCGGAACAAGTGCAAGGGTGGTCGGGGTCGGACGGTTCTTCATGACTGTCCCGGCAACCCCAACGGAGCTCGTTGCAGAATTCGCAGGACTTGCATCGCAGTCGGCACTGGCCGGAACAGTGGAGCTACAACAATGATCAAGCGTGAACCCGGCGATCGCCCCAACCAACGCGGTGCTGCAGCCGTCGAGCTGGCATTGGTCTTGCCGATACTGGTGGTGCTTCTCGCAGCGCCGCTGCTATTCGGCAGGGTCTTCCTTCATCACAGCATGGCCGTGAAGGCCGCCCATGACGCCGCCCGGTTCCTGGCGAGCGCGCCGCAGCGCGACATCACCTGGCGCAAGAGGGATGGGACGGAGGCAGGGGCTGCAGCGCTTGCGCGTGCAATCGCCCAGAATACCCTTGCGGAAGCGTATACCGGCTTCGCAGCACCGTCGGTCGACGTGTTTTGCGATGGCGAGATATGCACGAAAGCCACCGTGCCATCGAGAGTGCAGGTAATCGTGCAGATGTATATCTCGGATGAGGTTTTTACAGGTCTTACAGGCCAGTATACTGGCGACTGGGGCATTCCCGTACGTGCCGACGTGACGATGGCTTATGTTGGCAAATAACCGATATCGCGATGGCCGGACTCGGCCGAGAGCGCACCAGTCGGGCACGACTGCGGTCGAGTTCGCAATAGTGGCCATGATCTTTTTCATGCTGGTGTTCGGGATCATCGAGATTGCGCGCCTGATGTACGCCATCAACACCGTGCAGGAGGTCACCAGGCGTGCTGCCAGGGCCGCGGCGAACACCGACTTTCGCGATCCGGTGCGACTAAGCCGGGTGCGCCAGTTTGCTGTCTTCAACGATTCACCCGGGCCGTTGCTGCTTGCAACACCGATCACTGATGAGTTTGTTCGCATCGATTACCTGTCGGTCCAGCGTGGCGCGGAAGGAAGCCAGACCTTCGTAGAGATCCCTGCGGGCAGCCTCCCGAATTCGCCTGCGGAGAATCGACGAATATGCTTGCGCGATCCAAACGACGCCGGGTGCATCCGGCTGGTACGGGCCCGCATATGCGTGCCAGGCGAGGACGGCTGCACTGCAACGCCATTCCAGCTGTTCGTCCCGCTGGTTAATCCAATATTGAGGATACATACGGGATCGACGATTGTGGTCGCCGAATCGCTAGGTCTTGCGGGCGCTGGCGCTGGAGGCGGCTGAGCCGGTGCACAAATATGTGGACGAATTCCTGCGTCTGCTACTCGTATCGAGATTGTCAGCACTGACCCGCGCTGGACCGGCCGCGCTTGAAACCGAGCCGACACCTCTCGCTCATTCCCGTCCGGGCGCCACCGCCGGGCCCGCACCGCCATGCCGGCGCGCATAGCGCTGCGCGATCGCGGCGCACACCATCAGCTGCATCGGGTGGTACAGCATCACCGGCAGCACCACCGCGCCGACCAGGTCGGCCGCGAACAGCACCTGGGCGATCGGCACCCCGCTTGCCAGGCTTTTCTGCGCGCCGCAAAACACGACCGTCACCTCGTCCGCAGTGCCCAGGCCGAGCCGGCGCGCACCCAGCCGGGCGAGCACGAGCGCGAGCGCCAGCAATAGCGCGACCAGCGCCACCAGGCCGGCCAGCGCCGGCAACGGCAGGCGCTGCCACAGCCCCTGGATGACCGATGCGCTGAACGCGGTGTACACCACCAGCAGGACGGTGCCGCGGTCGACCTGACTCAACACGGCTTTGTGGCGCCCGACCCAGGCGCCGATCCAGCGCCGCGCGACTTGGCCGGCAATGAAAGGCAGCAGCAGCTGCGCCACTACCGGGCCGATCGACGACAGCGCGGCGGCCGGCGAGCCGTGGGTCGCCATCAGCATGCCGGCGATCAGCGGCGTCACGAAGATGCCGATCATGGTCGAGGCCGACGCACTGCATACCGCCGCCGGTACGTTGCCGCGCGCCAGCGAGGTCAATGCGATCGACGACTGAATCGTGGACGGCAGCGCGCACAGGAACAGGATGCCCAGGTACAGCTCGGGCGTCGTGACGAGAGCGGCGATCGGTCGCAGCGCCAGACCCAGCAGCGGATAAAGGATGAAGGTGCTCGCCAGGATGCAGGCATGGAGCCGCCAGTGCAGGGCGCCCTGGCGCACCGCGTCGCCAGAGAGCTTGACGCCGTGCAGGAAGAACAGCACGCCCACCGCGACCTTGGTCACCACGCCGAACACCTCACCCCAGACGCCTGAGCAGGGGAACAGACTGGCCAGCGCGACCGTGGCTAGCAGGCTCAGCGTGAAATTATCGGGCAAATATCGGGGACGCTGCATGCGATGGTCGTAATCCGGGAGGGGCACAGCATAGCAGGTCCGGATCGGCCGGCCCACTCTGAATATTTGCGGCGACAAAATAGCGTTCAAGCGATCACTGCGTGCTTCGACCCATCTTCACGAAACGCGGCACTCCGGGTCGCCACTCAGCATGTTGAAGCGCAGCGTTGCCAAATGACAACGAACCGTGTCTGAACTGCCATGGAGATGACTGTTTCAACTGAAATTGCGCTGGCAAACAGGCTTGAGCTGGTACCCTCGTTGCCTTTCGGAAACTTAACGAGCAAACAGCGCGTCACCGGCGCCACGCCACCACCTGCCAGATACCAGAACAATATCAATGACACCGACCACTACCCTTGCTTCCATCGACAGCCGCCTCGACATGGCGCACGCCGCCCTCGACGCCATCCAGCGCACCCAGGCCGTAGTCGAGTTCGACATGAAGGGCCATGTCCTGCACGCCAACCAGAACTTCCTGGATGCGATGGGTTACACGTTGAGCGAGATCGTGGGTCGCCACCACCGCCTGTTCTGCGCACCGGACTACGTCGCCTCGCAAACTTACGAGCTGTTCTGGGAAACGCTGCGCAGCGGTCATCCGGGGCAGGGAGAATACATGCGCCTGGGACGCGACGGCAAGCCGGTCTGGCTGCAGGCGGCCTACAATCCGGTGTTCGATGGCGAGGGGCGGGCGATCAAGGTGATCAAGTTCGCTACCGACATCACCCAGTCGCGCCTGCAGCAGGCCGAGAACGCGGCCAAGATCGACGCCATCAACCGGGTCCAGGCGGTGATCGAATTCGGTCTCGACGGAAGCATCCTCGACGCCAACGGACGGTTCCTGGAAACGCTCGGTTATTCGCTCGACGAATTGCGCGGCCAGCACCACCGGCTGTTCTGCGATCCCGGCTACGCCGCGTCGCCCGGGTATGCGCTGTTCTGGGCCCACCTGGGCAAGGGCGAAGTGCACGCCGGCCAGTTCAAGCGCCGCCACAAGAGCGGGCGCGAGGTCTGAATCAACGCCTCGTACAATCCGGTGTTCGGGGCCGACGGCAAGCCCTGCAAGGTGATCAAGTACGCCACCGACATTACCGTCCAGACCCAGCGCAACGCCGACTACGAAGGCAGGAGCCAGGCGATCGACCGGGTTCAGGCCGTGATCGAATTCGACCTGCATGGCAAGGTGTTGGGCGCGAATGACAACTTCCTCGCTGCCATGGGCTACGGCCTGGACGAGATCAAGGGCCAGCATCACCGCATGTTCTGCGACCCGGTGCTGGCCGGTTCGCCCGAGTACCTGGCATTCTGGGACCGTCTGGGCCGCGGCGAATTCAATGCCGGCGAATACCGCCGGGTGACCCGTGCCGGCAACGAAATCTGGTTGATGGCGTCATACAATCCGATCTTCGACGCCGACGGCAAGCCGGTCAAGATCGTCAAGTTCGCCACCGACATCACGCTGCAGAAACGCCGCGATGCCGAGATCAAGGGCAAGCTGGAGTCGATCGGACGCTCCCAGGCGGTGATCGAATTCGACATGCGCGGCAACGTGCTGAGCACCAACGATAACTTCCTGCGCACCATGGGCTACACCGCCGATGAAGTGGCCGGCGCCCATCACAGCATGTTCTGCGATCCGGCGCTGGTCAAGAGCGCCGCCTACCGCCATTTCTGGGCCAATCTGGCCCAGGGCCAGTTCCAGTCGGGACGGTTCCAGCGGCGTGGCAAGCACGCCGCCGACATCTGGATCGTGGCAACCTACAATCCCATCCTCGACGTCAACGGCAGGCCCTATAAAGTGGTCAAGTTCGCCATGGACGTGACCGAACAGGTGCACCGCGAAGAACTGATCAGCGCCAAGGTGAGCGCCATTTCCGGCGTGCTGAACGAGCTGTCGCAGTCGATCGGGGAGATCGCCCAGGGTTCGCAGCAGTCGAGCGGCCTGGCCGGGCGAACCCAGCAGGACGCGGTCGAAGGCAGCAAGCTGCTGGCACGCTCGCGCCAGTCGATCCAGGCGATCGAGCAGGCATCCGGCGACGTGCGCGAGATCATCGACACCATCGGCGACATCGCCGGCCAGACCCATCTGCTGGCGTTCAACGCGGCGATCGAGGCGGCGCGCGCGGGCGAGCACGGCAAAGGCTTCTCGGTGGTCGCCAACGAAGTGCGCAAGCTGGCCGAAAAGTCGGCGCTGGCGGCGCGCGAAATCGCCAAGCTGATCAACGAGACCGTGGCCCGGGTCGGCGAGGGCGCGCGCCTCTCGGGCGAAGTCGAGAATGCGTTCGGGCGCATCGTCGAGTCGGCCGAGCGCGCCAGCGAATCGATCGGCAGCATCCATGCCTCGACCAGCGCCCAGGCCAGCGCCACGCGCAATGCCTCGACGCTGCTGGGCGAACTCGAACAGCTCGCCACGGAGCGCTGAGCGATGTCCGGCGACAAGCTCCTGCAGCTGGCGCAGGCCGGCGTCGGCGCGGTCTGGATCGGCGTTCCCGCCGCCAGCGTGGTGCAGGCGATCCCGTTTCCGTCCGCCCCGGCGCTGCTGCCGCGCCGCCAGGGCGCGCTGGCCGGCGTGGTCGATCACGAGGGCCGGCCGGTGCCGGTGGTCGATCTGGCGCGCTGGGTCGATGTCGGCGCCGCGCCCGGCGCGACGGGTAGCAAGGCGCCGCTGGTGCTGATCCTGCACGCAGCCGGGCGCACGCTCGGGCTGAAGATCGATCGTGTCGGCGCAGTGGTCGAGGTGGCGGCGCACGCCGTGACGCGCCTGCACCACGACGAACATGAAGAAGAAGTGTTCCAGTGCGTCGCGCGTCTGGGTGATGAAGATAGCGGCAAAAACAGCGGCAGCGGCCGCATCCTGAGCCTGCTCGACGTCGACCGGCTGGCGCGACTGTGCGCGGCCTGGCACCAGGAGCCAGCGCCGGATGCGGCCGCCGCAGCGCCGGACCAGGTGCAGTGCGCCGTGCGTTCCTATGCGGTACTGCAGGCCGGCGCGGCGCGGCTGGCGCTGGCCGCCGATACGCTGGCCGAGGTGCTGCCGATACCGCCGCTGAACGTGCTGGGCGCCGGTTCTCACACTGCCTGCTGCCTCTGGCGCGGACGCCATCTGCCGGTGCTGACGCTTTGCGCACTGGGCCTCGAGCCGGCGCCGGACGGCGCTGCGCCCACGCTGCTGGCGGTGGTCGAACGGGCCGGCCTGGCGCTCGGGCTGCCGGTGCATGCGGCCCTTGGCCTGCAGGAGCTCGCTACGGGCGGGCCGGCGCGGCCGGACCAGCTGCTGTCGGCGCAGTTCGCGCCGGATGGCGCACCGCTGCGCGTGCTCGACGAGGAGCGCCTGTTCGCGCGCTTTCCCGAGGCACAGCTCAGCCGTGATGCCGGGACCGCTCAGGGCAGCGACAGTGCCGAGCGCGAGCGCCGGCAAGTGGCCAATGCCGGCGCGTACATCGTGTTCGAAAGCGGCGGCATGTATGCGGCGCCGATCGATGCGGTGGAGCGCGTCGTCAGCCTGCGCGAAGCGCTGACCGACGGCGAGGGCGCCATGGCCTGGGAAGGCCGCCCGATCCTGCTGCGCGACTTGCGCGCCGGCGGCGTCGCTGGCGGGGATGTCATGGTGGTGCGCAGCGGCGACGCGCCCGTCGGCTACGTCGTCGCGCGCGTGCATCTGCTGGTGCCGCCCGGGAGCGGACGCATCTACCGCATGGGCGGTACCGGCGCCGGATGGGAGTTCATCGCTACCGTCGACAATGGCGCGCAGGCCAGTTACCGGATCGTCGATCTGGAGGCGCTGGCCGCCTGAGGCAGTTCCAAAAGTTATCAAAAAAATAGTAACATTTGTGCGAATGCATATTTCGCGTTAAAATGCCTGCGATCCGCTCATGGCAGCGGATCGAAAGGCGCCGAGGCTCCCGCTATCGGCGTTGCGCACCGTCGCCTGGGGTTCGTCCGCCAGGCCGGTATCCGGGAGCCGCACATTGCTTGCGGCTTTCCCGTCCTGAAAATCCTTTCCGTTTGCCGTTTGCACGCATGCACGAAGCTGCCGTGCCGACGCGGGCTTCGGAATGCGCTCACCACCCGCGCCCTTCGCGGGCAGCGTGCCGGTGTGGCGCCGTTTTTCTGAAAGACAGCATGTTTTCCACCTTGTTCGATCACGGCCTCGCGGCCCGCAGTATTGCTTCCACCCTGGCCGGCCTCGCGTTGATTGCTTCTCCCTGCACGCTCGCTGCGGAAAATGCCGACGGAGCGCTGACGATCGGCGGCGCGATCCGCTTCAATTATGGCCACAAGAGCTGGGACGACAACCGCCGCAGCGGTTTCTTCGGCCTCGACACCGCGCGGCTGGACGTCAAGTACGACGACGGCAAGCTGATCGGCTCTGCCCAGTACCGCTACAACCACTACCCGAAAGGGCAGGGCGACTACTGGCAGCATTTCCTGCAGCACGCCTGGGTCGGCATGCGCTTCGACGATCAGAGCGAGCTGCACGTCGGCGTCGACAAGAACCCGTTCGGCCTGATGCCGTTTGCCTCGAACAACTTCTACGAGTCGATCGCGTTCTATGCCGGCCTGGAAGACAAGTACGACCTGGGCGTGACCTATGCAAGCCGTCCCGGCCCGTTCGAATGGCAGCTCGCTTATTTCCCGCGCGACGGCGGCTACTATGGCGGCGGCAGCAACACGGCGAACGCGTCGAACCGCTATTCCTACAACATCGTGTCCGACGACGACGAGCAGGGCTACGGCACCGGCCAGACCGACCGCGAGCGCAACACCGTGGTCGGGCGCATGGTGTGGCACCCGGGAGCGGACGGCAACCACGAATTCGGCGTGTCGGGCCTGACCGGCAGCATCGACAACGGCCGCGGCGACGACACCCGGCGCCGCGCCGGCGCGGTGCACTACCGCGGCAGCTACGGCAAGATCGGCGTGATGCTGCAGGCGATGCGCTACCGCTACCGCACGGCGCACGGCGCCGAGCAGACCTACGGCGGCCTCGACCCCGACAGCTTCGTGATCCTCGGCGGCTTCGGCTATCCGTTCCCGGTGGCGTCGGCGGGCGACATCTATGTCGCCAACCTCAGCTACGATCTGTCGGGGCGCATCGGGCCGTTCGGCCAGTTCAAGCTGTACAACGACTACAGCATCCTGCGCAAGCAAAACCGCGCCTACCGGGACTCGGTGCAAAACGTCACCGGCATGAGCTTCGCGGCCGGGAAGTGGTCGTTCTACGCCGACTTCATGCTCGGCAAGCATCACCCCTATCTGTCGCCGGACCTGGGCGGACTGGCGGCGACTTCAAGCGAGCACAAAGGATTCACGCGCCGGATCAACCTGCAGGCAGGTTATTACTTCTGACGCCAGGCAGGATCGCGATCCCGATGAAGCAACATCAGGCGGCCCTCGTACGAGAGGGCAGCGAGCGGCGCTGAGGGCGGCGAGTCATGCAGCGAAACCCGGGACATCCCAGGCAGGACGCTGTCTTGCCGAGATCTCAATTCAAAATAGCAGCCGACTGCGGGTGATCGACCCCCTGGAACACCAGATCGCACAGCGCGCCGCGCTGCCCATGCACCGCCGCGATGCCACGCGGCGCGATCAGTAGCGAGGCATCAGTTTGCGCCACCATCGGCCAGGCCGGCAAGCCCGCCCCGTTGGGATCGCCGTGCCGGATGAAATTGGCCCAGTAACGCTGCACCGGCGGCCATGCGTCTGCAGCGATGGTTGTCGGCTTCGCCTGATACACATAGTCCATCTCGGTGGTGTGCTCGGGCGGCTTGCCCGAGCCGGGGGCGCCGAACCCGAACTCGTAGCGCCACACGCGCGTGCCCGCATCGCGCATGCGATGGGCCAGCCAGCGCGCCGGGCAGCGGAACCAGATATCGGTCATGAGTTGGGTCGGAACATTGCCCAGCAGCGGATCGGCGAGCGGCGTTTTGCCATCGCGATAGCCGTACAGGTTCATCGCGGCGGCCGCCTTGGCGCCGAACGCCGCCTGCACCAGTGCCGGACCCGTCTCGGTCTTGCGCTCGGCGCCCAGCTCCTGCGTGTTGCTGCCGATGATGATGGCGACGTCGCGTCCGGCGCCGCCGGCATGGGCGGCAGCATAGCGCTGCGGCAGCACATGGTCATCCAGGTTTTGTTGTTCCCACGTGAAGCTCGGATCGACCCCGTCGGACACCGGGAGGTTGAGCGCCGCCGCGTTGATCCGGTCCGCCGGCAGCTTGCGCAGGGCCGCCAGACCGGCGGCGCCTGCCGCCAGCTTCAGGCGCGCCAGCAGCTCGTCGCCCATGGCGTCGCTGTGCGCCGCAGTGCGCGGCGCGCCTGGCGCTGCCGACTGGATGATGGCGCGCTGGAACAGCCCCTTGGCCAGTGGCGAATAGGTGAGGAACAGGGCGTCGGTGGCGCCTGCCGAGCTGCCGTTGATGGTCACGCGCTGCGGGTCGCCACCGAAGGCGTCGATGTTGGCCTGTACCCACTTGAGCGCGGCAATCTGGTCGAGCAGGCCGTAATTGGCCGACGAACGGTACGGGTCTTCCTTGCGCAGTGCATCGAGGCCAAGGAATCCGAAGGCGCCGAGCCGGTACTGGAGCTTGACCACGACGATGCCTTCGCGATGCAGCGCGTCCTTTTCCAGGCTGCCGGCGGCGCCGGCGGCATTGGAGCCGCCATGGATGTAGACGAGCACCGGCAAGCGTGCGTTCTTGTCCAGCGTCGGCGTGCGGACGCCCACGGTGAGGCAATCCTCGCTGGCGCCCTTGATCAGGTCCTGGTTCCATCCTGCGTCCGCCTGCAAGCAGGCGGGCGCCTGCTTGCGCGCGTCCAGCACCCCGGTCCAGCGTGCGCGCGGCGCCGGCGGTTTCCAGCGCCGCCCGCCGTCGGGCGCGGCGGCATAGGGAACGCCGTAGAAAATCGTGCTGCCGTCAGCCATCGACAACCCGGCGACTTTGCCGCCGGAGACCGTTACCTCTTGTGCCATCGCGGCCGGCAGGTGCAGTGCCAGCAAGATGCCCAGCGAGGTCTTGTGCAAGGAAAACGCCATTCTTAGGTTCCTGACGCGTGGGACGGCATGACATCGCTCCAGCAGTGCACGTGGCGGCGATGGAGAATTGCCGGGCTGGTCCGGCGTCGCGCAGCGGTAGCGGCTATCCGCGCAGGGACTTGAACTCAGCCGTCGTTGCGGGCCGCGGCATTGCGGCTGCGGTAATGCTCCTGCATCCAGGCCACCAGGCCCGGCACCAGCGACAGCACGATGATGCCGAGGATGACCGCGGTCAGGTTGTCGTTGACCCACTTGATGTTGCCGAAGGCGTAGCCGGCCACGGTCAGCGACACCACCCACAGCACGCCGCCGGCGATGTTGTAGGAGATGAAGGTGCGATAGCGCATGCTGCCCAGTGCCGCGACGAACGGCGCCAGCGTGCGCACGATCGGCACGTAGCGCGCCAGCACGATGGTCTTGGGACCGTGACGCTCGAAGAAGCGCTCGGTGTGGGCGATGTGCTCCGGCTTGATGAAGCGCAGCCGGTAGCCGTGCTTGACGCGGTCGCGGAACCTGGTGCCGATCGCGAAGTTGACGATGTCGCCCACCACCGCCGCCACGATCAGGAGGGGAATCAGCACCGGCAGCGACAGCATGCCTTTCGCCGCCAGCGCGCCGGTGACGAACAGCAGCGAGTCGCCCGGCAGGAACGGCATGATCACCAGGCCCGTCTCGACGAAGATCACCGCGAACAGCAGCACGTAGACCAGCAGCTGGTATTCGGTGGCCAGCATGGCGAGATGGCGGTCAAGATGGAGGAACCAGTCGAGTACGGTAGTGAGCATGTTGTTTGTCGTTGGGGTGGGGCGTCACCATGCGGCTGCAATCCGCATGGACCGGGGAGGCGGTATTGTAGCGTGCGGCGCGCGCTTGCCGCGACAACGCAGGCTGCGCGCAGCGCGGCCGATACCGCACACACTGCACGATGCCGCTTCGGCCGGCCCCCGGTATCGACCAGGATCAGCGTTTGGCTGCCGCCAGCGCCTGCGCGATCCAGCTGTCGAACAGCTGCTGGTGGAACTTGATCCAGCCTGCCGTATGGCGCGCGATGTCGGCCTGCGAGCCTTCGCCGTTGCGCACGCGCTCGTTCTGGGCGTTGATGTCGGCGATCGGCAGGCGCATGATCTCGAACAGCTTGACCGCCGCCGGATTCTTGTCGGCCCAGGCGCGATTCACGACGATGCGGGTGGTGTTGACCGAGAAGCCGTAGTCGCTGCCGTCGGCCAGGCGGGTGTTGGCGTTCTGCGGATTCGACGAGTGCGGAACCTGCAGCCACACCACGTCCTTGCCCGGCACCAGCACGCTGCTGACCCAGTACGGGGTCCAGGTGTAATACAGGATCGGCTCGCCGCGCTTGAAGCGGCCGATGGTGTCGGCGATCAGCGCCGAATAGCTGCCCTGCACGTGCTTGACCGTCGGGCGCAGCTTGTAGCCGTCCATGTGATGTTCGATCATCGCTTCGCAGCCCCAGCCCGGATCGCAACCCGTGAGGTCGGCCTTGCCGTCGCCGTCGTGGTCGAACAGTTTGGCGATCGCCGGGTCGCGCAGCTGCTCGACGTTGGTGATCTTGTACTTCTCGGCGGTGGCCTTGTCGATCAGGTAGCCCTGTGCGGCCGGGCCGGCATAGGCGCCGGTGCGCAGCAGCTTGGCGTCGCCGCCCGCATTGTCGAAATAATCCTGGTGCAATGGATCCCAATGCACCGCCAGGAAGGTGGCGTCACCGTTGCCGACCGCGATGTGGGCAGTCGGATAGGCGATTTCCTTGATCGGCTGGGTCTCGTAGCCGAGCTTTTCCAGGGCGCGGTCGACCAGCATGGTCTGGAAGGTTTCTTCCGCCAGCGGGCCTTGCAGCGCCTGCACCTTGATGCCCTTGCCGGGCAGGGCGGCGTCCGGCGGCTGCGCCATGGCCAGGGTGGTGCTCAAGGCGAGGGCGGCCAGCAGCAGGCCGGACAGACGGCGGAAGCTGCGCCGGGCTTTGTAGGTGACGTTGAACTTTTCAATATGTTGCATCGGTATCCTTTGTTTTATTGTGCGTTGGCGGATGTGGCTGGCGCGCTCGCGCCAGTATCCGGGCGGGCTGGATCACCCTTCACCCGGCGCAGCACGAAGCCGGCCGGACCGGTCTGGTACCAGTGGCGCACACCGCGGCGCGGCTGGCCCATGGCCTGGGTCAGGCGGTCCAGCGTGATGGCCAGCAGCACGATCCCGAGGCCGCCCACGGTGGCCAGGCCCATGTCCAGGCGACCAATACCGCGCAGCACCATCTGGCCCAGGCCACCGACCGCGATCATCGAGGCGATCACCACCATCGACAGCGACAGCATCAGCGACTGGTTGATGCCGGCCATGATCGACGGCATCGCCAGCGGCAGCTGCACGCGGCTCAGCAATTGCCACGGCGAGGCGCCGTAGGCGCGCGCCGCTTCGATCAGGTCGGGCCGCACCTGGCGGATGCCGAGATTGGTCAGGCGCACCAGCGGCGGCAGGGCGAAGATGATGGTCACGATCACGCCCGGCGCATTGCCGATACCGAACAGCATCACCACCGGCACCAGGTACACGAACGCCGGCGTGGTCTGCATGGCGTCGAGCAGCGGGCGCAGGAGGTTCTGGGCGCGGTCGCTGCTGGCCAGGAAGATCCCGAGCGGCAGGCCGATCGCCAGGCAGAACGCGAGCGAGGTCAGCACCAGCGAGAGCGTGATCATCGCTTCCGGCCACACACCCAGCATCGACAGCACCATCAGCGCCACCACGGTGCCGAGGGCCAGCGTACGGCTGGTGAACTGCCAGGCCAGCAGGCCGATGATGGCGATCACGACTGCAGACGGCGCGGCCAGCAGCACGTGGCTGGCGCCGTTCAGCGTGGCGTCGATCGGCGCGCGCACGGTCTGGAACAGCGGGCGGAAATGCTCGACCACCCAGCCCAGGCCTTCGTTGATCCAGGCTTGCAGCGGCAGGGCGCCGTCGAAGACGTGCGCCAGATCGAAGCCGGACGCGTGTGCCGGCGTGGCGGCCGGTACCGCATCGAGCCAGGAGGTGTCGCCTGGTGGCGATGGCAGCCAGGGATTGATCTGACCGCTCTGCTCGGCGGCTGCCTGTACTACGGGTTGTCCTGCACTTGCGCTGTTCGAAATCATGCTTGTCCTTTCTGTGTCTCTGGGATGGCGGGCGTGTCGCGGTCGAGGAACTTCAGCAAGGTGGTCTTGCTGATCGCGCCGCGCAGCACGCCGTCGTCGGCCACCACTGGCGCCGCGTACGGCAACTGCGCCACCTGGCCGAACAGGCCGGCCACCGGCTCGTCGGCCTTGATGGTCTGCACATCGGGCAGGAACGCATGCGCCAGGCCGAGCGGACCGGTGTGGCCGTCGAGCGCGCTACGCAGCGAGTCGACCGACACCAGGCCCAGGTATTTGCGGTCCGGGCTGACCACATAGGCGTAGGCCCGGTCCTGCTCTTCCAGCATCGACAGCGCAGCGCGCGAGCCGCGCGCCGGCGACTCGGACACCACGGTCGGGCTCTTGCGGGCGATGTCGCCGGCCTTGAACACGGCCGCCGCATCGACGCCGCGCACGAAGTTGCGCACGTAGTCGTTGGCCGGCTGGCGCAGGATGTCTTCCGGCGTGCCGACCTGCACCACGTGGCCGTCCTTCATGATGGCGATGCGGTCGCCAATGCGCATCGCTTCGTCCAGGTCGTGCGAGATGAAGACGATGGTGCGGCGCTTGATCTGCTGCAGGCGCAGCAGTTCGGACTGCATGTCGGTGCGCATGATCGGGTCGAGCGCAGAGAATGCTTCGTCCATCAAGAGGATCGACGGGTCGCTCGCCAACGCGCGAGCCAGGCCGACGCGCTGCTGCATGCCGCCCGAGAGTTCGTCGGGATAGCTGGCGCCATAGCCGGCCAGGCCGACCTGCGCCAAAGCCTGCTGGGCCAGCGCGTGGCGCTCGGCCTTGGGCACGCCGGCCAGCTCCATGCCGAACGCGGTGTTGTCCAGCACGCTCACGTGCGGTAGCAGCGCGAACGACTGGAACACCATGCTGATGTCCTTGCGGCGCAGTGCGCGCAGCTCGGCGTCGGGCAGGGTGTTGATGTCGTGGCCGTCGATCAGGATGGCGCCGGCGGTCGGCTCGATCAGGCGGTTGAGCATGCGCACCAGGGTCGACTTGCCCGAGCCGGACAGGCCCATGATGACGAAGATCTCACCCGCTTCGATGGTGAAGGTGGCGTCGAAGACGCCGATGGTGCAGCCGGTGCGGGCCAGGATGTCGGCCTTGCCGGCGCCTTCGCGGACCAGGGCCAGCGCGTCGTCGGGCCGGTCGCCGTAGACCTTGAAGACATGGTCGATGTTGATTTGTTTTGCCACGTGTGGTTCTCCTTCGATTTGGCGAATGGAATGAAACCCTGCTGCCATTGGCGCCAGTGGAATCAAGGGACCCCATGCCGACGGCAATGCAGCGGCGCAGGTACGCGCGGCAACGAAAGACGGGAAGACCCGTGTTCGCGGCGCAGCCTGTGCCGTCGATGGGTGTCGTACGCGTGTTAAAAGAGGCTGGGTGCAGGACTTTTAACCACGCAGGCAACGTGCAGTGCACGGAGCCGGGATGCTCGATGCAGGCAGGTGCCGGTGCGTCGGGCGATTACGGGATGCGGGCGCAAGGCCCAGGAATGGATTCCCACGCGAAGCGCGGAAAGCCGGTGAAGCAGAAGTCTTATGAAGACAATTGTTATTAATTGTCATCAATTGTAATGCAAATACACAACAAAGTCAATTGGCAACTTGAAATGGATGTGCTAGGAAGGTGTGCTGGCGCACCAAACTCGGCAGTAAGCCGATCGCTTCAACGCGGGCGCGCTTGTGCCCGTCACGCCACAGGCGCACGCGCAACGCGTGCTGTATTTGCAGGAGGACTGGTCGAGGAGTAAGCTGAATCTACAAAAACGCTTACAGCGGAGACAATCATGAAAGTTCGACTCGCATCCCCGAACCTCGCGGCGCTGTTTCATCGTCCCACGCATCTCGGCAGCCACCTGCGCGGCCACGAAGGGATCTTCCGCGTCATTCAACTCGTGCTGATGGTGGTGGTGGCGCTGTTCTGCGCCAAGCTGGTCGCCGGTGGCGCCGTGATGGCGCTGCGGGCAATCAGCGGCTTCATGTCCTGAGCGCCAGCGCGCCGCCGCTCATTCGGCCGGCGCGCCTGAACCGAGCGCGATGCGCCGGTTCGCCACGCTGCGCACGATGTCGGCATCGTGCGTGACCAGCAGCAGCGCGCTGCCACGGCTGCGTACGTGCTCCAGCACGAGTGCGAACACGTCCTGCTGTGTGACCGGATCGAGGCGCGAGGTCGGTTCGTCGGCGAAGATCAGCGCCGGCTGCATCAACAGCACGCGCGCCAGCGCGATGCGCTGCAGCTCGCCGCCCGAAACCTGATGCGGCAGTCGGTCGAGCAGGGCCGGGGCCAGGCGCATGCGCGTCAACAAGGCTTCGAGCTGGGCCCAGTCCAGGCCGTGCAGCTGCACCAGGTCGCGCAGCGACTGGCGCAGGCGGATGCGCGGCGCGAAGGCGGCGCCTGGGTCCTGCTGGATCTTCTGGAACGCGGTCGGCGCCAGGCCAGGTGCGCGCTGCACGCGGCCGCTGTCTGGCTTTGCCACGCCGAGCACGATGTTGCCGAAGGTGGTCTTGCCTGATCCGCTCGGGCCGCTGACGGCGACGATCTCGCCGGCGGCGATGCGCGAGCTGACGTCGCTGAACAGGCGCTGGCGGCCGAACGATTTGGTGAGGCCGTCGACCTGCACGATCGCGCCGCCTTCCGGCGCGGGCGCCGTCTCGCGCCGCGCCGGCCAGCTGCCCGGATCGGCCGCCAGCAGGCGACGCGTGTAGTCCTGCTGCGGCGCCGCCAGCACTTGCGCGGCCTCGCCCTGTTCGATCATCGCGCCGTCCAGCATCACGGCCAGCTGGCCGCCGAGCGCGCGCGCCAGCCAGATGTCGTGGGTGATGCATAGCAGGCTCATGCCTTCGGACTGCGCCGCGCGCAGCAGTTCCAGCACTTCGCCGCGACGGTCGGCATCCAACCCCTTGGTCGGCTCGTCGATGATCATCAAGGGCGCGCCGGCCGCGTGGGTGGCCAGGAAAGCGACGCGCTGCGCCATGCCGCCGGAGAGCATGAACGGATACTTGTGCGCAGCGTCGCGCAGGCCGAGCGAGGCCAGGGCGCGTGCAGCCAAATCGCGCGCGCCGCGCCAGGGCGAACGCTTGACCAGCGCATAGGTCTCGGCCACCTGGTCGCGCACGCGCATGGTCGGGTCGAGCGCCAGCCACGGCTCCTGCGGCAGCAGCGCCAGACGCCGGCCCCAGCCCGCATGGCGGCTGGATTGTGCGGCGGCGCCCGTCGCTTCGCCGCCGATTGCCACCCGGCCTTCGCAGCGCAGCGTCGCGGGCAGGCTGCCCATGATGGCTTGTGCCAGCAGCGATTTGCCCGAGCCGCTCTCGCCCAGCAGCGTCAGCACGCCGCCGGCGGCAATCGTGAACGAGATGTCGCGCACCAGCGCGCGTTCGCCGTGCAGCACAGCGAGATTTTCAACCGCCAGTGCAGGCATGGTAGTGCGGCCGTTCATGCGGCCTCCCGTTCCGGCGCCAGCAACAGCAGGCCAAACAGCGTCAGGAACAGCAGCAGCACCGGCGCACCGATCAGCCATGGCGCTTCGCCGTAGTACGGCAGCAGTTCGATCATCATCACGCCCAGTTCCGGGGTCGGCGGCTGCAGGCCGACGCCGACGAAGCCGAGCGCCGACATCGCCAGCACGGCGCCGGCGAAGCCGAAGCGCATCAGCGTCGACAGGCGTGGCAGCAGTTCCGGCATCAGGTGGCGGCGCACGATGTGCAGCGGCCCGAAGCCGAGCAGGCGCGCCGCTTCGACGTGCGGACTGGCCAGCAGGATGCGGCTGGCCGCGCGCACTACGCGGAAGTATTCAACCCACAGCGCCAGCGAGATGCCGACGTACAGCGGCCAGAAGCCGCCCGGCGTGAATGCGCTCAGGAGCAGCACCAGCAGCAGGCCCGGCAGCGCCAGCACGGCGTCGGCGAAGGCTGCCAGCACGCGCTCGGGCCAGCCGCCGCGCCACGCCGCCAGCAGGCCGAGCAAGGTGCCGGGAATCGCGGCCGACAGCACGCTCAGGCCCGCCAGCGTCAGCGACAGCCGCGCGCCATGGGCCAGACGCGCCAGCATGTCGCGCCCCAGCTGGTCGAAGCCGAGCGGATGCGCCAGGCTCGGGTTTTCCAGGAAGCGTTCGAGCTGCTGGCGCGCCGGGTCGATGCCGACCAGCCAGGGGCCGAACAAGGCGAACAGGCCGATCACGCCGAGCAGCGCGATGCCGGCCAGCTGGGCGCGATTCAAGCGCCGCGCTGGCGCGTCGTCGATAACGAGTTCGGGAGAAGGGTGAATGTTCATGCGCGGCGGCGAGGATCGATGAAGGCGCAGGCGGTATCGACCAGCGCGTTGAACAGGACGAACATCAGACCCAGCACCAGCGCGGTGCCCTGGATCATCGGCACGTCGCGGCTGAAGATCGCGTGCACCAGCGCGTGGCCGATGCCGGGCCAGGCGAAGATGGTCTCCACCAGCACCACGCCTTCGACCAGGAACACCAGCTGCACGCCGAGGTACGAGATGGTCGGCGCGGCGACGTTGCGCAGGCCGTGCCGCAGCAGCGCCTGGCGCATGGTGAGGCCCTTGGTCAGGGCGAAGGCGAAATACGCCGAACCGCGCACCTGCACCATCGCATCGCGCGCCACGCGGCACGAGACCGCGGCCAGGCCAAGCGCCAGCGTCAATGCCGGCAACACCATGCTGCCATGGTCGTCGTGGCCGGCGGCCGGCAGCACGCCCAGCTTGACCGAGAACACCAGCACCAGCACCAGCCCAAGCAAAAACGACGGCAGCGCGCGCAGCACCACCGACACGGCCAGCGTGAAGCGATCGAGCAGGCCGCCCGGCTTCAGGCCCGCCAGCACGCCCAACGTGGGGCCGACCAGCAGCGAAAAAAACATCGCCAGCAGCGACAGCCTGACGGTCGGCCCCAACTGGCGCGCGATTTCAACGCTGACCGGCTGCGCCGTCACCTGTGACACGCCGAGGTCGAACTGCAGCAGGCGTGCCCACCAGTCGCCCAGCGCCACCAGCCACGGGCGATCCAACCCCAGTTCGATGCGCACCGCTTCGGCGGCGGCGCTGGTGACCATGTCGTAGCCGTAGCGGCCCGCCGCGATGCGATACGCCATGTCGCCCGGCAGCATGCGCGTCATGAAGAAGCACAGCGTGCCGACCAGCAGCGCGACCAGCGCCGCCTGCAGCAGGCGCTGCGTGAGTGCGGTGCCGATGCCGCGCCAGGCAGGATTAAATCTTGACGCCGTTCTCAATTCCATACCAGATGCGAAATCCTGTAGCTGCGTTCAAAGGGGTCGATGCTGGCGCCGTCGATGCGGCGGCTGGTGGCGCACACCTGGCGGTACCAGACCACCGGGATCAAGGGCAGCTCCGATTGCAGCACCGCGCCGACCCGGGCGCGGTCGGCGTGCGCCAGCGCCGGCCCAGTCTGGCCAGACGCCAGGCGCGCCAGCGTGGCCGGCACCTCGGCGTTGCGCCATCCCATCGCGCCCCAGTCGCCGCCGTCGCGACCGAAATCCTGCAGCAGCGTCGCCACCGGATCGGGCAGGTTGCCGAAGTTGCGCGCCACCAGCCCCATTTGCAGCGATCCGCTGCGGTGCCCGGCCGGGATATCGCTCGAATTTCCGATCACCACGCGCACGGCGATGCCGATCTGGCGCATCTCTTCTTGCAGCGCGGCGGCGATCAGCGGCAGTTCGGGGCGGTCGACGAAGGTGGTCAGCGACAGCGCCAGGCGCTCGCCGTTGCGCACGCGGATGCCGTCTGCGCCAGGCTTCCAGCCGGCCTGCTCGAGCAGCGCGCGAGCGGCGGCGGGATCGGTGCGCAGCGGCGCCAGCGAGGGGTCGTGCCAGCCGGTCATCGACGGTGGAAACAGCTGGGTCGCGCCCAGGTCCGGGTCGCGCAGCAGGGCGCGCGCGATGCCGCGGCGCTCGACGCACAGCGCGATCGCGCGCCGCACCCGCACGTCGGCCAGCAGCGGATGGCCGCTATTGAGCTTGATGAAGGTGGTGCGCGGCAGCATCTGCGAGATCAACGCCGCCTTCGGGCTGCGCTGCAGCGCGCGGATGCTGGGCGGGTCGAGCGAAAAGGCCAGGTCGGCCTGGCCGCTCTGGACCAGCAGGGTGCGCGTTTCGGCGCGCGCCACGCTGATGTAGCGCGCACGCTGGATGCGGCCGGGGATCGCCAGCCCGCCGTAGCCGGCGAAGCGCTCGACGTCGAAGCCCTGCGGCAGCGACATCGAGGCGACCCGGAACGGCCCGCTGCCGATGATCTTGACCACGTTGCCCTGGGCGTCGAACGAGGACGGGGCCAGGATCTGGACCGAATAGTGGGTGAGCAGGTAGGGCAGCGGCGCGAACGGCTGTTCGAGCGTGATGACGATGGCGCCGGCGTCGAGCGCGATGCTGCGGATGCCGGCTATGTTCAACACGCCGGGCCGGGCGTGGGCGCGGCGCAGGCAGGCCAGCACACTCTCGGGCGTGACTTCGCTGCCGTCGTGGTAGCGGCGGTTGCCGCGCAGCGTGAAACGCCATTCGAGGCCGTCATCGGACACCTGCCAGCGCGAGGCCAGGCGTACCTGCAGGCGGCCGCGGTCGTCGACGTCGAGCAGGGTTTCGACCACCTCCATGCGCGCGAACATGTAGCCGGAACGCGAAGGGTCGATACCGGTCAGTTCCCACGGGCCGACCACGGTCAGCACGTCGGCCGCGGCGGCGGTGAAGGTGTGCGAGTGCGGACCGGGGCGATTGTCGGCGTGCGCAGCGCCCAACGGCAGCAGCGCGCCGGCGCCGGCCGCCAGCACAGAACGGCGCAGACGCCGGCGCGATGGTGTGACTGGTCGACGCATGATCAGAACCGGTAGCGCGCGTTGAGCCTGACGTTGCGCTCGGTGCCGGGCGTGACCCACATGGCGCTGTACGAGCTGGCGTAATAGCGCTTGTCGAACAGGTTGTCCACGTTCAGCGCGAACTGCAGCTTGCGGTTCGGCGCGTACGAGGCCACCAGCATGGCGGTGGTGTGGGACGGCAGCATGAAACTGCTGGAAGCCGCCACGTCGCCCCGGCGCTCGCCGACGTAGCTGACACCCCCGCCCAGCATCGCCATGCCGTCGCCCAGCTTGAAGCGCGGCGTCACCAGGAGGTTGGCACTGTGTTTCGGCACGTTGGGGAAGCGGCTGCCGGTGAGGATGGCGTTGTCGCCCTGGGTCACCACGGCGTCGGTGTAGGCATAGGCCAGCGACATGCGCAGGTTGCGCAGGATGTCGCCGGCGACGTCGACTTCGACGCCCTTGCTCTCGACCGCGCCGGCCGGCACCGAGAAGTCGGTGTTGCGCGGATCGTAGGTGAGCACGTTGTCCTTGGTGATGCGGTACAGCGCCAGCGTGGTGCTGATCTTGCCATCGAGGCTGTCGACCTTGGCGCCGACCTCGTAGGCGCGGCTGCTCTCGGCCGGGAAGGCTTGGTTGTCCAGGCTGATGCCGCTATTGGGGCGGAAGGCCTTGGCGGCGCTGGCGTACAGCGACAGCGTGGCCGTCGGCTGGTACACCAGGCCGGCGCGCGGGCTGGTGGCGCCCAGCGACTGTTCGCTGGTGCGGGCCAGGCGGCGGTTCTCTACCGATTGATCATAGCTGTCGCGGCGCACGCCGAGCAGGGCTTTCCAGTGCGGCGACAGGTCGAGCTGGTCCTGCAGGTAGACCGCGCGCGAACGCTGGCGCTCGCGGGTCGAGGCCGACAGGGTCAGCGGCGCGGCGATGCTGCCGTACACCGGAGCGTAGATGTCGATCGCGTGTGGCGCGGCGGCGCTCGGGTTGCGGCGCAGCTGGATGCGGTCGTCGTCGAAGGCATACGCGTCGGCGCCCACCAGCAGGTGGTGCGTGACCGGTCCGGTGGCGACCGTGCCGAGCGCTTCGATGCGTCCCGAGCGGTCGACGCCGGCCCAGCCGTTCAGGCGGCGTTGGCGGCGCAGGGTGCGGCCATCGAGCGCGATGTCGTTGGCCTGCGACGAGAAGCCGCGCAGCGAGCTGTCGCGATACGACACGCCGCCCTGCAGCGACCAGGCGGCGTTCAGCTCATGGCGCACGAACAGCTGCTGGCCGACCGACTTGATGGTGACCTTGCCGTCGTCCGGCTCGCCGAGGAAGCGCGAATTCGGGATCAATCCAAGCACGCCGTTCACCGCCACCACGCCGCGGTCGAACGGGGCGCGCTGTCTGGTCGCTTCGATCTCGTACGAGACGGTGGTGACTTCGCCGATCAGCCACACGAACGACGGCGCCACCAGCATGCGCTCGAGGTCGATGTGGTCGCGGAAGGTGTCGCCCTGTTCGTAGGCGGCGTTCAGGCGGTAGGCGACGTTGGCGCTGACCGGGCCGGTGAGGTCGACCGTGCTGCGCCTGGCGCCGAAGCGGTCGATGCCGACGCTGGCCTCGTAGCCCGGCACGAAGCGCGGCTTCTTGGTGACGATGTTGACCGTGCCGCCCGGCTCGCCGCGTCCGTACAGCGCCGAGGCCGGGCCTTTCAGCACTTCGACGCTGTCGGTGTTGGCGCCGTCGCGCACGCCGTTGTAGCCGCGGCTGGAACTGAAGCCGTTGACCATGTAGTCGGAACCGAAATTCGGGTCGCCCGTGAAGCCGCGCATCGCGTAGCTGTCCCACAGGCCGCCCAGGTTGCTCTGGCGCGAAATGCCGCTGGCCAGGTCGAGGGCGCCGGCCAGCGTGGTGACGCCGGCGTCGTCGAGCAGGTCGCCGGTGATCACGCGCACGCTCTGCGGCAGGTCTTTCAGGTCAGTGTCGGTCTTGGTGGCGCCGGTGGCGGACAGGCTGCGGTAATTCTGGCGCTGGCCCTCGATCACGACCTGCTGGTCATCGGCGTGGGCGCCGAAGGGGCAAGCAGCAAGGGCAAGGGCGAGCGCGCTCAAGCGCGCAGGAAGAAGGAATCTGGAAGACGTCATCGTTCAAGAAGCACGCCGGGCCGGCTGCGCCAACTGTCCTGTGAATGTTCGGGCAAGAAGGGGCGCAGTATATCCGGTTCGCCGGCGCGAGTAACTAAAAACCGGCGACCTCGATCGGCTAGCCGAGCAGCCTGTCGATCGCCGCCAGCGTGTCGAGCGCACCGCCGGCAATCCCGACCCCGGCCAGCTTGCCGACCTCCGGCGCGCGCGGGTTGATCCGCACCAGCGCGCCGCCGTGGCGCAGCACCACCCGCTGCGAAAAATGACGCACGGTCGGGATATCGAGGCCGGCCCCGAGCTCGATCACCACCGGCCGGCGCACCGCGTCCAGCCAGTCGCGGCAGCGCGCCGCCTGCAGCGCGCGCCGTTCGTCGAGCCAGCCGTCGTCGCCGAACATCAATATATTGGGGCGGGCAATGGCGCCGCAATGCGGGCAGGTGGGCAGGCGGCCGAGCAACTGGCAGCGCGCCTCGTCCACCGTCGGCTGCAGGCCGCTGGCCGGCCACAGCATCGGCGTGCACGGGGTCAGGCACTGCAGGCGATGGATCGAGCCGTGGCATTCGTCGATGCGCAGCGGGTCGAAGCCGGCTTTCTGGAACTGGCCGTCGACGTTGCTGGTGAAGACGAACAGGCCATGTCGCTTCGTTTCGCCCCAGCGGCGCAGCAGCTGATAGCCGGCGTGCGGCGTGGTGCGGCGGTACAAAGCGAGCCGGTGGCCATAGAAACCCCAGGCGCGCGCGGGATCGGCGAGGAAGGCGGCGGGCGAGGCGATGTCGGTGAACTCGGTGCCGGCGGCGGCCAGCGCCGGATAGGCTTTCCAGAAGCCGGTATTGCCGCGAAAGTCGGGCAGGCCGGAATCGACGCCCATGCCGGCGCCGGCGGCGATCACCAGGGCGTCGGCGTCGGCGATCAGGGCGGCGGCGCGCTCGATGGCGGCGTCAGGCGATTCATGCGGCATGGGAGGTTCTTTCACGAGGATGGCTGTTGCGAGGCCGGGTGCTCGCAGCGCGCCATGAAGGCGTCGAACAGTTGGCACAGCGTGTCGAGCTGCCGGTCGAGCCGGTGGCCGTCCTGCACCAGGTGCAGCGTGCAGCGCTGCTGGCGCGCGTAGCGGATCGAGTGCTCGCACGGGATCACGTCGTCGTCCCAGCCATGCACGATGGCTGTGTGGTCGGCCAGCAGCGCCGGGGCCTGGGTTGGGTAGGTCGGCATGTACAGCGCGGGCGCGAGCAGGAACACGCCGTAGGCATCGACCCGCGCCGACGCTTCGGCCGCGACCCAGCCGCCCATGCTGGAGCCGACCAGGATCAGCGGCTGCGGCAAGTTGGCGCAGGCGTTGCGCAGCTGATCCAGCCGCAGCGCCGGATCGACGGTGTGCGAGTAGTCCAGGCTTTCGACGTCCCAGCCGTGGCGGCGCGCCACCGCTGAGAGGGCGGCGATCTTGGTGCCGTTCGGACCACTCTCTTTACCGTGCACGAAATGCACCAGTCCTTTGCTCATTGTTGTCGTCTCCGTGATCGTTTGCAGGCGTGATGGTGGAGAGTGTACGCGGCGGCGCGACAAGGGGCGTCGCGGCACAGCTGGGTGACGATGTGTGGCGAAGAAAATGATATTGTTTGCAGGCCGAGGCTGGCGACCAATCATCAGAATGCACGTTCAAGACTGGCCGCGCGACACGATGCGCATCCCGACCGATCACCCAACGACGAGCCGCTCCCATGCACGCCGCCATCTGTTACCTGATTCACCTGTCCACCAACCGGCTCGGGCTGCGCGCGGCCATGGCCGCCGCCGTCATGCTGCTGGCCGTGCTCGGCGGCTGTTCCAAGCCCCACGACGGTCCTGGCCTGGGCGAGAAGCCCGCCGCGCAGGACGGCGCCGCGCCACGTCAACTGGCCTACGAACACAGCGTCAGCTTCGATGCGGAGCCCGAACGCCTGCCCGCGATTCACGCCACCGGCCTGGCCGCCTGCCGCGAGGCCGGCGCCGCCGCCTGCACCTTGCTCGAATCGCGCATCGACAGCGAGCCTGAGGCCGAAGCGGCGCTGAAATTTCGCGCCAGGGCGCAGGTGATTCCGCGCCTGGTGGCGGCGATGGGCAACAAGGCCGAGCTGGCGCACCAGTCCACCAGTGCCGAAGACCTGTCCGGCCCGATCGCGGATACGGCGCGCCGCCTGACCATGCTGCAGAACTACCGCGACCGGCTGGAAGACATGCGCAACCGCGCCGGCAACGACATCGACGCCCTGATCAAGGTGAATCACGAGCTGGCCGAGGTCCAGTCGCAGCTGGAGGCGGCGGACGGCATGCGCGCCCAACTGACGCAGCGGGTCGAGACCGAGATCCTGAACGTGACGATCAGCGCCGAGCGCCATCGCCCGTTCTGGGCGCCGATCGGCCTTGCGCTGCGCGACTTCGCCGGCAACCTGGCCGAAGGGATTGCCTACGCGATCAGGGCGCTGCCCTACCTGTTGCCGTGGGTCGTCATGATCGCGCTCGCGATCTGGGCGGTGCGGCGCTTGTGGCGCGCAGTGCGGCGCCGGGCGGCGGCCCGCGAGGCGCGACGCGCCAGGGTGGACGGCGCCTGAAGGGCGGTCGGACGCGGTTGCCGTGCTGAAAAATGTCACGGCGGCAAACGTGCGGCAGAGGGAGCTATGGTTTAATAAGTTTTTTAAAACATAGTTACTTTTGCCATCATGTTCAAGCGTATTCTGGCCGCACTGCGCGGCAAGCAGGCCGACCGCCAGCCGGACACCGACGCGACTCCCTCTGGCACGCCGGACGAAGATCTGATCACCGTCTACGACGCCGAGGGCCACGAGCTGCAGATCACCATGAGCGACTGGCGCGACAAGGTGTTCTTCCCGAATCTGCAGCAGGCCTGGGATGACGCCGACAGCCTCTATAACCTGATCCTCAGCGGCCTGAATGACGGCCTGGCTGCCGATCTGGATGCGGCCTCAAGCCGCCTGCTCGAGATCGACGCCATGCCGGAACGCAGCCACGTCACGCGCGGCATCGTCCAGATGAGCAACGGCCAGCTCGATCTGGCCGAAGCCACGCTGCGGGCGGGGATTGCGCAGGTCGGGGAAACCGCGGCGCTGCTGACCAACCTGGCCAAGGTACAGGACGAGCGTAGCGAGCAGGCGCTGGCCGACGAGACGCTGTGGCGCGCGGTGCTGGCCGATCCGAACTTCGAGAACGGCATGATGTGGTGGGCCATGATCCAGCGCGAGCGCGATGGCGACGGCGGCTATGTCGCCGCCCTGCACAAGGTGGCGGCGCTGCCCGGCAGTTACCGCGCGCAGTTCTGGCTCGCGCGCCATCACCTGGAAAGCGGTGACCTGGCGGCGGCGCGCGCCCTGTATGCGCAGGTGCTGGCGGCGGAAAGCTTCGACGGCCGCGCCTTGATGATGATGTCGGGCGACCTGGGTAACGCCGGCCAGATCCCCTGGATCGCGGAGCTGATCGGCCCCGTCTACGACGAGAAGAAGCACGATCCGATGGCGGGCCTGAACCTGCTGCGCGCCTATCTGGAGCTGGGTCGCATCGAAGAGGGCGAAGCGCTGCTGGCGCGCATGCAGGCGCTGGGTAACCCGACCATCAGGCAGCATCTCGACGGGTTCGCGCAGGCGTTCCAGGGCCAGCGCGCCGGCGCGTGAGCGGCCAGGCGTTGTCGCTGCAAACGCGCTAGCCCAGCGCCACGCGCAACTGCTGCAGCAGGTAGTCGACGTCGGCCGCGCCGGTGTAGCGCCCGAGCGTGATGCGCAGCGCGCTGGGCGCCAGCGCGTCGTCCAGCCCGAGCGCGCGCAGCACGCAGGACGGCGCGCTGCTGGCCGAATTGCAGGCCGAACCGGCGGAGACGGCGATGTCGGGCAGCCGGTCGGCCAGCGCATCGGCGCCGCTGCCGGTGAAGCTGACGTTCAGGTTGTGCGGGAGGCGCTGCTCCAGGTGGCCATTGAAGCGCACGCCGGGCAGGGCGGCAAGACCGGCGCGCAAGCGCTCATGCAAGAGCGCGATGCGCGCCGTTTCGCCTGCCATCTCGCGCTGCGCCAGCTCGCATGCTTCGCCTGCCATCTCGCGCTGCGCCAGCGCGCATGCTTCGCCCATGCCGACGATCTGGTGGCTGGCCAGGGTGCCCGAGCGCAGGCCTTTTTCGTGGCCGCCGCCATCCATCTGCGCTTCCAGCGCCACGCCGCTGCGCACGTACAGGGCGCCGATGCCTTTCGGTCCATACAGCTTGTGCGCGCTGAGCGACATCAGGTCGGCCCCTAGCCGCTCGACGTCGATCGCCAGCTTGCCGCCCGCCTGCGCCGCATCGGCGTGCAGCAGCATGCCGCGCGCGCGGCAGATCCGGCCCAGGGCTTCGATCGGCTGGATCACGCCGATCTCGTTATTCACCATCATGACCGAAGCCAGGATGGTGTCCGGCCGCAGCGCCGCCTCGAAAGCGGCCAGGTCGAGCAGGCCGTCGGCTTGCGGCGCCAGGTAAGTCACCTCGAAACCTTCGGTCTCGAGCCGGCGCATGGTGTCCGGCACGGCCTTGTGCTCGGTGCTCAAGGTGACCAGGTGCCGGCCCTTATCAAGGTTGGCGTGGGCCGCGCCTTTCAGGGCCAGGTTGTTCGATTCGGTGGCGCCCGAGGTCCAGACGATGTCGCCGGCCAGGGCGCCAATCAGCGCCGCGACCTGCTTGCGCGCGCGCGCCACAGCCAGCGCGGCGTCCTGGCCGAAGGCATGCGAGGTGCTGGCCGCATTGCCGAATTTTCCGGTCATGAACTCCAGCATCGCTTGCGCGACGCGCGGCGTGGTGGCGGCGTAATCGAGGTAGATCGGCAGGGCGGGCGGTGCGGACGGAGTACGACAGGATGGCGCGGGGCGGTTGGGCGTGACGGTGTCGGTCATGGTTCAAGGCCCCATGGGTAAAAACCCACCTTCACCGCGTTCGCCACGAAACTGAACGGCCAATATCGCACATCCAACTCTGTTTTGTCTGGACGCGCCGCGCAACGCACGCCCGCGATTACTAAACATGTCGATTTTGGCAACGCATCTGGTACGCATCTGGTATTCGTCTGGTACATTACCCGATCGCATCAATTGCCGGCAAACACCCATCCAGCGCTCTGAAGGCACGCCATGTCACACCATAACAAGCAACGCATGCACCTGCTGTTCCTTACCGCCATCTGCGGCCTCGGCGGCCTGCTGTACGGGATCGACATCGGCATCATCGACCCGGCTCTGCCTTATCTGCACCGCGCCACCAGCCTGACCGAGGGTCAGCTGTCGCTGGTAGTGGCGGCCGTGATGGGCGGCTCGATCCTGGGCTCGGTGGTGGCCGGCATGCTGGCCGACTGGCTCGGGCGGCGCCCGATGATGGTGGTCAGCGCGCTGCTGTTCGTCGGCAGCGTCACGATCATCTACCTGTCGCAGTCGTTCGTGCCGCTGCTGCTGGGACGCCTGCTGCAGGGCCTGAGCGGGGGCGTGATCGCGGTGGTGGTGCCGCTGTATCTGGCCGAATGCCTGCCGGCCAGCCAGCGCGGCCGCGGGCTGGCGCTGTTCCAGTTCGCGCTTACCGCCGGCATCGTGATCGCCGCCTTCATCGGCCACCATTACCTGAGCACCGCCGAACTGGCGATCCAGGCCGCCGGCAGCGACGCCGCCGCCGCGAGCGCGGCCGCCGACCAGGCCTGGCGCAGCATGTTCCTGGCAGTGCTGTATCCAGGCGCGCTGTTCCTGCTCGGCTGCTTCTTCGTGACCGAATCGCCGCGCTGGCTGATGCTGCGCGGACGCCCGGAGCAGGCAAGCGCGGTGCTGGCGCGCCTGCGCCCGCAAGAACAATGCGAGCGCGAAGTGGCTGAAATCGGCGCCGCGCTGGCCGAAGAGCGCGCCCGTCCCAGGCTGGGACGCGGCGCCGCCCTGGCCGAGATGCTCACCGAACGCCGCTATGTGCTGCCGTTCGTGCTGGCCTGCGTGATCCTGGGCTGCAACCAGGCCACCGGCATCAACTCGATCCTGCAGTTCATGTCGACCATCCTGCAGCACGCCGGCCTCGATCCGGTCAACGCGGCCGGCTATGGCACCGCAATCAAGATCCTGAACATGGTGATGACGGTGTTCGCCATCATGCTGGTCGAGCGCAAGGGCCGCGTGTTCCTGCTCAAGATCGGCACCGCCGGCATCATGATCTCGCTGTGCCTGCTGGCGCTGCTGTTCCACCGTTTCGAGTCGCAACGCGTCGACGTGCGCGCCGAGGTGGCGGCGCTGGTTCGGGACAATGCGCTCGACCTGAACCTGGCCGACGCGCGCTTCGTGCAGCCCGGCGCCGGTCCGACCCAGCTGACGGTGCTGTACCAGTACGGCGACAAGCAGCAGGTGGCCGAGGCCTACACGCCGACGCCGGAGGCGCAGGCGGTGCTGGCGCGCGAACAGGCGCTGATGGCGACGCTGCCCGACGACCAGCGCGCGCTGCTGGCGCAGGCGCGCGCCGCCTGGAGCGGGCGCGCCGATGCTGCCGCCGGGAGCGCCCAGCAGATGATCGCCGGCCTGCCGGCGCAAGCGCGCGAAACGCTCGACGCCGCGCGCCGCGTCCACATGGCCCAGCGCATCGACATCGGCGCCGCCGACGTCGCCAATGGCGCGCCGCTCGAGATCGTGCGCGCCAGCCTGGGGCCGATTCCCGACAAGGACAGCGGCCTGCTGGCGGCGCTGGCGATCGCCGGCTTCATCGCCGCCTATTCGGTGGGGCCGGGCGTGTGCGTCTGGCTGGCGCTGTCCGAACTGATGCCGACCCGGATCCGCTCGGTGGGCATGGGCGTGGCGCTGCTGATCAACCAGGGCACCGGCACCCTGATCGCAGGCGCCTTCCTGCCGATCGTGGGCAACTACGGCTTCCACATGATGTTCCTGTTCTGGGCCGCCTGCACCGCCGTGTACTTCATCACCGCGACCTTTTTCCTGCCCGAGACCAAGGGCAAGTCGCTGGAAGAGATCGAGCGCCTGTTCGCCAGCCCCAAGCCGGCCAAGTGACGCAACACCGAACCACCTGACGCTGCGGCGACGCCGCTTGCGTGCAGAGCAGACCTGGAGAGAGATGTGGGCAAGACGACGATGAAGACTGGCCGCGCCGCGATGGCTTCTACCGTGCTGGCGGCGCTGATGATGATGGCGGCGCCGGGCGCGCTGGCCTTCCACCAGGCGCCGCCGGCCGTTACCTCCGATGGCGTTGCCAACGGCGCCCGGCTGCAGTTGCGTTGGGAACTGCAGCGCAGGCCGGCCAATGAGCAGCTGGTGCAGGGCGGCACCCCGGCGCGCTTCATCCTGACCAACGGCGACGGCAAGGCGCTGCCGGCCAGCGGCTGGTCGCTGTACTTCACCGGCATCGACCGCATGCCGGCCGGCGTGCAATCGAACGGCCTGGCGCTGGAGCAGGTCGCGGGCGGCTATTTCCGCCTGCGTCCGACCGCGGCGTTCCAGGGCCTGGCGCCGGGGCAGACGGTGGAATTCGCCTACCGCCACGTGGATTCGGTGTTCATGCCGTCACGTTCGCCGACCGGTCCGTATCTGGTGTACGACGCGGCGCCGGAGGCCGGCGTGCCGCTGCAGTATGCGGTGACGCCGCTGACCGAGCCGGCCCAGCGCAAGGTCGGCAGCCCGCATTCGGCGGTGTCGCCTGAAGACACCTACTGGCGCAACGCGCGCGCCGAGCTGCTGCCTGCGGCCAGCGTGCCGCCCGTGCTGCCGACGCCATTGCAGCTGCAGCCCGGCGCCGGCCGCCTGACCCTTGGCGGGCGTCCGGTCGTCAGCGCATCGGGCGCGCTGGCCAACGAGAGCGCGCTGGCGCGTTCGCTGTTCCCAACCAGCTTGCCGGCCAGCGGCGGCCCGCAGCTGCGCCTGCGCGTCGGTGCGGTCGACGGCCAGGCCTCGCCCGAAGCGTATCGCCTGGCGATCAGCGCGGCCGGCGGCATCGACATCGTCGGCAACAGCGCCGCCGGCGTCGCCCATGGCCTGCAGACGCTGCGCGACCTGATGCCGCTGCCGGGCGCCGCCACGCTGGACTTGCCCGAATTGACGATCGTCGATGCGCCGCGCTTCGGCTATCGCGGCTTCATGCTCGACGTGGCGCGCAACTTCCACGGCAAGGAGACCGTGTTCAAGTGGCTCGACCTGATGGCGCGCTTCAAGCTGAACAAGTTCCACTTCCACCTGACCGACGACGAAGGCTGGCGCATCGAGATCGCCGGCCTGCCCGAGCTGACCACGGTCGGCGCCGTGCGCGGCCACAGCGCGAAACCCGGCGTGCGGCTGGACCCGGCCTACGGTTCCGGCCCCGATCCGCGCGACCCGCGCGGCACCGGCCACTACACGCGCGCCGACTACCAGGAGATCGTGCGCTACGCCGCCGCGCGCCACATCGAGGTGATTCCCGAGATCGAGATGCCCGGCCACGCACGCGCCGCGGTGCAGGCGATGGAGTCGCGCTACCACCGCCTGAAGGCGGCCGGCAAGCCGGATGCCGCGCGCTACCTGCTCAACGACTTCGACGACAAGTCGGTGTACGTGTCGGCCCAGCTGTTCAACGACAACGTGATCAACCCGGGTCTGGAGTCGAGCTACACCTTCATCGACCACGTGGTGAAAGAGATGGCGGCGCTGCACCGCGCGGCCGGCGTGCCGCTCAAGACCATCCACATGGGCGGCGACGAGCTGGCCAACGGGGCCTGGGAAAAGTCGCCGGCCAGCCACGCCATGATGCGCAAGCACGGCCTGGAGACCAGCGCCGACCTGTGGGATTATTTCTATGACCGCGTCGACGCCATCGTGCGCAAGCACGGTTTGAGCACCGCGGGCTGGGAAGAGCTGGCCGCGCGCAAGACCCAACTGGACGGCAAGTCGAAGCTGATCCCGAACCCGCGCTTCACCCGCAACGGTTTCACCGCCTACGTCTGGAACAACACGGTCGGACTGGAAGACCTGGCGTACCGCCTGGCCAACGCCGGCTACGACATCGTGCTCACGCCGGTGACGCGCATGTACTTCGACATGGCGCGCAACGCCAATCCCGAAGAGCACGGCGTCAACTGGGGCGCCTACGTCGACCTCGATACGGTGTACGACTTCATCCCGTTCGACATCATGAAGGACGCGCCGGAAGCCGCCCGTGCGGGCAAGGACCGCCTGACCGACTACGGCAAGCGCCGCGTGCTCGGCATCCAGGCCAATCTGTTCTCGGAAACCGTGCGCGATCCGGCGCGGCTCGACTACCTGGTGATGCCGCGCCTGGCGGCGCTGGCCGAACGCGCGTGGGCCGCCGATCCGGCGTGGGCCACCGCGCTGGACCCGGTCAAGGGCCAGGTTCTGCAGCGCCAGGCGTGGTCGGGCTTCGTCAACGCGCTGGGCCAGCGCGTGCTGCCACGCCTCGATCTGGACGGCTCGAACGTGGCCTACCGCATCGCGCCGCCGGGGCTGGTGCTGGACGGGGGCAGGGTGCTGGCCAACCACGTGCTACCGGGGATGGTGCTGCGCTATACCAGCGACGGCAGCGATCCGACTGCGCAGAGCAAGCAGGTGAACGGGCCGATCCTGGAGCGTGGCACGATCCGCGTCGCGGCGTTCGGCCGCAACGGCAGGCGCGGGGCAGTGGCGACCATCGCGGCCAACTGACGCTGCGAGCGTGCCTCCGCGACCGGGGCACGCTTCGTCGCAATACCCAGGACGGCCTGCGTCGCCATGAATTGTAACTAACCAACAGGGCGAGCTGGCCAGCCAGAAAGACCAGCCACCAGCACTGGCAGGCGCGCCGGCTTACAGCGGCCGCACCCAGATATTCCGGAAACTCACCGCGTCCCCGTGGTCCTGCAGCTTGATCGGCGCAGGCCCGTGTTTGCGATACGCCGGTTTCCCAGCATGCAGCGATTCCCCTTGCAACGCGACGTGGTTCTGTACCAGCACGCCGTTGTGCAGCGCCGTTACGTAGGCGGGCGAGAGCAGCGCGCCGTCGTCGCCGAAGCGCGGCGCGGTCCAGATCACGTCGTAGGTCTGCCATTCGCCGGCGGCGGCGCAGGCGTTCACGAGGGGAGCGTGCTGCTTGTAGATGCTGGCCGCCTGGCCGTTCACGTAGGTCTTGTTGTCGCCGCAGTCGAGGATCTGGATCTCGTAACCGTTGCCGGTGCCGGTCGACAGGAACACGCCGCTGTTGCCGCGCCCCTGGCCGCTGCCGGTGAGTTTGGCCGGTACGCGCCATTCGAGATGGATCTGGTAGTCGGTGAAGGTGCGCCGGGTCTGGATGTCGCCGCTGCCGCCACGCACGGTCAGCGCGCCATCGGCGACGGTCCAGTCGGCTGCCTTGCCTGGCGCCGCCGCCGATACCCACTCGCGCGCATCCTTGCCGTCGAACAGCACCACCGCATCCGACGGTGCGCGGGACGGCGAGCCGGGAGCGACGCGCGCCGGTTCCGGCGTCCAGACTTCGGTATCCTTCGGCTCCGGCCGGCTGGCGTCCTGCGCCGCCGCCTGCAGTACGATCGACAATCCCACCATGGCTACCCCGAGTTTCGACCGCATCGCATGCCCTTTGAATGAAGTGGCGACGAGCATAACATGCAGGGCGCCGGAGGTAGAATGGTCATGCCTGTCGGATCATGGCGTTCAATCCTGCATGGGAGAACCGCAATGCGTGACGCAATCATCGTCGGCGCCGGTCATAACGGCCTGGTATGCGCGTTTTACCTGGCCCGCGCCGGGTTGAAGGTCACTGTTCTCGAGCGACGTTCGGTGGTTGGCGGCGCCGCCGTCACCGAGCAATTCCATCCGGGCTTTCGCAACTCCGTGGCGGCGTACACGGTCTCGCTGCTGAACCCCAAGGTAATCGGCGACATGGAGCTGGCCCGGCTCGGCCTGCGCATCGTCGAACGCCCCCTGTCCAACTTCCTGCCGCTGGACGAAGGCCGCTACCTGAAGGTCGGCGCCGGCAGGACGGCGGCGGAGGTGGCGCGATTCTCGCCGCGTGACGCCGAGCGACTCGAGGACTATCAGCGCCATCTCGACAACGCCGCAGAACTGCTGCGCGCGCTGGTGCTGCAAACGCCGCCGAACCGCGTCGAAGGCGGCTGGTTTGCCGTCCTGCCGGAGCTGATCAAAGCCGGCCGGCTCGGCAGCCGCTTGGGCAAACTGCCGCTGGCGGCGCAGCGCGATCTGCTCGACCTGTTCACCAAATCGGCCGGCGACTATCTGGACGGCTGGTTCGAGAGCGACCCGATCAAGGCTGCCTACGGCTTCGACAGCATCGTCGGCAATTACGCCAGCCCGTACACACCCGGCTCGGCCTACGTGCTGCTGCACCACGTATTCGGCGAGGTCAATGGCAAGAAGGGCGCCTGGGGCCACGCCATCGGCGGCATGGGCGCGATCACGGCGGCGATGGCCAAGGCGGCGCAGAGGTACGGCGTCGAGATCCGCATCAATTGCGCGGTGGCCGAGGTGCTGCTGGAGCGAGGCCGCGCGAGCGGCGTGGTGACCGAATCCGGCCAACGTCTGAACGCGGGCGTGGTGGTCTCGAACCTGAACCCGCGCCTGCTGTACACGCGCCTGGTCGATCCGGCCGCGCTGCCGCAGGATTTCCTGCGCCGCATGCAGGCCTGGCGCTGCGGCTCCGGCACCTTCCGCATGAACGTGGCGCTGTCCGAACTGCCCGACTTCCGCTGCCTGCCCGGCACGCAGGCAGCCGAGCACCACGGCAGCGGCATCATCATCGCCCCCAGCCTGCAGTACATGGAGCGCGCCTACCACGACGCACGCGCGCACGGCTGGTCGCGCCAGCCGATCGTCGAGATGCTGATCCCGTCGACGCTCGACACCGCCCTGGCGCCGCCCGGCTGCCACGTGGCCAGCCTGTTCTGCCAGCACGTGGCGCCGCAGTTGCCGGATGGTGCGAGCTGGGATGGGCATCGCGACACCGTGGCCGACCTGATGATCGACACGGTCGACCGCCACGCGCCCAATTTCAAACGTTCCGTGCTGGGCCGCCAGATCATGAGTCCCCTCGACCTGGAGCGCACCTTCGGCCTGGTCGGCGGCGACATCTTCCATGGCGCGCTGGGCCTGGACCAGCTGTTCTCGGCGCGCCCGATGCTGGGCTACGCCGACTACCGTGGCCCGGTGCCGGGCCTGTACACCTGCGGCGCCGGCACCCATCCTGGCGGCGGCGTCACCGGTGCGCCGGGACACAACGCCGCGCGCGAAATCCTGCGCGACGTCACTGGAAGACGAAACTCCGGATCAGCGTGAGTTCACCCGGCGCGCGCATCGGCACGCGGAAGGTCTGCTTCTTCTCGCGCGGGGTATTCTCGTGCGCGATCACGGTGACCTGGGCCAGCGTCACGATCGCCTGATCCTGGCCGCCGCCGAAGTAGTTGACGTAGACGTGGTAGTTGCCCGGCGCCGGCGCAGGGCTGGAGAAGATTTCCGGCCCGTAGCCGGTGGTGACGTCGACGTCGAGCGCGCCGCCATTGGGCATGACCCGCTCGCCGTACCACGCGTGCCCCCCGTCCGGTGCGATGACGTGCAGGTCGAGATCGGTGCCCGGCGTATCCCATGACAGCACCACCCGCAAGCGCGCCTGGGTCTTGCCGGCATGGGTGTCGAAGAACTGGGTGCGGGCGGCGCCCTGGCCGCCGGGCGCGCGCACCTCGACGTTGTTGGCGCCGCTGCCGAAGCCATAGGGCCGCTCGAACGAGCCGTCCTCCTGCACCTCGATCGGCATCGCCGTGCCGTTCACGATCAAGGTGGCGGGCCGCTCTTTTTTCGCGCCGGCGATGCGGCCGCGGATCTGCGCGCTCTCGCTCTGACCGGGCTGCAGGCTGACCGAGGACGCCGGATAATTCACTTCCTGGGTGTAGCTGGCGCGCTCGCCCTCCGAGCTGCGCCATCCTCCTTTCGGCGTGTCGATCCGCACCTGTGCGCTGGCCGCGCCGGCGGCGCAGCAGAAAAAGACGGCCAGTATCCGGGCGAAGGTCATGGCGTTAATAGACGAACGATTTGACCAGCGTGAGCTGGCCGATGCTGCGCAGCGGCACCACGACGTCTTCACGCCGCTCGCGCGCGGTGTTCTCGTTGAAGACCAGAGTGATGCGCGTGGTGATGACCGGCCGCTGGCGGGTCGATTCGTCGAAGTGGTAACCGCTGTCGCCAAAGTTCCCCCAATAATTGATCCATACCTGATAGGTGCCCCGCAACTGCGAGGTCATCGTGAACGTCTCCGGTCCCGGACCGTCGACGGTGTCGGCATCGAGCCCGCCGCCGTTGGCCAGGAACGGTTTGCTCCAGAACGCGTGGCCGCCGTCCGGCGTCAGGACGTGCAGGTCGATCTCGGCCTGATTGTCGTCCCAGGCCGCGATCACGCGCAGGGTCGGCTGCGGGCGCTGGCGGTCGGCTTCGTAGAACTGCACGCGGCGCAGCGGCTTGCCGTCGGGGGCGCGCACTTCGACGCTGTTCGAGCCGCTGCCGAAGCTGTAGGCGCGTGCGAAACGGCCCTCGTCGTCGGTGTACAGCGGCGTCGGGTTGCCGTTGACGACCAGGCCGTGGAACGGGCGCTGCTTGCTGGCGGCGCTGAGCCGGCCGCGAATCATGGTGCGCGACTTCTGGGCGCCGCGGTCGATCAGCGAGTACGGGTAATTCACCGCCAGCTCGTCGGACTTGTCGACCAGGCCGGCGCGCTTCCAGCCGCCGACCGGCGACTCCAGGCTGACGCCCTGGCTCGAGGCCCAGGCGGCGGGCAGTGCCAGCAGCAGCGCCAGCGCCGCGCGATTGACCAGGTGTCGGCGCATTTCAGTAGCTCCCCGTGTTCTGGTCAGCCAGCCGCCGCGCGAGGCCTTCGACATACGCTTCGTCCTGCCCACGCGGGTGACGGCGCAGCGCGATGTGGAGGTATTCGTGGGCCAGCGTGATGCGGTCTTCGCGCGTGGCGAGCGGGCGCATGAAAACCCGGCCGCGCGACTGTTCGGAATAGGGCGCGCCGACGCCGAGCGCGCACACGGTCGGCAGCTGGGCCGGTCGTTCATAGCCCGGCTCGCGCAGCAGCACCCGCTCCCAGCGCGGCAGCATGCGCGCCAGCCAGGCTTCGTTGGGATGCAGGCGCTGGCAGCGCTGACCGCCGACGCCGGCGATCGTCAGGCTGGCGCGCGGGTAGGCGTGCGCCAGGATGGCGTCGAAGGCTTCGCCATTGCGGGCCTGGTCGCGCGCCTGGTTCCAGGACAGCACGTTGGCGCCGGGCAGGTCGCGGTGGTAACGCACCTGTGCGCCTTCCAGCACCAGAGCGTCGGTCCAGCGGGCGACGCCCAGCGCAGCGGCGGACGGCGGATTCGGGCTGACCCGCTGCGTGGCGCTGCTGTCGGCGATGTGCTGGCAGGCGGCGACCGGGCGCGCGTTCTGCTGCAGGTAAGTGCGCGCCGCGATCGCCAGCGCCTTGGCCGCCTCGGTCTGGGTGGCGTCGGCTTCGCGATCGAGCACGCGCGCCACGTAGTCGTTGACGCCGAAGCGGCCCCGGATGCGGATCTTGCCGTCGGCGCCGCGCGTCATCGTCATGTCGCCGTTGCCGGTGAAGGCCAGCTGCTGGCCGTTTGCGAAGCGCACCACGTGGCGGCCGTTGAGCGCTCCGCTGCGCGCCGGCCCTGCGGGTCCGTCCAGCCGCGCCACCGGGTAGCGTGCGAAGAAATCCACCAGCACGCAGCCGCTGTCGCCGCCCGCGCGCCTCAAGAAGGCCGAGCTGGCGGCCAGCTGCGGCGCCCAGCGTTTGAAAATACCGCTGCTGCTGTCGTCGCCGCCGAACCAGATCGGCGTGCCGTCGGCCAGCCAGCCGGCCGCGCCGCCCAGGCGCGTATCCGGTTGACCAGGCCGGTGCCAGGTGAAGGTCTTGACCCGCAAGCGGTTGCCGAACCAGCGCACGCTGCCGGCGCCGCGACCGTCGAGCACGACCCGCAGCAGCGCGGCTTCGGCGCGTTCGCGGCTGGCCGCCGGAATGGCGCCAAGGACGCGCAGCAGGGCGCCGATCCGGACTTGCCGCTCGGGCCCGAGCCGGGTCGGATCGTCCAGCCAGGCCAGCTCACCGCGCAGCGCGGCGCCGAGCAGACGCCGCCAATACGCTTGCCATGTGCCGCGCGCCAGCATCAGGCGCGCCGGTGCGAACAGCAAGCCGCAGGATTGCGCCAGCGCGGTGTCGGCGTCGATGCTCTGGCCCGGATCGCAGCAATAGACTTCGTCCGGGATCCGTCCGGCGCAGTGGTAGTCGGGCATGTCGACCCCGGTATCCGCCGCGTACACGTGGATGAACAGCTTCCACAGGCTGCCCAGCGGGACCATGGTGTCGGCGCTCGGCGCCGGGCCGCCCGCCGCGGCGCCCTGATGCAGCTGCAGCGCGCGCAGCTTGCCGCCGTCAAGCCAGGCAACGTCGAGCACCGCCGCGCCGCCCTGGCCCGAAGCCAGGAGGAGTGCGGCGGACAAGGCAAACCGGCGCATCATTCCACCCGCATCGCAGCGACCGCCTTCTCCGGCCGCTCGGTCGCGAACTGGTTCGGCTGGTACATGCGATAAAAGCGCGCAGGCGGCACCCGGTAGCGGCCTTTCTGGGCGAAGCGCACCAGGTGGCGCACCTTGATCTCGCCCTCCAGCAGGTCGATCGGCACCGCATAGCCGTCGCGCCGCTCGACGTGGCGCGCGCGTTCCAGCGGGTCGCGCTTGGCGCCATTGAGCAAGTCAATGCCCCAGGTGGTGGCTTCGACCGAGGCGCCCGGCGGCAGCGCCACCTCGACCAGGCCGAAGCGCGCGCTGGTATTGGCCGCCGGCGTCAGGGTGATCTCGTCCATGTACAGTTCGTCGGTGCGCAGGGTGTCGTCGGGTTTGAGCGGCTGCAGCGTGTAGCCGCTGCCGGAGGTCTTCATGCGCAGGATGCGGCGCTGCACCTGGACCGGCAGCGTCGACGCGATTGGCGCCCGGCTTTCGAACTGCAGCATGGCGACGGTGCCGGGTGGCGGCGCACTGGCCAGCTGCAGGCGTGCCGGCAGCGCTTTTGGATCGGTCCAGTGCCAGACCGGCATGCCGGACCGGTGCTCGACCGAACGCCAGGCGCCCGTTGGAGCGACGTCCGGCAACTGCGCAGGTGGCGGACCGCCCAGCACTTTCTGGACCCAGATCAGGGCCAGCGCGCGGTCGATGGTCGGAAGGTCGGCGCTGGCGGCCGCCAGTACCGTGTCAGCGCCGGCAGCCGGCAACTGGCCGCCCAGCATCAGCAGCGCGCGGGCAGCGGGAGCGCGCGTCGCCGCCAGCGCCTTCCAGGCCGCATCGACCTGTGCCTGCAATTCGGCCGGCAGCGCGACCTCGTTGTCGGCGGCCACCACCGCCAGCAAGCCCAGTCCCATGGCGTCGGCGCCTCGCTCGGGCGTGGCGCCCAGCACCAGCGAGTCGGCCATCGCCGGGCGCCGCGCCGGTGCGCCCAGTTGGGTCGCGCCATGCTCTTCGACCAGGCCGGCGGCAAGGGTGCGCGTCGGCAGGCCCATCTCGTGCGCCAGCCACAGCACCAGCGCGCGCTCGAGCAGCGGCTTGCGCAGCCCGTGCTTCTGGTACACCGTCACCACGTTGTTCCAGTGCTCGGGCGGCATCTCGATGCCGAGAGCGCGCGCCGCCAGCCAGTCGGCGTAATAGGCGTACGCCGTGATCAGGGCGTCTTCGCGGCTGGCGTTGCCCCACCAGCCGAACACCGCCTGCGGTCCGGCCATCGCCACCAGCCGCAGACGCTGCGCCTGCAACGTCGCCATCAGGCGATCGCGCACGTCCGGATTGGCGGCGCCGACGCCGTGCAGGGCCATGGTCAGCGGAATCAGGCGGCTCGCGGTCTGCTCCACGCAGCCATAGGGATAGGCGATCAGGTCGTCGGCGATGCGCGCGAAATGGCTGGCGGCGCCGCTGGCAAAGCTCAGGCGCAGGTTGCGCGCATCGGGCGGCAGGTTCAGCGGCAGGTCGGTGCCGTTCAGCGCCACCGTCTGCGTGCGCAGCGCGCTCCAGGTCTGCGGCAACGTGTGCATCGGCGCGTCGAGGGCGTCGACCACTTTGCCCGCGTGGTGGACTTCGAGGCGCAACGGACCGGCGCCGGGCGCCAGCGTGAATTCGGCGTAGTTGATGCCGGGGCGCGCCTTCAGGCTCTGTTTGCTGCGCTGGGCGCCGGCGCCCAGGAAGACGTCGAGCGGCTGCTCGCTGCCGGTCTGGTTGAACACCGCGATCGAAGCGCGCGGCGCGTCGCCCGTGCGCATCCAGTCGGGCGCGGTCCACTTGGTATAGAAGGCCTTGTCCGAACGTACGTAGGCGCTGCGCTGGCCGACGCGTCCTTGTGCGTCCATGGCGCGCCCGGTGATGCGCCAGCGGGTCAGCGCGTCGGGCATCACGAACGAGACCCGTGCGCGGCCATTGGCGCCGGTCCTGAGCGCCGGCGCCCAGAACGCGGTGTCGACCTCGGCGCGGCGCGGCCGCTCCAGCACCTTGACGCCGCGCTCGTTGTAGTTGTGGCGCGCCGGCGCCGCGCCGCCGCGGCCCTGCGCCAGGTCGTAGCTGATGAAGGCCAGGCTGGCGGTGGTGCGCACGTTGTTGCGGCGCAGGTGGTGGAAGAAGTCGCCGATGTCGGGCGCGATCTCGGGCTGCAGCACGTAGATCATCTCGTCCACCACGCCCAGCGTCACCATGGTCTCCAGCGGCTTGCCGTCCAGCTGCGCGAATACGTCGAGCGTCACCGTCTCTCCGGGCTGATAGACCTCCTTGTCGCTGCTGAACTGCAGCGCGATGCGCGGCTCGATCACTTCCAGCCCGGCGTTCTCGAACACGAATTCGCCGTTGCGCACGTAGGCCACCGAGAACGTCATGTTCGGTCCATGCTCGGCGCGTACCGGCATGCGCACGCGCCACTGGCGCGGCGCGACACGGCGCGCCTGGTACCACGGCGCGTCGCCGGCCACCAGGCCGTGCTGCTCGACCTTGTCGCGTTCGAGCGTCAACAGCGCCTGCTGCACCGGTTCCGGGAACGTGATCAGGGCTTCGGCGATGTCGCCCGCAGAATACCGGGCGCGATCGAGCACGATCTCGATGCTGCCCGGCGCCGCCTTGACGGCGTCGCCCGCCACCCAGTGGCTGGCCGCGGCCAGCAGGTTGCCGCGTTCGTCGCGCAGGTTGAGTTGATAGGAGCCAGCGCCGGGGAAGTCCAGATCCCAGTGACGCGCGTTGGGGTCGAACGCGCCGCCGGTCCTGGTCTGCGATTCGAGCCGGATCAGTTCCCAGCGCGTGGGGCGCTGCACCACCGGTCCCTGGGCGGTGAGGGCGAAGCGCACGCGCTGGCCGGGATCCGAGAAATTGCGGGCGGCGCGCAGCTGGTAGCTGGTCGATGCCCGTTCGACCAGCAGCTCGCGCGTGGTCTTGACCCGGTAGGCGGCGCCGTCGGTGGCCAGCACTGTGAGGATGTAGCGCGACGGGTCGGCCGCTGCCGGCAGCGTGAAGCCGACGTTGCCGTCGTCGTCGCTGCGCAGTTCTTCGGTCTTGAGTTCGATCGGGAACATGCCGCCGTAGCGCAGCTCGCCCTCGACCATGGTGTTCTTCTGGCTGCGCAGGCTGATCGAAACGTGGGCGCGCTTGACCGGCTTGCCGTCCGGGTAGCGCAGGGCGATGGTGCCGGTGACCGTGTCGCCGGTCTTGAAGTCGGTGCGCGACGGGCGCACGTCGATCTCGAAGTGCGGCTTGATGTACTCGGCCACGCGAAACGCGGCGCCGTAGGTGTCCTCGCCATAGCGCATGCGCAGCTCATAGCCGCCGGCGCTGGCCGACTCGGGCAGGCGCAGGCGCGTCTCGGCGCCGCTGTCGGACGACAGTTGCAGCGTTTGCGTGAGCACCGGCGTGCCGTTCGGGTCAATCAGCGTGAGGCCGATCGGCCCTGCAGTCGTCGCTTGCGACACCCGCGCCGAGACGAAATTGCGGGCCAGGATCTTGATGTTGACTTCGTCGCCCGGGCGGTACAGCGGGCGGTCGGTGACGGCGTAGATCTTGGTGTTGTAGATCTCGCTGTCATAGTAAAAATTCTCGGACACGAACACGCCGCCGGCCGGGTCTTCGCCCAGCAGGTAAGTGTGCTCAGGGCTGGCGCGTTCGAGGATGGCGACGCCGTCGGCACCGCTGCGGCCGGACAGCAGGATGCCGGCGCCGTCGCTCCAGGCCACATTGACATTCGCCACCGCCGCGCCGTTGTCGCGGCGCGCGGTCCAGGCCAGCATCTGGCCGGACGAGATCTTGGTCACCGCCACCGTGTCCGACACGAACACCAGTGTGGTGGCGCGGTGCTCGCCGATCATGGCTTCGACCAGGTACAGCCCCGGCGCGCGCTTGCCGATCGGGATCATCAGGTTGCCGCCGGCGTCGAAGTCGATGAATTCGCTGCTCGATCCTTCGAGCTTGACGCCCTTCGGCGGTTCGATCGGCCTGGCGTGCCACAGCGGATAGCGGAAGCTGTCCACCATGTCGAAGCCCTTGAGCGGCTTGTACTGCGGGTGGTTGGCGTACACAGTCGGGCGGTGGATCGCGGGGCTGGTGGCCAGGCCCGGCTGCGCTTCGGTGACGGCGCGCCGCGCCGGCGCCGAGAACAGCTTGCGCCACACCAGGCGCGACTCCTTCCACCAGGTATCCCACAGGTGGCGCAGGGTATTGGCCAGGCCTTCGCCGCGGTAGTTGCCGGTGACCTCGATGCGGTGCAGGTTGCGCTGTTTTTTCAGGAATTCGAGCGGCTGCGGGACGCGGTAGAGCACGATGTCGACCCCGGAATACGGCTCCAGGCCGGCACGGGCGGCGTCGCGCTCGGGCACTTCCAGGCGCACGCGCGCAACGTCGGCGCTGCCGTAGCTGGTGTCGGACAGCAGGAAGAACGGCGCGCCCTTGAAGGGTTCATAATTGCTTGGCGGGCGCTCGCGCGTGTCGGCCCGCCCCGGCAGCGCAAGGGCGATCAACAACACCAGCGACAGCAGCTGTGCTAGGCGAGAAACGCAAGCCGGTAGACACCGGCGAAGTTCGGATTGTCGGCCGAGGGATGCCACCGTGTGTCCTTCCAGTTCATGAGTTGGCGGATGCCGACGCTGCGCAATCCGTTGTCGTCCGGGGTAACGGTCCCGGTGTGGTAAGCGATGTGGGCGCCCATCCAGACCATCAGGTGCTGGGCGTCGCCATGGTCGTAGAACAGCAGGTCGCCCGGTTGCGCGAGATTGACGTCGCGTCCGAGCGGGCGGCTGTTGTGCTGCACCAGCGCCAGCGCGGTGACGAAGTGGCCGACCGTGCCGCCGGTCTGCAGCCAGCGGTTGCGCAGCCTGGCCTGTTGCGGCGTCAGGTCGAGTTCCGGCGGCAGGAAGCGGTTGGTGGCGATGCTGTTGGCGCGCAGCCAGCGCGCGTCGTGCGCGGTCAATGCTTCGGTCACGGCGAAGCGCACCAGGCCGGCGCAGTCGCGGTGCTGCCAGCGCGGCGACGGGCCGCGCTCGACCTGCACGCGCACGATGCGCACCATCCAGGCGCGAAACGCCCGGCCCTGGGCCGAGGACAGGCGGGTCTGGTTGTCCGGCAGGCGAGTCAGGGCGGCGGTCGGCGCCAGCGCGCAGGCGCCAGCCAGCGTCGCCAGCATCCGCAAACCGTCGCGGCGCGCGCTCATTGGATCGCTTGCCACTCGAGCCGGGTCCAGGCCTTGCCGGACGTTGGCACGGGTCCGAGCACCATGCGGTAGGCCGGATAGCGCGCCAGCGCATCCAGGCGCGGCGCCATGTGGGTCTCGAAGGCGCCGCGCAGCACCGGCTCGGTGGCGGAAGGCAGCACCTCGGACGCTTCGCGCCGCATCAGTTGCGCCAGCGCGGCCGGGTTGACGATGCCGATGGTGCGCGCCGGCGCCGGCAGGCGGTCCGACGCGGCAGCGGCGCGTTTGGCCTGCACCGCCAGCACGCCGTCGACCAACGCCGGGTCGGCCGAGAACACCACGGTGTCGCCGCTGGCAGCCAATGTGGGGGTGAAGGCGCCGGCCGGCGTGGGCCGGGCGCGCTGCCAGCGTGCGCCGGCGCCGGTGTTGTTGACGGCATCGCTTGGTCCGACGGTGGCGCCGAACAGGGCGGCCAGCGCCGCATCGCGATCGACGCCGGCGCCGGCCTGCGCGCGGCGCGCCACGAACACCGGCGTGTACAGGTTCGACGTGCCATACCAGCAGGCCGCGGCCGGACCGGAGAATTGCGCCGCCAGCGCTTCGAGCTCGGCATCGCGTGCGGCGCCCAGGCGTTTCAGCACCGGGCGCATCGCGGCCCAATCCGCCGGCACGCTGAAGCAGGCGCTGGCGCCGTAGGGCAGGGTGTCCCACAGCGGCCGGCTGTCGTAGCCGCTTCCCTTGAGCGCGGCGCCGTCCAGCAGCACCTGCGATTGCCACCGGTTGCGGCTGAAATCGAAGCGCAGCGCCTGCAGCGCGCCAAAGAAGGGCTGGTATCCGAATGAGAGGAAGTCGGCCTTGACCGCCACGCTGTGACCCGACGGGATGCCGTCAGCAAGCTGGAATTGCTGGCGCAGCACGCCGTTGCTGCGCGCATCGGTGGCCAGCAGGCTGGCCACCACCGACTGCGCGCGCGCGTCGAGCCGGTCTTCCTTGTCGCCGCCATACAGCATGCCCGGATGCGACAGGACCACCATGCGCTCGCCCTGCGCCACGAACAGCAGCGTGCGTCCGTAGGCGTAGTCGAGCGCATACACCGGCACGTTCGCGCCACCCACGCGCAGTTCGCCGGCCAGGCGCATTTGCGTGTCCTTCAGCGCGACCTTGGCCGCTTCCTCGATCACGCGGTTCAATCGGCTGCGGGTGACGGCGACGGCGAAGTGGCGCAGCGTGCCGTCGCCATCGCGCCACAGCGCCATCTCGGCCGGCTGGTCGAGGATCATGCGTACCAGCTGGTCGCCCCAATCCAGCTCGTGCTCGTAGGCGATGCGGCGCAGCGTGCCTTTCAGGCCAAGGCGGTCCTCGTTCTGCTCGTAGTAGAACACCAGGTCTTCGCGCAGCACGTCGCGCGCCAGCGGGATGGTCAACAGGTCGCGCGGCAGAGAGGCGATGCTGTGGCTCAGGATCAGCGCGTCCGGCTTGGACAGGTCGAGCCCGAGGCTGTTCACCGGGTCCATGGTGTTCCAGCCGAAGCTGCGCCACGCGGCCAGGGCGCCGACGCCGATCAGCGCCGCCAACAGATAAGGTCTTGCCGCTTTCAGTTTCATGCCGTCGACGCCGTGAGGGAAGGAACCAGTTGTATCGTCGAGCTAGTTGCTCAACAATAGAGGTGCCGATGATTTTATGGGAATTCTCGAATGAAACAAGGTGAGCACGGTTCATCGCACGATTTGATGCGCGCTGCATACTTTTCGCCGTCGCTGCGGGTAGTCCCGCGCGCCAAAGTCGTTTTCGCCGCCGCGCTGGCGCTGACGTTGCCGCTCGCGTGGCTGTATGCCTGGTCCACGGCGCCGACGCCGTCGATGCCGGATCCGCTGTACACGATCGGCCTGAGTGCGTGGCTGGCGCTGGCGGCGAACCGGGTGGCCGCATGGGGCAAGGTACGCCACCCGCGCTGGATGGGGCGCGCCGGCGCGGCGCTCGGCCTGGTGGCGTGGTACGTCCAATGGGCGGCCTGGGGCGCCTGTCTGATACAGCCGGACGCGCTGCTGTCGGCCCTGGCCGCCGCATACATGTGCCTGCGTCCCGATGTGGTGCTGGCGGCGCCGGCCTTGATCGTGGCTAACGGGCCGTCGGTAGTGGATGGGGTGGCGCGGATCGTGGTGTGGCTGGTCGAACTGGCCGCCTGCGTCATCCCGCCGGCGCTGGCCGGCGCCGCGCGGGCGCGCAAACCGTTTTGCGAGCAGACCGGAACATGGGCCGAAGAAGTTCACGTGCCGCTGCAGTTTCACTTCATCGACGATCCGGAAGGCGTGCGGCGCAGGCTCGAGCGCGATCCAAGCGCGGTGCTGTCGATCTTGGTCCCGCATGCGGACGAGGTGCCGCTGTTCGCGGAGGTGACGATTCATCGCTGCCGTGGCAACGAGTCGTTGATCACCATCTGCAATTTCGGCGCGATACGGCCGGAAGACGTGCCGATCCCCGAAATCGCCAACGCAGCCGCGCTCGCGGACGACGTGCGCCACTATGCCCAGATCGACGAGCCGGTGGTCGAGCTGCTGCGCTTTCCGGTCGACGACGTCGACGCCCTGGTGCGGCGCTGGGAGCAGGCCGCCGCTGCCCGGAGCGCGCCCGCATCCGCAGGCTGAGCGGCGCTGGCCGTCGTCTGGTCAAGCCCTGAAGCCCTGTTTTCACAACGGTTTTCCACCGCTTTTTCTATGCCGATCGGCTGAAACAACGGATAATGGCGCCCATTTCGTTTTACGCGACATTTTGGAATTCTCTCATGGAAATTAAGGTCAACTTCCTCGACAAGCTTCGCCTGGAAGCCAAGTTCGACGACTTCACGGTCATCGCCGACCAGCCGATCCGTTATAAAGGCGACGGCTCGGCGCCGGGTCCCTTCGATTACTTCCTGGCCTCGTCGGCCCTGTGCGCGGCCTATTTCGTGAAGCTGTACTGCGACACCCGCAACATTCCGACCGAGAATATCCGCCTGTCGCAAAACAACATCGTCGACCCGGAGAACCGCTACCAGCAGACCTTCAAGATCCAGGTCGAGCTGCCGGCCGACATCTCGGACAAGGACCGCCAGGGCATCCTGCGCTCGATCGAGCGCTGCACCGTCAAGAAGGTGGTGCAGACCGGTCCCGAATTCGTGATCGAGGAAGTGGCCAACCTGGACGCCGACGCCCAGGCCCTGCTGACGCTGCAGCCGGATACCGCAAGCGCGACCCGCATCCCCGGCAAGGACCTGCCGCTGGAGCAGACCATCGCCAACATGTCGGCGCTGCTGGCGGGCCTGGGCATCAAGATCGAGATCGCCTCGTGGCGCAACATCGTGCCCAACGTCTGGTCGCTGCACATCCGCGACGCCCATTCGCCGATGTGCTTCACCAACGGCAAGGGCGCGACCAAGGAAAGCGCGCTGGCTTCGGCGCTGGGCGAATACATCGAACGCCTGAGCAACAACCACTTCTACGCCGGCGCATACTGGGGCGAAGACATCGCGAACGCCGACTTCGTGCACTACCCGAACGAGCGCTGGTTCCAGCCGGGGAAGAAGGACGCGCTGCCGGCCGGCCTCCTCGACGACTACTCGCTCGACATCTACAACCCGGACGACGAGTTGCGCGCCTCGCACCTGTTCGACACCAATTCGGGCAACGTCAAGCGCGGCATCGTGGCGCTGCCCTTCACCCGCCATGGCGACGGCGAGACCGTGTACTTCCCGGTCAGCCTGATCGAGAACCTGTACGCCAGTAACGGCATGAGCGCCGGTAACACGCTGGCCGAGGCCCAGGTGCAGTGCCTGTCCGAGATCTTCGAGCGCGCGGTCAAGCGCGAGATCCTGGAAGGCGAAATGGCGCTGCCCGACGTGCCGCAGGCGGTGCTGGACAAGTACCCCGGCATCGTGGCCGGCATCAAGGCCCTGGAAGAGCAGGGCTTCCCGGTGCTGGTCAAGGACGCGTCGCTGGGAGGCATGTATCCGGTGATGTGCGTGACCCTGATGAACCCGCGCACCGGCGGCGTGTTCGCCTCGTTCGGCGCGCACCCGAGCTTCGAGGTGGCGCTGGAACGCAGCCTGACCGAATTGATGCAGGGCCGCAGCTTCGAAGGCCTGAACGACTTGCCGCAGCCGACCTTCTCCAGCCACGCGGTCACCGAACCGAACAACTTCGTCGAGCACTTCATCGACTCCAGCGGCGTGGTGTCGTGGCGCTTCTTCAGCGCCAAGTCGGACTACGATTTCGTCGAGTGGGATTTCTCGGGCAAGGGCAAGGACTCCAATGCCGAAGAAGCCGCGACCCTGCTCGCCATCCTCGAAGAGATGGGCAAAGAAGTGTATATGGCGACCTACGACGGGCTGGGCGCCACCGCCTGCCGCATCCTGGTGCCGGGCTACTCGGAAGTCTATCCGGTCGAAGACCTGGTCTGGGACAACACCAATAAAGCGCTGCTGTTCCGCGAAGACATCCTGAACCTGCACCGCCTCGACGCCGCCGCGCTGGCGGGGTTGCTCGAGCGGCTCGACAACAATGAGCTGGATGAATACTCCGACATCGCCACCCTGATCGGCATCGAGTTCGACGAGAACACCGAGTGGGGCCAGCTGACCGTGCTCGAACTGCGCCTGCTGGTGCACCTGGCGCTGGGCCAGCACGAGGACGCGCACGAACTGGTCGGCGCCTTCCTGCAGTACAACGACAACACCGTCGAGCGCCGCCTGTTCTACCAGGCCCTGAACGTGGTGCTCGAAGTGACGCTGGACGACGAGCTGGCGCTGGACGACTACGTCGCCAACTTCCGCCGCATGTTCGGCGACGCGCGCATGGATGCGGCGCTCGGCTCGGTCGACGGCAGCGTGCGGTTCTTCGGCTTGACGCCGACCGGCATGGCGCTCGAAGGGCTGGACCGTCACCAGCGCCTGATGGACAGCTACCGCAAGCTGCACGCGGCGCGCGCCAAGGCGGCGCTGCGCTGAGTTGAGTAGCGTTGAACTCGTTCTTCCGCCAGCCCCGAAACCGTCGTTTCCGCGCAGGCGGGAACCTAAGTTTGCATGCGTTTCCACTCGCGTTTGATTTGGTGGCGTGCTAAAAAAACTAGGTTCCCGCCTTGAACTGCCACAAGAAAATTGTACTCCACGTGCCGGTGAATTTCGAGCGCGCGCACGCCTGGCGTGCGGCGCCGCCGTCAGTCCTGGGGGGGGGGCGCCGTCGAGCTCGTCATCGGGCTCGCCATCGGTACCGGCGCGCAGCCAGTCGATGAACGCAGCGATCGTCATTGGGGCGCTCAGGGTCGCTTCCGAGTCGCGGATGCGCCGCACCAGCGCTTCGTCCCGCACGATGGCGTCAGCGAACTCGTCGAACGCGTCGGTGCCGTAGCGGTCCGTCACGCTTGCGAAGGTCCCGTGATCTTTTCGAGCAGGGCCGTGTGCTCGGCCACCGCCTTCCAGAACGCCCCGATCTTGTCGTCAGCGCCGGCGCTGAGCGTGTGGCTGCCGTCGTCCAGCTGCCAGCCAAGCTTCTCGCTGTACAGCTTCAGGCTGCTGCCGGTGGCTGCCAGGAACACGCCCAGGTGAGGCGAACTCGGCTTGAGCGAGCGGGTGCCGTGCGCCTGCTGCTGGGCCAGCAGTTGCTCGACCAGGCGCACCTGCAGCGCGTGTTCGGCGACCTTGGGCAGGAGCAGCTTGATCTCGATGTCCTGGTGGGCGTTGCGGTAGGCCACGTGATAGAACATCAGCGTGTGCAGCGGCGCGCGCTGGTCGTCGACTTCCACCTGCCAGCCCATCCAGGCCTCGGGCACGAAGCGGAATGTGGCGCGCTTGCCGCCGTCGCCACTGAGTTGGTGCAGCGGCATGTCGCACGCGGTGCCCAGGCGCGTGAGCACGTCGGCGGCGAAGCTCGCTTCGGGCGAGCGGATGCGGCCTATCAGGAGGTCGAATAGCTGGCGATGGTTCCAGTAATAGCGCGCCCAGTCCGGCAACTCGAGCCAGGGCAGGATCGGCGCGTTGGCGTCCTCGCGCCGCCGCAGCGCTTCCTTGAGCGCGGCCAGCGGCTGGTAGAAGGCGTCGGCCAGCGTCTGCACCGACCCTGCGGCGCCGAACGCCGTGTCGTCGAGGCGTTCGAGCAGGTGCAGGTAGCGCTGCAGGAATTGGCACAGCGCGCGCTCGCCGGGTCCGCACCCATCCAACGCCTGCTCGGGCGAGGCGCCGTAGCGCGCCTGCAGGGCAGCGCGCAGCGCGCTCGCCACTTGCGCGCCCCACTGGATGCCGCTCCAGCCCGGGTTGGCGTCGATTACGTCCTGGTCGGGCTGGACGGTCAGGTACAGGCGGTGTACCGGCTTGGCGGCGCCAAAGCGGCGCTCCAGGTAGCCGCTGTAGTCGAGCAGCTGGTCCTGGCCTTCGCGGCTGTCGATCTTGGCCTCGATCGCGACCGCCCACCCCGCGCTTTCGATCAGCACGTCCAGTTCGCCGGTCTTGCGCGCGGCGGTGCCGCTGTCGCTGTCCTCATTCGCGCCGGCGGTCACCGGCGCATGCAGCGCGCCGCCGCTCAGGCGCAGCTCGGCCTGCACCGCGACCGGGCCGGGCGCGAGGCCGGCGCCGCAAGCCTGTTCCAGGAAGCCGCGCAGGAAACCGTCGCCCAGGCCATGGGTCTGTTCCGGATCGAGCAGCCAGGCCAGCGTGGTGGTGTGGCGCAGTTCGTAGCGCTCGACCTTGAGCACCTTGAATGGGTCGAACTCGCGCATGCTGTCGTGCAGCGGCTTGAATTCGGGGTGGGCGCACAGGCGCTCCAGGTGCGCGTTCAGTTCGGTCTCTTGCATGGAAATCCTTGATGGTCTTATCTGGCGCCGGCCAGGAAGCGCCACAGGCGCACCATGGCCAGCGTATCCAGGTGACAGTAGTCGAGCAGCTGGCGTTCGATTTCCCGCTTGCGCTCGAGGTCGATGCCGGGGGCGGTCGCCTCCAGGAAGGCCTGCATCGCGCCACCGCCATCCTGCACGCCGTCGAGCTGGTCGTAACAGAGGTCGGGCGCGATTGCGGGCAGCACCTTCTTGATGCTCCAGCTGCCTTGCTGGATCGGGTGGTAGTAGCGGTTGCGCGCCACCGGCAGCAGGTCGACCACGCGCGCGTTGAGCGCCATGAGCCGCGCGGCCAGGGCCAAGAAGCGCTGCGCCAGCTCGGCGATGCGCGCCATCTCGAAGCCGGCGTTGTAGACAAATACCGGGCCGGCGCCGTCGCAGGCGTCGAGCAGGGCCGCGGCAAAGGCGCGCGACGGATCGTTGCCCGACAGGTCGAGGAAGGCGCGGTGGTCGAGCACCCCGTGCTCGTCCAGCCGGTGCACGCTGAACTGGAACGGGATCATCTGGAACGGGCGCGTGCCGGGCCACACCGGCACGGCCAGGTTGATGGTCTCGAAGTCGATGAACCAGGCCGGCAGCGCGTGGCGCGCCAAGTCGTCGCGCGCGCCGGCGGCGTCGAAAAACGGCTGGCCGGACAGCGTGTGCTGCTTGACGCGCTGCTGGGTGGGATTGAGCAGCTGGTCGGGCACCTGGCGCATGTCGGCCGCGCCGGCGGCGATGCAGTCCTTGAGTTCGCGCTTGACCACGCGCGGCAGCCAGCTCACCGGGAACTCGGCTTGCGGTGCGCCGCTGTTGCAATGGCCGACGAAGCCGCAATCGTAGGGTTGGCTGCACTGGGCGCCCGGCCGGGTGGCCGGTTCCGCCGGCAGGGCGGCTACCCGTTGCGCGCGCGCGATCCAGCCTGCGACTTCGTCGCCGCGTTCGAAGGCGCTGGCCGTCAGGTCGTGTTCGGCCAGCAGGCCGTGATAGTCGCCGTCGCCCGGATATACCCAGCTGCTGTCGATGTGGGCGACAGCGATGCTTTTCAGCGTTACGCCGGCCTGGCGCGCCACATACGCCTGGATCGCGGCGTCGTCGCGCTGGTAGTCCTTGACCGAGGTCGAGGACTTGACTTCGACCATGCGCCAGCCGCCGTCGCCGTCGCCGTCGCCGTCGCCGTCGCCGTCGACGTCATCGTCGTCAAGCGGCAGCAGCACGTCGGCGAAGGACAGCGCGCCGCCGGCGGCGAAGCCGGCTTCGAACACCGGCAGGCGGCCATCGAGCAGCGTGCGGCTGCGTTCCAAGGCGGCATCGACGCCTTCGCTCAGTGGGTCGAGCACGATGCCGGCGCCGTCCGGATCGTACAGGCTGCGCGCCAGCTCGCCCACCTGGTGGCCGCTGGCGAAGGCGGCGCGGCTGGCGCCGTCGTCCTGGCGCAGGGCCGGCCGGTGCAGTTCGAGCCAGAGGCGGCGTTCGCACTGGCGAAACGCCATGAGCTTGGATTTGGAGAGGCGTGGCGGCATGGTCGTGTTCGTCTTGTCGTTCCAATAATTATAGTGATGTACTTGCGTATTGGAAATGATTATTGGTCCGGAGAGGCGGTTCGGATCACGCTGCCGGACGACAGCGTCCAGCAGCGCAGCTACGATGCGGCCGGCCTGCTGGTCGAACAGCGCTATCGCGAGGCGGTCAGCCGCTGGCGCCGCAATGCGCGCGGCCAGGTGCTCGAAGCGCTCGACCCGGCTGGGCGCCAGACATTGTGCCGCTACGATCCGCAGGGCCGGCTGGTGGAACTGAAGACTGGCCCGGCAACGCGCTCCACCTTCGAACACGACGCCGGCGAACGCCTGGCGCGCGAAGTGCGGCCGGACGGCGTGGAGCGGCTGCTGCACTACGACGCTGCCGGACGCCTGGCCGAAATCGAAAAGCTGGGCGCAGCCGGCACGTCGGCGCACCAACGACCGCGCCGCACGACCCGCTTCGAGTGCGACCCGTTGGGGCGCCTGCTGGCGCGGTCGACGGCGACCGCGATCACCCGCTAGGCCTGGAACGACGCCGATTGCCTGGTGGCGGCACAGCGTACGCCGACTGCCGAGGGCAGTGCGCTCGGGGTGACGTCGGCCAGCGTGGCCTTCGACTACGACCGCGCCGGCCGGCTGCTTGCCGGACACGGCGCCGAAGGCACGGTGGCCTACGAGCAGGACGCCCTCGACACCATCACGGCCCTGAACCTGCCGCACGGGCAGCGCTTCGGCCTGCTGTCGTATGGCGCGGGCCACGTGCACCAGATCCGCATGGGCGAGCGCGTCGTGTGCGATGTCGGGCGCGACGACCTGCGCCGCGAAGTGCTGCGCACGCAGGGGCGGCTGACGCTTCGCACCGGCTGCGACGCGCTTGGACGGCGCAGCTGGGCGGCGGCCGGCGTCGATCCGGATGCGCCGGGGCCGGCGGCAGGGCAATCCTGGCGCAGCGATCGCTGCGACCGGCTGGGCGAGCTGGCGACCCAGGAGGACGGCGTGCGCGGGCGACTCGACCATCGCTACGACCCGGCCGGTCACCTGCTGCGCCAGGTGCGCAACGTCGACGGCGGCGAGGAGCGCTTTACATGGGACGCGGCCGGCAACCTGCTGGCCGGCGGCGCGGACAAGAGCGCAGGGCTGGTCGAGGGCAACCGGCTCAAGGTCTGGCGCGCCATCCGCTTCGACTACGACCCGTGGGGTAACGTCAGCCACAAGCGCAAGGGTTCGCGCCTGGCCGTGTTCGACAGCGCGACGACGCCCGAGGCGGGTTGCGACAAAGTGGCGCTTGCGGCGGCCATTTACCATTTCCAGACCGATGCGGCGGGGACGCCGCTCGAGCTGACCGATGAAGCGGGCGGTCTTGCCTGGGCCGGGAAATGTACGGCGTGGGGCAAGGTTGAACAAAGCGAGGATGCACTGCCGTATGAGCGCACCGGGCAACCGCTGCGCTTCGCGGGGCAGCATGCGGACGACGCGCCTGGGCTGCACTACAACACCTTCAGGTGTTACGACCCGGATGTGGGGAGGTATATCAGTCAGGATCCGATCGGGTTGTCCGGTGGGTTGAATCTATATGCATGGGTACCGAATCCGATGGGATGGACCGATCCTTGGGGATGGGTATCGGAGCATGCAACTGGCTACGTCGTCCATGGGTTGTATGCGCCAGGAAGCGACAAGCCCTATCACGTCGGCGAAACCGACGACGTTTATCGGCGCGGCAGAGAACACACGCTAAGCGGACGGCTACCGTCCGAGACGAGTATGAAACCAATCGCTGAAGACCTCACTCATGGGAAGGCGCGCGGTATTGAACAGGCGCATATGGAACATTCAGGCACGAAAACCGGAGCGGTCGGATTCGATTTGAAACAGGCTGTGACTTATGAGCAGCGTGGCAACAAGGTAGCATCGTTTGATCATGGTAATACAACAAGGCCTGCCGCACGCCAAGCATATTTTGCCATTGCCTACCGCAATGAAATGGCAACTTTGTCCGGTGGCTGCGGATAGTAACGCTTCAATAACATGATTATTATTCGCGATTGGAGAAGAGTGATGGGTTGGTGGAACGCGCCGGAAAATCCTGAAATAATGGTGGGTGATGCCGTACTGGATACAGCGCGTCATTTTTTACACGACTTCAGTTCGGAATTTCAGGGAGACCTTTCCAGAAAACCGATATTGCAAGAACTCGTATATGCACTGAATTTAGCGTTCAAGGTGAACGTCGATAGTGATGTGGTATCTGGTTTCGATGAATTAGAAGTGAAAGAAATCATCCTTAAGACGGCGAAGCGAAAAAAAAAGACAAAAGGCTATATTGGCGAATCATTGAGCGACAACCTGACTTCGTTCCCGGAGAGGAATTCCGCGCTTTGAGATATGTCTATGGCACTCCGCCAAATGCGCTCATCGCAACAGATATTTTCGGGAATAGAAAACCTATCCACGTTGCAGAAGCGAAAGGCTTGCCCGAGTATTCTGCGTAAAATGATTTCCGATTAAAAATTTGATCCTTGCGCGTCTTGCCGAGAAAGGTCATACATCAGATCCCAAATACTGTACGACATAGGACATGCGGATTGGGTGGTCGCCGTACGAAACCCGCTTGGCATGCACTGTTCTGTAGAAAGCACCGCGTTTGACGTCAGTTAGTCAACTACTTTAAGATTAAACGAACTCAACCTCGCAATGCGGCATGCGCGATTCGTCCTCGGCCCGATTCATCCGCTTCCACCTCAAGACCCGCCACCTGGTGCTGCTGGTCGAACTGGGCCGCCACGCCTCGATCCTGCATGCTGCCGAAGCCGCCGGCCTGACCCAACCCGGCGCCTCCAAGCTGATCGGCGAACTCGAGCATGCGCTCGGTGTCCCCCTGTTCGAGCGCCTGCCGCGCGGCGTGGCGCCGACCTGGTACGGCAAGGTGCTGATCCGGCGCGCCGGCGCTGCGCTCGCCGAGATGGATGCGGCGCACCAGGAGATCATGCAGGGCCAGGCCGGTTCTGGCGGACGCGTCAGCATCGGCAGCGTGCGCGCGCCGGCTGCGACGCTGCTGCCGCGCGCGCTCAAGCTGCTCAAGGCGCGCGACCCAAGGGTCGAGGTGGCGGTGGCGGTCGATACCAGCAAGACGATGGTCGAGCAACTGCGCGCGGGCGAACTCGATATCGTGGTCGGCCGCATCCTCGATCCGTCCGCCGCCGCCGAACTCGATTTCGAGCCGCTGGCCGACGAGCCGCATCGGCTGATCGTGCGCGCCGGCCATCCGTGGCTGCAGCGTCCCGACCTGAGCGTCGAGGAGCTGGCCGGCGCCGCCTGGATCATGCCGCCGCCGGGACGCCTGCGCGACCAGCTGATGGCGCTGTTCGTGTCGAGGGGGCTGGCGCAGCCTTACGACATCATCGAAACCGTCTCGCTGTCGCTGGTGCCGCGCCTGCTGGCTGACAGCGACCGGGTGGTGGCGCTGCCGCCCGAACTGGTACAGACCTCGCTCGACGCCGGCACGCTGGCATTGCTGCCGCTCGACGTGCGCCTGCACGCGGGCGTGTACGGCATCGTCACCCGCAAGCGCCATCACTTGTCGCCGTCGGCTGAGGCGATGCTTGCCGCGCTGCGCGAAGCGGCCGGCCTGGTGCCGCGAGCCGGCATCGGCGTGGCCAGCGCAGTGGCGCAGACGACGCATACGGATCTGGTATAGCTCGCTCGGTTTTCGATATACAAAAGCACCCGCCGCAGTCCGTATGATTCCTCTCATAACGAGCGTGCACGACACGCCAGCAGAGGAGACGACTGCCCATGAATCACCACCTGCCACACGCCGCCGGCGGCGCGCGTGTGCGCCTGGCCGCCCGCATCGGAGCCCGGCGCATCGCCCGCATCGCCAGCATTGCCGGCATCGGCCTGGCCGCACTGGCCATGCTTGCATTGGAAACCCTGTTCGTCGCGCCGGCCAACGCGCAACCGGTCGCCAGCTCGCTCGGCGACTTCCCCGATCCCTTCGTGCTGCCCGACGGCGGCGGCTACTACGCCTACGGCACCAACGCCAACGAACGCCACGTGCAGCTGCTGCATTCGACCGACCTGCGCACCTGGCGCGCATTGCCGGACGCGATGCCGACGCTGGCGAGCTGGATACGCCAGCCGGTGCCGCACGTGTGGGCGCCCGAGGTGATCAAGCTGGGCGAGCGCTATCTGCTGTACTACACGGCGCACGACCGCGCGTCCGACCGCCAGTGCCTTGGCGTGGCCGAGGCGCGCGCGCCGACCGGTCCCTTCGTCGACCGCGCCGGCGCGCCGCTGGTGTGCCAGGCGGCGCTGGGCGGCACCATCGACGCCAGCCCCTTGCTCGAAGGCGGGCGCCTGTACCTGTACTTCAAGAGCGACGGCAACTGCTGCAACAAGCCGACCCACCTGTTCGTGCAGGAGCTGCGGCCCGACGGCCTGGCCACCGTCGGCCAGCCCACGCTGTTGCTGACCAACGGGCGGCCGTGGGAAGGCAAGGTGATCGAGGCGCCGACCATGGTGGTACGGGGTGGTAAATACACCTTGCTGTACTCGGCCAACGACTTCGGCGACGGTTCTTACGCGGTCGGCCACGCCAGCTGCGCCGGTCCCACCGGACCGTGCCAGCCGGTCGGCGACGGACCTTTTCTGAAGAGCCGCGCCGAGGTCTACCTGATGGGGCCGGGCCACCAGGGCGTGTTCAGCGCCGACGGCCAGGACTACATCGCCTATCACGCCTGGGAGATGAAGGCCGACGGCAGCCGCGCCAACCGCCGCTTCCTGTACGTCGACCGGCTCGACTGGGTGGATGGCCAGCCGGTGGTGAAGGGCACGACGCTGGTCAAGTAGCGCTATCGACAGGTGCGTGCGCCGCGCCGCGGCAAGAACGAAGACAATAGTAAGGTTGCAACATCGCAGGTAGGCCCGAGCAGGTCCGCCGCACCATGAGAACACGGAGACCACGTAGTGCAACGCAGACGCTTTCTCGCCGCCACACCGCTGCTCGGCATGCCTTGCGCACCGGCGCTGGCGCAGTCCCGGGCTCCGGTCGAGATCCGGATGTGGACCCTGCTCAGCGGCGGCGACGGCGCCCGCATGCAGGCGCTGGTGGACGCCTTCAACGCCGGCCAGCGCGCGGTGCGCGTGGTCAGCACCACCCTCAAATGGGGCGAGCCGTTCTACACCAAGCTGATCACCTCGTCGGTGGTCGGCGCCGGTCCCGAGATCGCCACCGTGCACCTGTCGCGCCTGCCCAATCTGGCCGGCGGCGGCGTGCTGCGCCCGATCGCCGACGCCGAGCTGGCCGCGGCCGGCTTGAGGGGCGAGGATTATTTCCCACGCCAGTGGGCCAAGTCGCGCCACGCTGGACGCAACTACGCGATCCCGCTCGACATGCACCCGCTGGTCCTGTACTACAACAAGACCCTGGCCGGCAAGGCCGGGCTGCTGGACGGCGCGGGACGGCTGGCGCCGATCGAGGGCTACGAGGCGCTCACCGCGGCGTTCCGGGTGGCGCGCGAGCGCACCGGCAGGGCGGGGCTGGCGATGGAAGCGAACCAGAGTTCGTTCGCGGTCTGGCGCCTATGGCTGTCGCTGCTGGCCCAGCGGAGAGTAGCCCTGATCGAGAACGGCCGCTTCGCCTACGGGTCCGCCGGCGTGGAAGAATTGTCGAAGATTAGCGCCTGGTTCAGCCGCGGCTACGCCCAGGGAGGCCTGAACTACCCCGCATCGACCAGCCAGTTCATGGGCGGCGGCGCCGCTTTCATGCTCAACGGCGTGTGGGAGGTGCCGGAACTGGTGCGCACCACGCGCCAGCGCACGCTCGGCTTCGACTACGGCATCGCACCGTTGCCGCGCCTGTACCAGGACGCCAGCGCCTGGACCGATTCTCACGCCTTCGCGCTGCCGGCCAACGAGGGCCGGCCGATGTCGCCCGACAAGCTGCGCGCGGCGCTGGCCTTCGTCGCCTACGTCAGCCGCAACTCGATGGGCTGGGCCGAAGGCGGCCACGTGCCGGCCTACCGTCCCGTGGCCGAATCGGCGCAGGCGCGCGCCTTGACCCCGAACGCCGAATACGCCGCTGCCGCGCAGAACGTGGTCTACGATCCGGACGGCTGGTACATGGGCGCGGCCGGGCCGGTGGAGTCGATGGCGTCCAAGTTCATGCCCGGCGCGCTGATGGGCCAGCTGACGCCGTTCGAGGCGATGCGCATGTTCGAGACCGACGCCGCGCGCCTGCTGCGCAAGGCGCCGCCGCGCTATTGATGGAGACGCCAATGCCGAATCCATCTGCCACTGTGCCGCACAAGGCGCCAGCCGCCAGCGTCGCCAGTGATACCAACGGCGCCGGGCAGGGCGCGGCGCGGCGCGAAGGCCTGTCCGCGACGTTGCTGCTGGCGCCCTTCATCGCCGCCTTCCTATTGTTCTTTTTGGCGCCGGCGATCCAGACCTTCTGGCTCAGCCTCACCGAGAGCAGCCTGACCCGCACCGGCAGCTTCGTCGGCCTCGATAATTACACGACCCTGGTGCAGGACCCGGGCTTCTGGTCTTCGCTCGGCAACACCTTCTACTTCTCGCTGCTGACGGTGATCCCGCTGGTCGGCCTGGGTCTGTTGATGGCGCTGCTGGTGCACCGCTTCACCCGTTATCAAGCCTGGCTGCAGGGCGCGTTCTTCCTGCCCTACGTGCTGCCGATCTCGGTGATGGCGCTGATCGCCGACTGGATGCTGCAACCCTCGTCCGGCGTGATCAACCACATCGTCGGTGGCCAGCGCGCCTGGCTGGCTGACGTCGACTGGGCCATGCCGGCGGTGGCGCTGGGCACCATCTGGTGGACGGTCGGCTTCAACATGCTGATGCTGCTGGCGGGCCTGCGCAACATCCCGGCCGAGCTGTACGAAGCGGCGGCGCTGGACGGCGCGCGCGGCTTCACGCTGTTTCGCACCATCACCTGGCCGCAGCTGCGTCCCGTGGTCGGCACCGCGCTGCTGCTGCAGCTGATCGCCTCGCTGAAGATCTTCGGCCAGACCTACATCCTCACCGTGGGCGGGCCGTTCAACACCACCCGCGTCACGCTGCACTACATGTACGAGACCGCGTTCACCTACAGCGATGCCGGCTACGCGGCGGCGATCGCGATGGCCTTCGTGTTCGTGGTGATCGCGCTGTCGCTGCTGCACGCGTGGCTGGTGCGCTCGTTCGCAAGGAGAGGCGCATGAATGGATCGATGGCGCAGCGCGCGCAGCTCGGCTGGACCGTCGCCGGGGTGGCCGCCTGCGTGCTGCTGGCCGCACTGTGGACGTTCCCGCTGCTGTGGGCCATGTCGACCGCGCTGCGTCCGGAGCACGAGACCGTGTCGGCCGTGTTCCACTGGCTGCCGCAGGACTGGACCCTGGACGCCTTTCGCATCACGCTCGGCGCCGGCAACCTGCCACGCTGGCTGTTCAACAGCGCGCTGGTGGCCCTGTTGGTCACGGCGGTGACGATGGCGATCAGCCTGATGGCCGCCTACGCGTTCTCGCAGCTGCGTTTCCGCGGCCGCTCCCTGCTGTTCGCGGTGGCGATGCTGGCCTTCCTGCTGCCGTTCGAGGCGCTCCTGGTGCCGCTGTTTCGCACCATGAACCAGCTTGGCCTGATCAACAGCTACGCCGGCCTGGTGCTGCCGCAGGTGGTCTCGCCGGTCGTCATCTACGTCTTCAAGCAGTTCTTCGACCAGATTCCCGCGGACTTTCGCGAAGCGGCGGTGATGGATGGCGCCGGCCCCTTGCGCGTGCTATGGAGCGTGTACCTGCCAATCTCGGGCAACATCGTGTGGGCGATGGCGATCGTGACCTTCATCGGCGCCTGGAACAACTTCCTGTGGCCGTTCATCATCGTCACCTCGAACGACATGATGACGATTCCGCTCGGCCTGACCCAGACCTACGACGCCTTCGGGGTGCGCTATGCCCAATTGATGGCGTCGGCGTTGCTCGGAGCCTTGCCGGTGGGGCTGGCGTATGCGCTGTTCCAGCGCCGCGTGACCCAGGGCTTCCTGGCCGCGAGCGGGCTCAAAGGCTAAGCAGGGCAAACGAGAAAACACGAACAGGAACGCATCATGGCATCGGTCAGCCTTCGCGGCATCAAAAAACAGTACGACAACAACCAGGTCATCAAGGGCATCGACCTGTCGATCGCGGACGGCGAATTCGTGGTATTCGTCGGCCCGTCCGGCTGCGGCAAGTCGACCCTGCTGCGCATCATCGCCGGCCTGGAAGACATCAGCGAAGGCACGCTGGAAATCGGCGGACAGGTCAGCAACACCGTGGAACCGAGCCGGCGCGGCATCGCCATGGTGTTCCAGAGCTACGCGCTGTACCCGCATATGAGCGTGGCCGAGAACATGGGCTTCGCGCTCAAGCTGGCCAAGGTGCCGAAAGCCGAGATCGCCGGGCGGGTCGGGCGCGCGGCGCAGATCCTGCAGATCGAGCACCTGCTCGAACGTAAGCCGAAGGCGCTGTCGGGCGGCCAGCGCCAGCGGGTGGCCATCGGGCGCGCCATCGTGCGCAAACCGCAGGTATTTTTGTTCGACGAGCCGCTGTCGAACCTGGACGCCGCGCTGCGCGGCCAGACCCGGGTCGAGCTGGCGCGCCTGCACCGCGAGCTGCAGGCGACCATGATTTACGTGACCCACGACCAGGTCGAGGCGATGACGCTGGGCCAGAAGATCGTGGTCCTGAATGGGGGGCGCATCGAGCAGGTCGGCACGCCGGTCGACCTGTACGAGCGCCCGGCGAATAAATTCGTGGCCGGCTTTCTCGGTTCGCCGCGCATGAACTTCTTCGAGGCCACGCTGGTGGGCGAGGCGGGCGGCAGCGCCGGCGTGATGCTGGCCGGAGGCGCCCGGGTACAGGTGGCGGCCGACGTCGCGCGCGCGCAGCTCGGCGCGCGCGTCACGCTCGGCGTGCGTCCCGAGCACCTGCAGATCATGCGGCCCGGGGTTACTGAAACGCGCCAGGACGGCGGCGTGAAAGCCACCGTGGCGCTGGTCGAGTACCTGGGCGACGTGACGCTGGTGTACGCCCACGTCGAAGGCGCGGCGGGCGCGGAAAGCGAAATGGTGGCGGTGAAATGCGACGCCGACATCGCGCCGCCGGCGCCGGGCAGCCGGGTGGAACTGGTGTTCCCGGCCAGCCGCGCCTTCCTGTTCGACGCCGATGGACTGGTGTTCGCGCCCGTGTGGGCCGAGCGCGAAGAAGCGCCCTTGTTGCAGGCGCGCTGACGTTACCGCCCGCCTCCGCGCGCGGTGGCGAGCGACGTAATTGTTGAGATGTTGATATGCTACGCGGCCCCGCGCCGGCCAGGCCGGCCTGGGGGACTTCATACAGAAACAAGGAGAAAGCATGTCCCGATTGAAAGTCAAGCCGATCTGCGCCGCCATCATCTTGATGTCGGCGTACGGCGCGCCCGCGCTGGCGCAGACCGCTCCCGCGAGCGAAGGCGCATCCACTGCAGCCCCGGCCAGCGAGCCGGCGGCCCAGGTGGCGCCTGCCGCGACGTCTGCGCCGCAAGTGCAGGAAGCCCAGGCCGCACCGACCGCACAGGATGCGACGGCGCCAGCGCCGGGCGCCGCGCCGGCCCCGGCCAACGCGGCCGTGGTCCAGGTGACCGGCCTGCGCCAGAGCCTGCGCTCGGCCGAGACGATCAAGCGGGACGCGGTGCAGGTGGTCGACGCCATCAACGCCGACGACATCGGCAAGTTCCCCGACCGCGCAGCGGGCGACGCGCTGCAGCGGGTGGCCGGCGTGCAGGTGGGGCGCGATCGGGGCCAGACCAGCAGCGTGATCATCCGCGGCCTGCCGGACGTGGCGACCACGCTGGACGGCAACGAGATCTTCACCGCCGCCGGCCGCCGCCTGGCCTACCAGGACTTGCCGGTGCAGTCGATCGGCGGCATGGAAGTATATAAATCGGCCACCGCCAACCAGTTCGAGGGCGGCATCGCCGGCGCCGTCAACATCCGCCTGCGCAACCCCTTCGACAACAAGGGCTTCACCGCCACCGGCTACGTCGAGGACCGCCTGAACAAGACCAACGGCAGCAGCGCCACGGAGAACAAGCACAATCCGGGCGGCGGCTTTTTGGTCAGCAACCGCTGGGACACCGACTTCGGCGAAATGGGCGCGCTGTTCGACGTCGCCGTCAACCGCGAGAACTGGGCCTATCCGGTGCAGTACAACGACCGCCCGACCAATGTGTTCTCGGTGAATCCGGACGGCACCGCGGTGCGCCTGGGCGAGACCGGCCCGTTCACCCCGGCGCGCGCCGGCGACGTATTGGGCCAGCTGCCCAATATCGGCGGCATCTACAACAGCGGCGCGCGCGAACGCCAGAGCATCCACGGCGCCTTCCAGTGGAAGATCAACCCCAACTGGCAAGCCAGCGCCCAATACCTGGGCATGGGCTACCAGGGCCGCAACGCGGTCAACTACATCATGAGCAACGTCACCTGGGCGCCGCGCCTGACCGACGTCGTGATGGCGCCGGGCGGCGCCGGCAACTGCGCGCTGGGCGGCGCCGTGTGCCCGATCCTGTCGGCCAATGCGCCGGCGGCGCAGTTCGGTGGGGCGTATGACTGGGATCCGTACAGCGCCACCAGCACCTGGGGCCAGAACGAACGCACCACCACCCACTACCTGAACCTGGGCCTGAAGTACGCCAACGGTCCGCTCTCGGTCGATTCGCAGCTGGGCTACACCAAGTCCAAGTTCGTCAACGACACCCTGATCGTCGACCAGCAGGTGCCGGGCGCCAGCGCCAGCGTCTACGCCTATGGCCGCGACGGCCACGGCGGCTTCAACAGCATCACCACCCCGGGCAGCGCCAACGCCATGCGCGACCCGAGCCAGTACGTGCTGCGCGGCCTGGTGCAGAACTGGAACGAGCAGGCCGGCGACCAGCTGCAATGGCGCAGCGACGCCATCTACCGCATCGGCGGCGACGGCTTCTTCAACGCGATCCTGGGCGGCGTGCGCCTGTCCTCGCGCAAGGCCAGCTACCACGGGGCGGAAGGCCATGCCGATTTCACCGGCGCGGTGCGCCCGACCCCACTTGGCCTGTTCGGCAGCGACTTCCAGCAGATCGTGCCGGGCCTCGATCGCCTGGGCGGCCCATGGGCCACGCCGTCGAGCGACTACCTGATCGACAATGCCGACGCGGTGCGCGAAGCCTATGGGGTGGGAGCGGGCCGGGTGCCGGACGATCCGGCGCGCCTGTTCGACCAGCGCGAACGCAGCGCCACGCTGTACCTGGCGGGCCGCTTCAAGACCGACGTTGCCGGCGTTGAAGTCAGCGGCGAAGTCGGCGCGCGCGCGATTCGCCTGAACCGCAAGCTGCAGGGCCAGAGCCGGATCGGCGACGTGGTGTCCGATGTCGACCTGTCGACCTACGAAACCAACTTCCTGCCGAGCGCCTCGGCGGTGGTGGCCTGGACCGACGCCTGGCAGTCGCACCTCTCGGTCGGCAAGACCATCACCCGTCCCGACTTCGGCCAGCTCAATCCGGCCCTGTCGCTGATTCCGCCGACCGTCAATGCCCCGGGCAGCGGCGGCGCCGGCAATCCGGAACTCGATCCGACCCGCTCGACCAACATCGACGCCACGCTCGAGTACTACTTCCAGAAGAACGGCTACGCCCAGATCGCGCTGTTCCACCGCGACATCGACGGCTACCTGCAAAGCTTCACCAACGATGAAGTCATCGACGGCCAGACCTACCGCGTGACGCGTCCGCAGAACTCGGGCAAGGGTACCTTGAAGGGCGCCGAATTCGGCATCCAGAAGTTCTTCGACTTCCTGCCGGGCGCCTGGAGCGGCCTGGGTGCGCAGTTCAACTACACCTGGATCGACGGCGAGAACGAGAGCCGCACCAGCTTCGCCAGCGACACCTTCAGCAGGACGCCGCTGGTGGGCGTGGCCAAGCAGAACTACAACGTGGCGCTGCTGTACGAAGGCAGCGGCTTCACCGCGCGCCTGGCGGCCACCCGCCGCGGCGACTTCGTCGAGCAGATCGCCGAAGCGCCGTACAACCAGGATCGGATCGTCAAGGCCAACACCTTCGTCGACCTGAGCATCGGCTACGAGATCAACGACAAGGTCTCGCTGCAGTTCGACGCGATCAACCTGACCCGCGCCAAGTTCGAAAGCGAGCTCGGTCCCTACCAGCCGCGCGACATCCGCTACAACCCGACCACGTATGGCGTGAGCCTGCGCTTCCGGATGTAATGCAGGATGTCCGGTAAAAGCTGAGCACGCCGCCAGCGTCCCCCCGGACCCTGGCGGCTTTTTCATGGAATCCACCCAGCAGCAGGAGCCGCAATGCAGCGAACCTACCAGAACCCGGTCTATCCCGACACCATGGCCGACCCGTTCGTGCTGAAACACGAGGGCGTGTACTACGCCTACGGCACCGCCCCCGGCGGCGCCGACGGCCGCCAGATCCCGGTACTGCGCTCGACCGACCTGGTCGACTGGGAATCGCTCGGCCACGCCTTGCTGCCGAACGGCGCCGAGCACTACTGGGCGCCCGAGGTGGCGGCGCACGATGGCCGTTTCTACATGTACTACTCGTCCGGCTCGGCGGACGAAGGCACCGACCAGCAGTTGCGGGTGGCGGTGGCCGAGCATCCGGCCGGACCCTTCGTCGATACGGGACGCATCCTGGTGCCCGATCAACCGTTCTCGATCGACGCCCATCCGTTCCGCGACGCCGACGGCCAGTGGTACCTGTTCTACTGCGTCGACTTCCTCGAGCCCGAGGACGACCACCGGGTCGGCACCGGCATCGTGGTCGACCGCCTGCTGGACATGACCACGCTGGCCGGCGAACCGCAGGTGGTGGTGCGCCCGCACCACGACTGGCACGTGTTCCGCAAGGGCCGCACCATGTACGGCCGGGTGTTCGACTGGCACACGGTGGAGGGCGCGTCGGTCTTGCATCACGACGGCCGGTACTACTGCTTTTACAGCGGCGGGGCGTGGGAGAAGGACAATTATGGCGTCAGCTACGTGGTCGCCGACCATCCGCTCGGGCCCTATCGCCGGCCCGAGGGCAGGCAGGAAGCGCTGCTGATGCGCAGCCGCGCCGGCGCCGTGATCGGGCCGGGCCACAACAGTTTTACGACGTCGCCCGACGGCAGCCAGACCTGGATCGTCTACCACGCCTGGGACGTGGCGCAGACCACGCGCCGCATGTGCATCGACCGGCTGCAGTGGAAAGGCGGGCGGCCAATGACTAGCGGGCCGACGTACGAGCGCCAGCCGGCGCCGTAAGGTCGTGGCGGGCGAGGGTGGTCAGCAGGCTGCTGCCGTCCTCCATCGGGAATACCACGAAAGCCGCGGTCGGGGTCATGAACACCGCGCGCTCCTGCGCCAGGCGCAGCATTTGCCTTACCGGACCATCGTCGACCGGGGTTTTCCAGCCGACGGTGCGTTCCATCCGGCCCAGGCATTCTTTGGCACCGTCCGGATAGGCAGGGCAGTCGTCTAGCCGCACAAAGGGAATCTTCCGCGAGCGCAAGCCGCGCACGATGGCGGCGGTCACGCTGTCATGCGGCGCGTCGAGCATCACTTCGTACCCCGATCCTAGCCCTCGCTGGTCGGCGTAAAACAAGGCAGTGACATTGGCGCCGAACGCCCGCGCCGGAATGGTGGGCGCCCAGGCATACCTGGACAGGCAGCATTCTGCTGCCAAATCGGCGCGTGCCGTTCTCGGCCCCCAGCCGCGCAGGCACGCCGGATCGCCCTGTGCGAAGCACTGGCGGTAGCCGACCCGGGCATCGATGAAGAGCTCTTCCAGCGGGTTCTGCGGCGGCGCTGACGCGTCCGCATCCGTCCCACGGCGCGCCACGATCCACGCGCCATGCTCGTTCTTGTCCCAGCGGTAGGTCGCGCCAAACCAGCGCCAAGCCGGCGCGAACGGATGCTGGCCAGCATCGGGCTTCGCCAGCGGCGTCATCGGAATCGGGACTACGCCGCGGCTGGCGCCGTCCGCATCGACCACCTGGATCGCCGACACCGCGTCGTAGTCATCGATGTAGGCGAATGTCTTGCCGTCGGGCGAGACGCCTGCCAGCCAGGTCAGCAGTGGCGTGCGCACGCCCGTCGCTGTCATCGGCAGCGTGACGACGCGGGTGGGGTGCACGCCGAGCAGATAACCGCGGCTGTCGGGCAAGTTGAAATGGCCGAAATAGCGCAGGTCCGGCGTCAGCGGATAACCATACGGGAACTCGGTCGTCGCGTTGTAGGTCTGGCTGGGGTCGCCGATATCCTCGACCACCGGTTTGCCGTCCCTGGCATACACGAGATGGTATTGCGCCTTGCCCGCTTTCCCCCACGCCGTCCGTGCGAAAAGGACTTCCTTTCCAGCCCATGCATGCACGTAGGCGGTCTCGTCGACAACGGTGTGGCCCTGGTAGAGGATGCGCTGGAAGTTGCTGCCCGAGTTGAACGGGAGCGGCGCAGGGCTGCGGTAGACGTCAAGCACCGTGAACGCTCCCACCTGGGAGGCGCCCTTCACGGTCTCGTTGCGCGGCAGACAAGGTTCGTACTGGCTGTAGTCCAAGGTCGCGACCCTGGGGCAATCCGGCGTTGCGCAACCAGTCAGCAGGACGCTCACCAGGAAGGCCGGAGCAACATCCCGGCACCAGCGCGTCATTCGGCGTAACCACATTCGATCCCGGCACGGCATGCGCTTCCTCTTCAAGTGTCGATACCGAAACTGTAGCAGCAAGTTGCACTGCCGGTCGCTCGGCAAACGCATGCTATACTGGCACCGTTATCATTGTCGAACCGTGTATGCGACGATTATTCGTCATCTGGCTGATTTTGCTGTTTCCCCTGAATGTCCTGGCGATGTCGATGTCTGTCGCCGCGTTCGAACATGTCCAGCACGGCCAGCAGCATTCACACGTCGAACCCGCGGCGTCCGGCGCCGACACCTGGTTTTCTCACCTGTTCGACACCCAGTCCGGCGGCGATCTCGATTCCGACGAGCCTCCGGCCGTGGCCGATCTGCACGACCAGGTCAATGAAGAAGACCAGCTGCAGCTGGTGCTGCTGCCCGGCCGCACCCTCGCTGCCAGCGCGTCGCTACGCCACGAGCAGTCTGCCTTCCCTCCGCTGAAACCGCCTCCCACGCTGTAAGCCGCCGCCGGGCCTGGCGCACGTGCGCGTGTCCATCGCGACATGCGCGACTTCCGCCAGCGCCGGTCCGACTCTTTCCCGTCCACCATGCGAACGACGCCCTGCGTCGGTACGTTGCATGCGCTTGGGACGGGAGCAACGTGAATCTTCAAAATGAGGCAATGACATGGAATGGCTATTCGACCCGACCATCTGGGCGGGCCTGTTGACACTGGTGGTCCTGGAGATCGTGCTCGGGATCGACAACCTGATTTTCATCGCGATCCTGGCCGACAAGCTGCCGCCGCACCAGCGCGATAAAGCGCGCCTGATCGGCCTGTCGCTGGCGATGGCGATGCGCCTCGGCCTGCTGACCATCGTCTCGTGGCTGGTGACCCTGACCACGCCGCTGTTCTCGGTCGGCCCGCTGTCATTCTCCGGGCGCGACCTGATCCTGCTGGTGGGCGGCATCTTCCTGCTGTTCAAGGCGACGGTGGAGCTGCACGAGCGTCTCGAAGGCGTGACCCACGTCGCCACCCAATCGAAGGTATACGCCGGCTTTGCCGCCGTGGTGGCGCAGATCGTGGTGCTGGACGCCGTGTTCTCGCTCGACGCCGTGATCACCGCGGTGGGCATGGTCGATGAACTGGGCGTCATGATGGCGGCGGTGGTGATCTCGATCGGCGTCATGATCCTGGCCTCCAAGCCGCTGACGCGCTTCGTCAACGCGCACCCGACGGTGGTGGTGCTGTGCCTGAGCTTCCTCTTGATGATCGGTCTGAGCCTGGTGGCCGAAGGCCTGGGCTTCCACATTCCGAAGGGTTATCTGTACGCGGCGATCGGCTTCTCGATCCTGATCGAGACCCTGAACCAGTTCGCGCGCCGTAACTTCCTGAAGAACGAGGCGCGCGTGCCGCTGCGCGAGCGCACCGCCGAAAGCGTGCTGCGTTTGATGGGCAGCCGCAAGCGTCTTGATCCCGTAGAAGCCCCGGAAGAGGGCGAGGCGCCGCCGCAAGACGCGTTCGCGGTGGAAGAACGCAATATGGTCAGCGGCGTGCTGACGCTGGCCGACCGCTCGATCCGCTCGATCATGACGCCGCGCTCGGACATGTCCTGGATCGACCTCGAGGCCGCGCCCGAAGACACCCTGCGCCAGTTGCAGGAAACCCCGCACGGTCTGCTGCCGGTGTGCCGTGGACAGCTGGATAACGTGGTCGGTATCGCCCGCACCAAGGACCTGATGGGCACCCTGGCCATGCACGGCTGGCTCGACGCCACGGCCGGCCAGAGCATCCGCGCGCCGATCGTGCTGCCCGATACCGCCGGTGTACTGAAAGCCATCGAGACGCTGAAGCGCGCCCACGGCCAGCTGGTGCTGGTGCTGGACGAATTCGGCGTGGTCCAGGGTTTGCTGACGCCAGTCGACATCCTCGAAGCGATCGCCGGCGAATTTCCCGACGAGGACGAGCAGCCGGCGATCCGCCCGCAGGCGGACGGCAGCTGGGAAGTCGACGGCAGCGCCGATCTGCACCTGCTGGAGCAGACGCTGGAAACCGATAGCCTGGTCAGCGACGACGCCGACTACACCTCGCTCGCCGGCCTGTTGCTGGCGCGCTTCGAGACCATGCCGCAGGTCGGCCAGACCCTGGACCTCGACGGTCTGCGCTTCGAGGTGCTGGCGGTCGAGGAGCGCCGCATCGCGCGCGTCGCGGTACGCCGGCTGGATCCGGCCGCAGAGCAGGACGCGGCGGATGCCGAGACCGAAGCAAAACCCTGAATTATTTTTGAACCTGAAAGGAAATCCATGAAACGCGTCATCCTGTTCCTCGCCACCAACGTGGCCATCATGCTCGTGCTGAGCGTGAGCGCCAGCCTGCTGGGCGTGAACCGCTTCCTCACCAGTAATGGCCTGAATCTGGGCATGCTGCTGGCCTTCGCCGCCCTGATGGGCTTTGGCGGCTCTTTCATTTCGCTCCTGATCTCGAAGCCGATCGCCAAGTGGTCGACCGGCGCGCGCGTAATCACGCAGCCGTCCAACAGTACCGAGCAGTGGCTGCTCAATACCGTCGCCGCCCAGGCGCAGAAAGCCGGCGTCAAGATGCCGGAGGTCGCGATCTACGAGGGCGAACCGAACGCGTTCGCCACCGGCGCCACCAAGAACAGCTCACTGGTCGCGGTATCGACCGGCCTGCTGCAGTCGATGAACCAGGACGAAGTCGAGGCGGTGCTGGCGCACGAAGTGGCCCACATCGCCAATGGCGACATGGTCACGCTGACGCTGATCCAGGGGGTGGTCAACACCTTCGTCATCTTCCTGGCGCGCATCGTTGGCTACTTTGTGGACAGCATGCTGCGCAAGAACGACGAAGAGTCGTCCGGCCCCGGCATCGGCTACATGGTTACCGTGATCGTGTGCGAGATCGTGTTCGGCATCCTGGCCAGCATCATCGTGGCCTGGTTCTCGCGCCAGCGCGAATTGCGCGCCGACCGCGGCGCCGCCACCATCATGGGCCGCGCCCAGCCGATGGTCGCCGCGCTGCGCCGCCTGGGCGGCATCAGTGAGGGCGAACTGCCGAAGAACATGAGCGCCTTCGGCATCTCGGGCAAGGGCGGCGCACTGGCGCTGTTCTCGAGCCACCCGCCGATCGAAGAGCGCATCGCGGCGCTGCAGTCGCGCTAAGCGCCTGCGAGCGTGTGTGGTCCGCTAGCGCTTCGGCGCGCAGCGGATCGCGAAATCGACGTGGTAATGCTCGTCGTGGCGCACCCACGGCTTGGTCGCCATGAACGGCAGCGACTTGATGCGCGGCCCGGCCGGGGTATCGAACAGGTGCTGGGCCAGTGCGGGATCGAAGATCACGCGCTTGATGGCGGCGTTGTGCTTGCGCGCCTGCTGGTTCAACTGGTCGAGGTGCGCGGCCAGCGCAGCGTAGTCGATGCGCAGGTTGCCGAGTAACCCCTTGCTGTCGAATTCGAGGTCGTAGCCGAAGCGGTTGGCGGCCGACGCCGGCAAGGTGGCCGGGCTGCCGTCGATGGCGCGCACCGGCACCATGAAGTCGACCGAGGTCCCGGTTTCGTGGGTGCGGTGCGGCGGCATCGGGCCGCCGTTACGCAGGCCGGTCTCGCCGTACACGTAGGTCACGCCGGGCTGGATCGCTTCCAGCTCGCGGTAGCTGGCGGCGACGATGTCGCGCACCGTCGCGTGTACGTAGGTGCGGCCCAGTTGCACGCCCAGCGCCGAATAGGGCGAGAAGTTGCGTCCGGACGCGGGCAAAGTCACCGCGCCTTCGATGCGGCCGCTGTCGGTGGTGCCGAAGCAGGTGCTGGCCGTGGCGCTTGTCGGCGCCAGCAGGACGGCGCAGGCAGCGGCTGTCGAGAACTGCGCCAGGATGCGCGACGCCGCGCGGTGTATCTGTGTCGAATGCTGGTTCATGTGGTGTCCGGGTTCGCCAGAAAACATCCAGTTCTATCTGAGAAACTGCCTTACAGCAATCATACCTCCGCGGTTCGTTTGATCGTCCACAAGACAAACAGCATTCATTCGCCGTGTTGTCGCATTCCAGCCGCGCTCATCGCGGCTGTGCGATGCCCGGCACCCCAACCCGGATCGCGCGCGAAAAATCGGATCCGTCGCGGTCGGCTGCCTGCGCGCGCTGGTTGATGTAGCCGCGCTGCTGCAGTTCGGCGAACGGATGGTCCGGCGTCAGCGCATCCTGGTCGTAGGCGTATTCGGCGAAGTGGCCCGAGGCCAGCAGGCGCCAGTCGAGCGGCAGGCCCGGCGAGATGCGGCGCGCCAGTTCGAACAGGATGGTGGTGCAGTTGCTGGTCAGGGTGTTGTACCACTCGGGGTGCTGGCGCAGCTTCTCGGCCCGCTCCAGGTAGTCGAGCAGCACCGCGCGCAGGTGTTCCGGCTTTGCGCGCAGGCGGTACAGGTAAACCTGCTCGCCGCGCACGTTGCTGCGCGTGCGCACGATGTCGCGCTCGTCGGCGGCGACGATCACCTGCTCGAAGTTGCGGAAGAACCCGCCGATGGCGGAGAACGATTCCTGGCGCTCCTTGCGGATCTCGAGCGAGAACACCAGCTTCTTGCCATCCCTGAACTCGAACGCGATCAGGGTGTGCGCGATGTGCGGCCCCATCCAGTACGACAGGATCAGGTCGGCCGACTCCAGCTTGCGCAGGTCGTACTGGCGGGTTTCCCAGCGCGGCGTGTAGTCGGTTTCGGTGCGCCACTCGAAGTTGCGCACGTTCTCGAGGGTGACGATGTCGCCGTCGACGTGCGAGTCGAGCATCTGGGCGACGTCGTCGGCCCATTCGCGCTCATGCGACGGCGTGAGGCCCTGATACCAGGCGCCCATCGCCACCAGGCCGACGGCGCCGGCCAGCAGCGCCTGGCGCCAGTAGCGGCGCGCCGGGGCGACCAGCGTCACCGCCAGCACGCCCAGTCCCAGCAGGCACCAGACCGCGCCGAAGGTCAGCGCCCATGGACGCGACAGCTGGAACCACAGCGCCAGCACGCCCCAGCCGGTGACCAGGAGGACCACCAGCGACAGTAGACCGGCCAAAACGCCGCGCGCCCACATCAGTGTTCTCCCACAGGGTTGGCGCCCGCCGTCCCGGGCCGGGTCTCGGGCAAGAACCAGTTCAGCACCAGCGCGCACAGGCCGCCGGTGGCCACGCCCGATTCCAGCACGTTGCGCACGGCGGCCGGCATGTGCACCAGGAACTCCGGCACCTGCGACACGCCCAGTCCCAGCGCCAGCGACACCGCGATGATCAAGAGCGCGCGGCGGTCGAGGTGAACGCTGGCCAGGATGTTGATCCCGGCCGCGGCCACCGCGCCGAACATCACCATCGCGGCGCCGCCCAGCACCGGTTCCGGCACCGCCTGGATCACGCCGGCCACCGCCGGGAACAGGCCCAGGATCACCAGGAACAGCGCGATCCACATGCCGACGTAGCGGCTGGCGATGCCGGTCAGCTGGATCACGCCGTTGTTCTGGGCGAAGATCGAGCTGGGGAAGGTGTTGAAGATCCCGGCCAGCAGCGAGTTGGCGCCGTTGACCAGCACCCCGCCCTTGATGCGCTGCATCCACAGCGGCCCCGAGACCGGCTGGCGCGAGACCTTGCTGGTGGCGGTGACGTCGCCGATCGCCTCGAGCGAAGTGACCAGGTAGATCACCAGCATCGGCACGAACAGCGACCACGAGAAACCGAGGCCGAAATGCAGCGGCAGCGGCACCTGGAACGCCGGCGCCTGATGCATGCCGCTGAAGTCGAGCCGTCCGAGCCAGGCCGCCAGCGCATAGCCGACCGCCAGCGCGATGACGATGGCGGCGCTGCGCATCCAGGTGACCGGCACGCGGTTGATGGCGACGATGATGGCCAAGACGACGCCCGAGAGCAGCAGGTTCTCGCCATTGGCGAAGCTGCCATTGGCCATGGCCGTATAGCCGCCGCCCATGCTGATCAAGCCCACCTTGATCAGGGTGAGGCCGATCATCAGCACCACGATGCCGGTCACCAGCGGCGTGATCAGGCGCTTCACGAACGGCAGGATGCGCGACACGCCCATCTCGACGAAGGAGCCGGCCACCACCACGCCGAAGATCGCGGCCATCACCGTTTCCACCGGCGTGCCTTGCCTGACCATCAGCGCGCCGCCCGCGATCAGCGGACCGACGAAGTTGAAGCTGGTGCCCTGCACGATCAGCAGGCCCGCGCCGAACGGCCCGAAGCGGCGGCACTGAACGAACGTCGCGATACCCGAGATTACCAGCGACATCGAGACGATCAGGTTGGTGTCGCGGCTGGAAACGCCCAGCGCCTGGCAGATCAGCAGGCCCGGCGTCACGATCGGGACGATGATCGCCAGCAGGTGCTGCAATGCGGCCAGCATGCCGAGCAGGGGAGCGGGGCGGTCGTCCAGACCGAGAATCAGTTCCGAATGCTTCTCGCCGGCGTGATAGGCCGGATCTGCGGCGGGCGGCGTGTCGTGTGGGCGCATGAGATTGGTCGGGCAAAACCGCGATTCTACAGGCTGCCGGGCCGCGAACACCGTTGTAGAATGCCGCCTTCACGAAGAAAGGACCCCCATGAGCCCAGGATTGACCGTTTCACGCATTCTGCATGCGGGCTATGTGTTCGACTGCGAAGGCACGCGCATCGCCTTCGACACCATCTTCGAGAATCCCTTCAGCCGCAACTGCCATGCGTTCCCCGACCTGCGCTTCGACCGCGACGCGATCCGCGCCCAGCGCTTCGACGCGGTGTTCATCTCGCACTTCCATGACGACCACTGCTCGCTCGAGAGCCTGGACCTGCTGGCGCGCGACACGCCGCTGTACATCTACTGCATCTTCGATGAGCTGTTCGAGATGGTGCGCCGGCTCGGCTTCACCGACGTGCATCCGCTTCGGCTGAACCAAGCGGTCAACGTCGGCCCGTTCGCGGTGACCCCGCGCGAAGCGATGGATGCCGACGTCGACTCGATGTTCCAGGTGCGCGCGGCCGGGATGAACGTGCTGAACGTGGTCGACTCCTGGATCGACGACGCCACGCTGGCCCAGCTAGTCGGCGAAGGCCCATGGGACATGGTGCTGTGGCCTTTCCAGACCATGCGCGAACTGGAGGTGCTGGCGCCAACCCGCGCCGCCGCCGCGCCGCCCGAGCTGCCGCAGGAATGGATCGACCAACTGCAGGCGCTGGCGCCGCGCTACGTGGTGCCGAGTTCCTGCCAGTTCGTGCAGGAGCCGTGGTCGTGGTACAACCGCGCCTTCTTCCCGATCACCTATGCCCGGTTCACGCGCGAAGTCGGCGCCGCGCTGCCCGGTGCGCAGATCGTGCGCCTGAATCCCGGCGTGTCGGTGCGGCTCGATAGCACAGGCATCCGTGCGGCGCCGCCACTGGGCTGGATCGCACCCGTGGGCGAGCAGGATGTCGACTACGTCTACGAAGGCAACGCCGCGCCGCCGCCCACGAGCGAGATCGCGCGCCTGCTGGCGCGCGACGGCGCGCCGCTGAGCGCGCAGCAGCAGGAACGCGTGCTGGATTACTGCCGCGTGGGACTGGCGCAGAAATATGGCGACGTGCCCGCCGCCGGCGATTACTTCGACCGGCCGCGCATCTGGCAACTGACGCTGTCCGACCACGCCGGTGACGCTACGCACTGGCGCTACCGCCTCGACGGCGACGTGGCAACCCTGGTCGATAAAGACGCCGGCCCGCTCGGCTGGACCACCGAAGTGCCGATCGTGAAGCTGTACGCCGCGCTGGAACTGGGCGAGTCGCTGACCTCGATGTACGTGCGCATCAACGCGGCCGCGTTCGACGCCGCCACCGAACACGATCTGCTGGACGCCGACGTGGTCGACGACCCGCTGGTGCGCTGCCTGTTCAGCGACACCTTCGGCGCCTACCAGGCGGCCCAGCTGCGCCGCCTGCTCAGCGCGGAGTGAGCAACGCCGACACGTACAGCAGCAATTTGTCTTCGCTGCGCGCCAGCACCAGCCCGGTCAGCTCGCCGATGCGGCGCAGCCGGTAGTCGAGCGTGTTGCGGTGGATCCCGAGGGCGGCGGCGGTGGCGGCCAGGTTCTCGTCGCGCGCGAACCAGGTGTCCAGCGTCAGGCGCAGCATGTCGCCGCTGCGGTCCTGCGCCAGGCGCGCCATCGGCTGGCGCAGTTCGTGCGCCTGCCAGCCGCTGTCCAGGCTTGACAGCAGCACCGGCAGCGCCAGCTCGTAGTAGCTGAAGGTCTGCTGTTCAAGCGAGCGCGCGCGGCCCAGGCGCGCCGCGGTGCGCGCACTGCCGTACGATACCGCCGCGCCCTCGATGCCGCCGTGGGCGATGCCCATCGACAGGGTGAAGGGCAGCTCGCATTCTTCGCGGATCACGTTCGACAACGCCTGCAGGCGCCGCTGCGGCAAGCCTTCCAGGCCCTTGCGTCCGGGCTCCATCGATTCCAGCAGCACCATCTCGCCCGGGCCGACGGTCGCCGTCAGCGCCTCTTCGCGCCGCGCCTGCAGCCGCATCTGCAAACGCTGCAGTTCGACCAGCGAGCGCCCGGCGTCCTCGTGCCCGGGCAGCAATTCGAGCAAGAAGGCGACGTGCACGCGCTCGGCGCCGAAGCCCAGGCGGCGCGCCCAGCCTTCCAGTTCGGCGCGGTTGCCCGCCTCGTAACGGATCAGGTTCAGCACGAAGGCTTCGCGGTAGCGCGCATTGCCCTGCAATTCCTGGGTCAGCGCCGCCTGCTCCAGGATCATCTCGGCGCTCAGGCGCACCAGTTCGCCGAACCGGCGCACCTCGCCAGGCGCGCCGCTCAGGCCGATCGCGCCGCACAACTGGCCGTCGGCGCTCAAGGGCAGGTTGATGCCGGGCTGGGCGCCGTGCAGGCCCGGCGCCGACGCGGCGTCGATCTCCACGGTCACCTTGCGCGCCAGCGCCAGCAGGGCGCCGGCATGTACTTCGCCGATCCGCTCCGGCTGGCCACTGGCCAGGATCACGCCATTGGCGTCCATGACGTTGACGTTGAAGGGAATGATCTGCATCGTACGGGTGACGATGTCCCGGGCCAGGGCGGTATCGAGGGTGCGCATCGTGCGATTGTGACTTTGCACAAGAGTTTGTGCAACCAGCCAACCCCCACGGTCGGAAGTGGTGTTGTGCAATTGCACGAAAAAAGCCGCAGCCAAATGCGCAGGATTCGTGCGAAGCGCCGACGCGTCAACCCCGCCATTTGACGGATAATCGTAGATAGTCATGCACGATATTTTGTACAAAACAAACTCGGAGACACCATGAGCAATGCTTCGAACGTTCCCGGCTTCAAGGGAACGGATCCGGCGTCCGGTCCGCACGCGGCCCTGCTGGACGGCGCCTATCGCAAGGCCACCTGGCGCCTGATTCCCTTCATCTTCATCTGCTACCTGTTCAATTACCTGGACCGCGTCAACGTCGGCTTCGCCAAGCTCGAGATGCTCGACGCGTTGCAACTGAGCGAAACCGTCTACGGCCTGGGCGCCGGCATCTTCTTCCTCGGCTACGTCGCCTTCGGCGTACCCAGCAACCTGATCCTGCACCGCTTCGGCGCGCGCCGCTGGATCGCGATGATGATGGTGGCCTGGGGCTCGCTGTCGGCCTGCATGCTGTTCGTCACCACGCCGCTCGAGTTCTACGTGCTGCGCTTCTTCACCGGCGTGGCCGAAGCCGGCTTCTTCCCGGGCATGGTGCTGTACTTCACCAAGTGGTTCCCGTCGCACAAGCGCGGCCAGGTCATGGCGCTGTTCATGTCGGCGATTCCGGTCTCCGGCCTGATCGGCGGCCCGCTGTCGGGCTGGATGCTGAGCCACTTCGCGCACGGCCAGGGCGGCATGGACGGCTGGCAGTGGCTGTTCCTGCTGCAGGGCGTGCCGACCGTGCTGCTGGGCGTCGGGGTCTGGTTCTACCTGAACGACGGCATCCAGTCGGCCAGCTGGCTGTCCGGCGAAGAAAAGGCCGCGATGCAGACCGCGCTCGACGCCGACGAAGCGCAGCGCGCCGCCGGCGTGCATGCGGTGCATTCGTTTGGCCAGGTGCTGCGCGACTGGCACGTGTGGATGCTCGGCTTCATCTACTTCAGCATCCAGATGGGCGTGTACGCGATCAACTTCTGGCTGCCCTCGATCATCAAGGCGCTCGGCTTCGAGGACGCCACCACGGTTGGCTGGCTCAGCGCGATCCCCTATCTGTTCGCCGGCGTGTTCATGGTGCTGGTGGGACGCTCGGCCGACCGTTTGCGCGAACGGCGCTGGCACCTGACCGTGCCGCTGCTGATGGCGCTGGCGGGGCTGCTGCTGGCCGCTAACTTCTCGAGCAACACCGTGATCGTGATGGTCGGTCTGAGCCTGGCGACGATGGGCGCGCTGACCGGTCTGCCGATGTTCTGGCCGCTGCCGGCCGCTTTTCTGGGCAGCGCGGCCGCCGCCGCCGGCCTGGCCCTGATCAACTCGATGGGCCAGATCGCCGGTTTCCTCAGCCCGTTCCTGGTGGGCTGGATCAAGGACGCCACCGGCAGTACCGACGTGGCGCTGTATCTGCTGTCGAGTGTGCTGTTCGTCGGCGCCATGCTGGTGCTGGTGGTGCCCGCGCGCCTGGTCAACCGCTAACGGGGAACTTCTCATGAAAATCGTTATCGCGCCCGATTCGTTCAAGGAAAGCCTGACCGCCATGGAGGCGGCCAGCGCCATCGAGGAAGGCCTGCGCGAGATCTTTCCGCACGCCGAGTACGTCAAAGTGCCGGTCGCCGACGGCGGCGAAGGCACGGTGGAGGCCATGATTGCGGCTACCAAAGGCCAGCGCCTGGTCTTGCAGGCCACCGGACCATTGGGCACGCCGGTCGAGGCCTTCTATGGCCTGAGCGGCGACGCCAACGGCGAGCGCATCGCGGTGATCGAGATGGCAGCCGCCAGCGGCCTGGAACTGGTGGCGCCGGAAGAGCGTAATCCCCTGGTCACCACCAGCCGCGGCACCGGTGAACTGATCCGCGCCGCGCTCGACGCCGGCGCGCGCCGCTTCATCCTCGGCGTCGGCGGCAGCGCCACCAACGACGGCGGCGCCGGCATGCTGCAGGCGCTCGGCGCCGGTCTGTTCGATGCGGATGGACAGGCGATCGGGCCGGGCGGCGGCGCGCTGGCGGCGCTGGCGCGCATCGACCTGTCCGGACTCGATCCGCGCATCCTCGACAGCGTGTTCGAGGTGGCCTGCGACGTCAGCAATCCGCTGGTCGGGCCGCAGGGCGCCTCCGCCATCTTCGGACCGCAGAAAGGCGCCACGCCCGAGATGGTGGCGCAGCTGGACGCCAACCTGCGCCACTACGGCGCCATCGTCGCGCGCGACACCGGCCAGGACGTGGCCGAGGTGCCGGGCGCCGGCGCCGGCGGCGGCATCGCGGCGGCAATGATGGTGTTCCTGCGCGGGCGCCTGCGGCCGGGCAGCGAGATCGTGGCCGACGCGGTCGGACTGGACAAGGCGCTGCTCGATGCCGACCTGGTGTTCACGGGGGAAGGGCGCATCGACAGCCAGACCGTCAACGGCAAGACCCCGGTCGGGGTGGCACGGGTAGCGCGGCGCCACGGCAAGCCGGTGATCGCCATCGGCGGCTGCCTGGCGCCGGACGCCGCCGCCGTGCACGCGCACGGCATCGACGCCACGTTCAGCACCGTGCGCAAGGCCTGCACCGCGGCCGAAGCGATGGCGGACGCCGCCTTCAACCTGCGCTCGGCGGCGCGCAATGTCGGCGCCACGCTCAAGCTGGGCATGGCGCTGTCGGCCAAGGCCGGCTGAGCGCCATCCCGCCCGCATGCAGCGGCCCGCAGTGGCGGGCCCGCTGCATGCCTGATCTGTCTGCGATGGTCTGGCGCCGCATCACCGGTGGGAGATTTTTGCAAAATACCCACAGTCGCTCAACCGTGCGCCAATCCGAATTGGTGAACTATAAACTCGTCGAGCGCTCCAACCGGTCTTTGACGCCGCGCCGGCGCATTTCCTTTCCAGACCAGGAGGCATTGCCATGCAATCGACGGTCACCATCAATGGAGCAGAGGTCGAGTTGCCGGGCGATCCGCGCGTCTCCCTGCTCGACTTCCTGCGCGAACACCTGCACCTGAGCGGCACCAAGAAAGGCTGCGACCAGGGCGCCTGCGGCGCCTGCACCGTGCTGGTCGACGGCGAACGGCGCATCCTGTCGTGCCTGGCGCTGGCGGTGCAATACCAGGGCCGCAAGATCACTTCGGTCGAAGGTCTGGCGCAAGAGGACACGCTGCACCCGCTGCAGCAGGCCTTCATCGAGCACGACGGCTTCCAGTGCGGCTACTGCACCCCCGGCCAGCTGTGTTCGGCAGTCGGCATGGCGGCCGAGCTACGGCGCGGCGTGCCGAGCTACGTCACCGACGACATCAGTACCGATACCATCGAGTTCTCGCACGACGAGGTGCGCGAGCGCATGAGCGGCAACCTGTGCCGCTGCGGCGCCTACAACGGCATCGTCGCCGCCGTCACCGAGCACAACGGCGGGCAAGCCCGGCAATCGACTGCGCAGGAGGACGCATGACGCCGTTCACCTTCGCCCGCGCCCACGACGCCGCCGAAGCGGTGCGCCTGGGCGCGCCCGCCGGCAGCAAATACCTGGGCGGCGGCACCAACCTGGTCGACCTGATGCGCGAGCACGTCGAGCAGCCGTCGACGCTGGTCGACGTCACCGGTTTATCGGGCGCCATCGACGAGCGCCCCGGCGGCGGCCTCTTGATCGGCGCCGCCGCCACCAACACCGCGCTGGCCGAGCACCGCGCGGTGCGCGAGCGCTTCCCGATGCTGGCGCGAGCGATTGCCGCCGGCGCCTCGGGCCAGATCCGCAATATGGCGACCGTCGCCGGCAACATCCTGCAGCGCACCCGCTGCACTTATTTCTACGACCACCTCGGCTCGCGCTGCAACAAGCGCCAGCCGGGGCAGGGCTGCGACGCCCTCGACGGCATCAACCGCAACCACGCGGTGCTGGGCGCCTCCAGCGCCTGCGTCGCCACCCACCCGTCCGACATGTGCGTGGCGCTGGCGGCGCTCGATGCGGTGGTGCACCTGGAAGGCAGCGGCGGCGCGCGCAGCGTGCCGTTCACCGACTTCCACCTGCTGCCCGAAGACCATCCCGAGCGCGAGACCATGATGCTGCCGGGCGAGCTGATCACGGCGATCGAGCTCAAGCCGCTGCCGATGGCGGCGCACTCCACCTACCGCAAGGTGCGCGACCGCGCCAGTTATGCGTTCGCGCTGGTGTCGGTGGCCGCCGCCCTCGAGGTCGAGGATGGGATGGTGAAGGAGGTGCGGCTGGCGCTGGGTGGCGTCGCGCACCAGCCGTGGCGCGCGCATACGCTGGAGCACATGCTGCGCGGGCGGCCGGCCGCCTTCGCCGCGTTCGAGACGGCTGCCGCAGGCGAGATGCTGGCGGCGCGGCCGCTGCGCGACAACGGGTTCAAGATCGAGCTGGCGCAGCGCACCATGGTGGCGGTGCTGGGCGCACTGGCGGCATCCGGCGCGCGCGGCGCGGCCCGCTCCTGAGCGGCGGTCGATCGCACGCAAGCCGACGCGTTGCAAAGCAAACTTCAGCCTACCCGCCAGCCGCCCCACCAGGAGAATACGATGAACATCTTCCAGAATGTCCAGAAAGCCGGGCAGGCGATCATGCAGAAGGCGGTCGAGCATGCGCCCGACGTGCTGATTCCCGGTGGCCGGCCCGATCCGCTGATCGCCCAGGACCACGCCCTGGTCGGCGCCCCGGTGTCGCGCGTGGACGGCGCGCTCAAGGTCAAGGGGGCGGCGCCGTTCGCGGCCGAGATCCCGCTCGAGCGCATGGTCTACGCGGCGCCCGTCTACAGCACGATCGCCAAAGGCCGCATCGCCAGCCTCGACACCACGCTGGCCGAAGCCGCCCCCGGCGTGGTGCTGGTAATGAGTCACCGCAACGCGCCGAAGATGAAACAGGTGCCGCTGTTCATGAGCAAGCCCAAGGCCGCCGGCGGCGCCAACCTGCCGGTATTCCAGGACGACAGCGTGCACTGGAACGGCCAGCCGGTGGCGCTGGTGCTGGCCGAGACCCAGGAGCAGGCCGACCACGCGTCCGAACTGGTGCGCGTCACCTACGAGAGCGCGCACGCCGTCACCACGCTGGATGAGGCCAAGGCGCGCGGCACCCGCACCGGCAACTTCCAGGGCGAGCCTTTGGCAGACATCAGCGGCGACGCCGAAGCCGAACTGGCGGCGGCTGCCTACAAGGTCGACGCGGTGTACTCCACCCCGCGCCAGAACCACAATGCGATCGAGCTGCACGCCGCCACCGTGGCCTGGGACGGCGACCAGTTGCGCATCCACGACGCCACCCAGGCGGTGGCGCACACGGCGTGGTCGATGGCGGAAGTGTTCGGCCTCCAGGAAAGCCAGGTCCACGTCACGTCGCCTTTTGTGGGTGGCGGCTTCGGCGGCAAGGCGCTGTGGCAGCACCAGGTGCTGGCGGCGGCCGCATCGAAACTGGCCGGGCGTCCGGTGCGCATCGTGCTCTCGCGCGAGGGCGTCTACCGCGTGGTCGGCGGGCGCACCCTGACCGAGCAGCGGGTGGCGATCGGCGCCGGCGACGACGGCCGCTTCGCCGCCCTGATCCAGACCGGCCTGGCCGTCATGACCGAGCATAACAACATGCCGGAACCGTTCATCATGCCGGCGCGCTGCCTGTACGCGGCGCGCACCATGAAGCTTAACGTCAGCACCACCACCATGGACATGGTGGCCAATACCTTCATGCGCGCGCCGGGCGAATCGGTCGGCTCGTTCGCGCTCGAGTGCGCGGTGGACGAACTGGCCGAGCGCATGGGGCTCGACCCGATCGTGCTGCGGCGGCGCAACGAACCGGTGCAGGACCCGACCAAGGGCACGCCGTTCTCGTCGCGTCACCTGATCGAAGCGTATCGCATGGGCGCCGAACAGTTCGGCTGGCATGCGCGCCATGGCAAGCCCGGCATGCGACGCGAAGGCGAATGGCTGGTCGGCATGGGCTGCGCCACCGCCACCTATCCGTATTACCGCATGCCCGGCGGCGCCGCCCGCATCACCCTCGAGCGCGACGGCCGCGTGCGCGTGGAAGTGGCGGCGCACGAAATGGGGATGGGCACCGCCACCGCCCAGTCGCAGGTGGTCGCCGCCCGACTCGGAGTGCCGCTCGGGATGGTGACGTTCGCCTATGGCGACTCGACCATGCCGGGGGTGATCCTGGCCGGCGGCTCGCAGCAGACCGCCTCGATCGGCATCTCGATCCACGCCGCGCACAAAGCCTTGTTGGCCGAACTGCTGGCGCTGGCCGGGCGCGATTCGCCACTCAGCGGCCTGAAGCCCGAGGACGTGCGCGGCCATGAGGGCGGCCTGTGCAAGCTGGATGATGCCTCGCGCTACGAAAGCTACGCCGCGCTGCTGGCGCGCGCCGGGCGCGACCAGATCGAGGTAACGGCCAAGGCGCCGCTGCCGCTCGAGACCCAGCACTGGTCGATGCATTCCTACGGCGCCATCTTCTGCGAGGTGCGCGTCAATGCCGTGACCGGCGAGCCGCGCGTCAGCCGGCTGCTCGGCTCGTTCGACTGCGGCCGCATTCTGAATGCCAAGACCGCCGCCAGCCAGTTCCGCGGCGGCATGATCATGGGACTGGGCCTGGCGCTGATGGAAGAAACCGTGTGGGACGAGCGCAACGGCCGCATCATGAACCCGAGCCTGGCCGAATACCACGTGCCGGCGCACCTGGACGTGCCCGAGATCGAGGTGATGTGGACCGACATCGCCGACCCGCACGCCCCGGCAGGCGCGCGCGGCATCGGCGAGATCGGCATCACCGGCACCGCGGCGGCGGTGGCCAACGCGGTCTACAACGCCTGCGGCAAGCGCGTGCGCGACTTGCCGATCACGCTCGACAAGCTGCTCTGAGTCCTGCCGTCGGCGCGCGGCCCCGCGTGATTGCGCGCCGGTTATCTGCGGCGTGATCCACTCGCGTGTATTTACAAGGGCGCGCTGCTCCTTGTCCGAACGGCGTAGGCTCTCGCGATCCGGCGCTATCCGGGCCGCATACAGGAGCCTCCTCCATGTCCGACGACAAGCAATCCCCTACACGCCGCGGCATCATCAAGTCCCTGGTGTTCGTCCCGATGGGCGCCGGCGCGGCGGCGGCCCTGCACGGCGCCGTTCCCGCACCCGGCGCCGGCGGCCCGAATCCACGCACCACGGCCGAGATCAGATCGGACAAGGAATCCGCCACTGAATCCGGCCCCGAATCGGGCCCATACCGGCCGCGCTTCCTCACTGCCAAGGAATGGAAATTCGTGGTTGCCGCCTGCGACCGCCTGATCCCGCACGACGAGCACGGCCCCGGTGCGGTCGAGCTGGGTGTGCCCGAATTCCTCGATCGCCACCTGCAGACCCCGTACGCCGCCGGCGAGATCTGGTACATGCAGGGCCCGTTCATGGATGCCGCGCCCGAGTTCGGCTATCAGGGCAAGCTGGCCCTGAAGGACATCATCCGGGTCGGCATCCGCGCCGTCGATGCGCATTGCGCCGCCAGCTTCTCGGGCAAGGCCTTCGCCGACCTCGAGGTCCGGATGCAGGAAGCGGTGCTGAAGGACCTGGAGTCGGGCAAGATCAAGCTCGACGATATCTCCTCGAAGCTGTTCTTCGCCGGCTTCCTCAGCGAAGTGCGCAACGGCTACTTCTCCGATCCGATCCGATCCACGGCGGCAACAAGAACATGGGCTCGTGGAAAATGCTCGGCTACCCAGGCATGCGCGCCGACTATCTGGAAGGCGCTGTCATCGTTAGCTGTGGATGAGCATTGAACTGCCGAGCTGCCTTGCTGTCCAATCCGTATCGGCATCGAGACGGAGCCATCATGAAAGGCGCAGGTTTCAAGAAGTGGTTTGCGCGCGTGCCCGCGCTCAACCAGCCGCAGCGCCTGCAGGT
>Ga0265798_10000334_pt1 | contig 84241 bp, 65 predicted proteins | sample P3T30metagenome_FD_192430 | JGI IMG/M metagenome (GOLD analysis project Ga0265798, IMG submission 192430) | Plant litter microbial communities from East Loma Ridge, Irvine, California - P3 T30 | ecosystem: Environmental > Terrestrial > Plant litter > Unclassified | place: USA: California... | reverse complement strand
TATAACTCGGAAGCTCTACCAGCGGATAGAACCACTTTGGGAAATCATTTTTTTCGATATCTTTTGCTACAAGCTCATAACGGCGCTCACTACTGCCTTCGGGCGACACTTCTTTAAGTTCCGGAGCACCATTATACGTGTTGAAATTTACAAAAAAGTCGTTCTCGGTCTTAAAAGTAAGTTTCATGTCCATAACCGGATAATCATCTGCTACGGTAGTTTCTACAGGGTCGAAGCCGTATGCTTCAAAGCTTTTAAACGGCTCTGTAGAGTAAAAGTAGAAATCGATAATATCTCCTACCTCAAGGTTTGGTATGGCAATCTTTTTTGTCTGATCGGTCGTGATTGCCTCTGTATCAACATTAATATCTTTTTCTGACCCATCCTGCTTAATTACCTTGATGCCAATAATATTGGTTCCTCTTCTCCAAATGTTACCAAAGGCTTTTGTGGAATAAAAGCGCTCGCGAAACGAAAATTCCGAAAACTCCTTTACCGCTGCCTGATCCTGTAGTTTAACCCGCTTTCTTCTTGATGTAGTGTACGTTACACTCGCTCCATATTTATGGTAATCGTAGTTTTCATTTTTGTAAATTACTACAGCCGATTCTTTCTTCCATTTATCCGGTACGGTTACAGCGTTCTTTGCGGGGTCGTCTTTACCCCAAAATAATTCTTTTACTTCTGCTTTATCCTGGGCAAAAGCTATTGTGCCGCAAAGCAGCAGCGATAATGCTACGATTTTCATCTATTGTTTGGTTAAGGTAATTTGGTCGTTGTATACATTTTTCAGGCTTGCCACAGATGCATTCCATGTAGCAAAATCAGCTTTTTTGATGGTAGCAGTTTTCACTAAAAAATGCTTTTTGTAAAGAATATTATTGCCCTGCTGCTCGTAAGACACATTCATGGCATAAGCATCATTAGCATAACTGTATGCCGCAGGCAGCCTGGTAACGGTATAACCTGCCGGTATTTGCAGCGTTGTTACCGATTCGTATTCTCTTTTAAAATCAAATTCGAAGTCGGTTTTTCGTTCTTTAAAATCATACTCGCTAAATTCCTGCTCATAGTCCAGGTCTATGTACATTTCATTATCAAAAGAAGATACCTTATTTTTCAGCGTAGCGTTATACTGCAAAGTAAGTTGTGTGTCGCGGTTGGAAAGGTCTGACGTTACAACGTTTGTCACTGCAAAATTGCCGTCGCCATGAGAAAGATACCACTGCAGCGCATTATCCTTCTTATCGCTTTTCATGGTGTTGAAGCCATATAAAAAATTAGAACGGCTCTCGCCGAGCATATTGCCCGATATTGTACCCACTAAAGACTCGTTATCTATGTGAAAAGAACTCGTATATGTCTCTTTATTTTGGCCTGATGCCCCCACCGGAACTTTACCTATAATGTATTTGTCGCCATCTTCTATCATTACTTCTTTGCCCTGTATGCTCTCTGCATATTCGCCAAGCGAATTATACTTTTCGGTACCATCAAGAAAATACTTTTTTCCATCTTTAAACAGTGTACATATCATATGGTTATCTACGCTTAATGATGGTATGCTGTAATTATAGCCTATGTGTTTTGTACCTATCCAGGTAAGGCGCGCATCAAACCCCGCTTCTTTAAGCATTTGCCTTGTTAAGTTTGCCATACCTTTACAGTCGCCATACCTTTTCGCAAATACATTTTGAGAAGTTTCCGGCCGAAAGCCTGCAAGACCATCTTCAAAAGCTATATACCTAATGTTGTCCTGCACCCAGTAGTAAATGTTCTTTATTTTTTCGTCGTCGTTCTTTGCATTAGCAGTAAGCTCTTTAACCTTATCTTTAAGTGCGGCAGGGTTCTCTTCCATACCGTCTACTAATGATTTGTACCACTTGTAAAGATCGGCGGTTTCGTTAAAAAGGGTTACCCTTTTGTCGTTCTTGGTAAAAGATTTTGCAACGAGCAGCAAATGAGGGTATACCAGTGATGGCCCCGGTGCCGACTCGTCTTTACTAATGGGTTCGGCATTTTGGAGTGTATAAGTGTAAGTAGTAGTTTTAGCGTCTTTTACAACTTGCTTTTTAATATCATATCCGTTAAAGTTAAACTCCTTTACATCAAGCTCTAACCAGGTGGGCACGGTAAGGGTAATCTCCTTATTAACCACAGGGTATTCGTCCTGAAAGTAAATGCTCGTAAAATATTTTACATCTTTATATTTCTTATCAAGCTCATAGTTATAAGTATAGCCCTGCACAGGGAAATCTACAGTCATGTACTTTACACGGGCATCTGTATAAAATAGCTCGTCGCTTTTTCTAAACTCGTCGCGCACATAAAAGTTTGCAATTTTATCATTGCGGTACTTTAGGCTAAAATTTTCTATTGACGACTGGCTGTCGTAAAACTCATACTTATGTATATCGGCACGGTGGTTAATATTCATTAACCGCTCCTTCACATTGTTATTTACAGTTACATTACCTCCGTTTACATCAAAAGTTACGGTTTCCCTGCTAAACAGTAATGCAACATCGCTCTTGGTGTGCTTAAGCCGAAGTTCTTTGGCAAGTGCAATATCGTCTGGTGTAGGATCGATATTTTTTTGTGCATAAATTGCGGTTGATGCAAGAGCAAGCAACACAGTCATAAAATGTTTCATGGTTATAGTACAACATTAGGCAGCGAAAGTATAATTATATTTGATATTAACACTTTATTATGATAAAAAAATTGAAATATTTGGCAGCAATATAAAAATGTTATGTGTTTTATTTAAAATTTAAATAATTGCAACCTTAACATTCTATTGTACACACATATGTAGCTACAACTACATAACAGTAGTACCTTTGCAGAAAAATTAAATTTACTGTGACCAGACAAAAATATACTACACTTATACTCATATTGGGTTGTTTAACCGCCCTTGGACCATTTTCTATAGACATGTACCTTCCGGGCTTTAAGGCAATAGCTTTAGATTTAGATACGACTGTAAATAAAGTATCCTTATCGCTATCAAGCTATTTTATAGGTATATCTGCAGGGCAGCTTTTATACGGGCCATTGCTAGACCGTTTTGGCAGAAAAAAGCCGTTGTACATAGGCCTCGCCGTTTATATTTTAGCTTCTGTAGGCTGTGCAGTTACAAGCAATATTGATGCCTTTATACTGCTTCGCTTTGTACAGGCTGTAGGCAGTTGTGCAGCAGCAGTAGCATCTATGGCAATGGTGCGCGACCTTTTTCCGGTGCAGGACAGCCCAAAAGTGTTTTCGTTATTAATGCTGGTGGTGGGGCTTTCGCCTATGCTGGCGCCTACCATTGGTGGCTATGTAATTGCGGGTTTTGGCTGGCACACTATATTTATAATACTTGGCATAATGGGGTTTGCGGTGTTGCTTGCCTCCCGATTTGGTTTGCCGGACACCCACAAGGCAGACCCATCTATTTCTTTAAAACCCAAGCCTATTATAAGCAGTTTTGCAGCAGTGTTATCGCAACCTCAGTTTTATACCTATGCGCTATCCGGCGCGGTGGCATTTTCCGGACTGTTTACTTATGTTGCCGGCTCGCCCCTTGTATTTATGGATATTTTTAAGGTTTCCGAAACCGGTTACGGCTGGATCTTTGCCTTTATGTCGATCAGTTTTATAGGTACCAGCCAAATAAATTCACTATTGCTGCGAAGGTATAAAAGCGAGCAATTGGTTTATTTTGGGTTATCGTTACAATGCATTATCAGTATCGCGTTTTTAGTAGCAGCAATTAATAACTGGCTTGGCTTGTACGAAACTATAGGAATGCTCTTTTTATATTTGGGCTGCCTTGGGTTAACCAATCCTAACACGGCGGGGTTATCTTTAGCGCCATTTTCTAAAAATGCGGGCAGTGCCGCGGCCCTGCTTGGCGCTATGCAATTAGGCCTTGGGGCAATAGCCTCTATGATAGTGGGCATAGTTGTTAAAGAATCTATGGTGCCAATGGTAGTTATTATGGCAAGCAGTACTATCATTGCACTGCTTATATTACTTTTTGGCCGAAGAAACATTACTGCCATAGCAGAGAACACCGATGGGAATAGTGTTGTAATGCACTAAAACATTTTAAACCTAAGCTTCATTAATAAGGTTTATAACTTCCGGGGAGCTTTACAACAATTATTATTACAACGGGTAATTAACCTTCATACATATCCATGCTCAGCCTTGTTTCTTCAAGGTCGAGTTCGCGTTCTATTTTTCTGAGTATTTCTTCATTGGCTTCGCCGCTGCGGTGCATTTCTTCTATTTTTTTACGCTCTACATTTAAAAGATCGATTTGTAGTTGAGTAAATTCATTAAATATGTTTGCAGACAGCGTTTCGCCTTTCCCAAAAAAGTTTGCGGGTAAATCAGTGCGCTGCAGTCGGTTAAACTTAACCTCATACTTATTCTTTATATTGTTAAGTAGGTCATCCTGAAGCAGCGACAGGTTATCTTCTATATAGGCAATGGTTTCAGATACAACAATGTTTCTTACTTCATACTCTTCGGCATATATAGAGTATGGCTCAATTTTTAAAACTTTAATAAGCCAAGGTAACGTTAGCCCCAACCCTATCAGCGTAGAAAGGATGACGCAAAACACTAAATATATAACCAAATTTCTGTGAGGAAATGCAGACCCGTCTGGCAAGGTTAATGGCAATGCTAGTGCCGCCGCCATAGATACCACCCCGCGCATTCCTGCCCAGCCAAATACAACCATGTTACGAGGATCGTAAGCCTCATTTTCGCGGATGCGTTTACTTAAAAACCTCGGCAGCATCGTAGCAGGAAATACCCACAAGAAGCGCACTATTATTACCACAAAACTTATCGATAGTCCCCATATGGCGAGCGATGTAGTCGAATAACCGCCTAAGCCATCTATAATTTGGCGCAATTGCAACCCAATCAATATAAAGATTAACCCATTTAGTATAAAGGCAACAACATTCCACACGGTAGTCGTCATGATACGGCTTTGATGAGTAAAAATCTGACCTGACCTGAACGATAAGTATAAGCCTGTAGTTACTACCGCAAGCACTCCGGAAAAATGAAAATGCTCTGCAAACAGGTATGCCGCAAATGGTGTAAGAAAGGTTAAAGACACCTCTACAATAGGATCGCACACAAAATTTTTGTGTATTAAATACATAATGTAGCCCATGGCTAAGCCAATGCCAACCCCGGCAGCCACTACTACAAAAAAGTTAAGGCTGGCTTCCCACAACACAAAGTTGCCAAGCGTTATAGCTGAAAGCGCGTACTTATAGGCTACAAGTCCGCTGGCATCATTAACCAGGCTTTCGCCATCCAGTATAGTCAGCACGCGTGGGTGAAGACCCAATCCCTGAGTAATAGAAGTTGCTGCAACGGCATCGGGCGGCGAGACGATAGCGCCGATAAGGAAAGCCAAAGGCCAGCTGATATCTGTCATCAGCCAGTGCGCTGCACCGGCTACTGCAATGGTGGTAAACAGTACAAGCCCTATGGCAGCAAAACTAATGGGCCTTATGTTCGCTTTAAAATCATGCCAGCTGGTATTCCATGATGCGTGGTATAATAAAGGCGGCAGGAAGATTATAAAAACCACTTCCGGGCTAAGCGCAATTGCCGGTAATCCTGGCGTAACGCTTATAACTACACCACACAAAACCAATACTATAGGGAACGGAAATTTATATTTCTTGCTGAGTATGCTTAAAAAAGCGACACCAAATAAAAGCATTATTATTACAGTAACATTTTCCATAGGCTGAGGTAAAAAAGCCGTAAATATACTTTATTATACAAGGAAACCCAAAACTACCTGCAGTGATAGTACATAATAGTAGTACACAAAACTACAAAGTCGATAGCACTTAATGAATGTTTTGCAATTTATGAAGTACCACTTAAAAACAAGAACACAACACCTTCTCAAAATCAAGCCTCGTAATGGCTACACAAACCTAAATAGGAGCATTAACGAAAGAAATATAATTAGCCTGACTCCCGCCATCTATCTGAGTTTGTCAGATAACTGCCTTCAGGATATGAAGCACAGTACTCATCAACTGCAACACTTAAGTTATCATCATTCAGAAAAATATCATTCACTATATTTGCAAAAAACTCATCAAAATGCCACATCCTGTTACTATACTGTCTGATACCGTACTATCTGCCAACTGGGGAAAACTAAGAAAAATAGAATACCAACACACCTTGCCTAACGGTAAAAGTTATACCGATGTAAGGGAGGTTTACGACCGTGGTAACGGGGCAGTGATTTTGCTGTATAACGTGCCCAAACAAACTGTAATACTAACACGCCAACTCAGAATCCCAACATTTGTAAACGGCAATGAGACTGGCATGATGATAGAGGCCTGCGCCGGCCTGCTGGATAAGGATGACCCCGAAGAGTGCATTCGTCGTGAAACGGAAGAAGAGACCGGCTATACCCTTACCGCAGTTAGAAAAGTAATGGAAGTTTATATGTCACCAGGCGGTGTTACAGAGATATTGTACTTTTTTACAGCGGCTTACAGCGACGCAATGAAAACAAGCGAAGGCGGTGGGCTCGAAAAAGAACAGGAAAACATAGAGGTTTTAGAGATGCCGTTTAACGATGCTTTTGCCATGATAAGTACCGGCGAAATTAATGATGCCAAGACTATAATGCTCCTGCAGCACGTTAGGTTACAGGGTATATTATAACGCCCTGAACTACAGAATCTCAAAGTAGCAGAGTACGAAAATACCTTACAAACTTTGCTACTTTGTGATGCTATACCATAAAAAAATCAAAGTAATTGCTTAAATTTAAGGTATTAAATATAAAGCATGGACATATCCTTTAATACCGACCCCAAACTATCTCTCTTACTGCCTGTCATATATTACGCATGGCAGGATGAAATACTTACCAGGACAGAACTGGATGCATTATCGCAATACATAAATAAGCAGGAATGGCTTACAAAAGCAGAAAAAGCATTCCTGAGATCGAAAGTTAATTTTGATGTTCCACCCACGCGGTCAGAGCTTTTTTATTGGAAAGAGAAGATCGACATTGCCCTAAAAAATAACGATAACATTAACAGCCTTACCGAATTAGGTTTCCTTGTTGCCAATACAGAACGCCCCGCTTTTAGTATAGAAGACATTAAAAAAGTAGGTCCTGACTTTGCATTGCTCGAGGCCGGCCTGGGGCTCATGGCAAGCGAAGTTATAGCCGGTTTCCGTAAGAGCACTACTACCGTTACCCACTCGCATAATACCGTAGAGAGCTTTAACGTAAAGAAAATGACCGATTTGCTGGATGGCAGCCAGGCCGAGATAATCAATAAAGTGAAGCAGCTAATTGGTAGTGAGCAGTTTAAGCTGGACATTCCTACTGATGTTACAGAATACCGAGAAAAAGTGCTGCACTGGTGCCAGATCCTTGCAGATCATGACCTTAGCTCTTATGCCTATCCCGTTGCAAATGGTGGTAAAAACGATATAGAAGGATACTTTGCCATTATGGAAACTCTTAGTTACCATGACCTTAGCCTCGTAATTAAATTTGGGGTACAGTTTGGGCTATGGGGTATGAGCATACTGTCTCTGGGTACAAAAAAACACTACGATAAATACCTTAAAGACGTGGGTACACTTGCCCTGCCGGGATGCTTCGCTATGACCGAGACCCACCATGGAAGCAACGTAAAAGGCATACACACCACAGCTACTTACAGCCACAAAGACAGGACATTCACCATAAATACACCCGAAAAATACGACCGTAAAGAGTATATAGGGAATGCTGCAAATCATGGCGAAATGGCTACAGTTTTTGCTAAGCTTATCATAGATGGCAAGGACTATGGCGTTAATGCTTTTATAACCCCTATACGACACAAAGACAAGTCTCCCTACCCAGGAGTTGCTATTGAAGATTGCGGCCATAAAATGGGCTTAAATGGCGTAGATAACGGCATCATTACCTTTGATAACGTTATGATACCTTACGAAAATATGCTCGACAAATTTGCCAGCGTAAGCGAAACAGGCGAGTTCGAGAGCCCTATCCCGAGCGATAACCGTCGGTTTTTCACTATGTTAGGCACGCTTGTCGGTGGCAGGATAGGCATCCCGAGGTCGGCGCTGGCGGCGGCTAAAACGGGGCTTGCCACCACTATAAAATATAGCGATAAACGCAGGCAGTTTGGCCCCGAAGGTGGCCAGGAAGTGCCCATACTAAACTACCGTATGCACCAGTCAAGGCTTATGCCGTACCTGGCTAACAGCTACGCGTTAACCTTTGCTTTACAGCACCTTACAAAACGTTTTGTAAACCGTAAGGAAGAAGAAATGCAGGAAATTGAGGCACTCGCGGCCGGACTTAAAGCCTATAGCACCTGGAATACCCGCAATACTTTACAGGAGTGCAGGGAGGCCTGTGGGGGCAAGGGCTATATAAGCGAAAACCGAATAGATGACCTTAAAAACGACACCGAAATTTACACCACATTTGAGGGCGATAATACTGTGCTTATGCAACTTACGGCTAAGAACAGGCTGGGAGAATTCCGGAAGCAGTTTGGGGAGATGAATGTTTCTACCATCTTTAATTATGTGGTTGGCCAGGCTAAAACGGCTGTGTCTGAAAAGAATCCGTTTGCGACCCGCAATACCGATGAGGTCCATTTAAAGGATGCTGCTTTTCATTTAAATGCGTTTCAATACCGTGAGCGTGAGGTAGTAAGCAGTGGCGCCCGCCGCTTTAAAAAGCTGGTGGATGATGGCCTGAATGCCTTTGATGCGGCTAATATTATGCACCCCCACATGCTGCAAATTGCCGAGTCTTATCTTGACCGGCTTGTGCTGGAGCAGTTTCAGATTAAGATACAGAAAACTGAAGATGAGTCACTTAAAGAGGTACTGACCCGACTTTATAATCTCTTTGCGCTTAACAAAATAGAGCAGCACAAGGCATGGTATTTAGAGCAGGGTTATATGGAGGGTGTTAAAACCAAAGCTATCCGTAAGCTGGTGAGCCAGTTATGCTGGGAAATACGCCAGGATGCAGTGCCGCTGGCAGATGCTTTCAACATTCCTGAGAGTTGCCTTGGGGTCATCGCAACGACCAAGATTGCGCAGGCATAAACGGTTTAAAAATTCCAAATATCAAATTTTTAAACAATAAAAATATGGCTCGAAAACAGGTTCAAAAAACCAACTAAAATCTGTAAGAAAAAGTGTGTATAACAATTTAGCGGCAAAAATGCGCTTCGTTTTCCCCCTTGTAATGGTAAACGCGAACATGCTGCGGACAGCTTCGAACCGGAATTTACACGTTTGTGCACAAAAATGAGCTAAAAACCCGTTTTCTGGCAAAATGAGCATGTATACCCCTTTACAGTGTATTTTCTTATAAAAAGATCAGGCGAAAGCGCCTGCCCTCCCACCCCGAATTTTTCAAATTCGCGGTGGGATTTTTATTGCGTTTAGAGGAATGCGTTTGCTGAAGTAAGTATTGCAGTAGATTTACGGAAAATATAATTGCTTTAACCTATTGAGATTTATATAGAGAGACATAATGCTCAACCCAATGTTTTGAATAAGATAAAGTTCTTTCTTTCGTCGTCGTCATCCATTAATAATTTTTCCCTGTAATTCATGGCTTTTATTTTTAACTAAAGCTAAGAGGCATGAACACTTGCTAAATTAAAACATTATGCATATTTGTTGGGATGTGTCATGATTACCAACTAAATAATGACATTTTTAAAAAACAATATCTTTATTGGTAACCATTTAAAAATTCCTTAGTTTCATTGTCCCAAATTAAAACTCTATCTTGACGCAGTGACTTTATTATATTATAGTATACCTTATTTAGGTCACTGAATAGGGCGATAATTAATATTCCAGAAGTTCTTGTCAAAATGGTATAAACATAATTATTGATACCTTCAATATCAGTAATTTGAATTCTAGTTGACCAAAGGATACAAGTTCTTTCTAAGCCTTTAATTTTTAAGACTGTGTCAGTTTCACAAATGTTATCCTGTATCAAATTAATTTTTTTGCATAATTCAAAGTCTTTCTCAAATATTGCCAATTTGCGTTGAGGAATATCATTTAAATTAATTATATCAAAAACTTTAAAACTATTTAATATTGACGTCACTTTCAATGCCATTTCATTTTCATTGTTAGCAAATACCAAAATTGGCCTAGCTCCCGGCGGAGCACCTTTATATGGGGTAATAACATCTGTATTTTCTTGCCCATTTAATTTGATTTGTTCAGATATTGGCTGTAGGCTTTCACTAATTCTGTATGGTAGTCTATAGGATCCCTTTAATTTGTGAAAAACCCTATTTTTCATTCTTTCAGTAGTTTCGTCTTCATCTCTCGGAATATCAGCAACTTTTCCGATATGTATTGCTTGTGCATAATCACCTCCCAAAATTAGATTATTAGGATTTTTTAACAATTTGTAAAAAATAGAATAATCGGATTGAGTACAATCTTGAAACTCATCTACAAATATAAAATCATATATATTGTTAATACTGCCGCTCTTCAATTTCTTTAGAAATTTGTTTCTACGAGTTATAATTGATGAGCAGTTTCTATTTTCCAATATCTCTAAATATCTAATTACAGTTTTAAACAAATATTTTCTTCTAAGACTATTATATGGTAAAATTGGTCTGCCGATTCTCTTAGAAGTCATGAATATATTTTCATTTGTATAATCCTGCCCGTAAATTACTCTATGGTACTCATCTAAAATATATTCTGGATTTAAAACATTATCAAACTCATGTGTATTTATGTTTTCTTCTTTTTTTATTTCTGATATTGCGATTTTCGAAATAGCAAGATGCGCATCATGGTTAAATATTAAATTATCAGTAAAAAAAGGATAATCATGATAAGAGTAATCTTTCCAAATTCTTGTAGGCAAAATATCGAAATGGTATACTATTATATTTGCAAAATCTGATCCGGTAATTTGAATCACATCTTGATATGTCGTATGTAGAATTCTTTTTTTAGTTAAAATTTCTGATATCCAATTTTTTAAATATACCATTAACTGCTTATTAAACGTAGTTACTAATACACTTAAATTTTTTATATTCCCCATTTGAATGGATTGTTCTACAACTTTAGCAATTCTTTCAGTAATCACAACGCTCTTTCCACAACCCGCAGGTCCGGTTATAATGGTTGGATTGCCATCTGGTATTGAAGCTTTTTCTTGAAATGCATTTAATGCTATATCTCTTCTTACCGTAATAGGTGGATTATATAAATTTATTGTCTTATTTTCTTTCTCACCAAAAAGATCAAAGAGCGGTGCGGTACTTTCTAAAACAGCACCAAATAACGCTGTATCATTCCAAATAGGACTTCCTGAAAATCGAGTACCGAAACTATTAAATTTTCTTCTTGCATCAGCTACAGAATTCATTTGACCTAAGAATAGTTGTGTATTGTCAACCTGTGTTAATTTGTAATTGTGTCTTAATAGCGAGTTTGCCAAACCTTGTATATATTGTTTTTTATTAAGAGAAGATATTAAAAGAATTTTTTTTGGTTGAAACTGTTGCAATAATTCAGAAAAATCTTTTTTTAAATTATCCATATTCTCTGTATGATCAAACAAATAACTAGCTATAATCCAATGATTTCCGCTTTCAATACTGGTGTTATTCCAAGAATTAACACTATATTCTAATTTGATATCGCGAGCTTCAGGATAATTTTGCAAAAAACTTGGCCAAAGGTATAATCTGCTATACTCTAACATAAAAGGACTCGTGTCAATATTAATTATGGTAAGTTGGGGACAATCAACATTCATTTTTTTCATAGCGGCATAAATAATTCCACATGCCCATTGAATTGCGCCAGTACCAGCCCCTAAATCATATAATATTATTGATTTTTCTCCTCTGGATTCATATATGATTTCTACAAAGTACTTTAGAAATGTATTAATCCTTCTTCCATGATACCATAAAGAATATGTAAATCCTATTGATGGCCTATCATAACATAAATCTTTATTGCTAGATAAAGCAAAACATTCTGAACTACATTCATTAATATCAAACAGTAAATTTTTCTCAGATAAATGATTATTCCAATAATTGTATGCTGCTCTTTCAATACATTTATCTAAAAAATCCTTTTGCTCAGTAATCCAATTAATTAAAATATCCTTCATGTTATATTGGTGCAAAACCCGTTTTACCTACACCCAAATTGGGAATTAATTGTCTCATAATATTTAAAACCCTTACATATTCATTTTCACCCCAATTGTATTCATTTAAAATCTTGAGTGCGTCAGTTCGCGTGCTAGCAACAAATTTGCCTTTATCCTTGTGGAAGGGCTGTATGATGAATTTTTCTACACCTGTATCAAGTAAAAGTTTAGCAAAATCATATGGGTCATCGACTGGCAGAAGTGGAGTCATTGTAATGCAACTTTGAATATCGTTATCTTTTATTTCTTTAATTGCCTGTATTCTCTGTTTATTACCAGGACAATACGGTTCGAATATTTTCCTAACTTTTTCACTATCCGTAGTAATTGACATATTAATTTGAATTGAATCAAATTTTTTAAACAAGTCAATATCTCGTGTAACTAAAGGACTACGGGTTTGAATAACCAATCTTACTTTATGGTAATTGATTAATTCTTCCAAAATTTTACGTGTCAATAATAAATCTTTTTCTATAGGTTGATATGGGTCTGTAACACTACTCAAATAAATAGTTTTATCTATTAGCGGCTTCTTCCTTTTTTTTATTAGTAGAGCCAAAGCATTCTCCTTTACAACTAACCACTTTCCCCAATTATCCATTTTATCTTTATCTCGTGAAAAAAATGCTGCATAACAGTAAGAGCAACCAAAAGAGCATCCTGAATATGGATTTAATGTGTAGTCATAATCCTCCATAAAACCGGAAGCAGGAGTTAATATTGTACTTACATCTGAATATGTAATTTTTGTATTACCTATCAAATCTTTTTTTTCTTCCTCACCGAATAAATCTAATTGAATCATACTCAAATATAAGTATTAACATTATATCTAGATAAAATTCCCAACAAAAAACCCTCCGATTTCTCGAAGGGCATTCCACTCAAAAAAGTACACAGAAATATTTAGTTGTAAAACTGGCGGTCCCAGTTTTTTTTAATCCAGGCGGTAATCTCCTTGCGGGAGTTAATGTTAATGGGCAGGTGGTGCTTTATTAAATATTCAAGCCTCTCGAAACTCGACTGGCTCATAAGGTTGTGCACCACAAAAAAGCGGTTTATAAAGTTAAGTACATCGTCGCCATTAGCGGCATCTATAAGATCGTCATCTTTATACGTAGGGGTAATTATGGTAGTACGGCCGGGCCATGAGTACTGGTATTGCAAATCGTTTTTAGTAAACCGGGGCATATATATAAGTGTATCCATTATTGTTCAAAAATTTAAAGAGAGCCATTTCTTAACATTATTGCGGGATTGTGTGGTGTAAGACAATTGCGTTTTTACAAACGCCCCTATTGCCTGAAATGTCTGCCGAGCCTGCCAGCCTTTACCTGCCCTATTGCGACGTGTAAAGTGCAGCTCGTAACCCTGGTTTAATTGTAAGGGCACCGTGGCCGGAAAACCGTTTATGGCAACAGCAACATTATAGCGGCATGGCCATGTACTGGTGTGCCCTAATATTGCTGTGGTAAAGTTTGCCATAATTGGTTGGTTGGTTTCTACAAAGATTATACAATACTTTAATACTGCATAGCGTACAATTACCTGAATGTTACTGCTGCGTATTTATACGTAGTTACTTTTTAAATATACTTAGGGTTTGGCTGCCCATTGGATTTTTTAGACTGCCGAGTTTTTGGGGGCTCGCCTCAGCAATCTAAAATTGTAATCCAGTGGTATACTATCGTGGTTATTCAATAATTAAATAAACCTAAATGGGTGCAAGGCTGTGTTTCCAGTACAAAATAATGTCGTTAATAAGCTTTTTATAATCAGGAAAACTGCTGGGTTTTTCAAAAAAGCCCTGCAGCGGCAGCTCGAAAGCTTTAGTTACATGCTCTTTTGTTATACCGGTGGTTAAAAATATGTATGGCATGCAGCGTTTGCCCAATGCCGGAATTTTATAAATGCTCTCGCGAAGTTCGAACCCGTTTACACGGGGCATGTTAATATCGCTAACAACCATAAAAATTTCGGACTGGCTTTCCCGCAGGTATTCCATAACTACGGTACTGTCTTCAAAAATTATAACACGGTTTTTAAACTTATGCTCATCTATAACCTCGCTAAAAGCTTCTAACAGTAATTCGCAGTCATCCTCGTCGTCTTCTATTATTATAATGTCTCCGTTCCTTTTCATGGTGTAAGGTATTGGCGGGTTGGTGTTTTATTGTGGTGTAATGTAAAAGTATACAAATCATAACATACTATACTACAAAATATTACACAAAGTTTACAAAATTATGTTAACAATTGTTTAATGTGGTTAATTTCGGTTACAATGGTGCGTTAGGCATGTATAATTTTCCCTTGCACCAAAGGATTTAAATAATATTAGCAGTTGCAACCGTTTTAATCTTTTAAGGCCTGTCCCGCCCTTAGCTCTATCTTTTTTTACAAAAAAGGATGCCGCTGCGGTCGGGGCTATGAGCCTTAGCTGTTTTTATTTGTAATGGGAACTAAATCGATGCAGTTAACTGATTATAAAGAAAAATCGGAACAAAAAATAATTCGGGTATCGTATTTCCGGGAAAAATGCATTAATTTTATGCAACCTAAAATTACAAGCGTAACTGATGGAGTACCTACAGGAGGATTTTAAAAAAGATATCGAAGATGTTGGGAAAATCCCCATAATATCTAATTTGCTTAACGTTATATGCCAAACCACAAATATGGGGTTTGCAGCCGTTGCCCGCGTTACAGATGATCGCTGGATAACGTGCAGCGTGCGCGACGATATTAACTTTGGCTTAAAGCCCGGCGACGAGCTCGAAATTAAAACCACCATTTGTAACGAAATTCGCCAGAGCGAAATGGCCGTTACTATAGACCATGTAGACGAAGACCCACAGTTTTATGACCACCACACGCCTAAGCAATACGGTTTTCAGAGCTATATATCAGTGCCCATAGTATTAAGAGACGGAAGTTTCTTTGGCACACTGTGCGCTATAGACCCTGAGCCTAATGTGGTAAGTTCTCCTGCTGTAACCGGCATGTTTAGCCTCTTTGCCGATCTTATATCGTTTCATATAAGCGCGCTTCATAAATTAGAGGAGTCCTCTTTAGAAATGGAAGAGCAAACGGCATTTAAAGAAAAACTGGAGCAACAAGTGCGCGACCGCACACAGGAGCTTGTAGAAAAAAATAAAACACTCGTAACCCTAAATAAGGAGTTAGAGGCTTTTGCTTATATATCCAGCCACGACCTCCAGGAGCCGTTAAGAAAGATACAAACCATAAGCTCGATACTTTTACAAACCGAAAATGCTAACCTGACCAATAAGGGTAAAGATTATTTTATGCGTATGCAGGATGCTGCAAAGCGTATGCAAACCCTTATTAACGATCTTCTTGCCTATTCGCGTACTAACATTGCCAGCGGCATATTTGAAAATACAAACCTTAACCTTGTTATAGACGAAGTGCTGCTGGACCTTAACGAAGAGGTGGTACGCACTGATGCCACTATTACCGTAGGCACTATGACAACGGCAATGGTAATTCCGTTTCAGTTCAGGCAGTTGGTATACAACCTTATAGGCAATGCATTAAAGTTTAAAAGCCCCGGCAGGCCACTCGAAATAAGCATAACCAGCTCTACAGGACCGGGACGCGACTTTGACGTTGCTTCGCTTACTCCCGAAACCGAGTATTGCCATATAAACATTACAGATAACGGCATAGGCTTTGAGCCACAGTACAGCGAAAAGATTTTTGAGGTGTTTCAGCGACTGCACGACCGCACCCACTTTGAGGGTACGGGTATAGGCCTTGCAATTGTAAAAAAGATAATAGATAACCACCACGGTGCTATTACTGCCACAGGCAAACTAAACCAGGGGGCAAAGTTTGATATTTATATTCCGGTTGCGTAACTAATTTGCACTGCAACAGGCTATTTAAAGGGCTAAGACACTAAAATCCTGCCTGTATCGTAAAGATTCTCAATTCTCCTTAATCTAACGCATCATCCTCGGTAAGCCACGGCTTGTCCCTGCCCTCAAAGTTTTTGGCTTCAATGTATATTTTCTTCACATCGGGATACGCCTTTTTAATTTGCTCTTCCAGTTTAGTAATAGTACTAAAGAGTTCGCTAACGGTCATAACCTTATCAAATTCTACATCAAGCGCCAGCAGTACCTCGTTTGGTGCAAGGTGCATAGTAAGCGGATAGTACAGCGTTTTAACCTTAGGGTTGCTGTTTACAAGATCGTAAATACCTTTCACAATACCCCAGTCGGCACTCTCGCCCACTAAGAGTCCCCTACTTTCCTTAACCATGTTAATGGCAACAAAAATCAGCACGGCTCCTATAAGCATAGATGCTACAGCATCATAAACCGGATTATTAAAATAGTGCCCCAGGAAAACCCCTGTAAGGGCAATAACAAGGCCTGTAAGGGCGGCGCTTTCTTCATAAATAACGGCAAAAAGGCTTGGGTCTTTACTCATACTAACCTCTGCCCAAAAGCCCATTTTACCTTTGGTTTTATTAAACTCGCGAATGGCATATACCAGCGATGCGCCCTCAAAAACCATAGATGTTAAGAGCACTACGTAATTCCAGAATGGGTCTTTAATGGGTTCGGGGTGCTGTATATGGCTAATACCCTCATAAACCGACATACCCCCACCCAGCGAAAACACCAGTATGGCCACTATGAGCGACCAAAAGTATATTTCTTTTCCGTGCCCAAAGGGGTGCCCTCTATCTGCCGGGCGCTGGCTGCGTTTCATGCCAAGCAATAGCAGCAGCGAGTTACCGGTATCTACAGCACTGTGTATACCCTCGCTCATCATTGCAGAGCTCCCTGTAACAGACGCAGCTATAAACTTAACAATAGCAATAGCAACATTAGCCGCCATTGCCCCATATATGGCAATTTTAGAATTTCCCTGCATAATGCGGTTTTAAGAAAAATCCCCAATACCTCAGGGTATCGGGGATGTAAATATTTAAAAAGATCTAATTATTCTGTAGTGTAACGCTCGTTACTTTCCTCAAAATCCTCATCATCGCTGGATATCGACTGGTTTTCGTCTTCATCAAGATCTAAGTTATCATCAAGAATATAATCATCCTGATTAAAGGCGTCGCTGTTTTTGCTATTGCCGCCCTCTTCACTCCATTCCTCGCTCTGCTCGTTGGTGTCATAATTTAGCTGGTCAGAGTTTCGTGTATTGTCTGCCTCATTGGTATAAATTACACCCGGCTGTTCCATTGCAAGATATTTATCGGTGTCATCCTGTTCGGCTTCATCTTCGGCCTTTTCCTCGTTACTTAACTTATGCTTGTGTTGTATGTGGCCTACAGCGGCATCGTCCAGCTCGTAAGTGTTGCCTAATTCGTCGTCGTCAGTATTCTTTTTAGGTTCGTTGTTCATAGCAAATTGTATTTAGTTTGTGTTTTATAAAAGTTGCAACCTGGGCTAAAATAAAAGTATAGCACTTATTTCATTAAGCTTCAGCAGTTTTAAATTTGTCATCAATAAATTTCTAAGCTGCAGGCTGCATGAAAGCTCACCTGCCTGTTTGGTTTCATTCTCAATCTCGGTTACAGCTTTCTGGTAAGACAATGCGTTTAACGCATCATCTTTTTTCTGGTTGTTATAAGAGTATTCCATGGCATTATATTTTGTAAAGTTTGTTGGCATTTCGTTTTCCTAAGTTAATAACTTATCGGCAAATTACCATACAATACGGTATTAATTAAATGCCAAATATTTAAAACAACATCACTAAACCTTTTGATAAAATTATAGATACTTCGCCGTAATTGTGTGAAAATTATTATAAAAAATACCCATACTTTTGCCAATGCCTTGCTGCAAACGCATACATTAACTACATTTAACCCCTTGTTAATAATTTAGTAAAATACTCTTTATGCTTATAGATAAAACGCTGCCTTTCTCTTACATATTTCTTAAAGTAAAATATGAAATGCTTATAGTATTTATACTGGGTATTGCCATACATTTTTTAACCGAAGAGTTTTTTACCTATCTCCCGGCCATGCCGCTCACTATTGCAACGTTTCTGGGTACCGGCATATCTGTACTATTATCGTTTAAAATGAGCCAAAGCTACGACCGCTGGTGGGAGGCACGTAAAGTATGGGGTGCAATTGTAAACGATTCCCGTAGCTTTGTACTTCAATTACAGGCATTTATTACAAATGAAAGTGCTGCCGACGAAATTAAGGCTATGGCATACCGCCAGATTGCATGGTGCTACTCGTTAGGGCAGTCTTTACGCGGGTTGCCGCCTTTAGAAAACTGCGACACATTTTTATCTGCGACCGACCAGTCAAATCTTACCAATCACACTAATAAACCGCTTGGCATTTTACAGCTAAACGTGTTACAGGTAAGGGAAATACATAAAAAAGGTGCAATAAGCGATTACCTGCATGCACAAATAAATACTACATGCGTGAAATTTTCTGATAGTATGGGAATGGCAGAGCGTATTAATAATACTGTTTTCCCTACAACCTACCGCCTATACCTTCACTTTACTATTTACCTGTTCGTTGTTATATTATCTGTAGGGTTAAAGAACGTAATGCTGGCCTACGAAATTCCGTTGCTAATGATTGTTTCGTTGGTGTTTTTCCTTTTAGAAAAAACGGCCTACCACATGCAGGATCCATTTCGAAACCGCCCTACAGATACATCTGTAACCCAAATTGCCCGTACCGTTGAAATAAACATTAAACAGTTACTGAACGAGACAGACGTACCAGAGCCTATTAAGCCGGAAACATATTATGTTATGTAATGACCATCGGTAGTTTTGGAAGAGTAATTTGTTATATATTTAGGACAATAATTAACCGCAACACATGAAAAAAATAATCGTATTTGCCTTTATATTCATTACGTCATTGTGCTTAGCACAAAACGACCGATCCGAAAGAGAAGATTTCAGTCTTAAGCTTGCGGTAAATGGAGAACAATTTTATGGTATGGAGGTAAAAAAAGCTCCCTACTTCGTTAAAGAAAAAGTACTCCAAATTTATCCAGGAGATAAATTATTTATAGAAACAGAGATTAAAAACGATACTATTTCCGCTATGAAAATAGTTAAAGAAAATAAATTTCCCAAAAAGACTATTGAGCTTGAATTTGTACAGGATAAAGAAGATAAAGCGCACCAGCAAATGATGCTGACTGTGAAAAATCCTTTCGATAAGGCATTAATTTATGATGCTGCAATGTTTAGGGTTGGCGGTGATTCATGGACCCAAACGAGTATAATCCCTATCATGGCGGGGTTAACTAATTTTGAAACGTGGGCCGATGTAATAATAACTTTAGTTTTAAACAACTGGAGATTTGAAAAATAGAGTACTGAGGAACAGCTAACGCAAATTTAACAAATTCATACTTGTACAGAACGAGCTCCAAAGGAATGCCAAATTTTATAGCGTCACGCAACATTGCATTCCGGGGTTGCGGTGGAGCAGCATGTAGATAACTTATCGCCCTAGTGGACCAGCCCGGTAAAACATAACTTTAAACTCATTAGCATAAACGTATTATAATTTTTGCGATGTATTTCTTTCATAAGCTCTATATTGGTAATGGACAATACTAAAAGTACCTGTACCATCAAAATAGACAATAGCCAATAAATATAATGGTATCGCTGTATAAAACTATGACTTACAATTGGAATGCAAGGCTTACAAGTATGCATGCAAGGTAACTGTGCTTATGTAAAAAACGTCACAATTATTTATTCTGGCTATATACAGCTTTTTCCTTAGAAGAAAGGGGTAACAGTAATATAATAGCTACCTGTACTGCTAAATAAACAAAATAGCCCCAGCGCAGGGTAACAAAACCTTCTTTTGCCAATAGCATTAGGTTGACTAAAAACGCCGCAAACAGTAATATGGCCGAATAAAAAATGAGGGGTTTCTTTTTTAATATTACTCCTGCAAACTGCACTAACAGTACGATTGCAATAAGCAACGCTACAATACCAGATGCTATACCACCCTCTTCATATAACTTATCAGAAGGATTAAAAAATACTTCGACCGATTCCCATACCATGTCAAGTCCGCTAAGCCTTTCATAGTGTATATAAAGCGGCTTAGCATCTGTAATTTTTACCGAAGACGGATATTTTATAAACGGCGTGGTAAATGCCATGAAGCCAAAAAGCGTTAAAAGGTAGAAACCGTTAGTCCTTATTTTTTCCATTAATTAATTTTCAAAATACTCAAAAGCATCAATAATATCAAGGTATACGCCATCAAACCCGGCGGTAGTTATTTTGCTAAGGTAAGAATCGGTATTTTTATAAATAAGCCCCTGCCACTCTTCATTCCAGTATTTTACTTTATAATTACCGGGCCAGTCGGGGTTTTCGGCTGCTATCCACTCGGGCCTGTTGTTTGCCCAGCTACTTTGCCAATAGTAACGATAATCTTCTGCCTCACCTATAGACATGTAACAAATTAAAAATCGCTTACCACCATTTGCCTTGGTGCGCAAATGTGCCACTTCTGCAGCCGTAAATTGCTCGTTTTCAAAAAAAAGATCCATAATTACTGCATCATAATTTGTAGCAGTAACAGCGTTTATAAAAGCTGATTTTGTGGCGTAATCCTCAGGATTTATCAGGTATAAAAAGTTCTTAGCCTGGCTCAATGATGTTATATTGTCCGCATTTACATTACGCGGTGTGCCTGCCGGAATATTATCGAGGCTGCGGTGTGTTGCTGCAAAAGACACATAACCAGCCGCCGCATTTTTCGAGTATGAATCTGTAATTTTAGAAGCGGTAGAAGTATAATCGGTAACCAAGATTGTATTACCTGCATTTTTAGATATATCAAGCAGCCGCCGTAGGTAAGCAGTATCTTCTGCACCTGTAGCCTGGTCGTCGTTATCATAACCATAAAAAAGATCCTCCTGTCCGTTGCCGTCTATCGCGCTAAGGTAAGCAGCATCGGGCGTGCCATCATCTTCGCCGTTTGTGGTAACCAACTCGATACCGTTTTGCGGAATAACTGCAAAATTAGGGTTTATTGTCTTTGCAGCCTGGCTAATGCCGATAACATAATTGCGCATGTCCTGCTTAAAATTACGACCGGATTCGTTGCCACCGTTGCCGGAGTCATCGTCATTATCATTACTACAGCCTAAAGCAGCAAAAGCGAACAAAATTATAAAGGCGAATTTCATAGTTTGGTATTTGTAATAATAACCTTAAAAATACATATATTATTATATAGTGATGGCTTTAAATTATTTTCTCTTGTAAGTCGACACCCAGTCTGTAAATCTGGCGACCTTATCTTTATTTGCAATTAGCCAACTCTCTACCGCGGTGTTTTGCACATCCTGATAAATGTAATATATAAATGTTTCATACATTTCGTCATTTTTAGCGAGGTCGTAAAAGAAGCTCACATAAAAACGCCACCAAAATTCGTTGCTTTTATTGTTTGCCTGAAGTTCTCCTAAAACCATAAAGAACGATTTTGTGTTCTCTGAAAACATCTGGAAGTCACTTTTCGATTTGTTTTCCTCCATATTTTTAGAAGCTTCTAACATAGACAGCATCATTTCTGCAGCGCTAAATTCGTCGTCTTTATTATCAAGATTAATACTCACATTGATAGTCTTATCATCCTTTACCTCAACCCCTCGTTTTTGAAACGAGGATAGTGTATTAAACGCCATATTAGCCCGGTTGCCCGTAGGCTCGAGAATTAAAAAATTAAAGAGGGCCAACATAGATTTAGTTCTTTTATCTGCATTTACTGTTGCCAGCAGGTAGTGGCTGTTAGCGTGCAGCGGATTCTTTAAAAGACTGCTGTGTAAGGCTTCTTCGGTATCTTTAAACTCTTTTAGGTTGTAAGAGGTTACTGCAAGCGCATAGTCGAGTCTGTTAAATTCCGGGGCTTTTTTCATGCCCTTTTTATACGCGGCAATGGCCTCCCTGGGCTTGCCGGAATAATCGAGATTTATCCCCTTTAAAAGATATGCCTGGCCCAAAAGTCGCGTTTCAAGTTTTATAACCTTATCAGCATACGCGATAGCTTTAGAATAGTCCTTCATTGCAGAATATGTAGTGCCGGTTTCATATAAAGCTTCGTCGTTATCTTTTTCAACAGCAAGTGCCTTATCATAAAAAGCTATAGCTTCGGTATATTTTCCGGCATCGTGCCTGGCAATACCTTTGTCTATCAATTGCCTCGCGGTTTCCTGACTAAACAAAGCAAGGGGCGCTACAAGGAGCAATGCAACAATTAAATTTTTCATAATAGTTAGTGTGATTTGTTATTGTACTAAAAACAACGCATTGCTAAACAATAAATTGCCATTCTCCCAAAAGCCACGGAACAATGGGTTGTCTACCATATAAATTATTTGCCCCTGCCCCTTCTGCTCCAAAGCAAATGTTACAGTATCAGCAAGCTTCTTCTTTAGGCTGTGGCCAATAAAACCAAAGCTTTTATATCCCGCAGGTATATAGGCCGTATTAATAGCCCCCTTTAGTAACTGATATTGCGCATCGCTTACCTTGAGGCTAAAATACTTATCGCCAAGCCCATAGTTTAAAGGATGGGTTTTGTCTATGCTGTTCTCTATAATAGCGCCGCTAACTGTTGATGATATTCCGCGCCGTAAAAAACTTTCGTAATTGAAATATCGGGCGTCAAGCTCCTCCTCGTCTGTCCTGCCTTTCGCGGCATCCCGCGCGGCATCTGTAGCATATTTTGTAAGGCTGTACCCGGGCCTGTCTTCAAAAATACTTAAGGCGCCTGCCACAGCAATTACCTTACCGCCATTAGTTATAAAAGTATCTACGCGAAGCTTTTCTGCCTCTGATAGTGCATACCAGCCATCAGGGAGTATCAGCGTATTAAAATCGGCCAGTTTTGCATTACTAAAATTTTCGAGGTCGATAATGCTTACGGGGTAATCTATAATTTCGTCCATGTAAAACCATGCCTGACCAAAATCGGTACTGCTCACGTCTTTGCCGGCAACGAGCAGTACTTTAGGTTTTTCGAGGAGCGGGTAAGATTCCCCACCAAGATCTGACCCATTAATAGCAAATCCGCTCTCTATAACTTCATAATCGCGTTTACTTTCCAGTAAAACAGCCATTGCCTGTTTAAAATCGCTCGGGTTAGGGTTGTCGCCCTTTAGTACCACAAGGTCGCCGGGACTTACTTTTATACCCCTGTACAGCGCAGCTTTGCGCGCAGATCGTACCCTGATGTTATTTTTGTGCAATTGTGCCAGCACCTTGGCAGATGCCCTTCCATTCCACGGAATGTAATAAGCATATACCCTCTCGTACTCAAACTTGCCCTTATAGGTTACCTCTGTTTTGGTTTTAACTAATAAGTCGCGTTTAAGCGCATAGCTATCTGCACCATAAGCGTGCGGAAGCGCCCATGCTGTAATATCGTATGAAAGGCTGTCGCTTAAATGCTGTTGCGGCTCAAACAAAACCTGAGTTAGCAATGCCTTGGGCTGGTTAATGCTTATTATAAGGTCGTTTGGCTCTAAGGTAAAATCTTTGTCCTTGTCGCTTTGGTAATGATACCCCGATAGCTTTTTGGTCTCATCGGCAAAAGCATATCGTATTTTATTGCGGCTAAGCAGTTTAGCCAGTTCTTCTGTTTTGCCGCTATTCTTAACTATGTAGGTTTGGTAACTACCCTTGGGGTTTTCACGACTGTCTTTAAAGTAGGCTCTAAAGTTTTTTACCAGTTTGTCTTTTTGCCATGATGCTGTTTCTACTGCCGTAAGTACCGCCGTGGTGTGGTGGTTTATCCTGTCCTGCAAGGTAAGCGTGCCGCCACTGCGCGTTTGTACCGCACGGCCTGCCCCTATGCCGCCCTGTTCATACGTCATGCCCACCGCCCCGTTAAATGATGGGTAGGTATCGCCATAACTGGGATAAAACAAATCGTATACCTCGCGCGTAAAGTAGCTCCACCCGTTGGCATCAAATTTTTTGGCGGTCATTTCGCCTATTGTGCTGTAAAAGTCTTTTTGTGCCTGTGTAATATAATCATGCATTGGCTCTGCCGGTGGCGGAAAAAAGTACGGCTCGTTAAACCCCATTTCGTGCACATCAACATGCACCATAGGCATCCATTCGTTATACAGTACCATTCGTTGCTGCGTTTCGGTTTGTACCTGCCACGCCCAGTCGCGGTTAAGATCGTACGCATAATGGTTTTCACGACCGCCGGGCCAGGGCTCCATATGCTCACGGTCGGTGGTACCGGCATGTGGTTCTTTGCCGCTAATGCTTCGCAGCCAGTTGCCATAATGCGAAAAACCATCGGGGTTAACGCAGGGATCCAGTATTACAATAGTATTTTGCAGCCACTCCTTTGTAGCCGTGTTAGCAGGGTTTATAAGTTCGAAAGCTATATTCATGGCGCTTTCTGTACCGGCAGGTTCGTTACCATGTACATTAAAGCTAAGCCACACAATGGCCTTATCTACAGCAACAGCAGGCTTTGGCCCCATGCCTATTTGGTACAGGTTATTTTGGCGGATGTTCTCTATATCTTTTAAATTTTTGGGGGTAGAGATATAGTAGGCGTTAAGGCCGCGCTCCTCGTTGGTTTGTCCGTAAGGTTTGTGCTGTATATAGCCCGAATTTTGTACCAGGTAATTAAAGTAGTTCTCCACCTGATAATGGTAAGTAACCTGTTTACCATACGACGGTAAAAAATCGGCAGGGCTTTTAAGCTGTGCCTGTAATGCGAGGCTCAAGCATATAAAGAGGCAGGTAAAAAAATGCTTCATAAACAGTGGTTAGTATAGAAACCAAATGTAAGGAAATTGGGTATAAAACCTTAAACTTATTTAAACACCTAACATAATGAGAGTAAGAATTATAAACGAAATCAGTTTGCTTTGTAATGACAAAAATCCCTATTAATGGGTATTTTTTGGTTGTGGGAGAAATCATAAATTGGCTGTGTAGTATTAATGCCCCTAAAAATTAAAACTATGAATACACCAACAATTCAAAACGAAGATTTAATGACAATGCTTTTAACCGACCTGCTACTATTTATTTTACTAATTGCTGTATTTTATATTTTGTACAGGTTGTACCTATACGTAATAAAATATCCTGAAAACAGCCATCAATAGAAGGCGTTACGAGATCTGAACATTGTTTAGGTATTTAAGATACCTTTAACCTAATGATTGCTATATTTGATTTAACAAGTATATAGCTAAATGAACATAGGGAACGGTAATATAACGCAGGCGTTAGAACAATGTAAACAGGATTTGGAAAATTTTAAAAATGCAAAGGTTAAGTGCGGCATTATAGGCCGAAGCGGCACCGGCAAATCTTCGCTTATTAATGCTATAGTGGGCGAACAGGTATCGGCAGTGGGCGAAATTGAGACCACCATGAAAATTAGTGAGCCTATTGAGTACAAAGGTTTGCTGTTTTATGACTTGCCGGGAAGCTCGACAGTAAATTTTCCAATGGATACCTATGTGGAAACTATGGGCATAAGGAATTTTGACTGTGTTATCCTCGTTACATCCGACCGTTTTTTTGAAGACGACCTTTACCTGATTACCGAAATTGCCAAGCTGAAAATTCCGGTATTCCCCGTGCGTACCAAGCTCGACTTTTCTATAGACCGTGCCCTTAAGCGCGGCATTACTGCAGAGGATACTTACAGCAGCATATATGCCGACCTAAAGAAAAGCCTTGACGGCTACAGCGTAAAAGGCATCTATCTTACATCTGCCGACTACCCTACCCGTTACGACCTTAACAAATTGCTCGACGATATTTCTAACAGCCTTAACAGCATAAAGCGCGAGCGTTTTATTGCCGATGTTAACGTGATCAGTCAGAACCTTCTCAAGGAAAAGCGTGACCTTTCCACAAAATTAATTTCCCGTTATGCGGCGCTTTCGGCTGCAAATGGGCTTAACCCTATCCCCGGCCTCGACATCTCTGTAGATCTTGGTTTGCTTTACAAGATGAGCACCGATTTACAGGATATTTACGGGCTTAAAAAAGAGCAGATACACTATAGCTCTACATTGCTTGGCGATAACAAATCGAAAGTTATTGTGGCTAAGGCGGTACAGTTTGCCTCTAAATACATAGGCAGGGAAGCGATACTACTACTCCTTAAAAAAGCAGGTATGGGTTTTGCCAAGAAAGAAATATCAAAGTGGATACCCTTTGTAGGCCAGGCTATTGCCGCCGGATTGGGGTATAAAATGACATCGTCTATAGGCGATGAAATGCTTACCGATGCTGAGGATATTGCCTCGCAGACTTTTGAGGCAATTAAGGGGGTGTAAAAAAAATATTTTCCTGATTATTAACATAAATTTTTCTTAAAAATTCATTAGATTTGAATAAATTATAAATTTTTAACAATGATAAATGAACCAATAATCAATGCTAGATTTAAAAAGTTTCGAGAAAATTATGGACTTACAAATATCGTTGATGGGGAAGCTTTCGAACGATATGTAAATTTGTCATTGTTGACCACACACCAGCCCGATGCATTTTCTGCGGATTCTGAATTACTTGATAAGATATGTGTCGGAGGTACCGGCGATACGGGGCTTGATGGTATTGCCATTAAAGTTAATGGATTGCTTATAAAAGATATTGATGAAATCAATGATATCATCCACCGAGTAAGGAAGGCAACAATTGAATTCATATTTATACAATCTAAATACAAACCAAATTTTGATGCAGGTGAATTAAATAATTTCATAGCTGGTGTTCGAAATTTCTTAAGCAACGTTCCATCACTACCGATGAATGAAAAAGTAAGCGAATGGATAAAAATTAAAGATTTTTTATTAAGTGACGATATTGTATTTCACTGGGAGGACAATCCTACTGTCAGAATGTATTATGTTGCTATGGGCAAATGGAGAGGCAATCAACATCATATGGCTTTGGCCCAAACTGCAAAAGATGATATTATAAGATTGAATACTTTTGAATCGGTAGATATGCATTTTGTTGACAGCGAATATCTGAAAAATATAATTGATAGTAATGAAAATAAGTTTACAGCCATAGTTGAAACAATTGGATCAATGGAACTTACGCCAGTTTTTAAAGTTGAAAACTCCTGTATTGCGTTATGTAATGCTGATGAATTTTCTAAACTTTTAACTACTCCTGAAGGTGTAATTAGGAAATCCCTGTTTGACGATAATGTTAGAGATTTTCAGGGAGAAAATACTGTGAATTCCGAAATTCTGGAAACTATTCAAAATGAACCGTCAAAATTTATTCTACTAAATAATGGGATTACAATAGTTTGTGACGATTTTTCTTCAAATAATAGAAAACTTAAAATAGTAAATCCACAAATTGTAAATGGATGTCAAACGAGCCATGTAATATTTGCCGCTAAACAGAAAGGTTATGATTTATCAAAGGTGCCCATAAGTGTTAAAATAATTTCTACAAGTGATGATGAAATATCTAATTCTATTGTAAGGGGAACTAATAGACAAAATATAGTTTACGAAGAGGCGTTTGAAGCCACAAAAACTTTCCATAAAGAACTTGAATCATTTTTTAATAGTTATGTTCATGATTTTCAAGATAAAATTTATTATGAAAGACGATCTCGCCAATACTCACATAATCCTACCATTAAACAAGTACAAAAAATTAACATACGGATTCTTACTCAATATTTTATTGGTATGTTTTTAAATAAGCCTCACATTACCCATAGACATGAATCATATTTAATAAAAGAATTTCAAAACATAATTTTTCAGGATAATCAATCTAGACTTCCTTATTTTACAGCAGCTTATTCTTTCTATAAGTTAGAAAAATTATTTAGGGAAGATTCGTATTTTCCGGAGCTAAGGGCATACAAATCACAACTATTAATGGCTTTTAGGGAACTGGTTGCGGGAAAATGTCCAAGCATAAATACAGAAAAACTTATAGATGACCATAGTCAAAAAATAATAACTATACTTAAGGATGACACAAAAACGAAAGAAGAATTTAATAAAGTAGGGCGAATATTTAAATCTACCATGTTAATATGGACTGAAAAAATGGGGAAAAGTAGATATGCAATTAAAGATGTTGAAGATTTTACAAATTTGTTGCTTTCTGAAATTAGAAAATCGTTCTCTGAAAAAGAGAAAGAATCCGATCCTAAAGTTGACGAAGAATTTATCTATAAAGGTATAGTAATGAAAACTATGGTTGATAGATTTGGTAATCCATGCGGATTTATAAAAAGATATCCTGACAATATTTTCTTTCATTATCAGCAAAATAAAAACTTAAAATTCTCAAAATTAGAAGGTAAATGGGTATCATATAGATTAAGTAAAAATATAAAAAACAATATGCCTTTAGCAATCGATGTTGAAAACGTAAATGTTTAATAACAATGCAAAAAATAAAAGCTGTAATCTTCGACCTTGATGGTACATTAGCCAATACCTTACCGCTGTGCATCAGCGCATTTAGAAAATCTATAGAGCCGCTGATTAATCGTGAAGTATCTGACGAAGAGATCATCGCTACCTTTGGGCCATCTGAAGAAGGAACTATAGAAGCCCTTGCACCAGATTTTTACAACAAAGGTGTAGCCGATTATATTACCCACTACACTACCCTCCACGATATGTGCCCTGCCGTGTTTGACGGTATGCCACAACTACTGGAAACGCTTAAAAGTAAAGGTATCCGTACTGCTATGGTTACAGGTAAAGGGAAGGCTAGTGCCGATATTTCGTTGCAGCGTTTTGGTATTACCGAATATTTTGAACTTTTAGAAACAGGTATACGTACCGGCCAGAGCAAACCGCAAGGCATAAAAGCAATTCTTAATAAATGGAATGACCTTGCTAAAGATGAAGTTATATATGTGGGCGATGCTCCAAGCGATATTACTGCCTGCCGTGAAGCGGGCATACCCATAGTAGCGGCTTCCTGGGCAGAAACCGCAGAGCCCGAAAAATTGATTCCGTTGCATCCTGACGAAATATTCTATACTGTTCCCGCTTTTGCAGAGTGGCTATATAGTAGGATTTAGATTTTTGTTTGTAGAACGCCGGTAAAATGGATTAAAACGGATTGTTCGTGTCCTGCGTTCGTTGAAAGCAAAATGTTCCTTTTCAAGTTAAGCACAGCAAACAGATAATCTATTTGCAAATAAACTCATCAAGATCAATCATACGCTTAAATCTAATGGATGCGTGTTTAACACTAACTTAATTCTCCAGCTTCCTTCTTTTACGCTCTGTAGAAAGTAAATTAAGTTCGCGGCTGGTTTGCCCTGAGACAGATGTATTTTCTTCAGCACGGCGAATAAGGTAGGGCATAACATCGCGCACGGGCCCAAAGGGCAGGTACTTGGCCACATTATAGCCGTTAGCAGCAAGATTGTAGCTTATGTTATCGCTCATGCCATATAACTGGCCAAACCACACGCGCTGGTCGCCTTTATCAAGGTTATTATGTTTCATGAGCTTCATTAATTTATAAGAACTTTCCTCATTGTGGGTGCCCGCAAAAATAGCCATCCTGTCAATGTGGCCCGTCATGTAGGCAATAGCATCATCATAATTAATATCTGTAGCCTCTTTAGATATGCATATCGGCGATGGATAACCCATTTCGGCAGCACGCTTATTTTCTTTTTCCATATAAGCGCCGCGTACAATTTTCATTCCTATAAAAAAGCCCTGCTCCTGTGCAAGGGTGTGCAGTTTTCTTAGGTAATCCATCCTATCGTGGCGGTACATTTGCAAGGTGTTAAATACTACGGCTTTCTCTTTATTATACTTCGCCATAAGTTCGGCTACAAGATCATCTGCAGCATCCTGCATCCAGCTTTCCTCAGCATCGATAAGTAATGCCACATCATTGGCATGTGCAGTTTTACAAACAATTTCGAAACGGTTTAACACACGGTTCCACTCTGCAGCTTCTTCAAGGCTCAGGGTTTTACCCTCACCTAACTTAACGTACAGTTCAAAACGGCCAAAACCCGTAGGCTTAAACACGGCAAACGGTATGGCATTAATTTCTTTAGCAAACGTAATGGTTTTAAGGGTTTTCTCCAGCGCCTTATCAAACTCACTCTCATCTTCTTTCGCTTCTACCGAATAGTCAAGCACAGATGATACCCCCTTGGTGTACATCCTTTCTACAACCGGCAGGCAATCTTCCTCCGTGGTTCCGCCACAAAAATGGTCAAACACCGTAGCACGAATAAGCCCTTCTACAGGCAGGTGTGCCTTTAGGGCAAAGTTAGTAACTGCTGTACCTATGCGCACCAGTGGTTCTGATGCTATCATTTTAAACAGAAAATAAGCCCTGTCCAGTTCGGTATCACTTTTAAGTACAAAAGCCGCAGCGGTGTTGTTGAAGATCTTTTCCATTACTTTAAAAAAATTTATGCAAATATAAATACTGTTCAAGAATATAACGCGAATTTTAGTTTATTTTGCCTTTTCTTTAATACAGCACCATGCAGCACATTACAAGCTCCGGCTACAACATATATTTTAACGACGATTGCTACACCTATCTTCAGGCATTATTAGTGCCGGGCAGCTATAGCAACATATTTATAATTGCCGACGAAAACACCTCACAACACTGTCTGCCCAACTTTTTAGCGCAACTGGCTACAGAGCTTGCTATAGAAATTATAGAGTTTGATGCCGGCGAGATTAATAAAACCATCGAGACCTGCATACAGGTATGGCATGCCCTGACAGATATGGGTGCCGACCGTAAGAGCCTTATTATTAACGTGGGAGGAGGCGTGGTGACTGATTTGGGCGGTTTTGCAGCCTCTACCTTTAAGCGCGGCATGGATTTTATTAACGTGCCCACTACCCTGCTTGCCATGGTAGATGCCTCTGTAGGCGGCAAGACCGGCGTAGACCTGGGAGTGCTTAAAAACCAGATAGGTGTTATTAATAACCCCATTGCTGTATTAATAGACACCCAGTATTTAGAAACGCTGCCCGGTGCAGAGATGCGATCTGGCCTTGCAGAGATGCTAAAACATGGCCTTATTGAAGACGAAAAGTACTGGGCAGAGTTTAGCAACCTTGATGGCTTAACCACTGACGATTTAGGAATGCTGATACACAGGTCTGTCCAGATAAAAAATGAAGTAGTAATGCAGGACCCTACAGAAAAAGGGCTGCGAAAAATTCTGAACTTTGGGCACACACTGGGCCACGCTATCGAGTCGTATTTTTTAGAAACCCCGGAAAAAACCAGCCTTTTGCACGGCGAAGCAGTAGCGATTGGCATGATATTAGAAGCGCACATATCGATGGCGCAAAACCTGCTTCCCGACGCTGAATATCATCAAATAAAAGAAGTTATACATTCTATATTCCCAAAGGTTAATTTTACGGCTAATGATATAGCTAATGTTATGGGATTATTGATACATGATAAAAAAAATGAGGCGGGAAAGGTACAATTTGTACTGTTAGAGCGCACAGGCCATGCCGTTATCAACAAAGAGGTAGAGAACCAATTGATAATCAATGCGTTCGACGACTACCAAAACTAACAATTTTTTAAGACATTTGTTTTTAAATACGCATTATTATTTTTTACATTTGCCGGGATGAATTTAAAACAACAGGTATTTTGCATCTTAAGTGCAGTTAGCAAATACATGGCATTTGCCCATGTAAATGTAGCCTTGCTTACTGACAGGATGATGTATTGTGCCGGGATTCTACACATTTTTAATAATTGCAATGAAAAATTGCAGATACGCTATGCTAATATAAGGGTTTGAAAATGGTTATACCATTAGGATTTTCTTATTTTTATAATCACTTTTCCCCATTTTCTCAAAATGAATACACGCTATTTCGACCTTATAAACCAAACGTTTTATTTTCCTCAGGAAGAATTTACGTTAAATAAAGACAACCTGCAATTTCATAACATAGACCTTATGAAACTTGTAGAGCAGTACGGTACGCCACTTAAGTTTACGTACCTGCCCCAAATTTCCAGCAACATCCGTAAGGCCAAAGAATGGTTTAGGAATGCTATGGAAAAGAATAAATATGACGGTAAATATTTTTACTGCTACTGTACAAAAAGTTCTCATTTTGAATACATAATGAATGAGGCTTTTAAAAACAACATACACATTGAAACTTCGGCAGCTTTTGACATCAATATTGTTGAGAAACTGCTTGAAAGTGGCAAGATAAACAAGAACACCTACGTTATTTGCAATGGTTTTAAAAGAGACCAGTACATAACAAACATTGCAAGGCTAATGAATAATGGCCATAAGCAAACTATTCCTATAATAGATAATTATGAGGAGCTGGACCTGCTGCAGGAACAAATAAATGGTAAGTTTAAAATAGGTATTCGTATTGCGGCCGAGGAAGAGCCTAAGTTTGAGTTTTACACATCACGTCTTGGTATTGGTTACAAAAACATCCTGCCTTTTTACCGCAAGCAAATACATGAAAATAAAAATGTCGAGCTTAAAATGCTTCACTTCTTTATTAACACAGGTATCAGGGATACATCATACTATTGGAACGAGCTTTCTAAATGTTTAAAGGTATATGTAAACCTTAAAAAAGAATGCCCGTCGCTGGATAGCCTCAACATTGGTGGTGGGTTCCCTATAAAGAATTCGCTTCATTTTGAGTACGACTACCAGTACATGATAGACGAGATTACTAACCAGATTAAAATTGCATGTGAGGAGGCCGATGTTGCCGTGCCTAACATTTTTACTGAGTTTGGATCGTTTACCGTAGGCGAAAGTGCCGGTGCTATTTATCAGGTACTGTACCAAAAGCAGCAAAACGACAGGGAGAAGTGGAACATGATTGATTCTTCTTTTATTACGACCCTGCCGGATACATGGGCCATCAACAAGCGTTTTATAATGCTTGCCATTAATAGATGGAACGACCAGTATGAGCGCGTGTTACTTGGCGGTATGACGTGCGACAGCGACGATTACTACAACTCTGAGCAAAACTTAAATGCTATTTACCTGCCTAAATATAACCGCGAAAAGCCTTTATATATTGGCTTCTTTAATACGGGCGCATACCAGGAAACCATAGGTGGATATGGAGGTTTGCACCACTGCCTTATCCCTCAGCCCAAGCATATATTAATAGACAGGGACGAGAACGGCTTTCTTGCTACAGAGCTTTTCTCTGAACAACAAAAAGCAGAAGATGTGCTTAGCATTTTAGGCTATAAAACAGCACCTGTAGTTGCAGAAGCAAAATAGTTAGACACACAGATTGAATTTAAATAAAGAAAAACAAGAACACAATGAATAAAGGACCTATTAGCCAGTTTATCGAGAAGTACTACCTGCATTTTAATGCGGCGGCACTTGTAGATGCTGCAAAGGCTTATGAAAAGCAATTGCAGGACGGTGCAAAAATGATGGTTACCCTTGCGGGTGCCATGAGTACGGCCGAACTGGGTAAAATTTTTGCAGAAATGATCCGTAAAGATAAAGTACAGATCATATCATGTACAGGGGCTAACCTTGAAGAAGATATTATGAACCTTGTAGCACACTCTCATTATGAAAGGGTGCCTAACTACCGCGACCTTACGCCACAACAGGAATGGGACCTTTTAGAAAGAGGCCTTAACCGTGTTACAGATACCTGCATACCGGAGCATGAGGCTTTCCGCCGCCTGCAAAAACATATTTACAAGATATGGAAAGATGCAGATGATAAAGGCGAAAGCTATTTCCCTCACGAGTTTATGTATAAGATGCTTCTATCGGGTGTTCTTGAAGAGTACTATGAAATAGACCTTAAAGACAGCTGGATGTATGCCGCTGCAGAAGCTAACCTGCCTATAATTGTACCGGGATGGGAAGACAGCACTATGGGTAACATCTTTGCATCTTACGTTATTAAAGGCGAATTAAAATCTACTACTGTAAAAGGTGGAATAGAATATATGGCGTTCCTGGCCGACTGGTATACAAAAAACAGCAGTAACGGTGTTGGGTTCTTCCAGATAGGTGGTGGTATTGCGGGAGATTTCCCTATATGTGTAGTACCTATGCTTTATCAGGATATGGAGATGCACGATGTTCCTTTCTGGAGCTATTTCTGCCAGATCTCTGATTCTACCACAAGTTATGGTTCATACTCGGGCGCTGTGCCAAATGAAAAAATAACATGGGGAAAACTTGATATTAATACCCCAAAGTTTATAATAGAATCTGATGCTACTATTGTTGCACCTCTTATATTTGCTTACTTATTAGATTTATAGTTGATTTATGAAAAGAGTTATTGTTGATTACGCTAAACTAACGAATGAAATCCTGACCTTACTGGTCGAGAGGTTCCCTGACGGTTATGATGATTCGCACATCATTCGCTTTAAAAATGCAAGAAATGAAACCATTGAGGCAGTTGAAGTAAAAACCGAAGATACTATTTACCTGGTAAAAGTAAGTACCAAACTGGCTGACAGAATAGAGAATTTTGACGACGACGATATTGACGAGCCGGCAGATGATCTTGATGCATTAAAAGAACTGGAAATTGACGACGACGAAGATGACGACGTTACAGCCAAAGAAGATGATGTAGATACTGAAGGTGATGCAGACGAGGATGACGAGGATGATGAAGAAGGTGGAGCGCGACGCAGCAGAAAGCACGACATTGCATATGAAGAAGATGAGGAAGACGAAGACTAATCTTTGACAACCAAATAATTAATATTAAAGAACTCTTAACAGGGTTCTTTTTTTATGCGGGTTTCTGTAATTTTAACGGGAATAAATTTACCTTTTAAAAAAGTCATTTAATTAATCTTTCGTTATAATATGAAAAACAAGATATTACTGCTTACAATTGGCCTTGCCTTTGCCAGCTGCCAGAAAAAAGAAAATACCGATGCTGTTATAGAAAAAACTACTGTCGAAGAAACTGCTCCGGACGTTGTTACAAAACAATGCTATCTGCAGGTAACGCAAATAAAAGAAGGTGCAAAAACCGTTAACGACAGCATAGTACTTAACATAGAAACTAAAGGCGACAGTATAACGGGTACATTTAAATGGCTGCCTTTTTATAAAGACAAAAAAACCGGCGAATTTAAAGGGATGATTAAAAACAATATTGCGAATACAATACTCGCTGCAAAGGCTGAAGGTACTACAAACCTTGAAGAATTTGTGATTGTATTTGATGCTGAACATGCATCTGTAAAACTTGGCGAAATGGCAGAAGGTACTGATGGTATATGGCACTATAAAGATAAAGCCGCAACAACAGAGACCGCAATACCTAAGGTAGAGTGCAAATAGCATTAGATATTTCTTTTCGACAAAAGAGAAATCTCTTAAATTTATAGGGATTTCTCCTTCGTCGAAATGGAAATAAATAATTAAGCACTCAAACAGAATCAAATTATTTTGCCACCTCATTGTGTTACCCTACTTTCGCACTCAGGCAAATATTGGATTTTTCAGCATGCATCACCACTATATAATTTTTAAGCCATACGGCTACCTCAGCCAGTTTACGTACAACTTAAAACGTAATAAGAAACTCCTTGGCGAACTCCATGATTTTCCTGAAGGCACTATGGCTATAGGCCGCCTTGACGAAGACAGTGAAGGCCTGCTCCTGCTAACTACAGATGGCATGATGAGCGAAATTGTGCGCAGTAAAAAAGTGGAGAAAGAATATTATGTGCAGGTAGACGGCCTCATAAATCATGAAGCAATAGAAAAATTAAAAGACGGCGTAGAGATAGGTTTTAAAGGAACCAAATATATTACGCTGCCATGTAAGGCAAGAATAGTGACCGAAGCTCCTGATTTCCCATTGCGAGGTAAAAAGATAAGGGATGAGCGTCATGGCCCCACTTCGTGGTTATCCGTTACAGTTACCGAAGGTAAATTTAGGCAGGTACGAAAAATGACTTCGGCAGTTGGGTTTCCTACGCTTAGGTTAGTGAGGGTTAGGGTTGGTAACGTACACCTTGAAAATTTACAGCCGGGTGAGGTCATAGAGGTTGAAACTTTTGAAGTGTAATTAACTATATTATTTAAATGTTAGCCCTGCGGCAGTACCACTGCCCTTTTCGCTATGTATAGAGATAGTTATGCCTAACATATCGCAAAGCCGTTTAACTATTGATAAACCCAGCCCTGTACCCTTTATGGCGGTATGCTCTGTAGCGCCCGATCGGTAAAATTGTTCATAAACCCTGTTAAGGTCATCTTTGGCAATACCCCTTCCGTTGTCGCGTATTGTGCAGTTAACAGTCGCATTATCCTGTGAAAGGCTAATATCAATGTGCCCACCATCAAAACTATATTTTACTGCATTTGAGAGCAGGTTCTCTATAACAATAGCAGCCATCGCGGCATCTGTACGTACATAAAAATGGTCCTGAAAACTAAAATGAATAGTAATATCCTTGGCCTTAATCTCCGGCGAATAGCGTTCCATTGCCTGTAAAATAATTTCGTCCAGTGCGGTGTTTTTTAACTGTAAAGCGGCTTTGTTGCTTTCAAAACGAGCCAGTAGTAAAAGCTGTTCTACAATGGTGGTAAGCCGGTTTACCTCAACAATGCAATAGTTTACCTTTTCTTCATACTCTGCGGTGTGGCGTGGTTTACGTATTAATACTTCGAGCGTACCCCTAATTACGGCAAGTGGCGTGCGCAGTTCGTGCGATGCATCAGATGCAAACTGCTTTTCGCGGGTTATGGCATTTTCTATTCTTTCGAGCAACTCATTAATGGTAGCAGCAAGCACATAAAGCTCATCATGATTTGCGGGCAGTGCAATACGCTCATCTATGTTATTTTCTGTAATCTTTTTGGTCGTGCTTATAATGTTAAGTGCGGGGGCAATACTTTTACCTGCAATTATGCGCGTAATTATAAAAAGAACCATCAGCACTATGGGGTATGTAACCCATAAAACCATCAGCAGGTTATTTAATACCCTGTGTGGCAACTCTACAGACATTGCTATAATAACGTAACCTTTAACTTCACCATTGTTAACCAGTTTTGCCATTTGCTGGCGAATAGCAATGCCCGACACAAAGGTATCTGTATAGCCGTTTAAATTACCTGATGTCCACTTTAGGTTAGCACCTTTAAGATTTGGCGACTTCTCAAGGCTTTTTCCATTCTTGTCAAATATCTGTACAAAAACAGGATTAATCACGATAGCTTTATGCTCACTTTCCTCCCACTCTCTTACGCCGGTAAATCGTTTAAACGGCTGTTGATTTGCCACAAAGCCTGTGTGGCTGTCTATCTCTATTTTAAGGTCCTTATTTATATCATAATTTACCGCTGCCGAAACTATATAGTAAATTACAACAAACGCCACCAGCACCAGCGTGGCTGCGCCGGCAAGATTATATACGGCAACACGGTTCTTAAAAGATAATGATGCCATTGCTTAGTTCGTTTCGTTTGCTATGTAACCCACCCCACGAATAGTTTTTATATAGCTTTCGTCTTTAGTAAAGCCCAGTTTTTTACGAATGCCATTTATAAAAACATCTATAACCCCGGTATCATAATCAAAATGAATGTTCCAAACCTGCTGTATAATATCAGTACGGTTGCAAACACTGCCTTTGTTCTTTAATAAAAATTCTAAAAGGGCAAATTCTTTTTGGGTTAGCAGCACTTCACCCTCTGCATTAAAAACCTGGTGCGTATCAGTTTTAAGTGTAACGGGCCCCAGTGTGTATTCCGGCTTATCTTCTACAGTATTTCTTAACTGTACTTTTATTCGCTCTAACAACTCTTCAAAACTAAATGGTTTTTTAATGTAGTCGTTAGCACCACTTTGCAGCCCTGCAACAGTTTCCTGCACAGCATCTTTAGCAGTAAGAAATATTATAGGCGTAAGCTTGTTCGATTTACGTATGGTCTTACAAATTTCTAGCCCCGAAAGTTTTGGCAGCATCCAGTCGAGTAAAATAAGGTCATAGGCATTGTTTAACGCTGCTATCAGCCCGGTGTCTCCACTGGCTTCAACGGTAACGGTATATCCTTCTTCGGTTAAGCCCTGCTTCAAAAAGTTAGAAATACCTGTTTGGTCTTCTACTATAAGAATTTCTTTTGCCATGAAATAATCGTCCATTTTGGTAAGGCAATTTATTAAATATTATGGTGTAAAAGCTTCAATCAGATATTTAAATGATTTGCAAATCAAACGGCAGGCACCGTAGCTCTTAAAACTGAACAACCATACCCATCCCTACCTGACTGCCATTGTAAAATGGCATCATAGATGTTGCTACTTTACCATCTTTTTGCCCAAAGAGTTTGTCTTTTAAAAAGGGGCTTACCCAGTAGGCAATCTTCGTACTTAGTATACCTATTCCTGCCCCGGCGGCTACATCGCTAAGCCAGTGACGGTTATTATATATCCTAAAAGCTCCGGTGCCTGTTGCAACTAAGTAGCCGGAAATACCGTACCATACAGACTCGTCTTTATATTCCTGCCACATAAACTCTGCACCGGCAAAAGCATTGGCGGTATGGCCTGACGGAAAAGAGTTTGCCGTAGTACCATCGGGGCGCATTTCGTGGGTCATAGATTTTAGGCTAAATACAGTAGTGCTTAATATAAGATATGACGTTGCCATTATTAGTGCCTGATCTTTATAGGTATTTTTACTTTTTACACCCAGTGCGTGCAATGCAAATACAGATGCCATTGGGGCATATTGAGAAAAATCATCTATCGTTAACTTGTTGTCTATATCTTCAGTTACTTCTTTTTGCAACTGATGGTTAAAACTTTTAAGTTGTCCGCTTTCCAGCGCATACGTTCCGTACCCTATTAATACTCCGGGTATAATGAGCTGTTTGTAATTAAATTTAAGGTTGCCGGTTTTTGGTTTGCCAATAATAACAGTATCGGCAGTGGAACTTACAAAATCCTGGCTGCGAGTAATTGAGGTAGCGAGCAGCACACACAATAGCATAAGTGATTTAAACATAAGATAAAATTTAGGGTGTCAAGTTCCTGCCCACCCATATAACAGGCAGGCATTACGTAATTTTATCTCATATAATTTTACTTTGTTTTTATAGTGTTGGCTGCAACAAATACATTGTGTACAGGTTGCTCCCTTAGTAGTTTGTGTACAAATAAATAATCAGCGCTTTGGTACCATGAAATGGCCTCACTTAAAAAAGGCTTATTCATTTTTTGAAGGGTGAGGTTATTGTCGTTTACATTGTAATCATAAAAATTCTGTTTCTTCTGGTCACTAAGTATCAATACCTTATCATCCTTCATAAGCGTTAGCTTGCGGTAGGTGCCCATAAGCGCCCTGTTTGCAAACTGGGGCTGCAACACATCTTTACCAAAAAAGTTAGAGCGGTAATCCCAATGCAATAAAGAAAATAAGGTAGGAAAAAGGTCTATTTGCGAGCACTGCTTTGTTATCTTTTGGTTTAAGCCGTTGGGCAGGTTATATATCATGGCCGGTATGTGGTAGTTAGCCACGTCAATTTCATCCTTACCGGCACTGCTGGCACAATGGTCGGCTATCAATATAAAAACAGTGTTGCTGAACCACGGTTTTGTTCTGGCCTCGCGAAGCATTTGCCCTACGGCATAATCGGCATATTTAACTGCGCCATCCCTACCCGTACCCGATGGTATATCTATTTTACCAGCCGGATAGGTATAAGGTTTATGGTTACTGGTACTCATTACAAAATTAAAGAAAGGCTCGCCTTCAGCATAATGTTCATCGGCAACGGCAATCATCTTGTTGTAAATATCGGCATCACAAATTCCCCAGGCATTCTCAAAGGTTACCTCTTTATCTTCAATATGGTGTCGGGTAGTTTTAATATCGTCACTAAGCACACTGCCGTGCCCGCGGTCGTAAATGGTAAAACCGTTACCGCCAAAATAGCTGTTCATGTTATCGAAGTAACCATCACCACCATAAAAAAAGTTGCTTTTATAGTCGTGCTCCTTAAAGACAGATTGTACCGTGAGCAGCCCATGATTATCCGGCCGCTTTACGATGCTTTGTCCCGGGGTGGGCGGTATACAAAGCGTTACAGCCTCCATACCGCGCACAGTACGGGTACCCGTTGCATAAAGGTTGCTAAAGAGTATGCTGTTTTGGGCCAGGGCATCCATGTTAGGAGTGATATTTTTAGTATTGCCAAACTCCTCCATAAAAGAGGCACTCATGCTTTCCATTAGTATAAAAACAACATTGGGTTTTGCCTCAACACCCGGATTATCAACATCTCTTACAATAGAATTTCCTATTTCTTTAAAATGAGTATTATCCGCACTAACTTCATTACGCGCCATTGCAAAAGCTTCTGCGTTGGTAATTGTAGTATAGAAATCGGCATAATCCATACGATTGTTCCTAAACTCGGCAAAAAAAGAATATATGCCCGCTTTAGATATCTCGTTGTTGTAACGGTTAGCAGACCATTCGGCATCTGTATTTTTTATAAATGCAATGTAAAAAGCCATTACTGCCATAACCGTAGCCAGTGCCACAGCTCTTTGCTTAAAAGAAATGACCGATGTAAACGTAGCTTTAAAGATGCCTCGTTTATAAACTATAAAAAATACAAGAGCCGTTACCGCCACCACACCACCAAGTAAAACCGGCAGCGGATACGACTCTTTAATATTGCTTATTACCTCGTTTGTATATATTAAATAATCTACCGCTATAAAATTAAAGCGGGTACGGAATTCCTCCCAAAAAGTGATCTCTGCAAAAAATGTAAATGCCAGTACCAGTACCGTAAGCGCAAAGAAAAAATAGGTTAACGATCTATCAATTACAGATCCTACAAAGCGGTTAGGAAGTAAGAAAATGTAAAGCAGCGACGGCAATGCAATAAAGCTGCACACCCCAAGATCAAAAAATAACCCTGCAGCCATGGTTTCTATAAAAGCAAATGGCTGCCACGATACTTCGTTATACTGCCATACAAAAAGTACAAGCCGAAGCACAAAAGACACCAGTAAAAAACCTGCTATAAAATTAAAGAGAAGGTTTAGCCTTCCAGATATGTTGAGTCGAAGTTTAAATGATTTAATAATTTTCATGTCCGTTGAATTGTTTACAAAATAACGGTAGCTTTTAATGTAAATTGGCGGCACGGAAGTAGTTTAAGCGAATCTTAAGATTGCGCTGCCATCCACATTTCACACAAATTTGGGTAATTACGAATTTATTAGAAGTAGTTTTATTCCTTCAATTCTACACCTTATGAAAAAACTGTTACTATCCCTACTCCTGCTGCCTGTGTCGGCCTTTGCACAGGAGGAAATTGAGACTGACCGCCCGGACCAGACTGAAACTGTGTCTATTGTACCCAAAGGGCATTTTCAAATGGAAAATGGCTTTCAGCATACGCAGTCTGAAAAAGGCGCAAGCGAATTGATATTGCCTACATCGCTATCTAAATTTGGTATTACCGACAGGCTCGAGTTGCGACTTATTACTAATCTTATATATAACCGGGTGGCCGACAGCGCCGCTACCGGATTAGAACCTATTATTGCAGGAGTAAAAGTAAACGTGTGGAAAGGTAAAGGCCTCCTGCCGGAATTCTCGCTCATTGCACAGGCGCAGTTGCCTAAGGTAGCCTCTAAAAATCTTCAGACTAAACACGTTGCACCCGAAATACAGCTTCTTTTTGAAAACACTATTACCGATGATATAGAGATTGGCTACAATTTTGATGCAGAATGGGATGGTATTTCTGTAAATCCGGAATACGAATACACCATATCACCATCGTATAAATTTACCGACAGGTTAAAAGGATATTTAGAATCGTTTGGATACTTTCCACCACATCAACATGCAGACCATTGGATAGATGGCGGCTTTATTTTCCTTATCAATAAAAATGTACAAATAGATATTGCAGGCGCGTTCGAGCTTTCATCGCACCAGCATTTTCATCAGTATTACGAAACCATTGGGTTTTCGTTCAGGATATAGATATAAGTTTAGAGTATCTACATTAATATTTTATAGTGCACTCAATTTATTCTCTTAAACATCAACACTATTTATGCGGGAGTTTAAAAACATAGTGGCAACGATAGTATACTGCACGGTATTTCTATCCCTGACCCATAGTGCTCATGCGCAGGATGAAATTGAGACAGCACCCGATCAATACGAAAATCCTAATACTGTTCCCGCAGGCTATTTTCAAATGGAAAACCGCTTTACCCTGCAGGATGATGGCAGCAATGCGCAATCGCTTATACTCCCTTCTACAAACTGGAAATTTGGCATTAATAATAATTTAGAAATTATTATGGTTACGGATGTGGCTTTTAATAAAACTTCCGATGAAAATTTTAACGGATTACAGCCACTAAAATTTGGGCTTAAAGTAAAGCTTTGGAAAGGTAGAGGCATATTGCCCGATGCCGCGGTATCTATGCAGTTTGCAATACCTAAACTGGCAAGTAAAGACTGGCAGGCAAAGCACCTTGCCCCTAACCTGCGACTGTTACTTAAAAATAAGCTAACCGAAAAACTTAACCTGGGGTTTAACGCCGGCACAATCTGGGATGGAGATACTACTAACCCACAATTTTTTTATAACGTCTCTCCTAAATATAAGCTGTCTAAAAAATTGGAATGTTTTATAGAAGCTTACGGTTACCTGCGCGGCACATGGGCGGCTGAGAACTGGGCAGACGGCGGGTTAACGTACCTTATTACAAACGATGTTCAGGCAGAACTTTCTGCAGGGTATGAATTGTCATCTGCACAGGGAGCGCACAGATACTTTGGCCTGGCAGGAATTGCTTTCCGTTTATAAAGGCATAATCTCAATTTAAACACTACTTATAAGTAACCTAATTTTTGCGTTCAATCTAATAGTCTTTTTTAGGAAAACTTTAAAATACTACTGTTAAATTATATCTATTTTTAACAACAATGAATGCAAAATTAAAAAAGTACTTACGCAAGAGCCTTAAAATATTCCTATGGGTCATAGGATCGGTCATTGCATTGTTCCTGTTAGTCGTTTTACTACTACAGGTACCCTATGTTCAAAACATTGTTAAAGATAAGGCAGTCAGTTATCTGGAAGATAAAATTGGCACTGAAGTAAAAATTGGCAAGGTAGAAATAGGCCTTCCTAAAATGGTAATTCTGGAAAGGGTTTACTTTGAAGGGCAAAACGGCGATACCCTTATTGCGGGCGATAAACTGGCTGTTGATATTAGCCTGATGAAGCTTTTAGACAACGAAGTTGAGATAAATTCTATAAATCTGGAAGGGATTACTGCAAATGTGAGCCGCAATAAAGACTCAATATTTAATTTTGACTATATAATAAAGGCCTTCGACTCAGGAAAACCTAAAGATACAACGAGCGCCCCAATGAAATTTTCTATCGAAAAAATTAATCTCGATAAGGTTCGGGTTAAGTTTAACGATGATATTTCTAAAAATTATGTAACTGCAAACATCTCCCATTTCGACACACGCATTAAAACGTTCGACCTTGATAAAATGGAGTTTGAAGTACCAAAAGTAAACCTTGATGGCCTTAAGGTAAGGCTTAAACAGGGCATGGTAGAGCAAATTGCTCAGGGAACGCAGGAAGCTGCAGAAGAAGCTTCTAAAAAACCAAACCTTAAACTAAAACTTGGCAAAATATCGCTGGCTAATATAGACGTGGGTTATGACAACGAAGGCAGCAGGCTCGATACGGGCATTACCCTAAAAAAATTAGTTGTAGATGTAAATACTATAGACCTTAAAACACAGCTAATTAACCTTAACAGCCTCGAATTAAATGGTGTTAAGGGACAACTCGCTTTCGGCAAGTTCGAGAAAAAAGTTCAGGATGCATTGCCGGAGCAAAGCGAAGCAGTGCAAAAAGCACAATGGAAGTTTAAACTGGGTACTACAGATATTAGCGATGTTGCCTTTAAGTTCGACGATCAAAATTCGGCTCCCGTTACTAAGGGTATCGATTACAAACACCTCGATTTATCTAACGTTAACCTTGCCGCTAAAGACCTTTCTTATGGCCCGGAGGGTATATCCGGCAACATAAGCAGGTTTAGCATGACCGATAAGAGTGGTGTAGATATTAAAGAACTGCATACAAACTTTAGCTACACACCTAAGGGAGCATCGCTTAAAGACCTGTATCTTGAAACGCCAAATACGCTCGTTAAAGACCAGATAATCGTTGGGTACCCGTCGCTCGATGCGGTAAGTAAAAACATAGGCAGCCTATCTGTAAAAGCAAATCTTGATAATAGTAAAATAGGTTTTAAAGATGTATTGCTGTTTGTACCTGCACTTGCTAATACTGCTCCATTTAAAGGCAACCCCAAAGGCAGCCTGTTTATAAACAGCCGCGTAGAGGGGTTGGTAAGCGACCTGACCATAGATAACCTTGAAGTGCGTGGCATAGGCACGACGGTTATTGCTGCAAGTGGCCGCATAAAAGGCTTACCAAACTTGAAAACTGCATATTTCGACCTTAATGTACGCGAGTTTAAATCTACGTCTAAAGACATTAATACTTTCCTGCCACCGGGAACGTTACCTGCTAATTTTCAGTTACCTGCGGGCATTTCGGCGAAAGCTAATTTTAAAGGTACGCTTAATAATTTCAACACTAACCTTAACCTTGCCAGCACCTATGGCAATGCCAGGGTAAAAGGAATGTTCGACCAAAGCCGAAAGGGCAACGAGCGCTATGATGCCGATGTAGATGTTGCAAATTTTGACGTAGGTAAACTGCTAAAAAACGACTCTCTTGGTAAAATAACAATTAAGGCACATGTAAAAGGTACAGGGTTAGACCCCAAAACCGCCAATACAAAATTAAAAGGAAAAGTTATTAAAGCCGAATATAATGGCTACACCTACCGTGATCTTACCATAGATGGTGCAATAAACAATGGGAAGTTTAAAGCAGTTGCTAACATGGATGACCCTAACCTGGATTTTGACCTTAAGGCCGAAGGTGGCTTTAAAGGAAAATACCCTAACGGAAAAATAAAGCTTAATGTAGACATTGCCGACCTTGATAAACTTAACCTGCATGCCGGTCCTTTAAAATTGCGTGGTAATGTAGATGCAGATATTGCAGATGCTAACCCTGATAACCTAAACGGAACCATTAGTATGCACAATTTTATGTTTGCCAACGAGAAAGAGGAATTTGCATTAGACTCGGTAAACGTAGTTGCTGCCACAACTCCCGATAAGAACTCTATTATCCTGAAATCGCAGATAGCTAACGCTAAAATAGAGGGCAAATATAAACTTACAGAGCTGCCTGCTGCATTGCAGGCAACTATTGCAAAATATTACAATACTGCTAAAACGGCTCCTAAAAAACCTACCAGCCCGCAACGCGTTGTATTTGACATACATGTAGATAACGACCCTATACTGTATAAACTCGTACCTCAAATTACGCGTTTAGAACCTATAGATATAACCGGCAGGTACAACAGCGAGGGAGACACGTTAATATTGAACGCTTTGATTCCGCGCGTAGTTTATGGTGCGAATACAATAAGCGGTGTAGCTATTAATGCTGAAGCAAAAGATACAGCTCTTGTATATACTGTAAGGATAGACGGAGTAGAAAATGAGCAATTTCAGTTAGCAACTACCTCTTTAACCGGAGACGTAAAAGATAATGTTGTACGCTACAAGCTTGACATTGAAGACCGCAAGAAAAAGCAACAGTACATGCTTGCCGGCCAGATGAAGGCTGTAGATGGCAATACCGAAATTATACTTGATCCCGATGGGCTAATGCTTAATTATGATGCCTGGACAATTGCAAAGGACAACCTTATCCGTTTTGGTGCGGGTGGTTTGTATGCTAATAATTTTGAGATGAGCAATGATGGCGGTTCTATAAAACTGCAATCGGAGGCCGACGTACCTAATGCACCTATTAATGTAGCACTGGATAATTTCCAGATAGAGACCATTACAAACATGGTTCAGAAGGAAGAAAGTAAATTTAAGGGTACCATAAACGGTACGGCAAATGTAAAGAACCTTACTGCCTCTCCACTGTTTACTGCAGATCTTGACATTACAAATTTTGCGGTAAGCAAAGACACCGTAGGCGATATTAAAATTAAAGTAAACAATAACGTGGCCAACACGTATGCTGCAAACGTAAGCATTTCCGGCCATGGTAACCAGGTTAACCTGGAGGGTAATTATAATACCGAAGGCAGTAGTTTTGATATGGATCTTGCTATCGAAAAACTAAACATTGCCAGCCTTCAGGCATTTACTTTTGGCCAGCTTAAAGATGGCAAGGGTTACCTTGCGGGCAACTTTAAAATTGACGGTACAGCTAAAGACCCTAATGTTATTGGCGATTTAACCTTTAATGATGTAGCATTCAGGGTAACGCAGCTCAACTCATACTTTAAAGGCATGAACAAAAACATCAGCTTTACCAATACAGGTATCGTAATGAATAAATTTGCCATTGAAGATGAGAAAAATAACCAGCTTATTGTAGATGGTACCATTGCCACGACTGATTACAGAGAATTTGGCTTTAACCTGAATGTAAAGGCAGAAAATTTTAGAGCCATTAACTCTAAAGCAACGGATAACGACTTTTATTATGGCGACCTGTACATTGATGCCGACCTCGATGTAAAAGGAACTATGGCAAGCCCCGTGGTAAATGGTGACCTAAAGATAAATGAAGATACTAAGTTTAGTGTGGCATTACCACAGCAGGACCCGTCTATTGCTGACAGGGAAGGCATCGTAGAGTTTGTAGATGAGGACAACATTGAAGCAATGGAGCGCCTTAAGATAGAGGAAGCTGTAAATAAAGTTCAGGCAACAGGTATAGACGTATCGGTTAATATAGAGATTGTAAAAGAAGCCGAGCTTAACCTTATTATAGACAAAGGCAACGGCGACTTCCTTCAGCTTAAGGGCGAGGCGCAACTTACCGGTGGTATAGATGCTTCAGGTAAAACAACACTTACGGGCCGTTATGAGTTTAGTGAAGGATCGTACCAAATGACGTTTAATTTCCTTAAACGTAAATTCGACATACAGTCCGGCAGTTATATTTTGTGGACGGGTGAACCTACAGATGCCACAATAGATATATCTGCTGTTTATAAAACAGAGACGGCACCTATAGACCTTGTTGGGGACCAAACTTCGGGTAACAGAAATATTTACAAGCAAAAAATTCCTTTCAATACCGTGTTAAAAATGGAAGGCGAGTTGCTTAAACCGCAATTGTCTTTTGATATTGTTATTCCGGAAGGCAACTATAATATATCGTCGGATGTTATAAATGCATCGAACACTAAACTGGAACAACTGCGCCAGCAACCGTCGGAACTTAATAAACAAGTATTTGCATTGTTACTTTTAAACCGCTTTATTGGCGAAAATCCATTCTCGAGCGAAGCGGGTGGCACAAGTACAGAGTCGTTGGCAAGGCAGAGTGTGAGCAAAATATTAAGCGAGCAGCTTAATAACCTTGCTGCTAACCTTGTGAGTGGGGTTGAACTTAACTTCGACCTTGAAAGCAGCGACAGCTACACCACCGGCCAGCAGGAGAACAGGACAGATTTGAATGTGGGCGTATCTAAACAATTGCTAAACGACAGACTTAAGGTAACTGTGGGCAGCAGCTTTGGCCTGGAAGGGCAACAGGCAAATGAACAAACTACAAATATTGCCGGAGATGTATCTTTAGACTATCAGTTAACAAAAGATGGACGTTATATGATAAGGGCGTACCGTAAGAATGAATATCAGGTTGCCTTACAAGGCCAGGTTGTAGAAACGGGCGTTGGTTTTATAATTACAATGGATTACAATCAGTTCCGCGAGTTGTTTCACAGGAGCATTGCCGAACGCGAAATGCTGACCCGCGAAAGGGAACGTGAACAACGTGTTAAAGAAGAAGAACAAAAAGCTAAAACCGATAAAACTGAAGCAGAACGTAAAAAAGCCGAAGAAGACAGATTACCGCCAAATAGTACAAAAGATGACAAATAAGCCTTTATATTACCTCTTAATTATAACACTGCTAATTGTATACGGATGCAGCAATACTAAATATCTGCCCGAAGGAGATATGCTGTATGTGGGCGGCAAAGTTACCGTTAATGACTCGCTGCTAAAACGTAAAGAACGCAAGGCTATGGAGAAGGAGCTGGAAGGGCTGCTGCGACCTAAGCCTAACAGCAACGTACTGGGCTTAAGGTTTAAACTATACATTTACAACCTTGCCGGCGAACCTAAAAAAGAAAAAGGGATAAGGCACTGGCTTAGAACTAAAGTAGGCGAACCACCGGTGCTGTTTAGCCAAGTGGATCTTGACTATAATGCCGATATTTTACAAAATTTTAGTGAGAACAGGGGTTACTTTAAAACACGCACCTCTGCCGATTCTGTTTCAAAGGCACGCAGGGCAACTGCAATGTACACGGTTGCTACGGGGCCACAATATAAAATTCGAAATGTAACCTTCCCGGTAGATACCCTCAGCACTTCTAAAGATTCTACTAACCTGATATTAGAGAAGGCTATTGCACGCAGCAGCCGCAGGAGTTTACTAAAAAAGGGAGACCCGTACAACCTCGACGTTATAAAACAGGAACGTGAAAGGATAGATAACCGCCTTAAAAATAGAGGCTTCTATTACTTTAGCCCCGATAATTTACTTGTTAGGGTAGACAGTACCGTAGGTAAAAACCAAGTGGACCTTAAAGTAATCGTGAAAAACGAAACTTCAGAACAATCCAAGAGAGTTTACACGATAGATGATATTGTAATTTACCCTAACTATTCGCTAACCGCTGCCGAGAAAAACGAAAAGTATCCAAAAGATTCAATTCAGCGTTATAAAGATTTTAAAATTATAGATCCTGACAGTACATTCAGGCCAATAATTTACGACCGTACGCTGTTCTTTCATAAAGGCGACACGTACAGCCGCAGGGATCATAATCTCTCGCTAAACAGGCTTATAAATCTTGGTACCTTTAAGTTTGTAAAAAATGACTTCCGATTATCAGATACCATAAGTTCTAAGCTTGATGTTTATTACTATTTTACCCCACTACCAAGAAAATCTATACGCGTAGAAACCTTAGCTAAAACTAACTCAGCAAATTATAATGGTACAGAGGTTAATGTAAACTGGAGTAATCGTAACACGTTCAGGGCGGCAGAGCTACTAACAGTATCCGTATTTGGTGGTCTTGAGGTACAGGTATCGGGTCAGAACCGCGGATATAATGTATACCGTGTGGGTGGAGAAACGAGTCTTATATGGCCACGATTCATATCGCCCATCCATATTGCAGATTCCAGCGCGTTTGTACCGCGAACCAAAGCATTGGTGAGCTACGAATATCAAAAACGTATGAAACTGTATGCGTTAAACTCCTTTAGAGGGCAGTTTGGCTATTTGTGGAAAGACAACATACGCGAAGAGCATCAACTTAATGTAATGGATATAAATTACGTTAGCCCGGCAAACGTGACTGCCGAATATGACTCTATAGCCGGAACCAATCCTGCCCTGCAACGAGTGGTGCAAAAACAGCTCATCTTTGGCCCTACCTATTCTTACACCTATACTAACACGATGCAAAAACGTAAAAAGCATACGTTTTACTATAAAGGATCGTTTGACCTTGCCGGAAACCTTACAGGGCTGTTAACGGGTGCTAATGTAAAAAAGGGTGATACTGTAAACGTACTTGGCGTACCATTTAGCCAGTATGCAAAAATGGAACACGACTTTAGGCACTACCTTCGTTTAAGTGAAGGTTCGCAAATTGCCAGCCGCATCATTGTAGGCGTTGGTGCTCCTTATGGCAACTCGGGCGAACTGCCTTTTATACGCCAGTTCTTTATAGGCGGTACAAATAGTATACGGGCCTTTAGGGCACGGTCTATAGGTCCAGGATCATCAAGGGCAAACGTAGAGGCTAATTCTTTTTTACCGGACCAGGGTGGCGATATAAAACTGGAAATGAACACAGAGTATCGTGCCAAGCTGTTTAGCGTAATAAATGGTGCCTTGTTTGTAGATGCCGGTAACATATGGCTGTGGAACAAAGACCCTTCTAACATAAACGAAAACGGCGAAGAGACAGCTCGTATAGGCGGAGAATTTAGCAACAAATTTTTAAGCCAGCTTGCCGTAGGAACAGGAGCGGGTTTACGGGTAGACCTCTCGTTCCTTATATTGAGGCTCGACCTTGCCTTCCCTATCCGTAAGCCCTGGCTGCCGGAAGGCAACCGCTGGGTTTTTGATCAGATAGACTTTGGCAGCAGTGCATGGCGTAAAGAAAACCTTGTGTTTAACCTTGCTATTGGTTATCCTTTTTAAGATCTTATTAATCTGTATAGATGCCCTGATATTTTAAAATATCAGGGCATCTATTTTGTAATATTGATATTGACAGATTTGCCTATATTTGATTCAAAATTAGCAGTAGTAATCTGCAATTGTATTTTAAAGTATGGATTCTAACCACGTAATTACCTATACAAAAAAAATCCCAGTAATGAAGGTTATTTTTGGAGTAGCTTTGTTTATATTCGGCGTGTTCACTGTTTTGTCGGGCATCTGGCTGATGGGGCTGATAGGTGTATCTTTTTCGCTAAACCTGCTTTCTACTCAAGGTTCCCAGATAAATTTCATTACAAAGCAATACAGATCTATAAGATCTTTTGCAGGGATACATGTTGGTAAATGGCAACCTTGTCCGGAGTTTGAGTACGTATCGGTTTTTAAAACGCAGGAAAACCAGACTGTAAATGTTGTTACTGCCACGACTACGCTAACTAATAGCGTTATCCTGCTCAACCTTTTTTACAGCGGCAATAAGCATATTACTTTTTATAAAACAACAGATAAGTCTGACGCTTTTAAAGTAGCAAAACATTTTGCTTTGGTTTTTAATATTGATATCCTCGATGCCACTGAAAGAGAGAAACAATGGCTGTAAATTGAAAGAATCTGAGCCAATATCCGGCAAAAAGTCAGCAGTACGTATGGGCGAACTCGACGCCCTGCGTGGCATTGCAGCGTTAGTGGTAGTGTTTTTTCATTTTACAATGGATAAGGAACAATACAATACTATTTATAAGTTAGGAACCACAGGCGTAGATTTATTTTTTATGATAAGCGGTTTTGTAATATTTATGAGCCTCAATGCAATATCCCGCAGTATGCAGTTTTTCATAAATCGCTTTAGTCGTTTATATCCGGCTTATTGGGCAGCTGTCACTTTAACTTTTTTACTAATACTGGCAGTCAGGATAATGCGCCATACTCCCATTAATATTTTTTATGTTACTAAAAAGTACATTGCTAATCTTACAATGTTGCAGTTTTACTTAGGCGTACCCAATATTGATTCTCCCTACTGGACATTACTTATAGAACTCCTGTTTTATGCAGCAATGTTAATGCTATATAAGTTTAAGCTTTTAAAACACGTAAATGTAATAGGCATAGTTATAATACTATTTACTACAATTTCTGTAGGCTTTCTTTATAATTTTTATCCAGTCCAAAAAGTCTTGAAATTTATACCACTATTACAGTTTGCCCCCTTATTCCTTGCAGGTATCAATTTTTACAAACTTTATACAAATAAACAATCCGAGCTTAAAAATTACTTAATTATAATATTTTGCCTGTTAGCACAGATCAGTCTTTTTAAATATATCGGTCGCTCTAAATCGTATATAAATATATACGAATATGCCGGTATGCTATCCTTATATTTTATATTGTTTACAGCTTTTATAGGTCATCGACTTCACTTTATTGTAGGTACACACTTTTTTTCGGCAAAATATCTTATGCATTATATGTAGTACATCAATATATTTCAACAAAAGTTATTATCCCCGTATTGATCAGCAAATTTCATGTACCGTTTTTGGTTGCAGCTTTTGGAGTAGCGTTGCCGGTAATAATTATCCTTGCAACATTAATAACATATTGGATTGAAATTCCTTTAGGCAAAACGTTAAAAAGAAAAATGAATTTAAGCTTCTTATAGTAAAAAAACCGCTATATAATAGCGGTTTAGCAACATACGGTTGTTGATTGTTACTTAATTATAGCTTCCTGGATAATCCTTTGTATATCTTCCCTGATGTTCTCTTTAGATAACTTATTCTCTGCTGCTTCGGGGAACGTCCTGTTAGAAAGGAATACATAAACGATCTCAGTTTCAGGATCGGCCCACGCCATTGTTCCGGTAAAGCCGGTATGCCCAAAGCTCGATTTAGACACACAGCCGCATGTAGGCCCTGATTTTTCTATCTGTGGCTTATCAAAGCCCAGGCCTCGGCGGTTACCTTCTTTGCACGCATAGCAAGTATTAAAAGTGTCGAACGTTTTGGCAGAAAAATACTGCTTGCCGCCGTAACTGCCCTTTTGAAGGAACATTTGCATGATCTTGGCAACATCCATGCTGTTAGAAAAAAGACCGGCATGACCGGCAACACCATCCATCATTGCCGCGGCCATATCATGCACATAACCCTGAATTTCTTCATATCTAAAGTAATTGTCAACCTCTGTAGGAGGTATCATACTCATATCAAACTTTTGCAATGGGTTGTATGTAGTTGCATACGCTCCAAGTGGCTTGTAAAAATTAGTATCGCTTAGTACATTAAGCGGCTTGCCTGTTTTGAGCTCTAAGAACTCCTTTAACAGAATGAAGTTAAAGTCGCTATATTTATATTCCTTTTTAGGCAACAGCTTGCTCTGTGCAATTTTATCGATCATAATACCGGGGTAATCCTTTCTCAGGAATAAATTTTCGGTAACCTGGTGCGGAAATTCCGGACTTACAGATCGGCGGTAGTATAAGGTATCGGGTTGTTTAAGACTATCCAGCGTTTCCTGGTAAAACGGCAACCAGGCCTGAAAACGCGACTGGTGCAGCAGCATGTCTTTAAGTGTAATATCTTTTTTGTCGGTCTTCTCAAATTCCGGCAGCATATTGCCCAGCTTCTCATCAAGTTTTAGCTGGCCCTTATCATACAGCTGCATAATGTTAGGTAATGTAGAAAGCATCTTGGTTAACGATGCAACATCATAAATATCAGTATCCTTAACCTTTACATCATTTGCATAAGTATGGTATCCGTACGACTTTTGATAGATAACCTTTCCTTTTCTTGCAACTAAAAGCTGGATGCCGGGAGTCATTTTTTGGTCAATCGCTCGTTTAGCAATTGCGTCAATCTTGCTAAGTGTAACCGAGTTCATACCTACATTCTCCGGAGTTGTAAAGCCAAGCCTGTTAGCGGGTTTAGTAAAGATCCCGTCGTTCACTTTAAAAGCTGCACCCACACTAACCGGCAATTTACCCTTAGAGCCCAAGGCACCAAAAATAACTTCTGCCGCCACAGTCTGGGCAAAGTCATTGTTTTGATACGCCAAAACAACACTCTCAATGTTATTGAAATTTTTAACCGCACTTAGAGAATAGGGTTTCGCAAACGAAGTAAGGATAACCCTTTTATTCTTAGCAATAGTATCGAGCCACACAAGTTCTTTTGATGTAAAATCGTGTTTTTTCCATGCTCCATCGGCTTTATGATAACCCACAATAACAGTAGTATATTCTTTTAGTGCTTCCGTCATTAGCGGCAGGCTATCCTGTTTTACTTCTGTAACGTTGGCGTATTTTTCCAGTACTTTTACAAAGTTAGCCCCATCATCATCGCCCATTTTTACATATGCAATGTTCTCGTTTTCAAGTTCGATAACAGGGAGGATGTCTTTTTCATTTTTAAGTACCGTTACTGCCTGCTCATAAAGTTGATAGTTAAGGTCGTCATATTCATGTCCGTTAAGTTCGGCAAACAAGTTTTTAAGATCTATAGCCTTATACTTATTAAGCCCTATTCTATATTTATAGGCTAATATCTTTTTTACAGAAAATGCAAGCCTATTCTCACTCAAAACGGTATCGCTGTATGCCTTACGGAATTTTTCTATGGCTAGTGGCACATTCTCTGCAAACAGCAACACATCGTTACCTGCAAGAAAAGCTTCCAGGTCTATGTCTCCCGGCTGCATGTAGCCGCTTGCACCTTTCATGTTTAGCGCATCGGTAAAAATAAGGCCTTTAAAACCCATTTGTTCCTGCACAAGATGCGTTACTACATTATATGATAGCGATGTAGGCAGGTTTGGCGTAGGCTCTAATGCCGGTACATTAAGGTGGGCAACCATTATGCTCGCCATACCTTCGTTAAACAGGCGCTTGTAGGGATACATTTCTATATCTTCGAGCCTTTTTTTATCGTAGGGTAAAAAGGGCAATGCATAATGCGAATCGGTGCCAACATCGCCGTGCCCGGGAAAGTGTTTTCCGGTAGCGTAGATACCACCGTTCTGAATACCTTTCATCATCGCCGACGCCCTATTGGTCACATTGTCCTTATTTTCTCCAAATGACCTGTTGCCAATGATTGGATTAAGCGGATTAATATTTATATCTACCACGGGGGCAAAGTTAAAGTGAATGCCCATACGCTGTGCCTGCTTTGCCATCTGGCCACCCATTTTTTCTAAAAGCGACAAATCCTGCACCGCACCAAGTGTCATATTCCAGGGATATCTGTAGGTAGAGTCGAGCCTCATACTAAGCCCCCACTCTGCATCGATGCCCACAAACAATGGTATCTTACTTTCTTTTTGATAACGGTTAGTAAGTTTTGCCTGGCGAACCGGCCCTCCCTGAAAGAAGATAACCCCTCCTATTTTATACTCCTTTATAAGTTTATCAATTCCCCTTACGTGCGAAGAGTCTTTGTTAGAGTAAGCCGCAACCATAAACAGCTGCCCCACCTTTTCCTCAAACGAGAACTGGTTGTAAACGCTGTCTGTCCAACGCTGTTCTGCTGACGATTTATAATCCGTAAACATCCTGCTTTGTGCAGATGCTGCTTGTATTGTGAGTAGTAATAGTAGGGCAAGGAACCTCATTAATGTAAATATATTTTAAATAATAAAACATCATTACAGTTTATATAATGATGTTTTTAATGTTTTGTTATGCAGATTGGTTTTTAAAAAAACCTGCTGTGCCAGCTTTCGCCTGCAGGTACTTCCCAAAAATCCTGCCATTCGCCTACTGTATTTACAAGATTGTTGAAAACAATAGTATTTGCCGAAACAGATTTGTCTTTAGCAAGCTTTTTAAACTCTATAAGGGGTTTGTGGGTAATGTATTCTCCCTGCTTAAAGGTAACATTCATCTTATCGAGTAACTCTACGCTGTATTGTTGCTCAAGCTGCTGAATAAAATGCACAGAGGCATCTATAGAACAACCTGTGGCCTGCTGACTGTCCTGATTAACAGCTAATATAATAAACCTGTCGTATTTAAAAATGAATGAAGCTTCAAGACCGGTACCGTGCGCGGCCCAGTTATCTACAAAGTTTTGAAGCTGTGCTTCTATAGCGGTAACTTCGTCTTCAGAGAATTTTCTATTAGACTGATATATCCATATTTTGGATTCTTCAGGCAGTGTATCAAACGGAACGTACATAATTTGTCTTTCTTATAAATCCTTAGCATTGGCAATTAACTCTGCCACATCCATCACTTTAACCTCGTGTTCCCTGTTCTTCGCCTTAACACCATCTGTAAGCATGGTATTGCAAAACGGGCATCCGGCGGCAATAATTTCAGGTTGTGTTTCAAGGGCATCTTCTGTCCGCTCCACATTCACATCTTTCTTGCCCGGCTCCGGCTCTTTAAACATTTGTGCACCGCCTGCGCCACAACAAAGGCCGTTAGCACGCGATCTTTTCATCTCCACCAGTTCGGCATCTAATTTTTCTATAAGGTCTCTTGGCGCCTCATAAATATTATTAGCCCTGCCAAGATAGCAAGGGTCATGAAACGTTATTTTTTTACCTTTAAAGGCACCACCCTCTACGGTAAGCCTGCCATCATCCAGCAACGACTTTAAAAATTGGGTATGGTGCACAACCTCATAGCTTCCGCCAAGGCCCGGGTATTCATTTTTTATGGTGTTAAAACAATGCGGGCATGCTGTAACTATTTTTTTAACATCATAGGCATTAAGCACCTCAATATTTGCCATTGCCTGCATTTGAAACAAAAACTCGTTACCGGCCCTCTTTGCAGGGTCGCCGGTGCAGCTCTCTTCTGTTCCTAAAACCGCAAATGGCACCTTTGCATTATGTAATAATTTTACAAATGCCTTGGTTATTTTTTTTGCCCTGTCATCAAAACTACCAGAACATCCCACCCAGAATAATACTTCCGGCTGCTGCCCTGTAGCCATCATGTCGGCCATTGTTGGTACTGTAATGTTATCCTGCATCATAATTATTCGGCATCATGGTTGCCATCATCAAAAACCTGAATGGTAACCGCTTTATCAATAAGATCTGTAAACTTGCCACGGTAACGTGTAGCCTTAACAAGATGATTATCTATCCAGTGGTAATTACCACCCCTTGGTTTGCCCATAAGCATACCATGATATTTAAATCCGTGTGCCTTAAGCCATGTTTCTGTTATTTCCCTGTGCGCTTCTGTGCGCGAGGTAAAAAAGAATATAATGTGCCCCTCTTCATACCATTTGTTTAGAGTAACAAGTGCATCCGGGTATACGGCAGCAGTAACCATCCTCTCAGGCTCTTCATTAGGAATATCGTCGCAAATTGTGCCATCAATATCAATCAGGTAGTTCTTAATGCCTTCCGGTAAAATCGGGCTTAAGTGTTCGCCATTTTCAGTAATCGGTTGAAGATTCTTATCAATATCCTCTTGTTTCATTATCGTGCCTGTTTATTATAATTCTTCTTTCCAGTTAAGCCTGTCCATCTGGCTGTACTGCCACGGCGCGCCGTTGTTCTCTATATTTGTCATCATGCCATTTAGCTCTTTAGGAGCAGCACTTTGCTCCATAACAAGGTAACGCCTCATATCCATAATTATAGATAAAGGATCTATGTTTACCGGGCAGGCATCTACACAGCCGTTGCAAGTGGTGCATGCCCAAAGCTCTTCGGGCGTTATGTAGTCATTAAGCAGCATCTTACCATCATCAACAAATGTGCCTTTATTTTTATCGATATTACGACCTACTTCTTCGAGCCTGTCGCGGGTATCCATCATTATTTTTCTTGGTGATAGTTTTTTGCCTGTTATATTAGCAGGACATGCCGATGTACAGCGCCCACATTCTGTACATGTGTAAGCATTAAGCAACTGAACCCAATTTAAGTCCTGAACATCGCTTGCGCCAAATTTTGCAGGCAACTCTCCCTCCGCGGGGGCGGGTTGTGCCGCAAACGGATCGGCGTTCGGATCCATCATTAACTTAACCTCTGCAGTAACCGAATCTAAGTTTTCAAACTTTCCTTTTAGGTCCAGCCTTGCAAAATAGGTATTAGGAAATGCTAAAAGGATGTGCAGGTGTTTAGAAAAGTAAAGGTAGTTCATGAATATCAGGATACCCGTTATATGCAGCCACCATGCGGTTCTTTCTATAACAATTGCTGTAGATTCGCTCATTCCACTAAATAGGGAAGATATAAAACCTGATATTGGGAACGCTCCGGCAGTAGTATAATGATGAGCGCCCAATCCCTGTAGGTAATGGTCAGCGCCGTTCATGATGAGGAACAACAACATTAATACCGTTTCGAAATAAAGGATGATATTAGCATCGCTCTTAGGCCAACCCTTAAGGTCTCCGTGTGCAAAACGCCATAATTTTATTACGTTTCTGCGCACCCAGAACGCTATCACGGCAACTAATACTGCAAACGCAAGGATCTCGAAAGAACCAATAAGAAAACTGTAAAACCCACCCAGAAAGGAAAATATTCGGTGTGTACCGAAAACACCATCTATGATGATCTCTAACAGTTCGATATTTATAATTACGAAACCTGCATATACAACAATGTGTAAAGCACCCGCTATGGGGCGCCTTACCATTTTAGATTGTCCGAGGGCTATAAGGGCCATGTTGCCCCAACGCGCTTTAGGATTGTCGAACCTGTTTATGTTTCGCCCCAACTTAATGTTGCGCGTTATTTTTTTTACGTTTATTGCAAAGTAACCAAAACCGGCAACAAGCAATAGTACAAACAGGATATTATCAATGTAACTCATATAGTAAAGGCTTAACCTTTTCCTTTAAGGCTTTTCTTCTGTCTTAACTTCCTCTGCAGGTACTGTTTTCTCTTCAACATAAGGGGTGCCCTTTTTGCCGAATACAGAGAAATGAACGTAACGCTTAGGATTATTTTTAAAGTCTGCAAGCAGTTCTTTTAGTTCTTTAGATGCACCGTTAAGGTTGTTATACATAGCATCATCTTTCATTAGTTTACCTAATGTGCCTTTGCCAGATTGTACATCGTTTATAAGGTTATCTACATTTGCAAGAGACCTTTCAAGTTTTTTAACCGCTTCTCCTATGTTTGCCTGATTAAGGGAATCTGACAGGGCCGCAAAGTTTTTACTTGTTTTATTAAGGTTGTACATAGTAGCATCTATATTACCCCTGTTGCCTGCTACCGTACCGTTAAGTGTTCTCGCTGCCTGGTTAAACTCTTTCATTGTAGCACCAAGATCTGCAATCGCAGTACGCATATTTTGCTGCGTTTGAAGGTCGAATACATTATTTATGTTCCTCAACAAACTATCTGCAGTAACAACAGTAGCCTCAACTTTAGTTTGAAGCGGAGAAAGCTTTTCTCCTACTACCGAAAGCATTCCCGGTTTAAGGCCGCTTAATAAGTATGCGCCGTCTTCTGCAAGCTGCGTGTTCTTAGTATCCGGAATTAGCGCTATTTGTTTACCCGATAAACCAAACCCCGGCTCATACAATGTGGCATGGCTTGTTGTAGATATAGGGAAATCTGTGTTAACCTGCAGTTCTACAATAAGGCTGCCCTCAGTAAGGTCTTTAAAGGTAATAGAGTTAACTTTACCAACAACCAAACCGTTAAGTGTAACGGGAGCTGATGGCGAAAGGCCTTCTACATCTTTATAAACTACATAGTAGGTGGTATAGGAATTAAAGAGGTCTTTGCCCTTTAAAAAACTATAACCCCAGATGAACACTAATATGGCACCTAATATAAGTATTGCCGTCTTTACTTCTCTTGATATTTTCAAAACAGGTTTATTTTTTAACAAATGTAGGACAAAATAATTACTAATATGTGAATATTATTTTAAAGCTTCCTTGATACTAATAATTTTATTTTTGCTGAACGCAACAACATATGCCGATTTAAAACCTTTACTTTTTGCTTCAGACAACAGCTTTGCTGTTTTGCTATAATCGTTTGTCTCGCCATAAAAATATTTTATCTGGCTGCCACTTTTTAATTTAGAAATATTTTTTAGCCCTTTAAAATTGGACGGTTTAGTAGCCAGGTCTCTGCTGCTGGATGATATTTGCACTTTAAACACAATCCCGTCTTTAGCGATAGTATCTTTATCTGAAGCCTCGGGCTCTACATCATTTTTTTTATCCGACGTAACTTCCTTAACCGCCTCTGTAATTTCTGCCTGCTGCTCACTGTCGCTTGCATTGCCATCAAACATTTTTTTATAGCTGATAATGGCTTTCGCGATAGACTTTGCCATTTCTTCCTGCCCGTCGGCAGAATTAAGGTAGGCACCTTCATTTTTATTGGATATAAATCCAAGCTCTATAAGCACACCCGGCATTGCAGTAGCATCCAGTACCCACAACGGGATTTGCTTAATGCCCCTGTCATTTTTTTTAAGATCGTTCTTAAAGCCATCCCGTATCTTACCGGCAAGTATAATGCTTTGGTTAAGCGATTCCTCCTGAGCAAGTGCTATACCTATAGATGTGTCGGGGTTATCAGGGTTAAAACCTTTATACTTTACCTTATAGTCTTTCTCTAACGTAATAACACTATTTTCTTTACGGGCCACCTCAAGGTTAACCTTACTGCGTGATAATCCCATTACAAATGTCTCTGTGCCCTGCGCTGCCTCGGCATTAACGCCGTTACAATGTATCGATACAAAAAGGTCGGCATCTGCTTTATTAGCTATGTTAGCACGCTCCCTAAGTTCAATAAAAACATCGGTTTTACGGGTATAGACCACATTAAAGCCGGGTTCATCTTCCAAAATTTTACCTATTTTAAGGGCAACATTAAGTACAATAGTCTTTTCCTTGTAGCTATGATGTGCGGTACCTTCGTCGCCCCCACCATGTCCGGCATCGAGTACCACCTTAAATTTTTTTGACTGCCCAAAAGTGGCCGTGCAAAATAAGATAAGAATGTAAAATAAGTATTTTTTAGTTAACCTTGTCATGTATGTTGTTTTTATGCGAACCCGCTAAGGCTTACTCTTGATTTATTTTTTACCCAATGCTTCCTGCACCGTTATTTTTTTTCCACCTTTAAAAGCGACCACAAAGGCAGATGTGTAACCCTTTTCTTTGGCTGTAGTTAAAAGCACTTTAGCCTGTTCATAACTATCTGTAGCGCCATAATAATATTTAATTACTGCTGCACCCGCATCTTTGGTTATATTTGTTAAGCCTTTAAAATTTTCCGGAACGGTCTCTAACGATTTTCCACTTGCAGATATCTGCACCTTAAAAACCACGCCATTATTGGCAACTTCTTTAACCACTGGTTTGGTTTCCGGTTTTGATACAAGCTTTTCTTTTTCGACAGGCTTAGCTTCAGCTACCGGGCGGTTGGTGGCTACTGTTGTGGCTGTAGCAGTTGCAACAGGTTCTTTATATTCTGTACCTCCACCGGTGTAGTACTCCTTTTTATACGACTGTATTGCTTTAGCAATAGCCTTAGCCATATCGTCCTGGCCGTCTTCGCTATTTAAAAAAGCACCCTCCTGCTCGTACGACACAAAGCCAAGTTCTATTACCACTCCCGGCATCGCCGCCTTGTTTAAAACCCAGAACGGAGCATATTTTACACCCCTGTTCTTCCTTTTAAGGGTACTTGTAAAACCATCCTGTATCTTGCTTGCCATATCTATGCTATTATTTAAAATAGCTTCGGGCTGTGTGCTCACAAGCGATTCCGGTTTATTAGGATCAAAACCCTCATATTTTTCTTTATCTTTTTCCAGCTTAATAACAGCATTCTCTTTTTTAGCAACTTCAAGATTGCTCGCGTTTTTTGTGGGCCCCATTATAAAGGTCTCTGTACCAAAAGCTGATTTTTTAGGCTCTCCGTTACAATGTATAGATATAAATAGGTCGGCATTGGCACGGTTTGCAATATTTGGCCTTTCACTCAACTCTACAAAAACATCTGTTTTTCGGGTATAAATTACCTGCACGGCATTATCCTGCTCCAGCAGCTTACCCACTTTTAGCGCTACGTTAAGGGCTATGTTTTTCTCTACATAGCCATGGTACAGTGCACCAAAGTCTTTTCCGCCATGTCCGGCATCAAGAACTACCTTAAACTTACCGCCATCCTGAGCAAAAGTATATCCGCACGATATAATAAAAAGTAAAAAAACCAGTTTTAATTTCATGTTCTCAGTCATTGCAAAATAGTTATTATGCTGCTTGTGTTATAATTACATTTAGTGGTTAGTTTGACAAAAATATTGTAAGTTTGGCACTTCAAAAAATAAGCCACACTGTTACAAAAATAGTATTAAAACCATTGCGTACAAACTTATTTCATACCGTTTTATTATCTATTTTCCTTTGCATGGTTTGCCTGAGTGCACAATCGCAGGAAATAAGAAACCGTAAGCCCGCAGTACCTGCTGTAAAACAGGATAGTACCGAAACTCCGTCGGTAGTATTGCCTGTTCCTAATAATGTTGTTAGTACAGATACCATTAAGCCCACACAGGACACTCTTGCTGTTGCTGCAGACACTATAAAGCCACAAAAGAAGGGATTGGATGGTATTATTAGACGAAAGGCGAAAGATTACGAAAAGATTGACCAGAAAAAGAAAGAGCTTACTCTTTATAATGAAGCCGAGCTATACTACAAAGATATTGAGCTTAAGGCAGGTGTTATTAAAATGAACTACGAAAAAGACGAGGTCTTTGCCGGGCGCATTAAAGACACATTAGGTAATTACACGCAGTACCCCTACTTTAAGCAGGGAGCTAATATTGTTGAAGCCGACTCTATACACTTTAACACCGTTACAAAAAAAGCCCGCGTTTGGAATTCACGAACAGATCAGGGGGAGTTTAGGGTTAAAGCAGAGATTACCAAGAAAGAGAACGACTCGGTTTATTTTATGAAGAACGCAATTTTTACGACTTCTAAAAATATTGAAAATCCCGAATATTACTTTAAAGCTGGTAAGATTAAACTTGTTCCCGGTAAAAAGGTTGTTGTAGGTCCTACCAATATGTGGATTGCTAATGTACCTACACCTGTAGGGCTGCCGTTTGCATTTTTCCCGATGAGCGATAAGGCAGAATCCGGGCTTTTAATACCAAGTTACGGAGATAGTAATAACAGGGGGTATTATTTACAAAATGGTGGTTATTATCTTGCCCTTAGCGATTACTACGACGTTTCTATAACCGGAGATTATTATACTAACGGTAGTTATGGCCTCCGCTTTCAGTCTAACTATGCAAAGCGGTACAGTTACACAGGTAATTTAAATATTCGATTTGAAAACCTTGTAACGAGTGAACGGGGCCTTCCGGATTATTCGCGGGCAAAGAACTACAACATACAATGGTCGCACAGCCAGGACAGTAAAGCAAATCCTAATTCGAGATTCTCAGCCAGCGTTAACCTTGGTTCGAGTAAATACTTCAGGCAGTCTATAAATACTGCTAACGTGGGCTCAAGCCTTAATAACACGCTGCAATCGTCAGTGTCGTATTCTAAAACGTTTCAAACAGTTCCGCAGGTCAACTTTTCGTTAAGTGCCACTCACTCCCAGAACACTAATACACAGGTAATAAGAATGACATTACCTACACTGCAGGCAAGTGTAGACAGGATTTTCCCTTTTGCCCCGGCAGATGCCCCTAAAAAAGGATTTATAAAAAATATTAACTTACAGTATAACCTTCGTGGTGAAAACCAGATAACAACTACCGACTCGCTTTTCTTTAAGCCTGAGATGTTTAGAGATGCACGATCCGGACTACAACACACTATACCGTTAAGCACAAACTTTAAGGTGTTTAAATACTTCAGCGTTTCCGCCGGAACCAACTATCAGGAAACCTGGGTTATGAATACCGTAGATAAATCGGTTGTTAATGATACTGTTGTAGTAAATAATGTAAAAGGATTCGATTCTTTCCGTACTTATAACTTCTCATCAAGCATCGGTACAACCATATACGGTACCTTTAATTTTGGCGAAAATAACAAGATACAGGCTATACGCCATGTAATACGGCCATCTGTTTCATACAGCTACACACCAAGCTTCGAGCGTTACTACGACACGTACCAGTTAGATAATACAGGTACACAATATCAGGAATATACACGCTTTGAAGGCGGCATATTTGGTGCGCCAGGATTAGGCTACTCTAATAACATCGGACTTTCTGTTAATAACACATTTGAAGCAAAAGTGCGCAATGACGATGAAAACGCCAAAGACAGCGAGCCTAAAAAAGTGATGTTACTTAACAACCTCAACTTTACTACGAGCTATAACATTGCTGCCGACTCTCTCGCATGGTCGCCACTAAGGGTGTCTGCAGGAACAAACCTCTTTAAGGAAAAGATGAACATTAACTTTGGTGCCACCATGGATCCTTATGCCATAGATAATGCCGGCCGAAGGATTAGTACCTATAATATAGATAATGGTGGTAGCTTATTTAGGCTAACCAGTGCAAATATTACATTAAACTATTCGCTTAGCAGCGAAGATGGTAAAGGTAATAACAAAGACGATAATAGCCAGACTGCAAAAAACGGTGGCCGTACAGACGATTTATTTGGCGTGGGCACCGACCTAAGCGATAGCAGAGAAAGCTTATTTAAAGATGAGGATGAGGAAGGTACCGAAAAGAAAGACAAATCTGAAGGTGGCTTTTTTAATGCCAAGCTTCCTTGGAATTTAAACCTCGCCTACTCTTTAACGTATAACAATAACGCACGCGAACGCAGAATTACCGGTAGCTCGTTAATGGTATCCGGTAATCTTGATATTACCCCAAAATGGAAAATGGGTTTCTCGTCCGGTTACGACTTTGTACAGAACGGGGTTACGTTTACGCAGCTTCGCTTTGAGCGCGACCTGTTATCCTGGAGGATGGATTTTAACTGGGTTCCGTTTGGTAATAATACCTATTGGGGCTTCTTTATTGGTATAAAATCATCTGTACTTAGCGATATTAAGTATGACAAACGCCAGGTTCCTGACAGGCAGGTTGGGCAGTAATTATGGAGCATACTGTATCCAGAAAAAGTATAAAATTTTATGTAGATACTATAGTAGGTTTTCTAATCTTTTTATCCATATCAGTATTTTTTGCATTTACATTTATAGCTAAAACGAATGATGATCATGATACAAAATCATACATGATTTACCTATTACCACTTTTTAGTCTGGTTTCATTTATTTTTTCAATTCTTACATTCTATTTTTACGTTAAGTATGTGCCTTCAATAATAATTAGCAATAACGCAATTAAGGTTCAAAATAAAGCTTACGCCTTAAGTGACATAAAGTTTGTTATTTACACCGGGAAACAACCTTTTCTCTACAGCTATAAAGAAGGGGCCGAAATTGTGTTAAACGATGGAAGCACTATATATATTTACGACGAATTATATGCTAACGCTCCTGCTCTTAAAACTTTTTTAGATTCTGTACTTAATGACAGGATAATTATAAATGTACCTATAAGTAGATACGATATTTCAACCGAAAATATTAGATACTATACTCAAGGAATCTTTTCAAATAAAAAATTATTTGTGATTAGTACCTTAAGTATTGCAATTACAATATTGATTATTATTGAAGCAAATATATCCTGGTACATAATGCTGCTGCCCATATTTACTTTTCTAATAATATGCCCTCTCGTATCAAGCGAAATGTATTATTTTGGTATTAATGAAAAATATTTGGTAGTACGTAACCATGTCTTGTTTTGGAGGAAACATATATATCCAATTAGCTCTGTTCGCGAAGTCGTATATGAACCGAGATATAAGTGGCGTAGAGGATTAAGAATTATAACAAAAAACTACCATACCAACTTTAGGATTGCAGAAACCCTCAATAGTGTTGATTGGCAGGAACTACAAAAAGATTTTAAAAATCAAAATATAAAAGTACGATACGAACTTAAATTTTAAACTATAACCATGAAAAAAGTCATTTTTACAGATAAGGCTCCGGCCCCAATAGGCCCCTACAGCCAGGCGGTACTCGCCGGCAATACACTTTACACTTCCGGCCAGATACCTTTAGACCCTGCCACAGGCGAGCTCGTGGGTGGAAGTATCGAGACTGAAACAAAACAGGTTATGGAAAACCTAAAAGCAGTGCTTGAGGCAGCCGGTGCAGATTTTAGCAACGTGGTAAAGACAAGCATCTTTATAATGAACATGGACGATTTTGCCGCAATTAACACTGTTTATGGCAGCTATATAAACGAAGAAACCGCTCCTGCAAGAGAAACGGTTCAGGTGGCACGACTGCCAAAAAATGTAAATGTAGAGATTTCTATGATTGCTGTGCTATAGCATGCAAAAACAGTTCTGCCGATGCAGGGTTTGTGGCAAGTGGCACATTGTGCACGTCACAAACCCGTATCAGCATATTAATATCAGCATCATGAGCATGGCTGGCAAGAGGGTCTTTAAAAAACAAAACCATCTTAGTTTTACCTTCTGCGACCCTGCCTGCTATCTGCGCATCGCCACCCAAGGGTCCTGAAAGCATTTTTCTAACTGTAAAGCCGGCCTCTTCGGCCTTGCTGCCGGTAGTACCTGTAGCAATCAGCTTTACATTTTCTTTTAGCAAAATGTCTTTATTGGCAGTTAAAAAAACTACCATTTTATCTTTCATTCCGTCGTGGGCTATTATGGCTATCTCCATTATATAGTTAAATCTTATTTGTTAAGTTCGTGGTATGTAATAAGCCCATCTATAGGCCTGCGTAAAACATTACCTAATGTAAGCCCATTTCTGCCTAATACTTCGGCAAGTTCTGCCTTAAGGTAAAATGCAATAGACCCAATAAAATGCACAGGAACCTGTGTTGCATTATCATATTGTGTAATGTAGTTGTCTACAAAAGTTTGCATGGCTTTTACAATAATTTCTTTAATAAAAGCATCGTCTTTATGCTGAATTAAGAACTTTGCAAAGGTAGCAAGGTATGCATTAGGGTTGGGCTCTTTATAAAGGTTGTGCTTTATAATATCTGCATCGAGGTTATACTCCGATTCAAATTCTTTTGCAAGATGCTCCGGCATTTTATTAAAAAAATAGGCGCGCACAAGGTCGCGGCCAAAACGGTTACCACTACAGTCATCCATAGCAATGTAACCTAAAGACTGCACTTTTTGCTCCAGCTTTTCGCCATCAAAATAACTGCAGTTAGACCCTGTACCTAAAATACATACAATAGCTTTTTCATTGTTTGGGTTTGTTGCATAAGCTGCAGCGTAAGTATCTTCTTTTACACTAACCTCTGCATTAGGAAAAAACTCCTTAAATACGCCGGTCATATAATTCTTCATCCTGTCTGTACCGCAGCCGGCGCCGTAAAAATAAAGGTGGGTAACCTCTTTACGGTTGTTATATATATCAAAACGGGCCTCCAGCCTTTCAAGGGCTTCTTCCTTATTAATCACTTCGGGGCTAAGACCAAGGGTTTGGGTTGTAAAAAGCCTGTTGCCGGCTTCATCAAGCGCAATCCAATCGGCTTTGGTCGCACCACTGTCAACTAATAATTTCATACTATGTTTGAGATTAGTTTGGGTAAATTATGGGTTAAGTTTGGGTAATATGTTTAAAGTTTGAGTTATTAAATACCTGCGGTTGGGTTAAGCCGGCATAAAAAAACAAAGTCCCGCCTTTACTAAAAAAGCGGGACTTATTATTTATAAATTACAGTGATGCAATGTGCACCGAAAGGTCTATAAGCTTGCTTGAGTAACCATACTCATTATCATACCATGATACAAGTTTAAAGAATGTTGAGTTAAGGCCTATACCGGCTTTAGCATCTACAATACTTGTCCTTTTGTCTGATACGAAATCCTGAGATACAACATCATCCTCTGTAAAGCCAAGAATACCTTTAAGTTCGTTCTCAGAAGCTGCTTTAAGCACAGCCATGATCTCCTCATAAGATGTTTCTTTTGCCACTTTTACAGTAAGATCTACTACAGAAACATCAACTGTAGGAACGCGGAACGACATTCCTGTTAGTTTTCCGTTCAATGCAGGGATTACTTTACCTACTGCTTTTGCAGCACCTGTTGATGAAGGAATGATGTTTACGCTTGCTGCACGTCCGCCTCTCCAGTCTTTTCTTGAAGGACCGTCAGTCGTCATTTGAGTTGAAGTTGTAGCGTGAACTGTTGTCATTAAACCTTCTACGATACCAAAATTGTCGTTGATAACTTTTGCAAGCGGAGCAAGACAGTTTGTAGTACAAGAAGCGTTAGACACTACAGTATCTGCAGCCGTGGCTTTGTCATGGTTAACACCCATTACAAACATCGGTGCATCGGCAGATGGAGCAGAGATAATAACTTTTTTAGCACCACCTGTAATGTGAGCCTGTGCAGTTTCAAGTGTTGTAAAAAAACCTGTACACTCTGCAACAACATCGACGCTTACTTCATCCCATTTAAGGGCCTTAGGGTCTTTCTCTGCAGTTACTCTTATGTGTTTTCCGTTTACATAAAGTTGGTTATCTTTAACTTCTACTTCTCCGTTAAAACGGCCGTGAACTGAATCATATTTTAATAAATAAGCCAAATGATCTACATCAAGCAGGTCGTTAATAGCCACTACCTCAACATTATCCCTGTTGAAAGTTTCGCGGAAAACGATACGGCCAATCCTACCGAAACCGTTAATTCCTAATTTAACTGTTGCCATTCTTCTAAATTGTTTTTATTTGTTTAATACTAATCGTGAAAGATTCTTAAATAGAAACGATGTCAGAAACTCTTATAAGCTCCTTATCGACATGCGTTTTTCCTTTTACGGCATTCTCTAATGGGGTAAGTACTACCTCATCCCTAATCAGGCCTACCATATAATTTGAGTTACCCTCAAGCAATGTTTCTACTGCTTTAACGCCAAGCCTGCTCGCAAGTACCCTATCAAAACATGAAGGCGATCCACCACGCTGCATGTGTCCAAGGATAGATACACGAACATCATATTCGGGTAAATTCTGGTCTACGTAATCTTTAAGTTCAAAGGCACTCTTGCCTATCTTATCGCCTTCGGCAATAACTACAATACTGGACGATTTGCCCGATGCTTTACTTTTCTTTAACGATTCCAGCAACCTGTCAAGGCCCATGTCTTCTTCAGGAATAAGTATCTCCTCGGCACCTGCGCCTATACCGGCGTTAAGTGCAATATGGCCTGCATCCCTACCCATAACCTCTACAAAGAAAAGCCTGTTATGAGAACTTGCAGTATCGCGAATTTTATCGATAACGTCTACCACGGTATTAAGCGCAGTATCGTAGCCTAACGTATGGCTTGTGCCATAAATATCGTTATCTATAGTACCCGGTATACCTATAACAGGAAAACCGTATTCTTTATTAAATAAAAGGCCACCGGTAAAACTACCGTTGCCACCTATTACTACAAAAGCATCTATTTTATGTTTAACCAGATTATCATGTGCTTTTTTACGGCCTTCCGGTGTCATGAACTCTTTAGAACGGGCAGATTTAAGTATCGTTCCGCCTTTATTTATAATGTTGTTTACACTACGCGGGCCCATCTCCTTAAAGTCGCCCTCTATCATGCCCTGATAACCTCTATATATACCAGTACATTCTATATTATGGTAAGCACAGGTACGAACAACGGCCCTTATAGCGGCGTTCATTCCCGGCGAGTCACCACCAGATGTGAGTACACCTATTTTTTTAATATTAACTGACATTTTTTAGTATTTGATTGTAAAATTAATAATTTAATATGATTTACACATTTGTTTTTCGGTTATATTATAAAAATCGCAGGTTTTCAAACGATTTCGTTAATAAGTTTTTTATAGGGTATTGTTAAGATTTATAAAAAAAGCAGGAATATCATCAAAAATATCCCTGCTTTTTTTCATATTATAAAATTTTAGTGACCAATAATTTAAAACTTAATCCATTTCAGGAACCCGGTCCTTTTCCTTTTGGTCAGCAGCCTTTTTCTTGTTCCTGTTCTCTGTAAATTTTATATAATCGGGCGAAATCTCAGAGTCCGGGTAGTCGCTTGTAGAATTGCTGTTCACCTCTTCTTTTTTAGCGTCCTTAAACACTTTCCAGAACAATTCAGTGAAGGTATCAAAATCTACCTCCCATGTTAAACCTACGCCCTGGGTGTAGCCTATACCCTCCCCTAAAAAGTTAATATCGTTCTCTCTGTTGAACACGCGTGCCTTTAGTGTTCCGTCATCGTTAATACGCAGCTGTAGCTCTACATTACCCACAATGGTACTTTGGTTTACACCACCCACGGGCACACCCACAACACCGTTAAAGGTTATCCTGTCGTTTATTTGCGATGACAGCGTAAGACCAACCTGCGAGTTTGTTTCGATGTAAGGGTTTCTGTTTGCCTGCACATAGTTAACCCCAACGTTTACTTTGCTCTCGCCATCAGTAAACAAATCATTAAACAACGAACTTGCCCTTTCAAATAAACTACCATACACTGCGGTATTAGCATTTGTTGGGCTTATAAAGCTACCGGTACCTAACAGTGATAACGCCTGCGTTTGCCGGGTATCCATATCGCTGAGCCTGTAATCAAGATCTGACTTTAATACAGAGCTTACCCCCGGAAAATTAATTGTAAAATCGGGTTCAGGGGTAGTAATCGTACCATTAAGCGTAATGTTTACCTCTACCGGAATGTTACGGTTAAAGGTTGCAGTTTCTAACAGTACCGACGGATTTGCCTGCGTTTTATAAATTGCCTCCAGATTTAGTCTTGCCCGGGTAGGATCGCCTTCCCAGTTTATAGAGCCACCTTTTTTAAGAGTGAATTTTTTATCAAAAAGTCCGCCGTATTTAAAGTTGTATACTCCTTCGTAAACGGCAAAATCTCCCCACATGTTAAACTTGCCAAGAGTATTTATATTAAGCAGCATTAACCCATTTCCTGTAGCTGTAAGGCTGTGCCCGGTATTTTTATCTATAATAACCTCCAGCTTGGCCACCGGAGTTACATTAAGGTCGAAATTAAGTTCCAGTCCCTTGTAAGTTTTGGTATCCTGCTTAGCGATACCTTTACCTATATTCTCTTTTTCTTTGGGACTTAGGAAGTGTATAAAAGCAGCATTAGTGGTGCTTGTTGCACCGGTATTGCCAAGGTTCAGCTTAATGTCGGTTCCCTCTGCCGATTCTGCATTTACATTAATGACCAATCCGGTAGTAGGCCCCTTTAATTCTGCACCACCCTTAATAAAAGCGGTACCATAATAAATGGCGTCGTCAGAATCCTGCGTGTTCAGCACCAGCATTCTGTCGGATGTTATATCAAGGTCGAGCGCCCAGTCTTTAAAAAGCTTATGTTGAACTGTTCCGTTAAGTCGTCCGCTAGTTTTAAACTTTGTGTCAGTAAGTTCTATATTTCTAAATAATATCCGCTCCTGTGTAATGTCTATGGTCGCATTTTCCTCAAAATTATAATCGGTATTAAGGTATCCCACTTTAAGCCCGCCTCCTTTTATATAAATGATACCGTCAATTTGAGGATCCTTAGCATTGCCCACAATGGCAGCCCTACCGGATGCTTTACCCCGTATCTCAGGAAAAATAGATTTAAGGAATACCTGCAGCGGACTGATATCAAAATCAGAGAACATGGCATCAAGCGACATTATGGTTTGCTTATCTACAATTTCTATGTTGCCCACGGTAGAGAATGTTTCTTTATCATTCCTTACAATCGATGTGTTTACGTTAAACTTTCTAAAAGACTTATCGCCGGTAACCTGAAGGCTCATATCGCCCAGGTTGTATTTATTCATACTTAAACTATCTATAGTTAAGGATGATGCCGGTGCAAATTCGTTTTTATTTTGCTTAAGGCTAACTTCTCCATTCAGCCTCCCGCCAAAGTTGAGGCTGTCTAAGCTTGGAGTAACCTTGGCAAGGTCTACATCATTAAATGATAAATGTAAATCCTTATAATTTTTGCCCTTAAGGTCTCCGTTAAGCTCTACCCGCTGGTCGTTGTGCGACATGGTAAGGTTGTCTATAGAAAAATCGGTAAGTTTTTTATTAAACGTTACCTTATTATCCTTTGCGTCCTGCTCGTTTATAAACCACTGGAAATTTTTAAAATTTATCTCTGATTTTTTAAATCCTACTACAGAGTTTTTTTGCTCATCTATTGTATGATAAAGATTGAGGCTAAAGGCATCTTTTGCCTGTTTACCACCTTTAAATTCGGTACGAACATATAAGGTGTCATTTTGTGTAATGTTTATAAGGCTAAAATCAGATATTTTGTAACTCTTCATACGTACACTGTCCATGCTTACGTAGGCATTGTACAACGGGTTCTTGTTATCTACATCTATGTTTATATTATCAAAAGAGTTATCGTATGCAGTAATGTTAGGCGAATTAAAAGCCAGTTTAAAATCGCCCCTGTCGCCATTAACACGCCCACGAAGTTTTGTATTAGGGCCTACTACAACGTCAGGCACTACAATTTCGAGTATTTTATTGTAAACCGTAAAATCAAAGTCAAGATACTGCCCCTTCTTTATTTTGTTAGGAGAATAGTTGGTGTACAAACTACCCACAGCATTTTCCATAAGCTTTGGCAACTGGGCAATATCAAATTTGCCGGTTACACGCCCCTCAATTATATCGGTAGAATTTATCGTTAGGGTGCGCACCCTTGCTTCATCAAAGGTAGAGGCTACAACAAAGTCTTCAAAATAATAGCTATCCCTGCTGTTTTGGTAAGATAGCCTCGATATTTGCATTTTACCTGCTATATCATTAATGTTTGTTCCTTTAGCGTTAAACACAAGGTCGCCTTTAAAAATAGAAAGCGTATCCTTTTTCATGAGCTTAAGGGCAGCAAGGTCGGCATAATCAACCTGCGCATGAAAATCATATTCCTTATTTTTCTGGCTCATATCTACAAGCCCGTCAAAACTCATAAGGAGGTTGGGGTCGTTGCTGTTTATGCTGCCTTTAAAATAAGGCCATTTAAAGCGCCCGTCTATAGTGATTTTTTTGTAGTTGTAACCGTTAAATGCCAGTGCGGCAACGGTACCTTTTACCGTGGTGTTAAGCGATTGTTTATTAAATCCGCGCCCATCGATATCCAGGTGTAGCGTTGTGTTGCCAACTGTTTTAGCCTCGGCGACAGCGCCAAGGTTAAAGTTATCAAGATCTATGGTTCCAGTGTATATCGCGTCCGAAGGTTTGTTGTATCCCTTAACCGAAAGGTTTGCCTGCGCCTCCCCGAGGCCTGACATTATATACATCTCTGTATCAATATCCTGCTTGGTAAGCGTAACATGGCCTACCATATCTACACGGCCAAACTTATCTAATATTTTTGGTAAGCTCTTGCCCAGTATGCGTGGCATAATGGCAGTGAGGTTGCTATAGTTAGAGGCTATCCTGTCGAAATCGCCATTCATGTAAAAGCCCGGGCCTTTTTTATCGAAAAGATGCCTGAAGTTTATTGAGCCTATAATTTCTGAATCGCGACCATCCAGCAGTTTCAGGTCGTTTAGCACAAAGTTATTTAATGGCCCTTTTAACGTTGTAGACAGGTAAAACTTCTGGTCTTTGCCAAACTCGTTAAAAAATATATTAAGCTCGTTAGATGATATTGTGGCCCGCTTTACATCAAAATCAAAATCGACAAGATTTACAAAATCCTTCATCTTCTCTTTGGTGTAGGTAAGGGTTACATCTCCGGTTAATACCGACTCTGATGTTGCCAGTTCGATCTTTTTAAGCTCGATCTTTGTTTTGGTATACTCAAAATCTGCAGTAAGGTTTTTAACAAATAGCCCACGATGGTCTAACAACGACAGCTTTTGTATGCTTGCTTTTATATCGCTTCCTTTTAAAAAGAAGTCTTTTACATTACCATTAAGTTTCTTAAGGTCGAGTACGCGGGGTGTAACCGCATTTTCGTTAGTAAGCCTAAACCTGCCATTTGTTACATATACGTACCCCGCCCTTACTTTAAAAGGTTTATTTGGGTCGGGCTTTTTACCGTTATCAAAAGAGCGTGTAAAAACATCAAAGTTACTAAGGGTTTCGCCTTTGTAAGCCTTCATATGAAAGTTAAGCTTTTCTGTACGAACGGTACCAAACTGTAAACCGCTTTTTGCAAATTCTCTTATACCAAGAACATTTGTTTGAAGTTTATCTGCAGCTATGAGGGTATCATTATGATGATCCATGATCAGTACCCCTTTAAGCTTAACGCTTCCAAAAATTGTAATGGCAACTTTATCTACGCTAATGTGCGTTCCAAACTGTTTATTAAGGTAATTTGTACCATAGTGCGCAATGCCCGTTTGCACGAATGGCAGCGAAAGGGCAAGGGCCAACAGCAGCAAAAAAAGGAGCAAACCCACAAGGGTGCGTATAACTATTTTTTTAAATTTTTTGATACTGCTATTTGTTTTAAATTTGCACTATTGCGGTAAAGGAGGTTAAGGTAGCAAAAGTAGGAATTTTTACTGTTGTTGCTAAGGCTTTAACCGTTTTTTATAACTCAAAATCCGTGCCTTAAACTATGGCTAACCAGCCCATTTACATACTATCTATAGAAAGTTCGTGCGATGATACCGCAGCAGCCGTACTGCAAAACGGTAAAGTGCTTAGCAATGTTGTTGCAAGGCAGGAAATTCATGAGCAATATGGCGGCGTTGTGCCAGAGCTTGCATCGCGCGCGCACCAGCAAAACATAGTACCCGTTATAGACGTTGCCATGACAAAAGCAGGCATACAAAAAAGTCAACTTAATGCTATTGCCTTTACCCAGGGCCCAGGTTTAATGGGGTCGTTACTGGTGGGCAGCTCCTTTGCAAAATCGCTGGCGCTGGCGCTCAGTGTACCTCTTGTGGCGGTAAACCACATGCAGGCGCACATACTGGCCCATTTTATAGACGAAGAGGGTTTTGATAAACCAGACTTTCCTTTCCTTGCAATGACAATAAGTGGCGGACATACCCAAATTGTTAAGGTTAATAGCTTTTTTGATATGGAGGTTATAGGAGAAACTACCGATGATGCCGTAGGCGAAGCCTATGATAAAAGCGCAAAAATTCTTGGCCTGCCCTACCCCGGTGGGCCCTTAGTAGACAAATTTGCACAATCCGGTAATCCAAAAGCTTTTGCCTTTACAAAGCCACAGGTGCCGGGGCTCAACTTTAGCTTTAGCGGGTTAAAAACACAGATATTGTATTTTGTACAAAAAAACGTGGCAATAAACCCTAACTTCGTTGCAGAGAACATGAACGATATTTGTGCCTCGATACAGTATACCATCATTAATATTTTGATGGATAAGCTTAAACTGGCTGTCAGGGAAACCGGGATTACCCAGGTTGCCATTGGTGGCGGGGTATCGGCAAACAGCGGTATACGTACTACCCTTAAGGAGGCAGAAAAAAAATACGGCTGGAAAACCTTTATACCGAAGTTTGAATACACTACAGATAATGCAGCCATGATAGGCATAGTAGGTTACCATAAATATTTAGAGCAGCAATTTAGCGATGCCACTACAACATCTAAAGCAAGAATAGAACTATAATGCAGTTATTTTATAACCCAGATATTACTCCAGGCACTACCCTCTTTTTATTTGATAAAGAAGAAAGCCGCCACATTGTAAAAGTACTTCGCAAAAAAGAAGGCGATTTTATACAGATAACTAATGGTAAAGGTGCATTGTTTACCGCAGAAATTACCTTTGCAAACGAAAAGAAATGTGAGGTTACAATTAGTACTGAGGAGTTTTTTGAACCGGCTCCTTACGAGCTTCACCTTGCAGTTGCCCCCACAAAACTTAACGACCGTTATGAATGGTTTTTAGAAAAGGCGGTAGAAATAGGCATTACCCAGATTACTCCCATTATTTGCGAACACAGTGAACGCATAGCCTTTAAGGCCGATCGTTTCGAAAAAATAATTCAGGCTGCAATGAAACAGTCGCTGCAATATTACTTACCCATATTACACGAGCCGGTACCTTTTACCAACTTTGTGAACAATACCCGGGAGGGCGAACTTTTTATTGCCCATTGTGAGGAAGCCGAGAAAAAACTGCTTAAACATGCCCTGCATCCAAAGCAGAAAACAACGATCCTGATAGGGCCCGAAGGTGATTTTTCTACTAAAGAAATTGCAGCCGCATTAGCCTTAGGATACGTGCCAGTTTCGCTTGGCAACACCCGCCTGCGCACAGAGACTGCTGCAATTGTTGCGGCGCACAGCGTAGCGTTTGTTAATGAGTAGCACATAGTTTCGAGTCGCAGTCGCGGTGTTTAGTCTCATTAACATTCCTTATATTTACAAGATCAATGCGATTATTATAATGAAAAAAATTCTTTGCATGCTATTGCTTTCTCCTGCGTTGCTAATGGCACAGGAAATTGCCGTACTTAAATATTCCGGCGGTGGCGACTGGTATGGCAACCCAACTTCATTACCCAACCTTGCCAAATTTTGCAACCAGAACATAAACACAAAAATAAATACTAAGACGGCAACGGTTGAAGCCGGCAGTGCTGACCTTTTCTCTTACCCTTTTGTGCACATGACGGGTCACGGAAATGTAGTGTTTAGCGACAATGATATTGTTAACCTGCGTAACTACCTTACATCCGGGGGATTTTTGCATATTGATGACAACTACGGTATGGATAAATATATTCGTCGTGAAATAAAACGCCTCTTTCCTGATAAAGAACTTGCTCAGGTGCCTGCAAGCCATGAAATTTTTAAAGGCCCCTTCCCTTTTACTCAGGGACTGCCAAAAATACATGAGCACGATAACAAAGCACCGCAGGCATGGGGAATTTTTAGTGACGGAAGACTGGTATTGTTGTACACATTAGAAACCGATCTTGGAGACGGCTGGGAGGATCAGGAAGTACACAACGACCCGTTAGAAGTAAGGACGAAAGCGCTTAAAATGGGTGCAAATATTTTAAACTACGCTTTTAAGAATTAAAAAAGCAGACACGAATTTCAAAAATCAGTGTGAAGACTTAGTGTAATTCGTCTAAAACTAAAATTCGAATACCTTACCATCATCGGCTATTTCAGTATTTTCAAAAATAGTCTGTGCTTCTGTTTTAAAGCGCTCTATAGAATCATATCGTGTAGAAAAATGGCCTAAAATAAGCTGGCCTGCATTTGCTTTTTTGGCAATAGTAGCGGCCTGCATGGCCGTACAATGCATTGTTTTTTCGCAGTATTGCACTTCCGTTTCCAAAAACGTGCTTTCGTGGTACAGTACATCTACATTATTTATAATAGGTAAAATACTTTCTGAATAGACGGTATCACTGCAAAATGCGTAGCTTTTTGCAGGCAAAGGGTCAAAGGTTAATTCCTCGTTTGGTATTATCCTGCCATCTTCAAGGGTAATATCGCCGCCCCATTTTATCTTGCGGTAATAGCATTGGTCTATTTCATAATTCTCAACCGCCTCTACATTCAGCTTGCGCTCGCCCGATTTTTCTTCGAACAAATAACCATTGGTATACACCCTATGGCGTAGCGGAATCGTTGTTACCCTTACCTTATCATCTTCAAAAACCACTACTGATTCCTCTGATTCCAACTCATGGAAATACAGGTTATAGCTGGTCCACGAGTTAGAAAGTTTTAATTGCAGCAGCGTAACTTCTTTAATTCCCTTAGGGCCATACACGTGCAAATCTGTCTTACGGCCAAGTAGTGCAAACGTAGATATCAACCCTATTAGTCCATAAAAATGGTCGCCATGCAGGTGCGATATAAAAATATGGTTAATGCGGCTAAACTTAAGTTTGTGCTTTCTAAGCTGTACCTGTGTACCCTCGCCACAGTCTATTAAAAACATCCTGCCCTTCATTTCCAGCAATTGTGCTGTAGGGTTGGTCATGGTTCTGGGGGTGGCTGCATAGCAGCCTAATATAGTTAGCGTCATTTTGAGAGGATGTTAGAAGGCAGATATTAGATATGAGATTTTAGAGAATAGATTTTAGACACAACAGGCAAAAATTCTAAAACCCTAAATCGCGCTCTATCTCTTCCATCTCGATAACATCATGAGCTTCAAGTAGTGTAGGTACAATTACCATTTCTTCGGGAGCATCATCATAGTCAAAATCGGGAGCCACGAGTACTAACGATTTTTTAGCTTTTCGATGTTTATTACTCAACGGTAAAAATGCAAGCATACCGTTAAGGGATAATTCGCTATCCTGGCTTAAATCTAAAATCAGGTTCTTATTTTTAAAGGTATTATATTCCGCAGTAACTTTTTCAAGAAAGGCATTGCTGCTACCGTGAGTATCTTTAATAATAGTGGTATGTCCTTTTTCTACTACTTTCATATTGTATTAGGTACTAAGGTTCTTAGTGGCTTAGATGCTTATATTATAAAGCATTGCAAAGTGGCTAAGTTACAAAGTTATGGGTTGCGCGAACTGTGAGTTCACAATTTTTTATGATTGAAATTGCCTTAGGAGCTAAGAATCTAAGAGCCTGAGCATCTAAGTTATTGCTTAATCTTGCTCGCGAGCAGGTAGATAACCGCCATGCGTATAGCCACGCCGTTTTCTACCTGGTCGAGAATAACAGATTGCTGAGAATCGGCTACATCACTGCTTATCTCTACACCGCGGTTTATAGGCCCTGGGTGCATAACAATAATTTCTTTATTAAGCGAGTCAAGCAATTCTTTATCAAGGCCATACTGCTGAGCATACTCGCGCGTAGAAGGAAAGTAATTAACATCCAGCCGTTCGTTTTGCACCCGTAGCATATTGGCAACATCTGCCCACTCTAACGCTTTGCGAAGATTAGGCTCTACCTTTACACCAAGCGAATCTATATAGCGCGGTATAAGCGTTTTGGGGCCGCATACGCGCACCTCGGCACCTTGCATCTGTAAAGCAAAAATATTAGACAGTGCCACGCGCGAATGCAAAATATCGCCCACGATAACCACTTTTTTGCCGCCTACCTCTCCCAGCTTCTCCCGGATTGTAAACGAATCCAGCAAACCCTGAGTAGGGTGTTCATGAGCGCCATCGCCGGCATTTACAATACTTGCCTTAACATTTTTAGATAAAAAGTGGGCTGCCCCCGGCCTTTCGTGCCTCATAACAACCATATCTACCTTCATGGCTAAAATGTTATTTACGGTATCTATAAGGGTCTCCCCTTTCTTTACCGATGACTGCGCTGCTGAGAAACTAATAACATCTGCGCTAAGCCTTTTTTGTGCCAGCTCAAACGATAGCCTTGTGCGGGTGCTGTTTTCAAAAAAAATATTGGCTATGGTAATATCCCTAAGCGAAGGGACTTTTTTTATAGGTCGGTTTATAACTTCTTTAAACTGGTCGGCCGTTTCAAAAATAAGGTCGATATCGTTTTTATTGATATACTTTATGCCTAATAAATGATTAACGCTTAAATCTTTCATTGTCGTTGTTGTGTGTTGCAGTTAAGCCTTAAATTAAATATACGGTATCTTCGCCATCATTTTCTACCCAGGATACCTTTACCTTTTCGCCATTAATGGCATCTACCTGCCTGCCCCTGTAATCTGGCTGTATAGGTAAATGACGGCTAAACCTGCGGTCTATAAGCACCAAAAGCTCGATTTCGGCCGGGCGCCCAAAGGATTGTATGGCAGTAAGTGCAGCACGAATGCTTCGGCCGGTATACAATACATCGTCTATAAAAACTACTTTCTTATTTTCTACCACAAAGTCTATTTCAGTAATATTTGCCTGTATGTCTGTACGCCTAAAATCGTCTCTAAAAAAAGCAATGTCTAAAAATCCAAGCTTTATTTGTGGTACGTTATATTCTTTTTCTAATATCTCTTTGATGCGTTTTGCTACAAAGCCGCCGCGGGGCTGAACGCCAATAAGCACGGTTTCGGAAAAATCGAGATGTTTTTCTATTAACTGACAGGCCAAACGGTGAAGAATGATATTGACTTCGCGTGATGTAAGCAATATTTTATGGCTCATAATGCGGTGTTGTGTTTGGTTCGTAAAAGTAAGGCATAATATTTAAAATTAAAAATATTGTTTTTTTGAAATTACTAAAACATTATAGTGCAAAAATTTTAACAAGATGTTAAGATTTGTATATTTGTTAATTATTTACACCACCACCAACTATTATTACTTTACTACAATGAAAATAAGACTACTACTCTTATTGTTATCTTTAAGCTCTTACTGTTTTAGCCAGGAAATTTGCAACAACGGAATTGACGATGACGGCGACGGCAAAATAGATCTAAACGATACGGAATGCCTTTGCAATGCTACGCCCATTCCTTCTATCATTCCCAACGCATCCTTTGAAGACTTTACGTCGTGTCCCGGTACATTTTCTGAACTGTCTTTATCGACGGGATGGATACAGGCAACAGATGCTACCACTGATTACATGAATACCTGTGGCTTTGTTTTTCCATCAGTTTCAGACCTTTCTGACAGTTTACTGCAATTCCCAAACGGAAACGGGATTGCCGGTGCTATTTTTGGTCTTGACTACAAAGAGTACCTGGGGTGCTGCCTTAGCTCTCCCATGCTTTCAGGCACTAATTACCAGCTCACGTTTAACATTGGCGCATTACCCATTACCGGTGACGGACAAACCTGCAACGGTAGCGTTGTAGAATTTGAGGGGGTAAATGTTACTATTTATGGCACAAGAAATTGTGTTAACCTTCCTCTATCTACCTATACCCATCCCACAGCAACGTCTACAGAATGGTTTGTACTGGGGAGTGCTTTTTATACGCCGGAGACCCGTTGGGGGCAGCTAACTATAAGCTTTACTCCCACCGCAGATATTAAAGCTATAATGATAGGCGCGCCCGAAAGTTTGCCCTTGTCCTATGAGATGGGAACCTGCTATCCTTACTTTTTATTTGATAACCTGACACTTAACGAATCGGCTTTGTTTGGGGTAAATGTGGTGCAGGCAGGAACATTTTGTAACAATAATCTGGTTTTATCGGCAAACCCTTCTATAACACTTACACCTACCGCAACTTTTCAGTGGTATAAGGAAGGCGTTGCGATACCGGGAGCAACATTTGCTACATTTCCTGTTGCCGCCACTCCTGCTAATATAACGAGGTTTACTGTAAAGATAACAGATGGCGAAAATTGCTTTATAGCGCCAGAGTATACAATTAACGCCTCTACCCCTGCCCCACAAATAAGAACTGTACAGCCCGATTGTTTTGCTCCTACAGGAACAATAACCGTTACAACACAATCCGACTTTTACAGCTTTGATAACGGTGCTACATGGGTTACAAACAATGTATCAGGGCCATTACTTCCGGGAAGGTATTATGTAAAAACCAAAACAACATCCGGTTGTGTATCTGTCTCAAATGCTGTAAACCTTACTGATTCGAGCATTGTAAACTATATAGATTATACATTTACTAACCCCGGATGTGCTACAGACGGCAGTATTACAATTACCAGTCCCGGTTCGCAGTTTAGTTTTGATGCCGGCTTAACCTGGAGCACAAATAACACAGCGAATGTACCATTTGGAAATTACCATATTAAAATAAAAGATGTTTCGGGCTGCGTTACCGGAGAGAACTATGTTTTCCTGCCGGAATTTTTCCTCGATTACCCATGGGTTACCTCTGTACAGCCTGAATGTAATGTAGGTGGCAGCATAACCGTAAGTACGCCTGCAGAAAGCTATAGTTTTGATGATGGCGCCACCTGGGGAAACTCGCCTACAGCTACAAACCTGGCACCGGGTGTTTACCTGGTTAAAATTAAAAACGCAGCCGGCTGTACCTCATCAGCTTATTATGAATATCTGAACGAATCGTTTTCAGAAGCTCCGGCGGTAACCTATACCCCTATAACCTGCGCATCTACAGGTACTATAAGCATACAAACACCGGCAGCAGAATACACTTTTGATGGTGGTTTAACCTGGGGCACTAACCCTGTTAAAACCGATGTTACAGAGGGTTACTATGACATAGGAGTTAAAAATGAACTGGGTTGCAGATCTTATGGAATAGGAATGTATATGTATGAGGAATTACTACCTATGCCGGATGTTGTTCTTGTACAGCCATCGTGCGGTGTGGGCGGTAGTGTAACAGTTGTTACAGTAGCCGATGAGTACAGTTTTGATGGTGGCTATACCTGGACTACAAACCCGGTTATAAGTGATTTAACTGATTACCAATTTTATGAAATAAGGACAAGAAATGCACAGGGATGCCTATCTAACAGCAATTATCAGGGTATATATCCTGACAGTAATATTCCACAGGCCCCATACGCAGATGTAATTCAGCCTTCATCGTGCACAGCACCCACAGGTACAATAACGATTAACTCCTGGGCAAACATGTACAGTTTTGATGATGGCGTAACATGGACAACTAACAACGTAGCGTCTAACTTAGCGGCCGGAGAATATAAAATTAAGGTAAAAGGCCTTTCTGAATGTGGATCTCCTGCTACAATAATTGTAATAAACGCTCTTCTTACAGCACCTACACCACCGTCGATCGTAATTACCGACCCCGACTGCACTAACGCAAGCGGCACAGTAACTGTAAATGACCCGGCACCTTATTATAGTTATGATAATGGCATTAGCTGGGTTGACTACAACAGCGCAATGCTTTTGCCGGGCACCTATCTTATTAAAGTTAGAAATGCTGCAGGATGCGAATCTGCTGCTACAACCGCCGTTATACAATCTGACACCGGCCCTGCGGCCCTACCTGTATTCCAGGTGGCACAGCCCAACTGCTTTTTAGAAGCAGGAATAATTACAATTACAAGTACGGCGGCGGCTTACAGTTTTGATAATGGCCAGAACTGGGGTACCGAGAATATATCTTCGCCATTGTTAAATGGTGCATATTTAATAAAGATAAGGACTGCAGCCGGATGCGAATCTGATGCTGTAAGGATCGTTATAACTCCGGAGATCATTCCGCTGCCGGCTTTACGTAATCTTGTTTACTGCAGGTACATTGCTGCCTCACCCCTTATTGCCACGGGCAATGAGCTATTATGGTATACCACAGACACCGGCGGTACCGGTAGCCCAACAGCTCCTGTACCATCGACCGATGACCTGGGATTAACCATATACTATGTAACACAAACTGTAAACGGCTGCGAGAGTGAGAGGGCGGCAATATCTGTAAGGATTATTGATAATTTATTGCCTCCCATAGTACCGGATACTTTTTATTACTGTCAGGACGAACCCACGGTAATGCTACATGCAGATGGTGCTAACCTTTTATGGTATGCAACAGAATTTGGCGGAACGGGGAGCGCCACTGCACCCACGCCGGCAAGTAACGTTGCAGGAAGTTTTTACTACTATGTGAGCCAGTCAGGCGGGAGTTGCGAAAGTAACAGGGCCAAAATAACGGTCGTAATTAAACCTACACCTGAAGGCCCTGTAACTGAAACGCATGTTATTTACAAACATCACGTTCCTACAGAGCGCCTTACGGCTCAGGGAATGAATTTAACCTGGTATGATCAAGATAAAGTGTTGCTCGATTTTGCGCCCAAACCGTCATCTGAAATTATAGGATCTGAAACATACTATGTTAAACAGACGGTAGATGGTTGCGAAGGTGTGCTTTTAAAAATCGTAGTTGATATAATACCAAACTATATAGACATTACTTACCCGCAATACTTTACGCCCAATGGCGATGGCACAAATGAATCCTGGAATATTTTTACACCTCCTTTTAACATTAAGGCAACTGTTACTATTTATGACCGCTACGGCAAATTTATTACGCAACTTGCTGCACCGGGCAAAGGCTGGGATGGCGCATTAAATGGCTTTAACCTGCCCGCTACAGATTACTGGTTCAGCGTTTTCTACACAGAATACGGTGTAGGAAAGGAATTTAAATCGCACTTTAGCCTCGTGCGTTAATTACTTAAAATTTACCCAATTAGTTTATTTTTAAGAAAATCCTCACGGCATAGTTTTACCTTTATGTATAGTTAACCTAAATACAAAAACATTATGCAAAACAGGATTATAAAATTAGGGGCATTCGCGATGCTACTGTCCCTGCTAACAAGCTGTGAAGCAATAGGCGACATCTTTAAAGCCGGTATGGGCTTTGGTATATTTATAGTTATTGCTGTGGTAGTCTTAGTTATCTGGCTGCTTAGCAAATTTAGAAGCAAATCATGATAAATTTATACGCATAAAAAAAGCACCCTTAATAGAGTGCACCCAAAAGTTTAGACAAATTTATAATTAAGTTTGACAATAATGAGCTCGGTATTTAACCGGGCTCATTCCTTTTAAATTTAGTTTGATTCTATCATTGTTATAATATTTGATATACTC
>Ga0265798_10000333_pt1 | contig 84328 bp, 91 predicted proteins | sample P3T30metagenome_FD_192430 | JGI IMG/M metagenome (GOLD analysis project Ga0265798, IMG submission 192430) | Plant litter microbial communities from East Loma Ridge, Irvine, California - P3 T30 | ecosystem: Environmental > Terrestrial > Plant litter > Unclassified | place: USA: California... | reverse complement strand
ACAGATTGTAAGACTATAGAGATTATAAGATACTAAATAAGGTTTATATTAAAATTCAATGATTATAAACTTTTTATTATTTAAAAAATAACTTAACTTAGCTAGTAGTAATTATAATTTATGATACTCTATTTCAATCTAAGCTTTAAATTTAGTAAGATATCTATAAGTTCTACTAAAATCTCTTTATCCTAAGCTATCTAAGCTTGATAAAGCTAATTCTTATTATGAATAGTCTTTTAGATATAGTAAAGATAATTGTTTAATTGACTTAGCTTAATATAATATACTTTATCAGCTTTATTCAATAGTTGTTCAGATACTAAAAATAGTAGATTTAGGAATATTTCAGCTATATAAGAGATAAAAACTAATTATAGTAGTTAATCAATTAAGTTGTAGAAACTAGCTTATGATAATCTGATTAAGCTAAGCTAACCATTAAGTGTTAGTACGTTACGATATAATCGAAAATCATATCAATAAGTTGCTAGCTAGTTTGTCTATTATAATATCAACTTAGCTAATATTCTGAGATTTATTATACTAATACTATATCAATAAATCAGAATATCTTAATCAATATCTGATAGATATAGACAATATTGGGTGTATAGATAGCTTATATATTATGATTAGTTGTATTAAATTCCTAGAGCTTGATCATATCAAATTACTAGCTTATAACTTTTTTATATTAGAAAGTCTTATTTAATGTTTTGTAACCTCTGTAGTCCTCTAGTCTCTACTATAACGTTATTAGAATGTTAGTAATCTAATCCTACTAACTAGGTTTAAGTCTCTATCATAACACAATCAAATTCAAAGTCTTATTAAACCTAGATTTAACTTACTTAGTAACTACTAAGTTACCATAAGTCAATCATATTAACTCAACGTTATTTGATTGAGCTTACAACCAGAAGAAATCGAAAGTATCAAGGAATGTAGACACAAGATTGAGTCTGATCAGAGTCTGAGTAACTATTAAGTTACATTGTGAAAAAAAATTAGGATGGTCTAGTTCATGTGACATTATGGAAGAATACCCCATAAAACTTAAGTCTGCGACGCGCGATAGAGATCACCGCAGAAACATCCCTACAAGTCGGCGATGACGGCTGCGACCGACTGCACGACCGGATAATCTGGGAAACGAGGGTTGTAAACGTCTCTGCACACCTTGTTGAACTCGTCAAACGACGCTGGGATGCGAGAGAGCTCATCTCCAGGAACACCAAGCTTTACGAGCGCTGCGGTAGACGGCGATGCCTTCTCCCATCCAGGGCCGCTAGACGGATCCTTGATCCAGTCGACCAACCATCCATGGATCGAGTCTGCCAATGCTTGCTGCTCTGTCGTGACATTCGCTAAGCCCTCAAAACACTCGTTGCCGCCGTGGAAGAAGGGTACTTCTGTGCCGTGGGTAGGCGCCGTGTTCGGTGGGCCAACAACATTGTCATATGCGCCAAAGAAGCGGTATACCCAAGTGTCCTGCTTTGCGCTGCGCAAGTCGATGAGGTAGTCCACGGGGCAGTTGAAACGAGCGTCACCATACTGTGTGCCGCTGCGAAGAGCCTCGCTGGAAAAGTTGGACTGTGAGTAAGCCTCGACAAGATCGCTATCCGGAATGTGTGCAACATCAGCGTCGAAAGTGTTGATCCAAGAGCTGAAGTTGCTGTTCTCAGCGCCATAGACGATGCTGAAGATCGTTCCTTCTCCATTGGAGGTGCCAGTGAGAAGTGGAACGTGAGAGGCATAATGACCAGCGGCCAACCGAGCGGGATAGTCCGAGTAACGAGTGATGTTGTCTATCGTCGGTGCGAACCAGGCATTGTAGGTGGAGTTGAAGCTGGCTGTCAAGAATTCGGACATCTCGACATTGCGGAGGCATTCGATCTGGTCAATACCAGCAGCGGGACAGCCAACCTCAGCTGCAACGGCGTCGAGAGCTTCATTCTGCTTTGCAAATGCGGGACCTGACATTGCGTTTGCACTCATCTGCACAGCTCCCTTGAGGAATGTGGTGGGATGGTTCCACAGGTAATGGTCGACTTGAACGGAGCCTGATGAGTGACCGCCAAAGACGATGTGATCAGGATCGCCACCAAAGGCTTCGATGTTCTCGTGGATCCAGTCGAGCGCCTTGTCAACGTCCAGGATGTTGAAGTTTTGTGATTCTCCAGGATTGGCACCCTCTAGCTCCGCCGAATGGGGTGCAGCAAAGACGCTGTTGCGTGTATTGAAGTTGACATAGACGACACCGTTACGTGCGAAGTTAGCACCTTGCAGCTGAGGATTGCTGTTTGAGCCGGTCACCATGGCGCCGCCATACCTTGCAACTTAGTTAGCTCTGCACTCAACCATCCTTTCATACGATACCCAACATACATGTAAACAAAGACTGGCAGATTTCTACCGGAGGATGGTGCCCAGATGTTGAGGTTCAAGCAGTCCTCGGAAAGAGGACTGTATTCCACGGCTCCGGGAGCTTGCGGGCATGAAGGGCCGTAAGATGTGGCGTTGAGAATTGTTGTGGCTTTGGGTAGATCTTGAGGTGCTCGCCATCTGGCGTAGTCGTTTAGTATATACGAATTGGTTGACCTGGTGAGTCTTCAGTCTTACCTGTTCTGGCCACCAGTAGATGCAGCGTAAGGCACTCCAAGGAACACCGAGTTTGCATGACCATCACGGAACCCTAGAACACCGCCCTGGTCGAGGTTGACGTGAGGTTCAGTCTTGTTGTGGCAGGCATATGTCGAGATCGCTGCTGCTTCGGTTGTTGACGCCAAGCTCGAAGCGACGACGCCGGCTTGCATGATTCTGTTTGCGATACCCATGGTGACCACTAGAACGATGTTGCAGATAAACTCAAAATCCGCTGAAACTCAGCAATGGAAGCTGCGAGGAATAAGTACTGTTGAGACCAGTTATTTTGATAGATTGCCGACCTTTTCCCGGGTTTCGCTATCTTCAGTAGCGCGCAAGATTTAATTAAAGACCACTCGAGACCCTTGCCGGGGACCTGTGTACGGCTTCAAGAGCCCAAGGGGCCGATGGCAGTGAGATCCCAAATATTAGCATGTAAAACAGGATCAGCAGGTGGCCGTGAGTGGTCTTCAACGCAGACACATGCAGTTGTGATGTCTGCGTGGCGATGCTAGACTTGGAGTTGAAAGGCAACCCAAGATTCAAGATCTAGCAGGGTTAGGGTTGGGGTTATTGTTATATCCAAGAAGCTGGTCTCGTCGACACCATGGTCAAGTTTTGGCCGCATGTGTCGTAATACACATTCTCTGTCTCAATGACAGATGGCCAGGTATGTACTTTCCGTGTGTGTTGCTGAATTGACGCTGAACGCGGTCGGATTGTTGATTCCTTCTCTACGGCCATGTATCCGAATGCTAGAGTGTATACTCGAAGTCAGGATGCTCATCACCTAGCAGATTGTATTGTTCCTCTGGAGACAGTCCTTGGATTGTTTTCAAAACAGCGTCCATATGTCGGGCATCCTGCTTCCGTTGGTTCTTCCATCTCAGCAATGCAATCTCGCAAGCCACGAGGCCTACAGTGGTGCAAGAAAATGCCAGATTGAGCTTCGCAGCGAGTGTGTACTCGGGCGAATCAGACTCGGGGTATGTCCATGTGCTCAATATACCACCCGAATTCGAAGATATGAAGGCCATGGCGACAGCAGTGGCTCGCTTCGTACCTGCCGCAGCGTTATTCGGCATCCAGCTGATCAAGCTCGGACATGTCGAATATATTCCCGTGATCATGAGGCAGAGAGCAGTGTAGTGCGCGGCAGGCGATTCGCTCCGAAGGAACAGGGCGAAACCTGCTATCGACAGGAGTGAGGTACTCATCGCTGTGATCCCGCGAGCTTTGTATCGATCAGCTGCGAATGCGGACATCATGGTAGCAACAAAAGCTATTGCGAACGGCGGCACTGTGAACAGCTGTGTTTTGGTGCCCTCGTAGCCCATTGATTTGACGATGCTGGGCGCAAAGTTGGCGAGACCGAAGAGTGATGTTCCATTCACAAAGAGCACGATACAAAGTATCAAGATGTGCGGACTGCGAAAAGCCGACAAAAGCGCTTTGACGTTGAAACCATCGCTTTCCTTTGCTGGGCCGTCTTCTTCCAGTCTCCTCACGCAGTGCTCAGCTTCTGCGGGCGATAGAATACTGACGTCGTGTGGTGAGCTCGGTAGTATGAAGGCGATCACAACTCCATAGCAGACTGTGAACAGGCCTTCAAGTAAAAAGATCCATTGCCAGCCTCGCATACCTCTGAGGCCGTCCATCTGGACTATTGCGGCAGCAAGCAGTCCAGAAAACGCGCCACTCATGGCCGCGGCTGAGAAAAAGAATCCAACGCGCATTTGTAACTCGTGGCGTCGATAGAATCCTGTAGCAAAGAGTTAGGACATCGTCGCCGCATTCAGATCAACACAAGGTCGTGGTCATACCCGAAAGATAGAGGACTATGCCTGGGAAAAGACCTCCCTCAACGAGACCCAGAAAAAAGCGTGCGGCCAGGAGACCGCCGTAGGTGCTCACTTGACACTGGAGTGTCGTGACAAGGCCCCATAGTACGCATATGGTTGGAAGAAGGATTTGAGGACCGACTCGGTGCAGGATCAGATTAGACGGCAGCTCGGCTAAGATATACGGAACGTATGTCACAGTGAGCGCTTTCATCAGTCAGTACATCGCTTGTCCGAAGTCTCATAGTAAATGCTCACCTGTCTGGTACTGATGGTCACTCAGCCCAAGATCACTCTGTAGACCTGCTACGCGAGCATTCCCGATGTTAGACCTGGTTGTCGACTCTGTCAGTGTCACCGTCAAGCTGGCATTTCCAACCATCACTTACCTATCGAGAAAAGCTAACAAATAAAGGACACTTTATGGTGGATCAGTGCTGTTCCAAGTGCGCGAATCATTCTTCAGCATACCTCATGGCCGGCACCAAGATAAGATCCAATTTGTTGACGGTCCTCCGCTCGAGCTTGGTGTCATGTTGTGCATTCTCTTTCGCGTCGAATTGCATGCCTTGAGAAGGGAGAGACGCGTTCGCATCTCGGCTTTGAGATTCGCTCATGGGTGCGCAACGGATGTCCTGGTGGATCGTGTCCCGCCTTTCAGTGTTAGGTGCTCTGGACGAAAGGACAGGAAGGCAAGCGTCCAGACATGGCAATTTTATTTACGGTCTCCATGGTTGAGAGATCGTCGCAATAGATTTGGCGGTGGCAAGGTTTTCGGCCGGTGACGAAATGCCGTCGAAATCAGGAGCGGCAGAACTTCTGAAGTCTCAACCGCCAGAGTAGTAGTGGTGCTGTATTGTCTGCTACAGGCTAGGGTGTTGTGGGATGGAGCCACATTATCTGCTAAGTGAGTGGGTCCAAAGGCACCAAGTGTGAAGTAACGGGCAGACGGGTTCGGCGATCGAGCTTGACGCAAAGTCATGTCAAGACACCGGATTCTGCAGGGGAAGGCATCCCTTGATTACCGTGCTACATGTACCTGTATCCACGGGTGAAGTCACGAGGAATAGAGTGGACGAATCTGTAGGTGTGAGCAGCTGCAAGATCAGACACGGTGAGAGATCAGATCAGATCAGATCAGATCAAGATCAAAGGGTCCGGCTGGATCTCCCCGCGCCTTCCCGTCTCTCCTTAGTTACATCCTCCTGCATCGTCACCAAAGACATTCGTTCTACCAACACCAAACATACCAACAACCAACAACATAGCCCACACATAAGAAACACCCCATACTCATGAACAGCCGCACACACTCGATCTCCCGTTGACATGAAGTTGCTGAAAAAGTTCACCAAACACGATACCTCCGCGCGCGGAAGCGGATTGAAGGAAAGAGCCCAGCGCCTCAAGAGCACTTGCCAAACCCTCTGTCAGAACAAGCTGAAGCACTAGAAGTCTCACTTGAAGATGGCAACCAAGGCCACCGAGCCTGTTGAGGCCCCTCTCGATACCACTCCCCTCGACGCGCCCACTGGCTTCTTTGACCGCGTCCATCGAGACGAGAGCCCACCGGTGCTCTCCGCCGACCATTCACCCAAGGGCACTGTGAGGAGACGACCTCAGCCACTCGGCTCAGGCTCCGTGACTCCGTCTGGCAGGAGAAGCGTACAATTCGCGCGGGACTCGGAAAACGAACCCGCGCCATCACCCCTGAAGCGCGTCCCGACCTGGGAAACAGAAGACGAGGGAGGAGACAAGGATGAGGCCGCAAAGCATGCCCGCGAGCGCCGCGAGCGCCAGGCATCTTTCATTGGCCGTCTTAAGGCGATGGCCAGTCCAGCTTCGTCGTCCTTCCACGTGCGAACGTCGAGCAATAACACTACCGGCACTGGCACCGGCATGGTCACACCGACGGCAGCACTTTCGCCTCAATCTGAGCGCAGCGAGCCGCTCTACCCGGTGCTGAATGAGGAGGATAACGAGAACGGCGACGCAGATGCCGAAGAAGATTCAAACGACGAGCGCAAGGGCGGCAGCTCACGCATGAAGCGAAGACACAAGACAAAGAGGCCACAGCTCGACGGCCCGGCAGGCTCAGCCTCCACACCCAGGGCTTCGCGATTTGCATCCTTTATCAAAGAGCACCAGATCAGCAGCTCCAGCCATCGCCCTGAAAGCTCGTTCAGACGCGCCACAATGTCCGACATAGGAGAGGACACAAGAAGAGCGGGTGTCTCTGAGGATGAAGGTCGGGACAAGATCCGCAACGCTTGGAAGCGAGGCATCGACGGCGCCCGAGCTATCAGCTACAATGCTCGACGCCTCAACGAAAGCGAGGACACTCCAGGCGAGAAGCGACCGAGCAATCTACGCCGTTTTACTGGCATGGACGCAATGAGCTCATCCATCGGACGTATGCGCACTGACCGCGTCGGAAGCGGATCTGGCAGCACACAACGATGGCGTCAAGTGAAGCAAGGTCTCAAGATGCTGGGTCAGAAGAAGCGCGACGAGCGCGCGACCGTGGACTACCAGAAATCTGCACAACTCATGGCAGAACTTCTTGCCGGTGCGCCCGCGGCTCTTGTATTCGCTAGCATGTTCCAGCGCGACGAACACAATAACCGCAAGATTCCCGTCCTCCTGGAGCAACTGAAGATCAGAATTCCCGCAAGTCAGACCAAGGAGACAAAGTCAGGAGACCGTCACATGATATTCCGAATAGAGCTCGAGTACGGCAACGGGCCTTCGCGCATGAATTGGGTCATCCACCGGAACCTCCGCGACTTCGTCAATCTGCACCTCAAGTATAAGGTACAGGGTAAGACCGAGAAGCTCACGCTCCGTAGCGACGACAAGACTAAGCCCAAGATCCCACACTTTCCGAAAACTGCATTCCCTTACGCCCGTGGCGCACGTGGTCTTTTCGCTGGACTCGACGACGAGCCCGACGAGGACGAGATTCCTGAAGAGAGCGGACGGGAACCGGAGACACCTGGGCTTGAGCGACCTGGCAAACACCGTAGGAGGCGGTCATCGTTCGTGCTTGCACGTAGGCAGTCCAGCATCGGCGATGGCGAGTTTGGTGGTAACACTGCCGAGCGGGAAGCACGGGAACGCAACATCTACAACGAGCGCCAGCGTAAGAAGCTGGAGAAGTACTTACAGCAAATGATCCGATGGCTCATCTTCAGACCGGACAGCACGCGCTTGTGTAAGTTCTTGGAGCTTTCGGCACTAGCCATGCGCCTGTCCTCTGAAGGTGGTTATGTCGGAAAGCAGGGACTCCTTTCGATTGCTAGCAGACAGCCAAAGGAATTGACGCGAACTGCAATGCGTATGCAGACGTTTACAGACCGACACAAACCGCGATGGGCGCTTGTCAGACACAGCTACATCGTCATGGTTGACGGACCAGAATCGCTGGTCCCCTATGAGGTTTTCCTGGTGGATTCTGATTTCTCTACCGACAAAGATATTAAGGGCGAACACGACAAGAAGCTTCAAATACAAGAGATGACCAAGACTGTCGCCGAGAAGACTACTTCGAAAGCAAACCATCACGTCCTCCGACTGTACAACGCCGAACGCAAGCTTAAGCTGGTTGCAAGAAACGAGCGTCAGTATTCTCAATTCAAGGAGTCAATAGAGCACATGGCCTCCAACACGGTATGGTCAAAGAAGCAGCGTTTTGGCAGCTTTGCACCAACTCGCGACAATGTTTGGTGCAGATGGCTAGTCGACGCAAGGGATCACATGTGGCAAGTGTCACGCGCCATCGACAATGCAAAAGATTGCATTTATATTCACGACTGGTGGCTCAGCCCAGAGTTGTACCTGCGCAGGCCCGCCGCCATTAGTCAAAAATGGCGTCTCGACCGTCTCTTGCAGCGCAAGGCAAACGAAGGCGTCAAAATCTTTGTCGTTGTCTACAGGAACATCGAGTCCGCGATTCCGATAGACTCGGAATACACAAAGTGGAGCTTGTTGGACCTGCACGAGAATATCTGCGTACAAAGGTCGCCCAACCAGTTCAGACAGAACCAGTTCTTCTGGGCACATCATGAAAAGCTTGTCGTTGTTGACAACATGATGGCGTTTGTCGGCGGTGTCGATCTGTGCTTTGGCCGGTGGGATGACCCTTGCCATGCTCTGACAGACGACAAACTCACTGGCTTTGAACTCGACCACGAAGGCCCAAGGGACGCTGAGCACTGCCAGGTGTGGCCGGGCAAAGACTACAGCAATCCCCGAGTACAAGACTTCTATGCCCTCGACAGGCCCTACGAGGAGATGTACGATCGAACCAAGGTTCCTCGCATGCCGTGGCACGACATCTCCATGCAGCTTATTGGGCAGCCCGCGCGTGACGTTGGCCGTCATTTCGTGCAGCGCTGGAATTACGTCCTACGTGGACGCATCCCGACTCGCCCAACGCCCATTCTCATGCCTCCTCCAGAGTATGAGCACGGTGAGCTCGAGCGGCTCGGTATGACCGGCACGTGTCAAGTTCAGATCCTACGATCCTGTTCCCCTTGGTCCATCGGCACACCCAATAAGGTCGAACACAGCATCATGAACGCTTACTGCTCACTAATCGAGTCTTCGGACCACTTTGTCTACATCGAGAACCAGTTCTACGTTTCGAGTACCACCGTGGACGGGACCATCATTCACAATGGCATTGGCGATGCACTCGTTGAGCGTGCAATTCGAGCCGCCGAGAATGGAGAGGATTGGCAGGCTTGCTTAATCATCCCCCTCATGCCTGGCTTCCAGAACAGCGTGGATTCGCAAGACGGCACAAGCGTGCGATTGATTATGCAATGCCAATACCGCAGCATTAATCGTGGTGAGGGCTCCCTCTTCGGGAGACTGAAGGCTGCAGGTCTGAATCCCGAGAAGTACATCAAATTCTTCTCCCTTCGTCAGTGGGGAAAGATTGGGCCGAAGAAATGCTTGACAACCGAGCAATTGTACATTCACGCGAAATGCATGGTCGTGGATGATCGTCACGTCATCATTGGATCTGCCAACATCAATGAGCGCTCGATGCTGGGCTCGAGAGACTCCGAAGTTGCCTCCGTGGTCACAGATAGAATGATGATCCCAAGCTACATGGCCGGTCGGCCGTACATGGTCGGCGAGTTTGCACACGGCTTGCGCATGCGACTGATGAGGGAGCATCTCGGTCTCGACGTCGATGCAATCTACCGTCGCGACCAAATGGCGAAAGAACGCAAAGAGCAAGACATGGAGATGAACCGCATTTACCGTGAAGACTTTGCCACCCCGGCCACTGGACGTGAGGATTACTTCCACACACCTCCACAGACTCCCCAACCACATGCTCTCACGAACCACAACCTTGAAGCAAGTGCCAATGGCTTCGCTGGCGAAAAGACAGACCTGAAGGGATGGGTAAATAAGACGCAGTTTGGCCGATCTGATAGTGATGAGTCTGTCGAAAGACACAACAAGCGCGAGAATGGCGACAAACCAAAGAAAGGATCTACCGATTTAAAGCAGCATGACCTCGACGTGGAAGGCTACGGCGTTGACAACGAGAAAGAGCTCGAAATGGCGGGTGACATCGGCTTGCGAGACACCTACATCAACATGCAGGGTCACGAGGTCTTCAGGTCGAAAGACGCTCCCGACGTTCAGCGTATCAAACAAATGGAAGATGCGCATCACAAAATCCAGCGTGAAGACGACCACGGCGCTCGCAACGTCCCACGTCCACCGTGGCCATTGCAGCGCAACGACACCCTCGAGCTGGGCCTTGCACCACGCTACCAGCTACCCGAGTTGCCCACGCAAGACGACACCGATATCGGCGGACCGCCCTTGACACATCAACTCTCGCGGGTAACGACCAGGAAAACCGTCGCCCCCTTGCTGCACACATTGCAGAAAGCCGAGATCACCGAAAACTGCATGGCGGATCCCTTGGCACCAAATTTCATGCAAGACATCTGGCAAAGAGTCGCCGAGAACAACACCAAAATCTACCGCCAAGTCTTCCGTACTATGCCAGATTCCGAGGTATTGGACTGGGATGACTACAAGCGGTTTGAAAACTACAACGAGCGCTTTATGCAATCTCAAGGCTTGGGCCATAGCAAACCCAAAGCGCCGAAAGAGGCACCACCACGCTCCGGCCCGCCTGGCTCTACCGGGACCGATTCCATGATGAATCAAGCACTCGACGAGAAGACTCTCGCCGGGAAGCGGGGAATCTTCAGCAACCTGACGAACAAGGTACGACCAAGCAGCAAGAAGTCGAATGAAAGTACCGTCCAATCGCAGGAGCTCAACGAGAAAGTCGGCGAGTCGCCGGAATCTGGCATCTCTCGTGCGCCCACTGCTGTGCCGACACCAGACGACCGACCGCTGGACGAGAAGGACGCAGCCAAGGACGCAGATGCCACGCACCAAACAGAAGCTTCGGAAAAAGAGTCCTTGTCGTTGGCACCACAAACCAGCAGGACAGAACCTTCGCAGATCGAAGATCCAAATGTCAGCCGCCAGCGAACTATTACTATCGCCGCCAACACCAACAGTGCCCCGGAGACAACTGCAACGCAGTCAAACACAAACAATGGTCCTGGATTGCAGCACGCAACGAGCCAGAAACGCCGGCGCCGAGCTACAACCAAGAGCAGCGCGCGCCCGCCCACAATGGTCGAGGAGGTAATGAGTAAGGAGGATGCAGAGGAGTTGTTGAACATGGTTCAAGGCCACCTTGTGCAATGGCCATATGATTGGTAAGCCACTTCTCTTGGATGGATTGACGTCTTGTAGACAAATACGCTAACATCAATGACAGGCTCGCGAAAGAAGAAAAGGGCAGTAACTGGCTGTACGCTGTTGACCAGCTGGCGCCACTCGAAATCTACAATTAGACGGCGATCTGAGAGCATTCAGGAATGCTCACTCTCTTCCCTAATGAACCAAAAACCTACGGTGTACACAAATTTCCTCTTGGGATCCAGAACTTGTTTTTTTCTTCTCGGGTCGGCTATCTTGGGCAAGCGAAGGTGTTTGGGTGCTGGGTTTTGGGTTTTGGAATCGCATTTTGCGTTGTGCCTGTACAGCAAGGAACTTTTGGCATGGCATAGCATGGCACGGAGTCTTTGCTTTTATACACTACCTAACTACCTACAAACCTGTAATTGGAAGACCGGAAGGCTCATTTTGTACCCTCAACTGCTTGATGCAGCGTGTATGTTTCTACCTAAACCGCTGATCCCGGGTGTAGGCTTTTGTCTTCACATGGCAGACCATCCCATTGAATGTATACATGCTTTCAAACTTGCAGAGTTGAGAGCTTGTATTCGTTACATCCTTTGCTTCGGACAGGTGGCCAATGACTCGGCGGCTAAGCAGAATAGTCGTGCTGAGGATCCGAAACACATTGTCCGAAGCCGCGATGGGCGAGCTATTAGTAGGTAGCGATCGTGCTATTACGCTATGCGGTCGATGCTTCGCCCGGAAGGCGTGTTTCACAACAATGGAAGCCGAGAACTCTCAATTCAGCGTGTGCTTATAAAGACCGCAAGGACTGTGTCGATACTCGATAGTAGTTGCCAACATATCACGCGCTTCCGAGATAAGTTTGCACGATCTTACAAACATAATTGCACCGATGAAATAAGCACACAACAACACTTCTCCAACAACCGAGCATGGCAACCACCAGTATCAAGACCCCGATTCCCTCCCACATCACCGAAGCCTCCCTGGTCCAAATCCTACACGACCACCAACCCATCATCGACGCCGTTGCGCCCGGTAACACCGCTTCCAAACTCATGTCCGGCGATCCTGCCGCGATGGGGACTCCATGCGTTTACAGCATCACCGCTCCCACACCCATAGGGACTTCCACGTACCCGCTTACGATCACCAACCTGCTAGGTGGCGTCGATACTCTTGTCCAGGCGAAACCGCCTGTCGGCAAGCTCGAGATCAGGGCGCAGTGGCGTGTTGCTAAAGGAGAGTTGAAGGAGGATGTTGAAATTGATGGTAACTTCGTGACTAAGAGGTCAGTATCCCTCATGCCCGTTACTGATAGTGGTCAATTGCTGACGTGAGTCCGCAGGATGGCAAAGGGGAACGTTGAGAAGAATCACCCTGGACAGCATGGTGTCCTGATCGAAAAAGCCGGTCGGACATGATGTCTCGTTGGGTTTGTCTCATACTGTTTATAAGAGTTCATATCTTACTATTCCTTCTCCCATCGCTCTGCTTACCAGCCATGACATCGCACAGCCACCTCTCTGTCTCCTTCCGCATCATCGGAGAATACTCATGTCTTGCGTCCGGGTCCAAGATGTCTTCAACCTCAGTCCCGCAGTCGTTGAACCAGCCTCCGTTCTTGTCTAGCGCGTGCTTCAGCCAGGTCAGGAAAGGCTCGCTCTGCTCGTACGGAACCAGCCGATCTCTACCACCACTCAACACGAGTAACTTCTTGCCAGCGAGTTTCTCCCGCAAGATTGGACGCAGTCTTGCTTTCTCGCCTTCCGAAGGCTCGCGGGAATGTTCTGTGGGATCATCGAGTTCGCCAAGCAGAAGACCGGCGGGATCGCGTTGGCGGATCATCTCGAGAAGTGAAGCAGGGAAGTCTTGAGAACCGAGAAAGTCACGACCGGGAGGATCTGTTGCTGTACATGAAGCCAGCTTGCCGCGGATGGCACGGTCGGTCATGAGCCTGGCGTAGTCGGCGCAACCGATGATGATGATGGCGGCGGTGATTCGCGAGTCGTTCATTATAGCTTGCCACGTCGCGTGTGCTCCGAGACTGACACCGCCGCAGATATGGTTGGTAGGACGGAAAGACAAGTAAGCGGGCAGCAAGGATATGAGCTGAGAGACGTCTTGGGCTGTGCCGGAGAAGAGCGAGTACATATCGGGCCCGTGGGTCGGATTTCCGCCGTTCCAGGATTCGTTGGCCTTGTTGTCGATCATACGGGAGCCATGATTACGCTGGTCGAAGCATACGCATATCAAGCTGCTGTCTCCGGTTTGCTTCTTGCTGTTCCAGGATCTGATCATGGCGGCTGCGACAAAGCTCATCGAGTCTTGAGTGTCTCCTCTGCCATGGAGAAGCCAGAGGCATGTCACGTTGTCTTTGGCTGCTGGGAGTTCATCAAGGCCGTAGATGGTCACGAGTATGCCAGCGATATTCTTCCTTTGCCACGATACAGATCCGACGTCTTTGAAGCCAGAGTGAGTTGATGGCACAGGAGATTCGAATGGGGATTTGGTGGAGTTGAGGGTGAGGTTTGGTCCCCATGTGAACGTGCTGCTGCCAGCTGCCATTTTGACAAGGTAAATTCTTACTCGGATTTGCAGAAACGCAGTGAAGATGGCAAGGTACAGTATAGATAGACCTGCTTTCAACAGGACTCTCAGACGACCTCGGGACTTGTTAAAGTCGCGCGCAGTCACTTCGGCAAGCGGATTGCCGATCTCGGCATGACTTGGGTTGTCTCTTGCAGTTTCCCTCCGCGACTAGATACCTACATGTACATATTCTTCAACACTTCCACCACAAACCAAAACAATACATTGACACAATCGCAAAACATCACCACTGTCCTTTAGAATTCGGCTCCCCATACACACGGTCCCAATGACTTTCGAGAGTTTGTGGACTCATTTCATTCGGCATGAGCTCAGAATGATGCTGCCTTTGCTATGTACACGCTTCTATGCCATCTACCTCAAGCCGAACTCGCGGTTGAAAGCCCGACCGATAACGATTTTCCTCACCTCCGTCGTACCAGCACCGATCTCGTAAAGTTTTGCATCTCTCATGATGCGTCCAGCGGGCATCTCGTTCATGTAGCCCATTCCACCTAAACACTGAATCGCGTCCATACCGCACTCGGTAGCCCTCTCAGCTGCGTACAGGATTGCTCCCGCGCAGTCTTGCGTCTTGATGTCCGGGTTCTCGTGACTTTCATCGATGGCGCGAGCCACGGAGTATGTGAATGCAGAGCTGACGCGGTACTTGGTGTACATGTCAGACAGCTTGCCTTGCATGAATTGTGTTGCGGCCAGAGGCTCGCCAAATTGCTTGCGTTCGTGCAGGTATGGCAAAGTCACGTCGAGAGCGGCTTTCATTAGACCGATGGGTCCAGCACTGAGCACCAGACGCTCGAGGTCGAGACCTTCCATCAGCACGCGTGTGCCGCGGTTCACTGTGCCTAGGACGTTCTCTTTGGGTACAAAGACGTTGTCAAAGGTCAACTCGCCAGTGTTGGAGCCGCGCATGCCGAGCTTGTCGAGTTTGCGGGCTACGCCGAAGCCGGGCTGGTCGGTCTCGACGATGAAGGCTGTCATGCCTTTTGAACCGGCGTCGGGCTGCGTCTTTGCATACACGATACAATAGTGGCAGTCGGGTCCGTTGGTGATCCACATTTTGGTGCCGTTCAGTACGTAGCCGCCGTTCTGCTCGGTGGCGGTCATTCTCATCGAGACAACATCAGAGCCGGCCGTGTGCTCTGACATGGCGAGAGCGCCAATCTTCTCGCCTGAGATCAGTCCTGGGAGGTATCGGGCCTTTTGGTCCTCGTTGCCATTGAGCATGAGTTGGTTGACGCAAAGTTGACTGTGGGCTGCATATGAGAGGGCGATTGATCCTGGAAGATTGTCAGTAGTTGACGTCGATTTTGGCACGCTCAAGCTTACCCGAAGCACGACTCAGCTCTTCCATAACCGTGCAATGAGCCTGGTACCCCATTGCTAGGCCACCATAGTCCTCGTCGGCTGTTATACCGAGGAAGCCAGCCTCGCCCATCTTCTTCCACATGTCGTTTGGAAACTCATTGGTGTGGTCGACAGCCTGTGCAACGTCCTGAGGGATTTCCCTTCGTGCAAACTCGACGGTCCTTTCCCTCAACTCCTCCAAGTCGTCCTGAGTTGGTGGGGCGAATCCCTTGGGGTGTTTAGTCGAAGCATGTCGTTGCTGATACCATTGCGTTGCGAGAAGATTCCTGTTGGCGGTGGATACGCGCGATGTTCTTCTAGTCGACTGCAGCAGTGCGGCTCTACAGGGTGAAAGGAACGACATGTTGATTGTGGAAGAAGTAAAAGATGTCGAAGAGTAGGTGGCGGCGATTAAATCATGGGGCCCCATTGAAAACATGGGGGCACGTTTGCGGAGCCGTTAAACCGAAGGAGCTGTCGGCTCAATCTGACTCGGCTTAAATGCCTCGGTCTTGCGCGGTCTACAGTTGGCGATTGAGGTTCAAGTAGAGCACGACCACCCGACAATCATGTGAGTCCGCTATACACTACAGGCAGGCAACAATGGCTTCACGATCGCGCGCCCTACTACGCTCAGTACACCGTCTTCCACAAACCCGGCCCCGCGTCCCCTCTCAGCTTGCATTGCAATCACAGCAACGCAGTGTCGCGACATACAGCTCTCCGCAACAGGCCTCGCAGATATCCATTCTGCAGACTGCTGTTGACAAGAACAGCGACGGCTTCAAGGAGAATGCAGCTGCTCTTGGAGAGCTTACGCAGAAGATTGCACAGCTGCACGAGAAAGCCGCAGAGGGCGGATCACAGAAAGCAAGAGACAAGCATGTACAGAGGGGAAAGATGCTTGTGAGGGATCGGGTCACGGCTTTGATCGATCCTGGCACATCGTTCCTCGAGCTCAGTGCGTTAGCTGCTCATGGGGTATACGAGGGTGAGGATGTCCCTGCTGCTGGAATGGTGACAGGGATTGGCACGGTGGAGGGCGTGATGTGTATGATTGTTGCCAATGATAGCACGTAAGTTCAGGGATGAGCTACGAGACGACTGTGAGGGATTCTGACGATGTTCTAGTGTCAAGGGCGGAACATACTACCCGATGACGGTCAAAAAGCACACTCGGGCACAAGAAATCGCAGCTCAAAATCGGCTGCCCTGTATCTACCTCGTAGACTCTGGCGGAGCCAACCTGCCACACCAGGCCGACGTGTTCCCAGACCGCGATCACTTTGGTCGCATCTTCTACAACCAAGCCCGCATGAGTAGCCAAGGGATCCCTCAAATCAGTGTGGTCATGGGTCCTTGCACGGCTGGTGGAGCCTACGTACCCAGCATGTCCGACGAGAGTATCATCGTTCAAGAACAGGGCACCGTCTTCCTCGCCGGACCTCCTCTTGTGAAAGCTGCGACTGGCGAAGAAGTCAGTGCAGAAGATCTGGGAGGTGGCAGACTACACAGCGAAGTCAGTGGTGTGACCGACTACCTTGCCGTCGACGATTCCCATGCGCTCGTCCTCGCACGGAGATGCATTGCCAACCTGAACTACCCCAAATCCAACAACGCCGATCGCAAAGAGTCGTGGGAGGAACCGTTGCACGATCTTGCAGAGCTCGACGGTATCGTTGGCACCAACCTCAAGCAGTCAATCAACATGCACGAAGTTATCGCCCGTATAGTGGATGGCAGTGAATTCAGCGAGTTCAAGCCTCTTTACGGATCCACACTGATCACAGGTTTTGCGACAATCTACGGACACCCCGTCGGCATCATTGCCAACAACGGCATTTTGTTCAGCGAAAGCAGTTTGAAGGGCGCACACTTCATCCAGCTATGCGCCAAGCGCAACATTCCTCTGGTCTTCTTGCAAAACATCAGCGGGTTCATGGTCGGACAGGATGCCGAGAAGGGTGGTATTGCAAAGAACGGCGCCAAGCTGGTCACAGCTGTGGCATGCGCGGATGTGCCCAAATTCACCGTCGTGGTCGGCTCGAGTGCTGGCGCTGGCAACTATGGCATGTGCGGACGTGCATACTCGCCGCGTTTCCTCTGGGCATGGCCGTCGGCCAAGACAAGTGTGATGGGCGCTGAACAGCTCAGCAGCGTGATGGAAGCGGTTGGTAAGAAGGTGGATCCAGAGCTGAAGGCGAGGATTGAAAGGGAGAGCGATGTACTGTTTGCGACGGCGAGATTGTGGGATGACGGCGTCATTCCTCCAAGCCATACCAGACGCGTGCTGGGCATGGGCTTACAGGCAGCTCTTGGTGGATCGGTCGAGGAAAAGAAGACCGAGTTTGGTGTATTTAGGATGTGAGAGTACTAAAGTTTGATGAATACCTACCTACATGATATGAACGTGTTCATGCGCTTTTACCTGTTCAATCGATTGCCAACGATACTGATCGATGGTTTAACGATAGCGCACTGATGACAAAGAATTCATGTGATGAGATGATTGGAACACTCACACAATTTACTGAATATTCCACATGATTACCTATATAATATAATATAATGTACATGTAGTGTGAACAATGGAACCTTGGAAGGCTCGGCGTCTGATCAAGCGCGTGCCTGCCTCTTTCCAAAGTCCGGAGAGCCTCAATCTCTAGAACCACTCCTACTCCTCCTCCTCCTCCACGCACGACACGATTGCCTGCCCGCTGCTATCCAAACCAACCAACACATTCTTGAACGAACCTCGACACAGCCGAAAATCATCGACAATATCTATTAAAACATCATCCACCACCAACACTATCATCCAATCGCCCATACCCCACTAGCCCAGCCCAGCCCAGCGCATCGCATTGCGCGCGACCACAATGAGCGACTCCGAGAGCGCGGCAGCCGCACCGCATCCAACCACCGGCGGCAAGAGTATGGAGACCGTACAGGCACAGCAGAACCGAATTCAGAGCGAGCGCCAACCCTACAAGTCATGGCGCAAGAAGTATCGCAAGATGCGCGTCAAGTTCGATAGCGTGCTGGAGGAGAACAAGACGCTGTTCAAGCAGGAGCACAAACTGGACGGAACCGCGAAGAGGCTGAGAGAGGAGCTTGAGTACGTCCACGCGCCAGGCGCCATCAACGTCTTGCGCGACATATGCTAACAATACCATAGTGAACTACTGGAAATCCTGCTTGACATGAACCAAAGTGCTGCCATCCCTACCGACCTACGCTACGATGTGCGCATCCCATCACAAAAGGAACGTGAGCTTCAGCTCGCGCCTCCAACCCTCACGCCTCAGACTTCCGACGACCTCATGGCTGAATATACCAGCGCTGTCAAAAAGGGAGTGATTCCGCCTCTTGACCTGCACATTGTACGCGAACAGATCGAGGAAAGACTAGCAGAACAAGGCGTGCAACCTCTCGAGGCCCTGGAACAGCACGTCCCCCATCCTGTTGTAACTGGCGAAGACGACCTGCCAGAAGAGGATCGAGGCGACCAGCCTCCCTCCTTCCTTTCCACATCCCAGGAAGCCGAATATTTACAACGCCTGGATGCAAAGCTTGGAGACCGCCTCAGCCTTGACAAGGAATCCGCGCAACCTCAGTCTCCTCACCAAGCCGAGCTCACCCCACGCGAGCTTGAGCGACACATGGAGCTATTGAACCCTCAAAGTCAACACAACTGGCTCAAGACGCACTCCAAGATGCACGCCTCCCTGGACAACGACGATGCCGAATCGATAGCTTCGCACGAAGGCGGTAGCGCCAGTAAACCATCAGCGCGCAAGCGAGGTAAGAACCTAGCAAAACAAGTTGGCGATCGAGCAATGGAGCGCGCCTATGAGGGCGTGAGCCCCGGTGCAGCAAGCGGGTTCGACGACGATGAGGTGCTGATGACGGAGGACACGCTAGGCAGCGGCAAGAAACGTCCTAGAGACTCAGATGGTGCTTACAGGGTGAAAGGAGGGCGAGGGGGCGCCGTGAAGGGCAAGCGGAAGAGAGCGACTGAGGAAGGGTCTGCTTCCACTAAGAAGGCCAGAATGAGTGAGAGCTTTGCTGAGTCATAGTCCGGCCGGAGAGCATGGTTCTCCAAAGCAAAGGAGCTTGAATTCTGTTACCAATGGCCCACTCGGTATGTGCCGCTCGGTGGCTTCGTCGAGGACTTATACGGCGGTGGGAGGCCTGGTGGTAATCCTTTGACGAGATTGAGCAAGAAGGCTTGATTGATAAACTTTCTGTTCATGGCGATGTGTTACTATTATTGATTGCAGGGCCGGCCGGCGTCGAGCAGCCTAATAATACAGTCTTTGGACGATTTTGATCGAACTCTCCCAGGCTCTACCAAACTCTGCCATGCTATTGTGCTCGTATCTGAGATCTTCGCCACGAATGAATGGTTCGCACCAGTGAGAGAGTGGTATTGAGTACTCATGCTTTCCCACGACCTCCCATGCTACTGTGCTATCTGTGATGCCTTCGACGTCAAAGATTGACTCGCACCAGTGAGAGAGTAGTGTTCAAGACTCATGCTCTCCCATAGCCATAGTCTTCCACGCCAGTGAGCTGACATCTGATATAACGGGCGTGAAGAGTACTGCTGGCGCCTGTGAGAGACTGACACTTCACACTCAAGCTCTCTCGTACCCTCCCGTGCCATTAAGCTGATATCTGAGGCATCCGACATGAAAGGAACGGTGTACGCCAGTGAGAGAAGACGGCTGGCATCCATGCTCCCACGAACCTTCCTATGCCATTGAGCTAGGGTCTAATGCATCCTGCGTGAGACAAAAGCCTCGTGCCAAGTGAGAGAGTGGTACTCGGTACTCATGCTCTCACAAGCTCTTACATCACGTGTAGCAGGTATCTGAGATCTCCGACGTGAAAGGGACAATGTTCAGCATTGAGAAACATGCATTATTCAAGGGGTTTCAATTTCTCATCTCATGCTTCTCTGACTGTCTTCCTGACTGCAAACACACAAAACTTCGTCTTTTTTTTTCGCGTTTGCGACCTTTCCAACCGCATTCTTTCTCACACTGATCGCTTACCTCGAATTTTGCTTGTGGTCTTACTCCTTCTTCGCCAGTCTCCTCAGCTTGACAGCCTTGCCGGCATCTGGCCCAGCCTCCGTCTCACGAACCTTCTTGACCGAAGCGCGTGTCTTGCGCGTGTTCTCTTCCTTCACCTCCTTCTTGCCTGTGAGCAGACGCACCTCGCGGCTCGAGCATGCATTCTTGACATTAGGCTTCTTGCGCTGAGTGCCGCCGTCAGCTTCCGGCTTGCGCTTGGGAGCCTTGGCTACCTTGGGAGCTGGGCTCGTCAAACTTAGCTCGTCGCCCTTTGCTAGCTTCTCGGTCCGAGTGCCGTCGTCGAAGGTGGTGGTGACGGCAAACATTTGGGTCTCGATGGCGGCTTTGGGTTTGCGGGTTTTGGTGGCCTTCGCGGGAGCGTTGGCGGGGTTGTCGACTTTGGCAGCCTCTTGCGCAGAGGATGCGGTGGCTTCGGACGTCAGACCTGACTTGCGGATGTAGGCGCGCTTCTTGATGGGTTTGGCGAGAGCGATGTTTGATTCGCTGGCTTCGGCAGTCTCTTGTGCGGAAGATGTGGTGGCCTCGGCCGTCAATTTGGCCTTGCGAGTGTAGGTGCGCTTCTTGGGCATCTTTGCGAGAGTGATGGCTGAGTCGTCGCCGTCGTCCTCGGCAGCCTCTGGCAAAGAAGATTTGTTGGTCTCGGTCGCCACTTTGGGCTTGCGGGTGTAGGTGCGCTTCTTGGTGACTTTGGCGGGAGTGATGGCTGACTCTTCTTCGTTGGCAGCCTTCTGCGCAGGCGATGTAGTGTCTTGAGTGCTCAGGCCGGCAAACGGGATTGCTGTGGTTGTGGCTGGGAGAAGGTTTGGCTGCTCCATGTCACGTCTGAGGCTCTCTGCACCATCGGTGCTCTGAGTGTGGCGACCGCGGTCGTACGGACTGCTGCCATAGAGAGCTGTGGCGGCCACCATGTTCGGCGTGGCACGGAGCGTCTGGATGGGACCGTTCGAGGAGGTCGCGGGTACTTGCTGCAAAGGCTGTTGAGCGCTCTGAGGAGTCCGCCCAGCGGTTCCGTCAGTGCCGTACGGAAGGGTGAGAGCACCTTCACGGCCGACAACGAGCGGAGTTGTAGCGCGAAAGACGGGTGGACTCGGAGAAGGTGAAATATCCATCGAGACGTCGGAGTCGTTTTCGCCAGTGAAAGTGGACGGAAGGAACGAGCTGGACATCTTGCTGATTTCAGCCTTCTCCGCGGCCGGCAACTCTTTGTCGCTGACGACGACGGAAGGTGAGTTGAGGGCCGGATCGGGAGAAGCGGGCGAGGAGCTCTGTTGATTAGTTGACACCACAGCATCAAGGACTTCACTCGGAGGACGTGTTGGCAAGAAGTCGATGCCGTTGTCTATCTGCTGCTGCTGCACGACACTGTCGGAGCCACCGCCAGTGTCGATACCGCTGCCAGATCGGTCGTTGAATTGCGATTGGACGTCACTCGCAATTAACTCACCATTGCTGTTTATTTCAACCCAGAAGGGCCCGTTGGGTGAGAAGAAGTGTTCGATGAGGTCCGCGCCGTGGTTCCAAGCGTTCTGATCGGTGTCAGGAGGGTTGCGCATCAGCTGCCAGTCGGACTCACTGGAAAGGTCGCCAGTATCCATGATGGATGCGACGTCGCGCTTGTGGGTTGATGTGGTGGTAAGAGGAGAACGAATGACGGTAACTCAGGGATGCAACAATGTTTGGTGATGGTGTGATGTGAACGTTGAAGGACTTTTATTCACCGATTTTGCGGGCGTTTGTTGTTGTGCCGTCACAACAACACCGGGATGTCCCGAGGGAGGAAGGTGCGATGGGGTGCGATGTTGTCAATACAAATGCGCGCCGTCTTGACGCGAAGCAAGTAGGCCGCTTCAATGCGTTTCTCCGAACTCGCCTACCATTTTTGCGAACCCCATCATGTCGTCTTTCGTTACAAAGTCGTTGCTTGCCGGTCTTAATCATCGCTCGTGTCCCAACGTGAGAACCCAGCCTCCCGCCCTTGTCTTCGCATGTCACTCTCCCAGGTTCTTCTCACATCTCAGTTGGGTGTCTTCGGCTCCACCTCGTTTCTCAGGTATAGGCGATTTCTGAATGGATCATCCGGTCTCGCATCATTTGTCTTTCGCTTTCCGATCAGAAGGGTATACAATTGCTGATCCTCCCGGACGTGTCGGCAGGATATCCGAGCATCTTTTTGCCAGTTTCGCTAGCACAGCACCCACAAAAGATCGCGGCGGGCCAGCAGATGATCTGTACGGTCGTTAGGATTTCGAAACTTGACTGGGCTAAGCCGCGAGGCTTACTGCGAGGAGGACGCCAATGATGAAGCCAAGGGTAGGCCCAACAATCTTGACATGGCACGGGTTTTGGTCTTGAGGATCCGGTCAGCGTACGAACGCGCGGTTCGAGGCAGGTGAGCACTTACTGGTACCACACTGAATACAAACGACAGGCAGAGGTAGAAATCCGCAGTCGGCCATTGTAGGCTTGAAGATACTTCTGCTGGATAGTGATGTCGGGAAGGGATGATTGAGATGTGAGTGGACGGATGTGGTGCTGTAATCTGCTAACGTGTTGTCTAGATGAGAAGAAGAGACTGGTGAGAACGCTGAATAGCTACCTTATTAGTCCACAGACCTAGCATGTGCAAGACCGTTTGCAAGTGGAATGGCAGGCAGGACTATCGGCGAGGTCGGGCTGTGAGAACTTGGACGATGGAAGTGACGTTGACGAGCCGGCAACGGTGGACTTGAAGCTTGCGTGGAAAGCTTGGTTCGCCCCGGTCAGATCGACAGATGTCCAATAATGATGAGATCTGTGACCGTCCATCCTACACCCAACCACTACTTCACACCGGACAACGACGACAACAGACACCTCTTGGTTTCCCCATCATTGATCTTGAATTGGTGCTCCTCGAGCGTTCTGATAGAAGGTCTCACCACATGCCCAAGGATTTTGGACGTCACGGAGCACAGTTCCGCGGTGACCACTCGTCGTGAGCACACATTCCTTCATCACGAACGCGACCATCGGTGATTGTCCAGAAAAAAGACGGGAGTCTTCACCGCAAGCCAGAGCAATATCGTTTGTTCCATGCCAGTGGTCTTTTACGGGCAAATTAGCCTTCCGGATTGAGCTTTCTGGAGCATAATCACAGGTTGAGGATAGGAACGAGAACAACGAGCCAATGCAAAAACGTGTTTGCGAGTCCAGCATCACGTATGGTACGAGGACTCGCTGCGATGTGTTGCCGCAAATCGAGTTTATGATTTTGATGCCTTGGGTCACGCGTGTTTACTGCTGTAGGTTCCACGCAACATTCCGGACCTTGATGAGTGATCAAAGATCGGCCCCGAGGCGGCTGAACTTAGCGCAAAGGTATGGCTAGGGGATCTACACCTACTACCCAATCGTTTCTATCCTATAACCGAGGCAGCAAACGAGTTGTGCCTCTTTACAGACGGCAATAATCAGTAATCGCAAGCAAGCTGAACAGTGCTAAGGCCGTATAGTATCATCATTATTCACTTCACGTGGGAAAATGGCGTCGAGCTCTTTTAGGGCTTGACGGCTCGACACGCAGAGGTCAATAGTGTAGATAACGCCAGGAACGGCTATAACTGCAGATATATTCATCTCCAGGATCGTCGGCGAGCTTTTTTGTCTCCTCTGACAATATTGTTGGTACATACATTTGCCGTTTGTTGCCCTTTCCAACATCAAGCGGGAATATAGCATGGCTGATAAAGAGGCGACTACAAACAGCGGCTCCGAGAGTAGCTTCGCAATGGCAGAAGCGAAGAGTCATACGAAAACGAGCAACTCGCCGAGCGATCTCGAAAAGGGAGACCTCCAAGCAGGGCGATCACAATCGCCTGAGAAGACGACCACAGCTCAGGATTGGACGGGTCCAAATGATACTGAGAACCCTCAGAATTGGTGAGATGAACGGATTGATATCGGTCTATCACATGCTCCATTGCTGACATGAGCACTCTACTCTACCAGGAGCATCACCAAAAAGGCATACCACACAGCAGCAACGGCGTGTCTTGGCTTCTCAGTGACATGCGGTTCTTCCATGATCACACCCGCCACACCGGAAATAGCAGAACGCTTCAATGTCTCGCGGACAGTCTCGATCCTCGCCTTGTCACTCTTCGTGCTTGGACTGGCAGTCGGTCCCATGATCGCTGCTCCCATCTCAGAGACATACGGCCGATCTGTTGTGTACAAGGTCTCTGCGTGCGTGTTCATGCTCTTCATCTTGGGAGCCGGTTTTAGCGAATCGCTTGCGAGTCTCCTTGTCTGCAGATTCCTCGCCGGCACCATTGGAGGTCCTGTGCTTGCTGTGGGAGCAGGGACGAATGCCGACATGTATGATTCGAGAAACCGCGCAATAGCATCTTCGCTGTTCGTAATGATGCCAGTGAGTAGCAGACAGAATGCATCAATGGACGCCACTGACAACTCGACAACAGTTCGCTGGACCTGCACTTGGCCCGGTTATAGGTGGATTCTCAGCACAGTACAAAGGTTGGCGATGGACCCAATGGTGCACCATCTTCATCTCCCTAGCCACCCTCCTCCCAGTATTGTGCATGTCCGAGACCTACAAGAAAATCATCCTGACCCGCCGCGCCAAACGCCTCAACATCGACCCACCAGCCCAAGCAAAACTCACCGGACTAGCTTTCTGGAAGATGCTCGTGACCGTCACCCTGTTGCGTCCGCTACACATGCTCACTACTGAGCCGACAGTTTTCCTCTTCAGCCTCTACACGGCGTTCACCTTTTCCGTGCTTTTCGCTTTTTTCGCCGCCTACCCCTATACCTTCCAGTCTGTCTATGGCTTCAACACTTGGCAGTACGGCTTGACTTTCCTCGGAATTGGTCTGGGAGTCCTTCTCGGTGTTCTCACAAACTTCTTCGTCGACCGCTTCTACTACGCCAAACACCACCAGCGCGCCCTTAAAGAGGGCCGAACGAGTGTTCCGCCCGAATATAGGCTGATGTGCGCTCAAATGGGCTGCTTTGGTGTTCCGATCGGGTAAGTAGACTGGTCATCATCCACGCAGGAAGCTTCCTAGCAAGAAATCACTAACCGCTTCCACAGCCTCTTCTGGTTCGCCTGGTCTGCCCGCCCCGAGACCCACTGGATTTCACCTGTCCTCGCCGGCATCCCCTTCGCCTGGGGCAACCTGTGCATATTCCTCAGCGCGGCCCTCTACTTCATCGACGTCTACGGGCCTCTCAACGGCGCGTCCGCAATGGCCGCGAACGGCCTCGCGAGGTACACCCTGGGAGCCGCGTTTCCGTTGTTCACATTCCAGATGTATGAGAGGTTGGGGATAGCATGGGCGACGAGTTTGCTGGGCTTCGTGAGTGTGGCTATGATTCCGATCCCATGGCTTTTTTATACGTATGGCCAGAGGATTCGTGGCAAGAGTGGCTTTGGGGGTTGATGGATGTTTTTACCTGGTCGTCATAGGGTCGATCGATTGTTGCTCAGTTGCATGTACATACCTTGACAAATGTATGGTTCGTGTCGCAAATATACTAAACTTAGAGTGCTTGAAAAGAATTGAAGGAAGTCACATGGGCGAGCAAATGACAGACGGAGACGTTTTGTTGAAAATAGAGAAATTCTCGTTTACAGCTCACTTACCAGCGCAAGCTGTTCCTTATTTTGGCACTACATGTATCTGAAGAGTCTAAGAACCCATAGCACACTGATTGCCGACCCATTAACAGGGCGCGAAGGAAAAAGCAAAAGACGAAAACTCCCACCTGGCAGGCAACAATCCTTTCAGACCCCCGAAATTGGTATCACTTCAACTCATGCCATCGTTAAGAGAAACAGCGCATCGCGCGAAGACGGTCTTGCGCATGACCCACATACATCCATCAATCAAAACTCCAACTCAGTCTGCGGCCTCAGCCAACTGGATGATGAGCCTGCTCGCGACGTCCAAGAAGGGGAAAGGCGACGAAATGTCCTTTTCGTCCGCATACCTGCCTTCACCCACAAGGCCGTCATCGTCATCTTCCGCATCGTCTTCTCTCGAGTCCTTACGCACGACATCCGCATCCTCGCCGCCGTTGACCTCGCTTGCGAATCGTCTGACTAAACGCTCGTAACCCGCACACTTGAAGTCGACTAGGAAGAAGTCCTTTTCGATGGCGTACAGCTGAATCGTGACGTACACCCAGACTTTTTCGTCCGGTCGAGGCCACAGGCGACCTTGCAGTGAGTTGGAAGCACTCAAAGGTGGGCCGGTAGCTGCGATGTTTTCGGTGCTGCCTGTGGCGGAGGCTGCGACACTTGAGACGGTGGAGCTGCGGCGGCGGGCATTTTCGGCGCTTAGATCAACCCGAGATGAGTGAGTGGAAGACGGGTGTGCGACACCCGGCGGGTACATACCATCCTTCAAGAAGCGAGCGTTGAGACACCACGGGTCTTCTGGAATGGCGTATCCGTAGTCGTTCCAGCGACCATAACGCTCGCGGCCACGACGATTGGAATCTTGCTGAGACTTCTCCTTGCGGCGTTGTCGGCGACGTTCTTGCTCGGAATGCGTAGCATACTCCGGGTCGGTGCCGGCGTCAGGATCAGAGTCGCTGTATTCGGGGCTTTCGTCGCCTGCACGATTGCGTTCGGGGCTGCCTTCGCCGCTCTCCGCGCCTGACTCCTTTGGCTTAGGGACTTCCCATTCTGCGCCCATCCTTTGCAGTGCTTTGTAGATTGCGAGCATTGCTTCGGAAGGAGAGTTGCGACTGCGGATACCGAATTGCCACTTGGTAGGTCGCTGCTTTTTGGCTTGTTTGTCAGGAATACTGGTCATTGGTTCGGGTTTTTCTACGTTGCGGTGCATGTTGGCTGAAGGTTTGCTGTGAGGCTTGAGACGTTTCGCGGTCGCCTCCTGCTCCTCTTTGGTACGAGGGTGGTCAGGCTCCGCCTCCCTATCTTCAGCATGCGATGAAGATGACTTGCTGATTTGGCCTTTCATATACGCCAAGTGGTATTCTGGCAGGGAGGACGGAAGGATACCAATGGATGATGCTGGAGACCTGGCCTCTGCAACAGACACCGAGCCGGTCGACCCATGGCGAGGGTGCTCCATACTTTGCATTGGTGAGGGCGGTGGCGGTCGGCCGGTGGGTGTCCGAGGAGACGGTTTCATCTGAGGCTGGAAGGCAGGCGGGGATTGCGCCATGAACGCTGGCTGGTCTTGAGCCAGGTTTGGATTGGTCCGCATGAGCTGGTTCTCGCGTACAATTAGGTACGCATCCTTGATGGCACTGGGTTCGTTCTTCGAGAGAGCCTCTTGCACATCATCCGGCGCGTATCCCATCGTCTTGCCAAGTTTGCTGACCACGGTGGTGTGCAACTTCTCTTGCAGCGCCACTGGCTGAGTTTTGTCCATCTGTTGGGGATCAATCGCCTTGTTAGGGTCGACGCCGGTGTCGATGAACTCCTCAACGGGAGGCTGCAGATACTCTGCCAAATCCTTGGTGAACCATGGGTCCTGGCGGATCTCCTGGATAGAGATTCTGTTCACAGGGTTGACCTGCAGCATGCGCTTAATAAGCCGCACGGCACCCTGCGAGAGATAGTTCGGCACCGAGTAATTACCCTGCGCGATCTTTTTGAACAGTGCAGGGATGTATTCGTCGTCGAATGGCAGGCGGCCGCAGAGTAAAACATAAAGAATAACACCGCAACTCCATACATCGACCTCAGGACCAGCGTACAGTTTACCACTGATGACTTCTGGGGCAGCGTAGTTCGGACTACCGCAGCTCGTCTTGAGGAAGTTGCCGTCAGTCATGATATTGCTCAGTCCGAAATCGGCGATCTTCACATTGAGTTGTTCATCCAGGAGGAGGTTCTCGGGCTTCAAGTCGCGGTGGACAATCTTGTGCCTGTGACAGTACTCCACAGCGCAGACAATCTGCTGGAAGAATTTCCTGCCTTGGTTTTCGGCCAGCTTGCCGTGTGTCACGATGTAGTCAAACAGTTCCTTCCCGGCATACTCTAGCACCATGATGATCTCGCTGGGCGTTGTGATGACGGTGTACAGCTTGATGATATGCGGATGGCGCAGGAGCTGCAAGTACTGAATTTCTCGCTCGATGCGTCCTGCCATATCTCGCGTGACCAATTTGCGTCGCGATATAATTTTCAGAGCGACCTGTTGCTGACTGATCTCGTGGACGGCCAGCTTGACCTTGCCAAACGAGCCCTCTCCCAGTGTCTTTACAATTTTGTACTGTCCAAGCCGTTGTGATGCGCGGGAGACTGGAGGTCGCTGCTGCGTCGGTTGCTGCACGCGTGGTTCGTTAGGCACAGGATTGACAGGCCCACCATTTTGAGGGCGGTTGTCTCTCGAATTGCGGCGCGCGTTCGAGCTGGATGAGATGGAGAGGGAAAGATCCTCGTCGTCGAGTGTGGAGGTCATGCTGCAGCCTCAAAGTGGCCGGAAGGCCCGGCCAGTGGTAGTCTCACGGTTGAGAAAGCGCTCTGACTGAAGCAGAGCACGAGGTCGTGGGAGGGTGAATCCGAGGTCGGCGCCGCGCAGTATGGTCGAAGTTGAGGTGTGTTGTCGGCGGCGGTGAAGACGTATTGTTTATAGTATGGTGATGTGTGTCTTGTGTCCTCACGGGGAAAAGCAGCCGGGGTGCAGGGGGAGTGAAGGTGGTGTTGGCGTCTTGGAATGCAGGGCGGATTCGTGTGGTGTGGAGAGTCGGAGTGGTCACGGCGGGGGTGAGATGTGCAGGTGCTGGGAGCTGGGACTGAAGTGACGTACCCAGGAGCGGGTGAGATCCAATGTACCTAAGGTAATAAGGTGATCGATACCTTTTGCGGCGGGGTTTTTGATCTGGATGGGAGTTTCGGTCAATAACAATTGATTGTGGAAGTGTGTTTGCATGTTGTTGATATACAGCCTGCAGAATAATATCGTGTCGTGTCAGTTGGCAAATGGGTTGGTGGAAACCTCCACACTGATCAAAAGGCGATGAGTGGGGGAGTCTATACCGCTTCAAGAATCACTCGCATAACCCCAGAAGATCCTATGGGACGTGGCAGATCAGATCATGGATGTAGTAGATGGCAGACCATTCATGTAGGCCAAATTTCAGGTTAGCAGACAGGCAGTAGGTTTCGTATGCATGTATAAATATACATATATATGTGCTGTAGGTAGTATAGTATACAATGCAGTAGACTAAGTGGTACACAAGAGATGTGTGTACGATACATTTTGCAGCTCAACCCGTACACAGTATCATTATGCAAGCTAGTCGCATACACTGTACACAAAGAATCGATGCACCATCAGTACTGTATGGCTGATGCCGTTGTTGGAAAAGAGGTCGACCAAGGCCAAAGGCTGATGATATGAGATGTATGAGATGAAAGCTGAGACGGAGGCGATGTACTTGATCAAAGATACATCCCGCCATCTATACATATATATATGTCAATCCATAGAACTATGTTCCTCACCGTGGAATTTCGGCAAATTCAATATTCCACCGCCGTTGGCAGGTATGGAGGCATCTCGCGGCCATGGCACATAGGAGGTCGTCTTTATTTCACTGTGCGCAAATTGCTGTCGTTTCACACGACATGGGAAGCCTGTAAGTGTAGAGACATATTGACATGTGCAGAGGGAGTAAGGGCGGTATTGGCGAGTCTAGTCCGATGGTTGCTAGCCGGGGCAGGCTGGGAGTGATGATAATTGGGTTTACTCGAGAGCCGAAATTGATGTGTTTGGTGCATGCCCAGATTATTCAATGTTGTCTGTCTCTCTGGTGACGGCAGGTAAACAGCAGGCGTGTGACGTACTATCCAAACATTGATTGCCCAACCCAAGCCATCCCAACTGAACGGCTCGCGGCCCCTCACAGCTGACAAGTAGTACCTACCAACACTCCTTCCCTCGCTTGTTGATCCATCTGTTGATTTGCTTGTGCTCCTCCAATTTCCACCTCACCACACTACACCACACCCACATACATCCTGTACCCTCCCTCTCCCATACACAATGGCCTCGGCCTCACCCTTCACCACCGCCAACAGACAGGACTTCGCCCTCCCAGTCCCTCCACCGCTCTCCCACACCCGCTCCGCCCACAACATGCACGATCAATCAATCGGCACGCCTCTGCGTGAGGATCCCGCCTTCATCTCGCCTATGCAAACCCCTCAGGGCAGCCCGAGCAAGAACCGCATGCCGCCCGGCGCCTTCGATCTCCCCGACGTCTTCTCCAATGCTATGAAGCTGGTCCCGACCCAAGGCCATCCCAACAACGCTGCTCTACAAGCCAAACAACAAAGCCCGACTTCACCGGGCAAGCACGCAGACTACGACCCTTTCGTTTCTCACGACACCCAGGCAGGAGCACCTGGAAGCCCGACTCGCAAGAACGGCCAGGAAAATACCCCGCCCAGCAACAGGCAACCGCAGTCCCATTTCCTCAATGACGCCGCACAGAACAGACAAAATGTGTACAGGCCGCGAGAGGACCACTCGCCCTCCCGACCGAAGCAGTCGCCGTTCACTGGCCAGCCCACACCAGAAGAGCTAGAGAAGTTGCAGCGGCCAACGGTTAAGAGACTGGCCAACGTCACACAGCTTTACTTCCTCGATTACTACTTCGAGCTGCTTTCGTACACAGCGAACCGTCAGACGCGTCTGCAGGCGTTCAAAGAGCACAGACCACAGCCGACCGCATCCTCGCAGGAGGCGGAGAAAGAGCAGTACAGTAAGGACTGGAAATCGTACATCAACGCTGAGCGGACAAACCTTCGCGAGCGTCGCACGAAGTTGCAGCATGGTGACTTCCAGATTCTCACACAAGTCGGCCAGGGTGGATATGGTCAGGTCTACCTGGCTCAGAAGAAGGATACCCGGGAAGTCTGCGCCCTGAAGGTCATGAGCAAAAAGCTGCTGTACAAGTTGGACGAGATCAGGCACGTCTTGACTGAGCGCGATATCCTGACGACGGCCAAGAGTGATTGGCTGGTGCGCTTGCTGTACGCCTTCCAAGATGACAACAGCATCTATCTCGCAATGGAGTACGTTCCCGGAGGAGACTTCCGCACCCTGCTCAACAACACCGGTGTCCTTCACAATCGCCACGCTCGCTTCTACATCAGCGAGATGTTCTTGTGCGTCGACGCACTGCACACTCTGGGCTACATTCATCGTGATTTGAAGCCCGAGAACTTCCTCATTGACGGCACAGGACACGTCAAGCTTACCGATTTCGGCCTTGCTGCGGGCTTTTTGGCTCCTGCAAAGATTGAGAGCATGCGAATTCGCCTGGAGGAGGTGGGCAATTTGCCGTCCCATGCGAATCCATTTGGCGTTCGCCCCACAGAGGACCGCTCTCTCAAAGAGCGCAGAGATGGATACCGATCACTCCGCGAGCGCGACAGAAACTACGCCAAGTCCATCGTCGGTTCCCCCGATTACATGGCGCCTGAAGTGCTCAAGGGCGATGAGTACGACTTCACTGTCGACTACTGGTCACTTGGCTGCATGCTGTTCGAGGCTCTTGCAGGTTACCCTCCATTTGCTGGCGCATCCGTGGACGAGACGTGGCAGAACCTCAAGCGTTGGCAGTCCGTCCTGCGCAAACCTGAGTACGAAGATCCCAACTACTTCCTCTCCCGCCGCACCTGGGATTTGATCACTCGCCTGATCAACATCAAGTCAGGCCGCCTTCAGAGCATTCAGCAGGTGAAGAGCCACGACTACTTCCGCGAAGTATCTTGGGAGAAACTACGCACAGAGCGTGCACCATTCGTACCAGAGCTTGACAGCGAGACCGATGCCGGCTACTTCGATGACTTTGGCAGTGAAAAGGACATGGCTAAATACAAGGAGGTGCTCGACAAGCAAGAGGCGCTGGAACGCATGGCAGACCGCGAAGGCAAGATGGACAAGCAGTTGTTCGTCGGCTTCACGTTCAGGTACGTCGGGGTCTTCATCTTATTGACATTCAACACACTGACATTCGAAATAGACATCGCAAACCCACTGTCGACGAAGACGGCAAGCCTTCCAGCCCTCGCAAGCCACTCAGCAATGTGGACGAGAGCTTCGGAACCATCTTCTAGGATGGGCAAGACATGCACAAGCAGACTGCCCGGTATTTTTCGCTTCTCTTCTGCACTGGCTGCATACTCGTATTGACTGCATGGGATTTATTTTGCATCTTTCCTTTTGAACCCGTCGAGCAGGATGATAGGCATATGCGGGGTGGGCAGGTAGCATGGCGGTGGCGTTCTTCTTCTATTCCAAGAAGGAGGGCCAATGGTTGGACTGGCGTATAACGGATCAGGTGGCTTCAAGGAAACCCAGTGACATCCAACGACGGGTGATTACTCAGAGCGGCGTGTTGACTATTTCGGACCTCCCACTCCAAATTCGTTATGTTGCATGCCTGGTTTCTGTTGTTGATCCTTATTTCTGCGAACGCAGCAGTTGAAGTGTCTATGATGGGAGTGTCGCGTCTACGTTCTGGTACTAACTAGATGGTATCGATTTTTGTTCATCGTCGAACCCCAACCCTAACCCTATAACATTGATTTCTCAATGAATATCGGGACACTGATCTTCAGAGTTCAGGTGTACAAAGATCGCTATCGGAGCCAGCGCAATTCTTTGCTTTTACGCGAATGATCATATTGCTTTGGCGTGCTTGAAAGGCCTGAACTCGGTTGTTCATGGTCGACGTACCTTTTCAACTGGGTCAACATGCTTAGACGAACAAGAGAAGGGACACGGTCGAGCTAGTTATAACACACCGGAGTGTACATAGCGAGGACACATTCAACAAGGCAGCAAACGGTTCAGCGCTAACTGATCATTATGCTTCGGAGTTGCATCGATTTGTTGGTTAATTTACTCGGGCACTACATGTATATTGTATGTGTATGTACATGTAAGTATAGTAAGCATGTTAGGATGCATATTACACTATGTACCTACAGAAAGCTAATTCAAACACTATCTCTTCTATGCCGATTGCCGATTGCCGATCTAGCGTACCTAAGCTAGCGATCGTGTGAAGTACCTTGCCTACCTCCCAAAGTCCTAAATAATCATTCAATCGTCATCGATCACCCATGCAGAAATACGCGACGGATTGAGCGTGCAGAGGCTTTCTGCAAAGGTAGGTCCATTTCAACTCTTCCTTACTGCCTTTCCATGAACCTCTGCGCGTTCCGCAACACCAATCCCTTCCCGCCCACCATCTCTACCTCTCCGGACAAGAGCAGGGACCAAAAAGACATGGCGCACAATGACAGGCCTACGCAAAACGGCGGCGGCGAAAGAGAGCCTTTACTCCAACGCGACGATGGCGAGGCAAACGACACACGCGAGCTGTTGAGCTTCACCGATGAAGATCCAGAAAATCCCAGACAGTGGTCGCAGCGCACCAAGATGGCCAACGTGGCCGTCATCGCCGCAATGAGCATCCTGTCGCCTCTCGCCTCGTCCATGTTCACACCCGGAATCCAGCAGATCGCGGATGACCTACAAACGACAAGCAGCATAGTCATTGGGTGCACAACCGGCTTCGTCGTGATGCTGGGGCTGGGTCCCCTGTTTCTTGCACCACTGAGCGAGACCTTTGGACGCCGGAAGCTGTATCTTGTCTGCTTTACTTGCTTTGCCCTGCTGCAACTTCCGAGTGCTCTGGCGCCTAACATTGAGACGTTGATTGCCATGAGGACGCTATCAGGGTTCTTCGGCAGTGTCGGCATTGCGAATGGCGGCGGCACGATCAGTGATATGTTCGTACCTTCGAGCCGCGCGAGAGTATTTGGTTGGTATCTACTTGGACCTCTCTTGGGACCGACTTTGGTAAGCATATTTCAAAGCCTGTCACTTGATGTATGGATTCTAACACTACAACAGGGCCCTCTCTTTGGCGGCTTCATCGTCCAACGCGCCGGGTGGCGCTGGATTTTCTATGTCTTGACGATTGTTTGTTTTGTAAACACCGCCGCCGGCTTCCTATTCCTCCGCGAAACCTACGCCCCAGTCCTACTCCAACAGCGCAGACAGAAGCTCGAACAAGAGCCCACTGGCCACCCGAACAAATACCGCGTCGACGGGCAAGACGAGCGACCCATGCGCAGCAAGATCGCCCGCTCCCTTACCCGCCCCATGCGAATCTTAGCCCAACCCATCGTCCTAGTAATGAGCACCTACCAAGCGATCATCTTCGGCACGACGTTCAGTCTCTATACGAACTTCCAGCCCATTTACCGCCAATACGGCTTCAGCGTCGAACAAATCGGCCTACTCTACCTAGGTCCCGGTCTCGGATTCCTGACAGCCGTCTGGTTTCTCGTCCCGCAGATTGACACTGTGTACAACCGCTTAGCAGAGCGCAATGACGGCAAAGCGAAACCAGAGTACCGCCTCCCCTTGGCCAACATCGGCGCAGTCTTCATCCCGATTGCGCTCTTCTGGTTCGCCTGGACGGTTGAGCTGCACGCTCACTGGTTTGCCACGATCGCTGCGACGTACTTCTACGGCATCGGCCAAGTCATGATCCTCAACTGCGTACAGAACTACTACATCGACAGCTTTGAGAAGTACGCTGCTTCCGCGATCGCGGCCGGGGCGGCTTTCAGAAGCATCTTGGGTGGTGTCACGCCACTGTTTGCGCCGGCGATTTTCGAGAATCTCGGGTACGGCTGGGGAATCTCGATTTTTGCTTTCTTGGCTTTGGCGATCGCGCCGGCACCGGTAGTCTTCTTCCTGTATGGTGAGAAGGTTAGGGAGAAGTTCTACATTGACCTCGACGCGTGAGGGTATTTTGAGTTGTGAGTCTTCCCTGAAGATTTTTTTGCATAGCGATGGGCGTTCTTTCACATAGCACATTTGTACCATTGGGGATGATACATGCAGCATGGTGTTAGGGCGCGGACTTTACACACATCTATGAAATCAAGATCAATTGTCGAATGGTGAGGCTTGATACCGCAATCTTACGACTTCAATTCGCCGCTAGCAGGTGCTTGCATTTGACTCCCATTTGCTGCAATCTGTCGTTCACATCGCCACGTCACTTTTCTCGGAACCAACCAAACCAACCAGCCCAAATGCACTGATCTCACTCGCGCCCGACGACGCTCGCGCCCAGGTTTCAGAAGTGAGCCTCGACAAACATGCACCTCTTGATACCAGACAATTTGCTAATACCAACTCTTGGAGGGTTTACAACTCCCCTACATGCTCGGACGTGCATATCGTGCTCCCTGCATGCTCAGTCGCTGGGAATGTGCTCCTTGGATGCTCGGGTTTTCACTTGATGCTCCCGGGCGACATCCTCGTCATCCACGCACACAGATTCATCCTCGCCGCGGGATCTGAGTATTTTAGCCGCAAGCTCCAGGAGCCTGAGTACATGGTATGCCGTCGCGCCACTTTGGGGATCGCCACCTACATTTGCTGATTGTGTCACAGAGGGACAGGGTTGTGGTGTTCCATACGGACAAAGAGGATGGCATCGCAGTGATGATAGATGCGATCAGGCACATCTACGACCTCGAGTTTCCACGCAATAACCATCGGATGTCACTCTATTGTACTGCGTCCATTGGCGCGGTCGCAGAGAAGTACGGGATCGCAGGTCTCTCGGAATCGGTGCTCAAAGCCGCGAGCCGCCAACTAGTAAATGACTTGGACGGCGACGAGGAAGATCTGGAAGAACAAACGGAACATTTCTTCGGGTTCGGTACGGTTTCCGAAGAGTTCCACGACGCTGGTGCGCCTCGGACCAAGATCAGCCTTACGAAGCCCGGTCACTTCGCGTTTGCTGTCAGGATCCTTAGGCAAGATCTCGCCACAATCCGTACACTGCCGATCTTCCAAAAGCTGCTAAAAGAAGTGCCGCAGCTGGCGATTGACCTCTTCAATCTGGAGGCAGAGGAAAAGGACGAGTTGGAAGAACAGCAAAAGAAGATCAAAGACTTGAGATGAGCGAAAGGTCTGGCAGGACATGAAGGCGGCAACACCTGTCAGGGTTTTTGTGCTTGACCACAGCCTCCAAATGCATAGGTCTCGATCTTCGCAAAAGTTTCACATCGTACAAGTTTGCCAGCCCCCCAAGACATTCGTGATAGATCATGTCCTTCATTCACATACTTGGGATCAAGTCGCCGTAGTCTGCAAGTCGCGCACAGCAGCTCCATATTCGTCCTCGGATCTGTACCCACCACGTCAACGCAGTCCTCCGTGCATGGCCAACACTGCTCCATCGTTGCTGAAACAGCTGTTCGATCAAGCCTTGAAGAACGCTCTGCAAGAGAGCCACAGTGTCTAAAGAATTCGCTCAGAAGTCGAGATAAAGCTTATGCATGCAGACGGACATTCGAGCGTACTGTACAGAGTTTCCCTTTTGTTCCTCAAGGTTTCAAGATAAAGACAAACATACTTCCGCCGTGCATACATCTACCAAAGGTGGTATCGTGGGCGTCATGGATTTGACAAAGCAACATTCGTGTACGTTCTCGCTTCGATCGGGAGGTGATCTTGGTCAAGGAAGGATAGAAACCATCAAAGGCAGGTTTGCTGATGATAGGTGAGACGGCTCGTGTATGAGTGATTGATGACTTTGTTTCATAGGTGGTGTCTCATTCCCATGTTTCTCTATATACTATCCCCACGGCACATCCAGCGCTAAGATCCGCCAAAAGCACAATTTGCGGCTTTCTCTTACTCCGCAGAGTAAGTCTCTTTTTTTTTTCTCCCGTTGAAATATGTCACATCAGTAAATGAACATGATCGCTTCTTCGTGAATACATTCATCGTAATCTGGCCACACTCTCTACTGGCCTGAGCCACCAGAGATGGTGATGACCTGGCCGTTGACCCAGCCACCGTCCTCGGACGCAAGGAAACCAACGACACGGGCGACGTCCTCAGGGACGGCGCAGCGGCCGAGAGGGCAGTGGTCCGCCATCATCTTCTCGACGGTTGCGGCAGGGATGTCAGGGGTGCCACCGGGGATGTAGTGCTGTTTTGAGAGTTAGTTAAGCTCTTCTGAGAAATTGGAGAACCTGGATCCCAACATACCCATGCATTCTGGGTGAACATGTCACTCTTGATACCACCGGGAGCGACACCGTTGACGGTAATGCCGCGAGCGCCAAAGTCGGTGGCGAAAGACTTGATGAGACCAATGACGGCCATCTTGGAAGCGTTGTACAGAGCGTGGTCGCGAACACCGAGAAGACCGGCAGCAATGGAAGACATGAGGATCAAACGACCATTGTCCTCAAGGTGCTTCCATGCGGCCTGACCGACGAAGAACTGTGCGCGGGTGTTCAGGTTGAAGACGTGGTCGTACTTCTCCTCGGTGATCTCTTCGGTCTTGTCCCAGCTCTCGGTGCCGGAGTTGCTCATGACGATGTCGATCTTGCCAAAGTGCTTCTTGGATTCTTGGAACAGACGCTCGATCTCGGAGGGCTTGCTGACGTCGGCCTGGATGGAGATGGCTTTGGCGCCGGTGCCGGTCTCCTCGATGAGCTTGACAACCTCGTCGGCGGATTCCTTGCTGTTGGCGTAGTTGACGACAACGCTGGCTCCGCGACGGCCCAGCTCAATGGCACATCCACGGCCGATACCACGGCCTGCACCAGTGATAAGGGCGACCTTTCCGTGGAGGGAGGCGGTGAGAACGGTGACGGGAGATTGAGACATGATGGCTGCTGTTGTTGTTGTTGTTGTTTGAGTGATTGGAGTTGGGTGGATGTAGGTGTTGTTTGGTAAAGAGGAAAGGAGCTTTTGAGGGGTATCTTAACAGCAAGAGACAGGTGAGAAGCAGGAAGAAGGACAGATGGGGGAGGGAAGAGAGGTAAGCGGTGTCGAGGGAGATATCAAGAGAAGTAATAATGCTCCTCTTTGGTCAAACCTTGCAGCATCGGCCAGCCACTCAGCTCTACGGCAGTGATAATAATGGACAATAATGGCGGGACTCGGGCGCGGGTTTTCGGACGATGCAGGAACTCCCACGAGGCCGTGGATGAAGTGCCTGTGCCCGGTGCATGCGAGAGACTCGAGTAGTATCGGTATCGGTGTTGGAGAGCCGTCAAAATGCGATGAGACGATGAGGGACGAGGATTGGCGCGGGGCAAAGAGGACACAACAGTTGGCATTATTGGCGACACCGTCCACAGTCACCCTCGCCTGCTGGTCAGTAAGGGAACACAGTCACACAATAGGACAGCGAGGCAGTCAAGGCATTAGCCTCGCAGTCTCACGGTTGATGGCGGATATAATGGCGATCCTAAGGCTGGGATGGAGTGATGAGGGCGCTGAGGACAGGTACGTTAGTGCATGTACGCAACACTCGCTCTTTCGGGTCGGTGAGATGTAGTGGGGCGAGCCCGAAAGCCGAGCAGCGAGCTGCAAATCCGACAATAATAATAACAAGAGTCTATCTTCTATATTTGGCCATGCATTGTGTTGATTATCGAGAGCCTTCACATGCCGTGCTCGATTTTTGAGCGAGAGGACTTCCGTTGTGATAACCTTTTTTTTATTCTCCGATTTTGGATCCATGGCTCGACGATCCCCCATGAAGACTGGAGGTAAGATAAGATCCTCGCGTGGTCCATGTGTTTTGTTCTGCCGGCGAAGCACAGACAAACATCTTGCGTCGCGAAGATCGAGTCACTCCAGTACGTGTACTTCTCATCATGACACGGTGACACTGTGTGTTGCCGGATTCAATGCCCAGTCAATCAGTCTTATGAGCCAACGTACCGGTTACAGTACCGCGTAAGTCCAATGGAAGTGGTGCCGTATTGGGAGAGCAGGGACACATGATGACAAGCCGTCAGCTCGAACACGGAACAACCTCACGCACTCGATTGGATGGGCAACAACACGATTTTGTACTGATTTTGATTCCGAGCTGATAGTTAACTCTACTGTTTCGAGTGAAAAAAAAACGCACTGTGCTGATCCAGAAGGAAGCCTTTGCCTCTCCAATGATGACCCGTCGCAAGCAAAGGGTGTACCAAAAGAAAGTCCAAGTCAACGCACCATGAAGGTGCTAGGAGGGGTGTCAGAATAGGAACGCCGTCCAACCCCGATATCCACTCGTCTGGTATAAAAGCAAATGCAGCAAGAGAACCCATAAACGCCGATAGCTCCATGCTGATGCTGCTCCGGCGGCTGTGGCCACCAGAGAAATGGAAAGGGAAAAGGGGAAATTACGAGAGTGTGATGGTGGCCAAGGTCCATCTGGTCGTCCGGAAATCGAGGGTGATCGATCGGTATACCATGGGACAAGCGCCGGGTATTAGTAGTGCTCATTCCTTCGTTTCGTGTTTTCGTCGTCTCATCGTACAGTTGCTCGCTTCCCTTGTGCTCTGCTAGCCAAGGCGTCGAGCGATTGTCCAACGATCCATTGTGTTTTGTTCTCCAACGGACTTTGTCGGAGCTGACCAATGCTAGTGATGAAGCCATTGATGAGCATACAATTGAGAAACGAGCGCTTTGCCGAGACTTCGGCGGGGTGTCGGTTGCCTGATGTCGAAACAGGCACGTCTCACTTGGCGGCAATACCATTGTCGACAAGGTTGGCCAAGAGACCACTGTCGATAGGGGCCGTCAAGCCACTCTTGATAGGCTTGGGAAGCGTGAAGCCGCGGAGCATCTGCGTCTCGACGTACGTGGACGCACGCTTGTAGCGCTTGTCGGCGTATTTGTCAAACACGGCGCTGTGGTGCTTGCGCGGGTTCTCGCAGCACTCAAGGATGACTTGCAGAAGTGTGCTGATCTGGACGTAGGTGTATCCCGAGAAGTGAGCGTGCGGGAGACTCCACTCGCCCTTGCCCAGCATCATGCGCGCCATGCAGTGGGCTGCGGCAGCGGTGAAGGAAGGCGCACAACCGACCATGCGCTCGTCCATGATGGTGATCTCCAGGAAGTACTTGGCCAGAGTCCTAGTCTCAAGGTCGTAGTCATCAGCCTTGCTGATGCGACGAAGGAAGCTCATTGGCCCGGGCCAGCCAAGCTCAAACTGGAGCATGCTGAGCATGAAGCGCTCAGCCTTGAGCAACTCGTCCACCGAGTAACCACCGTCGACCATGTAGATGATCTCCTGGATGGTGGGGCAGTTAACCTCCTCGTACTTGGCGGCAACGAAGAGCGCAGTGGCGCCGACAAGCTGCAACTTGGCAAGAGATACTATCTTGCAAGACAAGAAGCGGTCGATGTAGTTGACCGTCAAGAAGAGAGTCTCTGGGAGCAGGCTGAAGCGCTGGTGCACCTGGACAACCCAGTCGATGAGGACGGCGCGCATGGACCACTGGATCTCTTGCTGCTGGTCCATGTAACGAGGATTCGGCATCAGCTTCTGCTCGAGTGCCTTCATGTAGCCGAAGATCTCGTCGCCATACTCGGCCACCATGGAGGTGTCCCACTGCTCGTCCTCGATGTCTTCGGGAGTGCGAGTATTCTCGACGTGCAGGCGGGCGCGCTCAAGCTCGTTCAGGATGTTGTCAGAGCAGCGAGGTGCGAGGACGGTGGTTACACCAGTGCTGTCGCCATAAGCAAAGGATCTGCCGGTGGTGTAGCCGTCCTCGTAGTAGTAGTCATCGTCGTCTTCCTCGGTGTACTGCTCAGTAGTGAGGGCGTTTGATGGAACGACAGCGACGGCGCGGTCGAAGTGAGTCTGGGAGCCTTGCGGGTGGTTGGCATGCGCTTCGAGGTACAACATGTACTCTTCGTGTGACGAAAAGCCGGCGGGAATGCCGGTATGGGTGGGACGAGAGACAGGCTCGTCGCGGAGAGGCACGATCTCTGTCTTGCGGACCTCTTGGCGAGGAAGGGCGACGCCGCCCTGGTCTGACTGCTGTGACGACACGATGGAAGCCGGCTTCTTGACTTCGATCTCGGACTGCGACACGGAATCGGCAGTCCTGAGAACCTTGGTGCTCTTCTTGATGATGAGCTTCTTCAGTGGCTCGGTGGAACCCTCTGAGACCTGCGAGAGGTTCTGAGGCTTGGAAGCGTTGCTGGAGGTCAAGCCAGTGGTTACAGCCTGCGCAGAGACGCTCTTAGTCGTCAGAGGGCGCGCGGCCGGGCGCGCAAAGGCGGCGGTAGGCTTCAGAATCTTCTTGTCGAGAGCAGAGTCGTCCTTGGCGGGCTGCGTGATCCTGAGGTTGGTGTTCGCGTCGCCCAGCACCTTCTTGTTTGCAGCCTTGATCGCGTCGGCTTGGTAGAGGGTGGAAAAGGCAGGGACCGACTTGGTGCGCTGGTGAAGGGTTTTGACAGCGCCGTTGGCAGCTTGCGGAACCATGTTCTCGTCGTGGACGCGAATGGCGCGGGAGCGGAGTGGCTGTGAGGTACGATTAGAGTCATGGTCAATGGGGGAGGATGAGGATGAGGACGAGGATGAGGATTGGGAGTGGGCTGCTGGCTGTGACGTGTCGGTGGTGGCGCATGACGGAAGTAGTTGTGAGCCGCTCGTGTTGTGAATGTACTGTAACCTTGTGCGAGCAGGCTCGTGCCGAGAGCGAATGTGCCGGTGGTTTGCTGTAGTCAAGCATGCGCGCTGCCATGAGGCACAACTGTACGTGATGTTGCGCTTCACTTCACTTCACTGCCACTGCCGCTGCCGCTGCCAATCGAGTCGCGAAAAAAACAAGGAGGATAGAGGGAGTGTGTACCTTTGCGTCCATGATGGCCCACGTGATCCTGTGTGTATTGCGGCGTTGAAGAGAAGTCGAGCGAAGCGGGTGCGGTGCGGTGAGCGCGTTGCGCCTGTGCCAACTTTCGGCAGGCGTTAGAGCTATGCGAAAGGGAGGCGGGTGTTTGGCGAGATCACTGTCGAGTGCTGAACATGTAGTCGGCGTCGGGGTGGGTGAGAGGGTTGGTGTCGAGTCTGGCGGAGGTATCGCTGCTGATATGGTGTAAGATGCAGTCGGTGGTGAAGTGGTGATGAGAGATGATTGTTTCACAACAACAAACATCAGGTACAGGCAGGTACCAACCTAACGTCCGGCCGGCTGATCCCGCAGCGCGGGACAAGGATCTGCGTTCTAACGTCGAGACGGATGACTGACCGATGCCCTGAGCTCTTCATTATTGCACCCCATCTCATCTTCACTTGTCTAATGCACTACTCTCGAGCCATTGATATTATCGCCACGTCCCAACACTTCTGCCACAGTATTGTATGTGTGTAATGGCCTATGCGACTACTCCATACACATATATCTATCATATGCTGTAAGTTCCATCTTGTATTGTTGCATGATCGCTGCTAGGAGTCCGCAGCCGTCCACTGCCGCACCACGAGTAGGCAGGACCCGTGCACTCTAATTTTCCTCAGACATTATTCATAGATGGAACGCTGAAAGAGCGGTGGAACTGGACCATGAAATTTCCGGCGCACTTCTGCAGTCAGCACTTCCAACGGTCGACGGCAGAGCGGGCATGGCTTCTATCAGGATCTCCTCCGCTGTGAATTGCGAACGTTCTGCAACGGTTGCAGAAGAGTGCTCGCCATGACTTCCACGACTTCCATGAGACATGGCGCATGCGCATGCGGAAGAACGGTATCGATGCAGATTGGCAGCGCAGATTGGCCTACACACTAGGCCCGTTAAGGCCGCCGAGTAGGTGTATGAGGTCATTGCGGGCGCGTCGAAAACAACAACGCGTCTTCTGGACCGCCAACATGGCCATGACTTTGCTACATCATGCTCGCAAGTGAAGACATCTTTGCGCAAAGTGAAGAGCACACTCGAGAAGATGGCTGAAGACTTGCGACAGGCTTCTGGACCCGCTATCTCATATGTAGCGCGCGTGCATCGACCTTAATCTGCATGGTATCGGCTTTGCCCATCCGTTAGACCCCTCCACACCACTGTGGCACGAAATAACCCCAACATCACGTGATCCCTCATTTGTAATTCGGGCTACCAGGATGCGCTCCTCTGCATCTTATTACCTGGGACTGGCGCCCAATATATCGCCCGCTGGCCCAAACAATAGAGCAGTTGACTTCGCGACGCTTGACGATGCGATGCTATGCGCTGGCTTCGACAAGCAAGTGGCGTGGCCAATCGCCTTGTCTCCGCTTTACACAGATGAAACTAAACACGACCTGGCACATTCCCGGGCCTGGATCATTTGCCTCGCGGGCCCCGCAGGCCGCCAGTTTATTATGGAGTCGACGGGAGTCGATGGTGTTTCTGTGGGAGAAACGTGCCATGTCGCTGAGCTGCGATATAACTGAGTTGCTTGCTGTGTTGCATGTGCATGTAGCCAAGCGAAATGCGGCACGTTGTTTCGTGCATACATAGCCAACGACAGGAGGCATGCCAGCGATATCTCGGATGGCAACGATCCATAGCGCCGAGCTGCGCGACCCCAACTGCGCGCACGCGAATGTTACATGGAAGCAGAGACCTGGAGGAGCAGGTTGCCGCCGTCACCGTCATCCGGTGCATACAATCGTGAGGAGTCTGAAGCTGGGGCGTCCACCCCAGGAATATATCCAAATCCACACCATGGTTTCTTGCCAGATTGCTCTCCCATACAAAACCTAGCATGTCTGCGTCACCGACACGCAGGCCTGGCCCATCAGCAGGTTAGCAGCACCAGCAACCTTTTCTCCTTGCATCGCATTCATCCACGCGGGGGAGGCGCCCACAGCTTGAACTCAAAGCGATGCCTCGTAGTGGCACGAAAGCTGCGCCTGTGCCTCTCGGGCAACACAGCAAGTAGCGTTCATCCAAGGCGTCGTCCGGGCAATCACTGCAGTGCTGCGTCTTTGAGCGAGCATGGCTGCGATGATAAAGGCAGCACGACTACATGGAAGAGGGTGTGCTCGAGCAAGCGGCAGCCAAGCAAGATCATCCCACGATGCGCTCCTAGTGGGGCGCTGCTCTGATTCGCGCGCATCATGACCTCCGAGTTGAGCCGTCTGGCGCTTTCGTTGTACCCAGCAGACCTCTAGTTCAACTACCCACTGCGCCAGCTGCTTTCTCTGACACGATGCTGCAGCTGGCGGCCTGGAGCCTTTTCTTCGCGTCGTGCAGCTGCATCCAGGCCCACTGCCCTACTTCTCCCTCGCCGGCGCTGCTGTTCGCCGCGCCAATGGTCACAGAACGAGCGGGCCCTGAAGGCGGCGTGCGTTGAGCGCCGAAACATGCGTAATCGCACTCTGATGGCGCTCACCTGTACCTGGGCCAAATGGGAGACGTTCCGCCGTATGCGACAGGCCACCGCTCGGGACTTGTGTGCCTCACAGCGACAGAGCATGCCACGCCTACCTCCAGTCCCCTTGTGTGCGCAGTCCAGTCTAGTTCGATATCTCGCCCTGTTTGTCTCACTACATGGTATATGCTGCCTCGGGACTCCAAGTAAAATCATTCGGACGCATAGCTACTATTAGATGTATGAGCTGCTTGACTGTTTTCACACAATACAGTTGTCGAGTCGTGTGTAGAGATTCTATCATAAGTCGTGTTAGGCGCTGGTTTGTGCTCGTGGCGGATGATCGAACTGGCCGGAAGCGTGAGAAGTGCCCGCCTTACCGACTACAGTACTGTACCTCAAGGTTCCTTCACCACCACCACCACCACCACCACCACCACGACAGACACTCTTCACCAGAGTTCGACGCTGTTGTTCATTCATTCTTGCACCCTCTCCGTCGCTCTTCTTCCACGGCCGCGCTCCAGACACTGCACTCGCGCTCCTCTCTTACCGCCGCTCCCGAACCCAAGAGGGCGGCAGCGAGGTAGCGCCTCTCCTGCATCACAGCGACTTGTCGCTCATCAGGCGTATCATCGACCTCCAGGCGATCCTAGGTGAGCATTAAAATCATACTCATATCGACATCGTGACCTTCCTGTCGCCTCCTCCCTGCGGTGAGCCAGAAATGCCGCGATGACCTCCACAATGACTCTCACCCTTTCACCCACTACACGCCAAAGCCCGCAGTCGATCCTCGATACCAATGCGATTCAGTAAGAGCGGAAAGGCTGACTTCATTCGCTCCAGCGCTAGCTACACCTCGTCGCCATTCTCCTTGCTGTTGCAGACTCCTCTTGCGCCGACTTCCGTCGCGGATCGAATTCACCGCCCATCCTACCCAACTGCCTTCCAAGACCAAACAATAAGCGCTAAACATCGTTGCATTGCGAGAAGAAAAGAGGAGGAACCGGAAACATGGACTATTCCAAGATGATGCCCACCGACGCTCAGGGTCCCACGGACGGTAGAAGGCAATCGCAGCACAACACAACACGTTATAGTGGACACTCTTGGGACGCGCAATCCAACGCCAGTTCCCACGGTGCAAACCACCACCGTCACGCTCGCGACAGCACTGGCTCTACGGCGGGATCCGCCTATGCAAGGCCTTCGCCCACCAAGAAAGAGCAAAAACACGTTGTCTTTCAACTGATCGACCCAGAAGACCCTCGCATACAAGCGCGCTTGCCCATGCGGGTCATGATATCGCCTCACGACACCGCAGACTCGATCATTACGACCGTTAAAAATTTCTATGGTTTGTACGAGTACGGCGTCAGTTTTGAGAATCGGGACGGCATCAGTATCATCGCTGCGTTCGACAACTTTGAGAACGACATGATCGTCTACGTCAGAACTGTTGCGCAGCCTCCCAGCTCGCACAATGAGCGAGGGTATACGACCTCACCGTCGAAACCCACACTGGGCGCTCCTATCGAAATGCGGGCGCCGCATCATGGCAACGTGCACTCACCTTCACGCGCAGCTGCCAGGAGCGCCATGCGCAGTCGGTCCCCTCACTCCGAGTATGCCCCACGTAGCGTTTCCGCGGCGCCGGCGAGAGGTGGTCGACCAAAGTCAAAGAGCAAGGACAACAGCATCCATGACGATGCAGACGGGTATAGTAGCGACGACGGCGCAAACGGATCTGTGACTAGTTCTCGCAGGTCGCGTACTGAGCAAGTCAATGCTGAAATCAGTGTCAACAACATCGTCGAAGGCGGCCGAAGACAGCGCGCATTCGAGAGCTCGGTAAGCGCATATATGCGCAATTTTACTGAAAGCTGGGTTCTAACAATATTCAGGAACTGCCATTGTTCGTACCGCCACAGGTCCCCATGACCACGTCCATCTCTTCTGTTTCGCCGCAAAGGCGCAACGGTCCTGCTGTGACGCCGTACGCGTATCCGAACAATCAGCAGACCTTTTCTTATGCGCAACCTTTGCCATCGCCGCAGAGTCATGGCAGTGGGCACTATCAGCAGGGTGGCATGTCTGCGATGAGCCACGGGTCTTATGCGCAGCCGCCGCGTCAACTGCGTGGCGCTCGCCCAAGCAACCCCGTGTTCCCTGCGCCTCGCCTCTCCGGCGATGGCATCCTTCCCACTCCTGATCCCACGAACAACAGTGTCATCTCGGACGAGGATGTCGCGTTGCAGTTGATGCGCTTGGGTGATGCGTCCAACTTCTCACACGGTCGTACATCGACGTCCACACTCGATGATGCACTGAGTGGAAAGGCAGAGGCACCCTCATCCGACGAGGAGAACGAAGATGTCGACGGCACCAGCGGTCTACCCGCTGTGCCAAGTTGGCCGAAGCATGAAGTCGGTCACCAGCGCAAGAAGCAGCGTACGCGCGAGCCTGGCAGCGATGGCACGACTGGCGACGAATACGACGACAAGCGAGACGGTTCCTTCAAGGGAGACAGCGACGAAGTTATGCCTGACATCAATGGCCAGCGCCGACCAAACAAGTCCGCAGCCCCAAGGCCGCGCTCAACCATGCCTGCCGCTCTCAAGTCTGCGAAGCCACGCACATCTTCAATGGTCAAGCCGAAGACCAAGCAGCCTCTGGGCCACTCCCATTCGCACTCTCACTCCAACTCACAGTCCAAGATCCCAATGTCTCCGGCATCCTTACCATCGCAGTCGCGTAAGACCTCGACTGCCTCCACAATCAACTTCCAGCACGCCCTTGGCACTGACGAGGAAGATCTCTCTTCGAAGCCGCGCTGCCAGCGCTGCCGCAAGAGTAAGAAGGGCTGCGATCGCCAGCGACCTTGCGGTCGCTGCAAGGACGCCGGTATTGGCATTGAGGGCTGTATCAGCGAGGACGAAGGTAACGGCCGCAAGGGAAGGTATGGACGCCACATGGGCGTCCCGGTCAAGCGCGGCGAGGAAGGATTTGTCGAGCCCGAGGACTCCATACCGCCCATGTCTATGACAGCTACTTCTGGTGGTGGTGGTGGCGGCGGTCAGGGCATGCCGAATGGCGGCTACTTTCTTGCCCCGGCTCCGGTGGACAAATCGAAGAAAAGGAAGCGCTGAATCACGGGCATGGAAACAAACAAAAAAGCAAAAGCCAAAAAAACATAGCATGCGAGACAGACATCCTCTTGGGATCTTGCCCGCCACCAATCCTTTGCCGGCGCTCTTGAGAGTATACCACCAAAGTTCCGGAAACGATTTCAACGATTTTCTTACTTTCCTTTCTTTTGCGTTTCCCCCCTTCCTTACTTCCGCTCATTCGCTCGGCATCGCACGTTCTTCTATTTCCTTGAGTCGTTTATTTCGCGCATCTACTGATTGAGAGAGAGAGAGAGAGAGTGGAACAGTCGGAACCGAGGCACTGCAGGCGAAGATTGGTCCTCGAAACCCGCGCATATTGTCTCCTTATTTTCGGGCTGGGTGGTTGGGCATACATGGGACGACGTATTTCGGGACATAGAGAAGTACGGACAGGAGGGAAAAGAGATTGACAGCGGATGGAAGCAGGCAGGCAGGCAATGGGGTCTGAAAGAAAAAATCGAGATCGAAGGGGCTGGGCGGCGGCGGCTTCATCACTCTTCGGTCAATCCTTTGAACTTGTGCTCGTAGCAGTAGCAGCAGAGTTGGTAATTTTGGATCAATGGTATACCACGGAGAGCGTGGCATTGAGATGAATGTTTGCGCATCGTTGCCTCGAGATATATCGATCGATCAATTGTTTGGGCATGTGTCGCGTGTATTGATCGGAGCGGAGTGAGAATGAGTGAGTGTTTCGAGAAGCGCACGTCTGAATGATTGGGTGTCTGGACAATAGTCATCGCTCCCGTAACGGTTGTCCTGTTAGATCCCGTGTAGTTGACCAACATTGGATTTACGATCGGTTGTTGAATTATGCCACTCAACATGTGTGCAACTGACTTGGTGATGTCTGTGGATTTGGAACAAGTCGAGATCGCCATGTGAAAGAACCACGCCAGGCCACTACCAGTATTTCTGGAATGACCAATATAATTAGAGGCATCTGAATATATACCTAGCTTCATTGGAAATATGTCTGATGCGCACTAGCATAATGAGGGCGACATCTGTGATTTGATTCTGGAAGTAGGGTTAGGGTTGGGGTAAATAGCTCTATCAACATCTAGAGATTGACTGGCCGCAAGATACCAAGACTTATGAGGTTTGGTAATGACAAAGTTCGTACACGTGATTCAGATTCAGACTCAGCCCACTGGGCATGATCGCATAAGGCATCACTGCACTGTGCATGGGATGTGATGGTGATGTGGGTACACTTACTCCTACTTCTCGACCGGTGTGTTTGAACAGGCTCCTCCTCGGCTCGGTTCGCGGAGGATCACAAGCGCATCCTTACCATCTAATTATACTACTGACTTCCCTCCTTCATCTACCCCAACAGCAAACATCGCCACCCTGTCACACCTCGCCTTCCGTCTTTGGCCATAAAACGCGGTTGCCGCGCGACACGAGCGTTCAGACGTCGTCTTCTAGGGCTTCTAGTACATAAACTGCGCTGTCGACCAGACCCCCTCTTCACCTACGTGAGGCCTGAGGAAAACATCACGCCGGATAATATCGCATTCATTGCAAAGAACTCGGATAGGACACCATAATGGCAGACGAAGAACCTCAACCGCAGTCGATCGCTGAGCGCATCGCTCGCCTGAAGATATCACAAGTCGGCCAGCCTCACCAGCCGACACCAACACCTAAGCCGAATGGTGTGACAGGAAAAGCAAGGCCGCCACCACCTCCCACTCCTGCTAGACCAAATGCTTACAACCGGGCCGCGTCCACCAACAACCCTCCGCTCGCCGATCACGGTGACCATGTCAGTAATCGTGCCATCGGCAATCAACCCGAGGTGTTCCACCCAGACAAAGCCTCAGCAAATGGCATGGACGGGATCTCGAGACCTGCTCTGCCTGCGAGAACTCCCACACAGTCCTCGCAAGCATCGCTAGGCCCCAAATTACCAGCTCGTACCACGACCGCGCCTTCGCCTGCACTGCCACCGAGGCGGCCCTCCGAAATGACTTTGAGCCGAAAGGCTTCGAACGACTCTGTAAGCTCAATGGGAACCACACACTCATCGATTTCTATGAGGTCGAATGGAACCTCGATGACTTCACGCTCGGAAAGATATGCCGTTCGGGCGCCAGAGTTCAACCCAGCTGCTTTGCCTCCTTTACCACCAAAACGGACCAAAGAGGAGGTGCAGACGCACGAGCAAAAGTACAATGCCATTCGACCTGGCGGCTCTACCTCGAGCTCTCTAACCAGTGTTTTCCGGAAGAGCAGTGCTCCCAACGTTCCTACCAGACCTCAATTACCTGGAAGACCTACACTGCCTGCTAGGACTAGCGTCAGGCAGGAGCAAGCTACGCCAGTGCCCGAAGAGACGCAAAGTGAGCCGCCCGCCAGACGGGCGCAAGCTCCACCTCCACCGAAGAGATCTGCACTCACAATGGGCTTTGGAAATCCGTCACAGCCCAAACAAGAGCCTGCCAATCCAACGCTGGCAATTGGAGGCGTCCCTCCACCCATCCCCACTGCCTCAAGACCGGATCTTGCAGCTCTTCAGTCGTCAAAGCCAACATCGAACGGCACATCCACACCACAACAGTCTACTGCGGGAGGCTCTTGTCTCCACTGTCGCGACTTCTCAGGCCCAGACAACCATGCCGCAAGGTTCCCTCGCGAGTCTATACCGTCAACTGACATTGGCTGGTTGGCCCATCAGCTCACGGCTCCTTTCCCTAGCAAGACGGACAAAGCGCGCGTTATCTTCGCGTGGCTACACCACAACGTCGCCTACGATGTAGTAGCGTTTTTCAACAACTGTGTAAAGCCATCAACACCGCAATCAACACTCTCCTCGGGCCTGGCGGTTTGCGAAGGCTACGCTGCTTTGTTTGCTGCTCTGGGAATCAAAGCCGGTCTTGAAGTTGTTGTTGTTTCTGGCGGCTGCAAGGGCTACGGCCACAGTCAACTGAAGCCTGGCCAGCCTCTTCCGCCCTTCGAGTCATCTCACGCCTGGAACGCCTGCCGTATCGATGGAGGCGAGTGGAAGCTCATTGATCCATGCTGGGGTGCTGGCAGCGTCAACGGGCCCGGCCAGCCGTTTTCGAAATGTTTCGCACCACACCATTTCACCCAGTCAAACGACGATTTCGGGCGCTCTCATTTCCCATCCGATAACAGCAAGCAGTTCCGCAACGACGGTCGTGTACAGACATGGGAAGAGTTCGTCCGTAGCTCCAAGTCAGGTACTGAAGCAATGGTCTTCAATGGCTTCGTGAACGAGGAAGGTCTTTCAGAAGGCTCCTTCCGACCGACGGCGAATCCAATCGTTCTCTCACAACAAGGCCCAACTACGAGGTTCATGTTCCAGAAAATCTGTCCGCACTGGGATCCGGTGCGAAACGGGCGTGGACAGTACTATCTCTACATACTGAACCTTGAAGCTTTGGAGGGCACAGACCGCAACGGCATTCCCTTCCAGCAAGGCGATGGTGTGTGGTGGTGCGATGTTCCCACATCTGATCTAGGACGGCCTGGCCAGAAAGTGCAGATCTATACCGTGACGAAGTTTGATAACCGAGACGGGAGAGGCCTGGCGCTGCAAGAGTATACGCAGAGGAAGAACAGAGTGGGACGGTCCTATGGCGGGGTTGCCAAGTGGGAGATAGCTTGAACACCTCAACTATAGCACCCTGTGTTGACGATGAAAGAGTGGTTGTAATGCGGTGGAAACAGAGTTGGCTAATCTGGGCATTTGATAATTTGAATCAAAGCCACCCAACAGCAAGTCCCAGATGAGGCACATGTGCAGAGAAAGCTCACCGTGACTTCGCACGTGTGGCTCTTCCATTGGGCAGTAATACTAATGAAGTATTCAAAAGAAAATCATTGGCTTTCAGTTTCATCCCCGACCCCCGGTCATCGTCTCTCATCCTGAGCTTTGACTAGCGCTTCATGCATGTGACCGAGTAGCCCAATTTTTGATCGTATCCTCCGGTCCTGAAGGAATCGGTCCTCGTAATCCCGAATCGTGTTTCTAGCCATTCCGGCCTGGCTTCGTTCATTGCTGCGGCGAAATGAGGACAACCGAGTCGCCTGGGTTGACCGTGTCAGTCCTGTAGGTAATCCTGCACATAGTCCCAGACAAATCCACATACCTCGCACGAACAGCATTTCGCTCTGCTTCTTCACCGTCCGAACCTCGCCATTGCCGCCCTCTTCTTCCTCGTCAACTGTGTAGATCGTCTCCTCCACCTCACCGAGCACCAGGTTGCAATGGCTGTCGTATGCCTGTACCATTTCCGTCAGCCTTCATTCATGTACCAAACATTATGTCCTCCTGTTGTACGCACGTGTAGCCTTCCCTGCAGTTCGCGGTCTCCTCTCAGTTTCACAAACACCACCTCATTCAGCGACAGGCGGACCAGGTCGAGCGGTTCGTTGACCGGGTTGGCGCCAGCGCTGGGATCTTCTTCGGGCGAGGCCATCGGCGCGCGTAGTTTGGGAGTGTAGATAGCTTGACTTAATTATCGACTACTGACGTCGGGTTCGGGTTGGATGCAGCAGCCCTGCGCGGAGAGATCCGCAGATCTTGGGTAGCCTGAGGCTGCGAAGAAACACTTGGCTCACTCCTGGGCCGAGGCTTTCTAGCTTCGAGCGGCTTCAACGGCTCCACACGCAATCGTGGCACTGACTCTCGCGATTCTCCACTATCCTCACACTAACATTCCTAGCGCCGAGCCTGTCAGGACCCTCAAACGGCTGGATATATCGATTCGACGAGAGCGAGGCGGACGTCACCCAGAGAGAGCAGTGCTTGTTGTCATGCGGAAACGACCATGCGCATGAGTCTCCTGTTCGCACGGCTCGGGCTGGCCGAGTCGCGGACTGCATCGCTTTCGGTGCTTAGGCGGGGCAGCAAGAAACGCGTGCCGGGTGAGTGGCAGCAAATAAGGTTGGTGTCGTGGTGGAAACTTAGCGATGATGGCAGTTTCAAAGGCAAAGCTTTTGGGGTGAAGAGAGAGTCGCAGGAGGAGGAGGATAGGCGGTCGGAGTTCACGAAAGAGCAACGACAAAGGGCTGCGGAGCTGAGACAACAAAAGCTCGAGGAGCAGGACCAACAAGAGCTCGAGGAGGAGAAGCAGCAAGAGCTTGAATTTCAGAAGGAAACGATTGAGTCAGTTCGAAAGAAAGGCTGGTTTCCCGATGAGTTGACGGAAGAAGCCGAGACAGAAGCAGCGGGACGTATTCAACGGGTTCGTTCTTCTCCAGAGACACGGGATGCTGATCTGTCATTGTCTCGAATGTCAGAAGATGCGTTCTGGGAGGAGGCGTCACGCGATCCAGACATCCGAGAAGAGATGTCGAGTGACCTCGGTTGCAATACAGCGGCGTCAAGCACATCGATCACGGACGACGCCAACATGCCAGCTTGGGGTCTGACTGAAGATGAGATGTTGGAAGAGAAGAAGAAGCAGCAAGAAATGCGCCAAACTACCATTATCCCGGGGCTTGATTCGAGAAGGATCGATCAAGCCACCAACAGGAACGATGTCCATTATCCGCGTCTTGACGTCTACGCTGAGGACGCCCCAAATCATGGAATCCCTTACGACGAATCGCTTCTAGGCATCAACTACGTTATCCGTCTCCCTATAGCTCTCGAGGAAAAGGACCAGGATATGGTGGCACGGTGTCTGTACACAGCACAGCAATGTCGGGATTTTGACTTCATTCAGAGCATCCCGGAAGCGACTTTCACAGAAGTTTTGCAAGTTCTAGAAGCTCGTCGAAATCTCGGGTATCTGTCTGATACGTACAAGAGGACCAGTGAGCATGTGGCCTGGCAGATTGGAATTATACCGCAAGAACAGCTAATGTCTGATCATGGCCTAATGCTGCAAGAGATTGCAATGATCAGAAGACGAAGTGGTCATCGATTGACAGCGAGTCAGTATCTCATCCTGCTCAGATCTGCCGGAGATCTTGGCCAACTTCACCTAGCTACGAAGCTTTGGGAATACATGCAGCAAGATGGTGTCGTTCCGGACGTCTCCACATTTAATGCATACTTGTCGGCTTTTGTTTGGAATGGGCACAACAACTCAACCACTCGGCACCACGATCGTGTGATCGATCATTACATGCTTAGGCGGAAAGCTAAGAGAGGTGGGCTGCCGTATTTCAACTATTCGGTTGGCTCGCCTATGGGCATCAAAGATCGATCGATGGTGATCCTGGATGCCATGCTCAAGAACGGTATCACCGCCAACGAAGAGACGTACCGCGAAATCATCACTGCCGCTGCACGAGAAGGAGAGCTGGATACTGTCGAATCGATCTTGCAGATTACTTGGAACATCAATGTTAGCAACTTGATGCAAGCCAACGTTGGCGATGAAGAGGTCCCGCCACCCAAGGAACTATCGAAGGGCAGTCCACAATATCCGACCGTCAAGCTGCTGACCACCCTGGCACACGCTTTTGCCATCAATAGCAAGCTACCTACAGCCCTGCGCCTGGTGGATCACATCTCGCGTGAATATGACATACCCATCACTACACAAACGTGGGAAGTCCTGTTCGAATGGACGTACGTATTGTCGAGCTTCCGCAGTGGCACTACCGCACGCGGCGACAGGAGCAAGGGCCAACTGCCGTACAACTCGCCCTCGAAACTCTGGGAGACGATGACAGGTGCTCCGTACTTTGTAAAACCGACCATCAGCATGTACAATCACTTCATCCGGAACTTATTATACCGCGAGTCACCCATAGAGGCTCTCAAGAAGATGGCCAGCGCGGAAGAGATTGACGAGGCGGTGAGACATGCCAGAAGAGAAGCATGGGCGACCTTGGAGCTTTGTGTGAAGCAGAATCAAGCCGGCAAGAAACCGAAGAAGCCTCTTGCAGTCGCACGCCGGCAATGGGAGGATTTGACGGTGGCTGTTGCAAGGAACTTGAGGTGGAAGAAGAGCTGGATCCGGCTGTTCTGCAAATCCTTGCAGGGCTGGCACCGTGGCAGCTGGAGCCACGACCATAGCATTGCGCTCCGGGTAATCCCTCGAATTCTGTGGATGTGGCAATCGTTTACAGACTCGACGCTGAAGTACGACCTCCCGACTGGGGTATTGGAGGTACACCTGACTTCTGAGAGTGACATGCTGCGACAAGCTGTCCGGAATGAAAGCCTTATTTTGAGGCGCGAGAAGATCCTGGACAAGGCCAAGGTCCTCGTCGGGGATGATTTGATCAGGGCTCCCAAGGATCCTGCAACAGGTGAGCCTGTTGCTTCGACAGATCGACTGAGGAAGGAGAGGTACAAGGCCAGGAGAGAGCTGAAAAAGAGACAACATCCCGGCCTTACTTTCAGGCTGCATGCGGTAGGTTAGCCTGTAGTGTCACGAACACTGTGTACACGCTTGTGTATGTAGACGCTGAACAGACTTTCCTTTTCGGATTACTGTATCTATCGGTCGTGTGATGTGTTTCTGTGCAGATGTATAGAGTACCTCTTGGGGGATAAATGATTAGGACAGGATACTGTATTGCCGATGTCGCCCGAATAAGTCCCAATACCATTCTTGATCGCTCGAACGAGAACTTTTGACGTTGCGTTCGATCTGGTCTTGCCAAGACTATGAAGTGTTTTGACTTTGGTGGTTTGAGGCAAGCGCGTGGCGCGACATGAGGCGCGCCTTTTCACATCTCACGCGCTTGCCCCTCTTGAATGGTTGGACGAGACGATTTACTAACACGCCCGCACTCACTCACGCCCACATCTGCCTGTTCTTTTCAATGACTTTCGGACCTGGAGGCGTCTAAAATCGGTCTTTCCTGTTTTGTCCGCTGTATGATCGTCCGTCGCCAACCCGGCAAGGCAACTGCGCGACTCGCCTCGGCAGCTACATTGCCAACAAACACCACACAATCGCGCGTGCGAACCTCACCTCCCTTACGACGGACATACACACACATCGCCATGTTACAAGCGGCCGCCCAAAAGCACGAGCAGGAGAAGAAGTCGCAACAGACGATCCTCGGCAAAACACTATCCCAGTCTCTCTTCTCCTCGAGCCCACCTGCGCCGCCATCGACCAAACCGCCACCCTCGAAGTCAATCAGCGCTGGCTTTCAGAATGCTTTCCGTCCGAGCCCGCAGTCGGCAATCAATCAAATGAGAGCTCCGCCACCACGACAGACCGGCGGCATTAAGAGAACGGCTAGCGGGTTTGCAAAAGCCTTCGACAATGTGTTCGAGGAAGATACGGGATCGCAGAATAGACCAATCGTGCTGGGAGGAACAACCCCGAAGAAGATACCCCAAGCGGATCTCTTTGGCGAGGACGAGTTCGACAGCGATATCGATCTGGATGTAGAGGAACCGACAGTAAAAGGAAATGTGGTATATCCCAACTTGGCAAAACATGCTCCTGCGGCTGCACCGGTGCCCAAGTCAGTCGTTTATCCTACCCTTCCGAGGCAGCAGCAGGCACGTACCGGGTACCAGGACTCCGGCTATGGATCAGTGGAGCCAAACGCGAAAGAGGCGGTGCCCGGGAGTAGCAATCCTTTCCCATGGTCTTCATCGCCACCAGAGCACTTCCAACCCACCAGAGACCCGTCAACTATTCGCCAATTCGCATACAGTGGAGAGAACGGCCAGGCACAATCAAACACAACTACAGTGCCAAGGGCTGTCAAGAGGAGGACCCTGCCTTGGATTGAAGAGGAGGAGAAGGAAGCCGCCAATGCTGCGCGGAATCAATCGATTGACGAGGCAATGAGGCCAGCTTCGAGAGGCATGACAACTCCCGTATCCAAGATGAACAAGAAGCAGTTCCCCTGGAATACCACTGCCAGCGCCGTGAAGGATCAACAGAAAAAACATCGAGAGGAGGTGAAGAAGACCGTGAAGAAGAACGAGGGCACAGACGAGAGCATACTCAAGGCAAAGACCAAGCGGAAGCAGGTGGCCCGAGTTTTCCTGTCCGAGGAGCAACAGCACGTACTGGATCTGGTGGTTGAGAAGAAAAAGAGTGTCTTCTTCACTGGTTCTGCGGGTACTGGTAAATCCGTCTTGCTTCGCGAGATCATCTCATCGCTACGAAAGAAATACGCCCGGGAGCCTGATCGTATTGCGGTCACCGCTTCGACCGGACTCGCGGCTTGCAACGTTGGTGGTGTCACTCTACACAGTTTCGCTGGCATCGGCCTGGGCAAGGAACCAGCTGCTGAGCTAGTCAAGAAAATCAAGAAGAACCAGAAGGCACGTCACAGATGGATGAGGACCAAAGTGTTGGTCGTTGACGAAGTATCCATGGTCGACGGAGAGCTTTTCGACAAGCTGGAGTCAATCGCGAGACAACTACGCAACAATGGCCGGCCTTTCGGTGGTATTCAGCTGGTCATCACCGGCGATTTCTTCCAGCTACCTCCTGTGCCAGACAGGGGAAAAGTTGCGCAATTCGCATTTGACGCATCAACGTGGACTACTTCTGTCGAGTATACAATAGGATTGCATCACGTCTTCAGACAGAAGGATCCAGGTAAGTTCAAAGTCTTTCGTATGGCTCACGAGGGAAGTGTCTTTTGCTAACGGTTGTGCAGTTTTCGCGGGAATGCTCAACGAAATGAGAGAGGGTAGACTTTCTCAGTCGTCCATCAACACTTTCAGAAGTCTCAGTCGACCTCTGAACTTCGACGATGATCTCGATGCGACAGAACTGTTTGCATTGCGATCAGAGGTGGAGAACGCCAACGCAGGCCGTCTGGTGAATCTGCAGGGTAATGTGGAAGTCTTTGAAGCCAGAGATGGCGGCACCATTGTCGACAAGGGCCAGCGTGACAAGCTGCTTTCCAACTGCATGGCCCCAGAAACGATCACCTTGAAGAAGGGTGCGCAAGTCATGTTGATCAAGAACATCGACGAGAGTCTCGTCAACGGCTCTATCGGCCGTGTGATTGGTTTCATGGACGAAGGCGAATTCGACAGGTACTGCATCAATGAAGAAGCCTACTCGCAAGCCACCGATGGCGTTATTGGCACACAGGCTCCTGCTGCCATGTCGAAGGAAGCACTGGCACGCAAACGTCTGACGGACAACCTCACAACACAGCGCAAATACCCCCTCGTTCGCTTCGCAATCGCCGACGGCACCTCGCGCGACTTACTCTGCCAGCCCGAGAGCTGGAAAGTCGAGTTGCCCAACGGCGAAGTCCAAGCCTCGCGCTCCCAGGTCCCGCTCATTCTCGCATGGGCGCTCAGTATACACAAAGCGCAGGGCCAGACACTCGAGCGCGTCAAGGTCGATCTGGGCAAGGTCTTCGAGAAGGGTCAGGCGTATGTGGCACTCTCGCGCGCAACGAGCATGGCAGGTTTGCAGGTATTGCGCTTTGATCCCAGGAAGGTGAACGCGCACGAACGGGTTGGGACTTTCTACGCCAATCTCGCCCGGGTCGAGCTCGAAGGCGCTGGCAGCAAGACTGTCAAGAGCAACCCGGCCAAGCCAAAGCCTGCGAGTTTGAAGGCCGAGGACTATGAGAAGTCGTTTGTCGAAGACGATTGGCAGGAGATGCTTTGAGGTGCCTTGGGAGGGGTGCTTTTCTTCCGTGTTTGCTTCGGGAATGATGAGAGCCGGATGGCGTCTTGTGCTTGGGATTACCAGTGGGATGGAACACCACTCTTCGTTTCTAGTCTGGCTGTGGTTTGCAGCCTGCATGTGTTGAGCATGCATGTAACGCGTAGATACAACAACTGCGGGACGGACTGTGCTTCGCTTTCGTATATGTTCATAACGGAAAGACATGTAGTTACATCAAATATTATGTTAATCACGAGCGCTACATAACTCCTTGTCACAGCTGTCGAGAAGGCAAGGCATGGCATGGTATGTTCCTACTAAGTCAAGTCAATTCAATGTTGTTACGTTTTGGCTCTGTGCTCTCGGCAGATGCTCCGTGTGTTACCGCGGGTGTGGCTGGTGGCTGGCACAGGAAATCTTGTCATTTCCAAGCGTCGGACCAAGCCTAGAACAAACCACTCCAAAGCACCCATCTCACTCATTTCCAGGCTTGCATGCCAGGGCGCGTCAGCCCGTCATGGTCTTCTGGTATGGACCTAGAATCTACAGAGCGAGAACGACTGATCAATTGCTTTGCAAGACTTCGAGTCTCGAGCACAACAGGGCTCTCCTTCGCCGACTTTCACACGACATCCAAGTCTTCGAACATGAATATAAGCTATCACAGCATCTCCCACCGGTTATCCTGAATTCCATCAATACCCTGCCGGGCCCAAATGGCTATCATTATCTCGGTTTGTTGCCGCTGTGCAGCTGGAATGGAAAACCACTGGAATGTATCGCGTGTTGACAACTCGCGAAAATGCCGGGTCGTCGGCGTCGTAGATATCAGCCCACTATGTCTCCTTCTCTTCGCTCCTCTCAATCGCAGTCTTCCCCTACCATACCATCGTCACTCGTTCAAGCCGTCCCACAATGCGGCACTCGACGCTCTTTTGGAGGGCTGGGCTTGCGCTCCTATCCCTCAGTTTGACCATACATTCGGCGACAGCACAAGCAGACACTTGGAGCATCAGCACTAATTGTAATGTTAACGAAACCGCTCCTGGTGGTGGACGTTTCACAGATTCTCTCGGAGCAGTGTGGGAAGTCCGCTGCGCCCAGGATCTCAGTGAACCAGCTTACGAAGACCAAGGAGTTGCCGGCCAGGGAATCTACGCTTGTTTCAAGGCCTGCGACAACAAGCCGCAGTGCACAGGATTCGTGTACAGAGGCAGCGATGCGAACGACCCAAACTCGTGGGTCACTGGTCAGTGGTTGCTGTATTCAACAAGTGTAGCGAGCAAGTCGCTTACCTCTCTCTATAGGCCCCAAGACCGGTACCGGCCGATGCTATTTCAGATCGACTCCAGGCAACTACATCGCACCGACTGATACCAGGCAGTACGCTGCAGCACGTCTGATCTCCGGTGGAACTGTGCAACGTCCCGTACGTGCTCCAAACCATCAAAACTTGCTGCTCACTGCTGATCTGTATCTAGTGCCCATACTATAACGGACGGGCATTCGACACCACGGTTTACTCAGCCAACAACTACTCAGTCTCTTGCGGACGAGATTCATCAGCGGTAGTTACTAACAGCAATGTTAGAGCTGCAATCATGAATACATGCATGGACAAGTGCAACGCAGACAGCACATGCACTGGCTTCTCCTGGGCGCTTGGAAACGAAGCTGCCATACCGGCGGATGATTCTACAGCAGAAAACGGCTACTGTTACTTCAGGAGTGCGAGCGGCGTCAGTGGAGACATTGCACCCGCTTCTGACACTCGCCGGGACTTCGCTGCGAGGATTTTGGCGGTCCCATCATCTTCAAGCTCCGCTCGACCATCTTCGAGTTTCACTTCATCAGCTGCGGCCTCGACTGCCACACTTGCTGCTCCCACTACTGCTTGGAGCCCAAACGTTCAGTGTTCTGCAGGTGGCACTGACCCTGCTGGTGGCAGATATACAGATCGTTTTGGCGCCCTCTGGGAAGTGCGGTGCCAAAATCAACTCGATGTTGTCTCATCCGAAGACACAGGTACTACTGGCCAGGGTATATATGGTTGCTGGAAGGGCTGCAATAACCGACCGGGATGTTCCTCCTTTGTGTTCGACGGGACAGTCGGAACATCAGGCAACCGTATGTGCCTACCTCGTCATTGGTCCGCAGCTATTGGTGCTGACAATCCTCGCAGCGGACACGACCACTGGGTTTGGTAGATGTTACTACAGGCTAGCTCCAGCTGGAGTTGGCAACTTCACCCCTACTACTACCACCACCGTCTACGCTGCTGCAAGACGGCTTCAGGGCGCACCCGGCAACCCGGTACGTTACCCGATGATCTGTCAATCCTACTGTACGAATTGCTAACACCGCACAGTGTCCTGCATCTAACAACACCATTTTCACTACTGGCGCAGGTGTGCAATATACAATGTTGTGCTCACGCGACTCTTCAGCCGTTGCTGCAGGTAACGCCGATGTTTTCAACGAGGCGGCTTGCTTGACTCGCTGTGACCAGACCGCCGGCTGCACCGGCGCCTCCTACTTCTATCAGGCCAACGGTGCCGCAGAACCGAAAGATACCGATGCGGGCCCAATTTCCGGAAGGTGTTTCCTCAGAAACTCGGCAGCCCCAATCGGCGATTCGTATGCTCCGAACACTAACTTCGCTGTGAGGAGGGTGGCAGTCGTCTCGTCATCCTCGGTGGCAGTTGTTTCGTCTTCAAGCTCCGCTCGACCATTTTCAAGCTCGAGTTCAGTAGCTCTGGCCTCGACTTCATCTGCTCCCGCCCCAGTTGTTACGTATAACGCTGCCCCTGACACGGCCTGGAGTCCAAACGTCAACTGTGCCAACGGAGGGACCAACGCTGCCGGTGGGAGATATACTGATAGGTATGGTGCCCTATGGGAAGTTCGCTGCTCAAACGATCTGAGTACTGTATCGACCGAAGGCACGGGCACTCTAGGTCAAGGCATATATGCTTGTTGGAAGGGTTGTAACAGCAGACCCGGGTGTTCATCCTTTGTTTTCGATGGAACTGTAGGCGGCAGCACCGGTACGTATTGAGACTTCCATTGCTTCGAAGTTACGTTGACTAATGCTGACACTGCCTAGGTAATCCTGATACTGGAAGTGGTATTTGCCGCTACAGGCTAGCTGGAGCAGGCAGTTTTATTTCAACCTCCTCGACGACTTTCTATGCTGCCGCAAGGCGTATTTCGGGTGCACCGGCGCAGCCGGTAAGTTGCGACCTAACGATGTTTGTATGGGTAAAACTAACGAGACGCAGTGCCCGAGATATGACGGTACCGCTTTCAGCTCTGGCGGATTCGATTATTCAGTCTCTTGCGGACGTGACTCTTCATCGGTTGCCGTAACACCCCCCATCGATGTCGTCGATGAGGCGGAGTGTTTGGGCCGCTGTAGCTCGAACTCTACTTGCACCGGCACCTCGTACATCTACCAATCCTATGGCAACGGCGAGCCAACAGAGGCTTCCGGGATCAAATACGGGAGGTGTTACTTCAGGACGGCGGGTAACCCAACCACGGATCAGAACGCTCCAAACACCAACTTTGCTGCAAAGAGGGTGGCAGTTGTCGTCTCTAGTTCCACTGTCTCCAGTTCCAGCTCTGCAGTACCAAGCTCGTCCTCGGTTTCCAGCAGCTCGTCAGTCGTGGTTAGCAGCTTATCCGCCGTACCCAGCCCCAGCTCCAGCTCCCGCGCCTCGAGCAGCTCATCTTCCGCTGTGGCTAGCAGTTCGTCCCTTGCACCCAGCTCTTCTTCCGCCGTTGCGAGCAGCTCGTCCTCTGTCTTAGCGAGTAGCTCGTCTTCCGCCGTAGCCAGCAGCTCGTCCTCCGTCGTTGCAAGTAGTAGCTCATCTGCTGCGCCTTACTCAAGCTCTAGCTCCCCTGCGTCAAGCTCCGCCGTGGCTAGCAGCAGCTCATCCGCCGTACCCAGCTCGTCTTCGGTCGTGTCATCGAGCTCGTCCGTCATGCCTAGCTCTCCTTCCTCAAGCTCATCGGTTGTTAGCAGCAGTTCTTCTGCGGCTGTGTCCTCATCGAGCTCGTCCTCAGCTGCCGCCAGCTCTCCCACTGTGTCCAGCTCGTCTAGCAGCTCGTCCGCCATCATCAGTTCCGGAACCTCTACTGTCTTCAGTTCTGGATCATCGACGAGCTCGGCCGCCTCCACTGGAACGTGCACAAGTGTACCGAGTCCAGCGTCGTTGACAACATTGTCGTGTTCTGACGCTGCCAACTCCGGCAGAGGACTGATTGGCGAATACACCGATCAATGCGCCAATAGATATCAGGTATACTGTGGCCGCGACACACAGCCTGGCGCCGCAGGCTCTACAACTGCAACCAACATCAACGACTGTATGCTGAAGTGCGATGCTTACCCTGGCTGCAGAGCTGCAGTACTCGACGGCAACACATGCTACTTCAAGACTGGGTTCACAAGCTTGATAACTTCGGGTCAAAGTGCCACCAAGGCCGCCCTCGTGAGATACGTCCCGCCCAACCCTGCCTACGCGCCTCCTGTCGCGGCTACTGGCGGAGGATGTGGAAAAGCCCTGCCTGCCAACATCACCGCAAACGGACCGAGTGTGTATTTCGGTATGACACCATCGGACGGCTTCCCGAGAACTTACCTGGTACACATCCCGCAATACTACGACATCAACAAAGCGTCACCTATCATCTTTGCCTTCCATGGCAATGGTGATTCCGCTGAGGGCATTGAGGGCCAGACTCGACTTAACGATGCGGGCATCAACCCGTTCGCCATCGCTGTATACGTCAACGGAGTCGGCAGCGGTGCAAGAGGCTACGAGTCTAACCCGGGCTATGGTTCTTCTGCCAGTAGCGCTCCAAACAACCAGATACGGGATAGGGACTTCCTCAAGCAGCTAGTCCGCAGTATGCAGGACACCTTCTGCATCGACTCTACCCGTATATTCGCAACCGGACAAAGCAACGGCGGTGGGTTCTGTGGTGTTATCGCATGCGATCCTGAGCTCAGTGTCACTTTCGCCGCGATTGCACCCAACTCAGGTGCCTTCTACACCGGGACTCTCGGCAACACAGTGGACCCTTCTGTTGTCGTTACAGACACGCCTGTACAGATACCCTGCAGCCCAAACAGACTCAACATGCCCATCTTCGAAACACACGGGACAACGGATGACACAATCTCCTACTACGGACAGGCCAGTCGTGGTTCACCAGGCAGAGTTGTTCCCACAATCCCTCGCTGGCTCAATGCATGGGCAGAACGCCAGCGTATGTCAACCAGAAACTACACGACGGTCATTGCCCCGAGGGTCACTCTTGTGCAGTGGGGAAACGACACTGGAGAGCTCGGTAGACTCCAGCACTTCCGGCTCGAAAATTGGGTGCATGCCTGGCCAAACGGCCAAGGCAACGCCCCGGTCGATGTGTCGCCATACATCATGGACTTCTTCTACCGTTGGACAAACCCGAACAGAGTTGCAATCTACGCGCCTCCGGACAACAGCTCGACGCCAACGTCATCTGTCACTTCCTCGACAGTATCTTCCACCGGATCATCGACATTATCGTGGACCGTATCATCGACAGTATCGTCGTCGGCATCGTCTTCCAGCTCTCTGATCGCTTCCAGCTCGTCCAGCTCTCTAACCAGATCTAGCTCATCTACCGCACCAAGCTCGGTAAGTCGTTCCACTTTTCTTTTCTAGCAGCGATCGTATCGTGTCTGGTGTCCCGACTTTATCCAGCTCTGATTCTCTGAAGCGGCGATCTGTAACGTCGTCTGCGTCGTCCACTCAACGACCAGTAACTACGTCGTCCACTAGGCGACCAGTTATCTCATCGTCCACGCTGTCCACGTCGTCTACTCGGCGACCATCAGCATCGTCCACGCCGTCTACTCGGCGGCCGTCAACATCGCCTACATCATCCACTCGGCCGCCATCGACATCGTCTACGACTTCCACTCGGTCCCGTTGAACTTCAGGTTCGGAAACATCATCAATGGCATGCATGTGGTGCGACTGCAGTGGCGACCAGGACTGTTCTGGTACCTCGCCGCATTCGCAGATTTCAGACACGATTGACATATCACTTACTAACCTAACGTTTTGCAGAGTCCTACGGTCGCGCTGGACTGCCCTAGAAGCGCCAATCAGCTGTACACTGGTCCATTCTACGGAAAGACCTACCAAATCTATTGTTACCAAGACTACGTTGCTACTAGCTCCGAAATTAGGGAAGAAGCCTTCGATCTTGCAAACTGCATCCAGCAGTGTGAGTATGATTTGGGCGATCAGTGCTGGGGTGTATCTTGGGTACAGAGCGGCCAGCCCCGGCAGTACTGCTACTACAAGTCTCCGGGTGCCTTCCTGATCCCTCAGCCTGCGGGAGTTGTCGTATTCTCTGCTGGGCCTGCAAACTCCAGCTCCAACTCCAGCTCCAGCTCTAGCTCCAGTTCCATTGTTGGTATTACAACCTCTTCGAGCCTCACCAGTCCCGCTAGCTCTTCGGGAACTTCATCGATCGCTGGCTTCAGCTCGAGCTCGAGCTCGGGGACATCGTCCAGGTCCGCAACCTCAGTCTCGAGCGCCTCGACTGCAGTTAACACTCCATTCCCATACAAGTGCCCCGACAACAACGGCCAGCGGGTCCAGTACCCAAACGGAGAAACCTACATTATTGGCTGTGGTTACAATGCCAACAACGGCATAACTGAGAACAGGAATGCTCAGACCTTCAACGACTGCCTCCAGTACTGTAGCGCGGCAAGCAGGCCAGCTCAGCCGAATTTCGGATGCACTGCAGTCGTCTGGTTCGGTGGGGCCAACGGTGCTGGTGGAGGTGTGTGTCAGTTGAAAGAGGGCAACAACGTCGATTTCACTGGCACGGGCAACGATGATACATTGGTTGCGGCTATCGATGTGAGATACTACGCGGGTCGGGCTGTGATCACAGTCGCCTCCTCGTCTACGGTCATGTCGACGACGATGAGCTCACCCTCATCGACTTCTCTGTCGACATTTTCGACACGCTCTGCTTCGACATCGTCTTCGGCATTGTCATCCTCGTCACTGACATCCTCTTCCGCATTGGTGCAATACCCATCGCAATCGGCGTCATCGTCAGCATTGTCATCATCCTCTTCGACACTGACATCTTCTTCGGCATTGATCCAATATCCCTCGCAATCGGCGTCGTCTTCGGCACTGTCATCTTCTTCTTCAGCATTGCCATCATCCTCTTCTACACTGACATCGTCGTCTTCGACACTGAGATCGTCTTCTTCGACACTGACATCGTCCTCTTCGGCACTGACCTCATCCTCTTCGGCATTGGTACAATACCCCTCGCAATCGACTTCGTCCTCAAGCACGTCCGCTACTGCGATATCAACGACGTCTTCCGCGACATCAATGCTTCTATCATCGTCTTCTGCAGTGTCCTCCACGGTGACATCGTCATCCCAGACATCGTCTTCTGCGACGTCCTCTGCTCTACCGCCGTCTTATGCAGTGTCTTCTTCGGCGACGTCCTCTTCGGCGACGTCCTCTTCGACGGTATCTGCTTCGCCGACATTCTCTTCTGCAACGTCGTCTCCTGCAACGTCCTCATCTGCAACGCTCTCTTCGACGATATCCTCTCCTCTACCGCCGTCTTATGCAGTGTCTTCTTCTTCGTCGGCGACATCATCGTCATTATCGACATCCTCTTCAGCAGTATCCTCTCCTGCGACGTCATCTGCTCTACCACCGTCTTACGGAGTGTCTTCTTCTTCGCCGACATTCTCTACGGTGATTTCCTCTTCTCCGACCTCGTCCTCCGCCACCTCGTCTTCCCCACTATTATCTTCTCTGGCGTCCTATCTAGTTCCGTCCTCGACGGCATCATCCTCGGCAACATCGTCTTCTCTGACTTCGTCTTCACTGACGTATGCTTCCCCCTTGGTGGCATCCTCTTTGGAACAATACCCTGCGTCGTCAACCATGTCATCCTCGTCTTCCAGCTCCTCAGCCGCGACGACACCGACCGCGTTCCCGTACGCTTGCCCTGCAAATGACGGACAGACAGTGACAGATTCAGCCGGAGCTCGTTACGTCTTGGCTTGTGGACGCAGCACGAACCATGGCCCGTACAGTCAACGAACGGCCAGCACTTTCAACGATTGCTTCCAGATGTGTGACGACGAGGCGGGAGTAACTCCTGGAAGCCCAAGTTGTACAGGTTTCGTCTTCTTCGGTGGCGCAAACGGTGTTGGTGGAGGCATCTGCCAACTCAGAGAGAAAGACAATCATGATTTCACCGGAGAAGGATATGACCCAACCCTTGTGGCGGCAATCCGAGTGGAAGCATACGCTGGAAATATGGCGACGATGTCGTCTTCTTCGATGACAGGCCTTGCCACCTCGACGGTGTCTTTGAGCACTTCAAGCGTCGTCGTTTCATCATCAGCCAGCAGCGTTGGCGACCTACCTGCTTACTCGACGACACTACTGAGCTCAATTTCGGCCAGCATCAGTATTGACAGCCCAACCGCTTACTCGAGCACTGATGTAGCCACCGAGATCATTTCTTCAGCGACCCAAAGCAGCTCTGACAGCGCTGTGGAAACACCTCCAGCTTACACAAGTTCGATGACAATGTCCAGCTCGTCAGAGCTTGGACAATACCCAAGCGCAACAGTATCATCAAGCTCAACGACCACTAGCGATGCAACCACCTCGTCGTCGGGCGCAGCAATTATGTCAATGGTCAGCTCCCTCTCCAGCGCAAGCGCGATATCTTCGAACGGCCAGACATCTACTTCTGGACCTCCTGTCTACGTCGAAAGCTCGAGCACTGCTTTGCAATCGTCTGCCAGTGCCTCACTGTCGGAGACCTCGGCGTTTGGCGCTGGAAGCAGTACGGGAATATTGTCGTCTTCATCCTTGGTCTCAAGCCTGCCCGCTACTGACCAGACATCGCCAAGCACTTCCAGTGGGGGCAGCCCACCGTCTTATTCCGGAGGCGAAGACTCCACCACAACCACTCTGCCGCCTACATACGTTAGCGTCAGCACATTCTCATCGCAGGAGAGCCCGATCCCAACCTGTGGCGCCGGATCTGATACCGCCAGCATATCCGCGGGCGGAGACAGCACATTGTGCCAGGATCCGTACGGAAATACTTACGAAGTCTCATATGGCTCGAAGCAATATACCGGCAGAGTTACCAAGCGAGCAGTGACGTCCAACGTCAACGAGTGTTTGCTTCTGTGCAATTTGGAAGCTGATTGTGAAGGCGTCAACTACGTTGGAGACACCTGCACGATCTTTGCGTAAGTCATCACACTTATCTCCCCCTTGTTATTCTAGTACTAACAACATTCCCAGCGAGATCACTGGTACAACCGACGTGACTACAGGACCACCTGCGGTGGCTGCCACCAGACCCGCAGATGTGAGCACCACCTACACAGAATCTCGGACGTCGGTCCCCGCATACACGACTCCTTCACAGCCACCGATCTACGGCACATCGAGCACGTCACTCTCGGGTTACGAGTCCATGAGCGGCAGTCCCGGCTCATCCCCAGCGATGTCCACGCCCTCCATAACAATGAGCACCTCGGCATCGCCGTCAGTCGTGTTGCCATCTTACGGCGGCGACAGCTCGCCCGCTAGTGCGCTACCAACTCTCAGCTCAAGCGGTCCTAGCAGTCTGTCTGTAACGGGCCCAGCTTCGGCACCAAGCCAGTACACCAACCCGGATGGTGCGTCTTCGCGAAGCAGCAGCGGTCCGGCAAGCTACTCGAGCGGAATGACAACGTCTGTGAGCCAACTGCCAGTGGGTTCGGCTTCCCTATCTGCTCCTACGATTGGCCTGTCAAGCTCCTCGCAGAGCCAGGTGGCGTCCAGCAGTGGCTCAGGCCAGTCATCTCTGTCAGCTTCAAACGGTGTTTCTCCGATCTATGGTGGCAGCAGTTCGACGCTAGTCCCGTCCAACAGCTTGCCCCCAGTGTATGGAGGAAGCTCCTCAGCTAGCTCGGTCGTTGTAAGTAACACTCCTCCACCGTATGGGGGCAGTTCATCCAGCCAGGCTCCTCCACCGTATAGAGCTAGCACGACTAGCTCGGCACCTTCGAACAATTCTCCGCCGCCTTACGGGGAAAGCATCACTGCTTCCGCCCCGACCACCTCCTCGGCGACTCCTCCGGCCGAAACACTCTGCCCGGCATACAACAACAGCAATTACACCGACTCCAACGGCGCAACGTACACGGTGCTCTGCGGCCAGGACATCACTGGCACACCTTTCAACCCTAGCTACAAGCGCCAGGCTACAGCTTATACAATCCAGTCGTGCATGTCAATCTGCGACAAGTACACTGCTTGTGTTGCTGTGTCTACTGACGGCCTGAAGTGCAACCTCTTCAGTTCAGTCATTGGCACTGTGGGCAGTCCTGGTGCCGTTGCCGCATACAAGGTTTCTGGCCCGCCCACCAATGTCGAGACGGTCACCGTCTGTGCCAATAGGTCGACAGCATACACTACGGTGTGGACAACGGCGACCCAGACGACCTGTCCGCCGAACTCGGCCTGCACTGCTGGGACTGGTCTTGTTGGAAGGAGCGGAGCCCGCTAGTCTGAGGCGTGATAGTTGGGCTGTATTCTAGTGATGTGATTTGATTCTTGTTGTGGTTTGCAGGGTGTGAGGTTCGCGTTTAATTGTATTTGCAGCGTAATCGTCGTCGCAGAACTTACCTAGATAGCTTAGTGGTATATCAATTCACTCGTTTGCGCATGAACATTAGCCCTAGGTTTGGCTGCCTCCACGATTGCATGTGTGTTGCATCCGTTCAGATTGCATTCCAGCATTCAATGCCTTGACGGGCTTCCAACTTCGGGGAAACGTCGGGCCATACATCTGGACGTCAGCTGGTGGAGTCCAAGGCTCCAAGGGCTCGCAACTCTTGTGCTCGTAGAGACCTACCGTACCCACGATCTTTGGACGAATTGATTGCAACGATTGGTGCTGGAGTGCATAGCTGCTGAATGCAACAGCAAAACTGGTCCCATAATCCGCAATGGTCTGCCTTACCACTACATGGACAGACACCAACCCCCACTAACTTCCACCCAGTCTCAATCACTCCGACCCTACCTCTCCTGCGTGCGCAGCACCCTAACCGCCGCACTCTCGCTTTCCAACTTCGCGTCGCAAGCCAGTGAAAGACACAACGTCCCCGAGATTGAGGCAAACACCTCGCCCGAACTCATCCTCAACCCATTGACCGTTGCGCGAAACCAAGAAGAGCGTGTCCTTGTCGAACCGTCAGTGAACAGCGTGCGTGTCAGCATACGGATAAAGCAGGCGGATGAGATCGAGCACATCCTGGTACACAAGTTCACGAGGTTCTTGACCCAAAGAGCGGAACCCTTCTTCATCTTGCGGAGGAAGCCGATCGATGTAGGTTGATGTGGAGGCATATGCGTACATCACTGGGCAACTAGACTGACACGTCGGCAGGGCTATGATATTTCGTTCCTGATCACCAACTTCCACACGGAGGAGATGTTGAAGCACAAGCTGGTCGACTTTATCATTCAGTTCATGGAGGATGTCGACAAGGAGATCTCGGAGATGAAGCTCTTCTTGAACGCGAGGGCTCGTTTCGTCGCCGAAAGCTTCTTGACACCGGTATGTATGTCCCTGTCTTCCTGTCTTGAGAAGGTGCTAAGTTTTAGCAGTTTGACTGAGCGATCCATACTATGACGAGGACCACGACTTGCGGGAGCACGCCGTTCTATGGCTGCTCGCTCCAGAACCAGCGGTTATGCATGTCGGCTAGCCCAAGATCATGAGCAGATACACCATGAGCAGGATACAGGCATCCATATAGGTTCAGTATGCTCGATCAATGGTAGAGCACGTTCCCAATGTCTACTGCGTGTCATGTATGCCTCTCTCTCTCTCTACTTCGTCGATCCCGTATGGTTGCACTGAGCAACAGACTGATTGAGCAGCACCGGATTGAAGACGACCGCACCAGCTGCCACATCATTCTCGTAGCTGTGTGCGATATATTGGAACACACAATCGACCAACAAACCATGACAGACTGTCATCTCTTTGATATGCGGTCTAGCCACTCATGTCAGCCAAAGCCAGACCACTACACCATTGCATGTCTCGCGTCGTATGCGTTCGCCGTCTTGAGTGGAGGTCCTCGGCGACACTCTGGTATGCAATGACTACCGCTCTTCACATGCTCCCGAATGCGCAACATGCGTCATCCATATGTCGCACCTTGCTCCAACCTCACTGCAATCGCTTCCACGACCCCGCGTATTCACCCATTTCTGCCGATCTTTCGCTCTATCACATGCGCGCTAGTGGTGGTGCCTGAGGCGGCCACTGAGGTACAATAGCTCAAATGAAGCACAGCTTGATTCTCCTTTCTTCTTCTCTCTCCAACAACCACGGTGCCATTGGATTTTCGGTCCATTGAAAATCCAGTCGCAGGCGAGGACTGCCATTAGATAGCCACTCGCGAACTTACCATTGGAAGTGAGAAAGCTAACCCAGTGACCAGTATCCTCCTCTCTACCGCGACAATGCTCGCAAACAATGAAGGGCAGGGCGATCCGAACGAGTGAGATCCCTCCCACGACGCTCATATGGCACCTCAACAATCAGTTGCTAATACTCAAATAGCCCAAGCAGATTTCCCGTCCCGCGCTACGTGCCGCTCAACTCCTTCGACGACATTCCAGCCCGCCCTGACTCCAGCGCATCCACCCAATCGAGCAGCAGCGGCTTTGCTTCTCAGGTCAGCGACGACGGTGGAGTCACGCTGCCTCCCGCCAGTGTTGTCAACAGTCCCAGCCATGACCACAGTGAGCCAGCCTCAGTTGAACGCACGGGCGCCACGAACGCGCAAGTTCACGCTCCCCTGCCGATGCGTGTCCTCAGAAACATTAGCATCCAAGGCGCCGCTCACGCCAACTTTGCCGATAGTTTCACAAGCGCCCCAAGTGCCAACCTCGCTGGACCAGAAGTCTCTGCTTCGCAACCTGCGCTCCCAATCCAAGGCGATGAATACTACATCATCAACAGCGCCGCTCACGCCAACTTTGCCGATGTCTTCACGGATGGTTCGCACACCGCCTCATCGACCGCTCACCGTGTCGCACCGCAGATCTCCACTTTGCAGCCTCCTTTCCAAACCTATGCCAATGGAAATGGAACTGGCAGCGTGAACATTCCGAAGAATGATCGTATCTACGGCAACCTGAAAGACAACCGTCTTAGCAGCCTGGACAAGCCCACGTACGGCAACGGTAGAGGTAAGGCGAACAGCCGCACCTACAACAATGGAATCCCCCGGCGCAACCGCCGCGACAACCGCGTCCAAGGCCCTCAGCAAGTAATTGCCGGCAGCTTCGGTAACAACAATGCTTTCGCCACGAATGGCAGCCGTTATCCTCGCGTCACTCACCGTGCGATCCAGCAGTACCCAGCTGTTAACGGGGTGCTTTTCCAAGAGTCGCGCAACAACCAGGTCTCCAAATACCGGGCCTCCAATAACAACCAGGTCTTATACAACCAGGTTCCCAACAATCAGATTCCCCACTACCAGGCCTCCACCAATCAGGTTCCCTACAACCTGGCCTCTCACAACCAGGTCTGCAACCCTCAGGTTCCCTACGACCAGGTCTCTCACAACCAGGCCTTCAACACTCAAATCTCCAACTACCCGGCCTCCATGAACTTGGTCTCCACCTACCAGATCACCAATTACCAGGCTCCCAACAACCAGCCCGTGGCTTATCATGCCCAAATCCCGCATCAGACGCAGTTCCCGACCCCTCTCTCCATGTTCAACCCGCCGCCTAACCCCTTTGCCGCGCCTGAACGCACAAGAGCCACCATCCTAGCTGATTTCATCCGCGCGGGTGCCACGGACGACGGCGTGCTTCTCGACCCCGACGCTCGTACATCGAGAACCGGCTCTGATCACCGCCAGCGTCGCCACACCGACAGCGCGCAATTCGGAACTCCGACGCGCTCTCGTGAATCTTTTGTGTCTCGTGGCCTTCGTCACAACGGCTACGGCAACACACCGTCTCGTTCTCAACAGTCTCGTGCGATGAGCTCGCCTCTAAGCAACATGCAATCCGCAGAATCTTATGGCATTCAAACTGCTCGCACTCCGGCCACTAACCTTCCCAGCCTGCTTCAGGGGCAGCCATTGCCGCCACCTGCCTGGCTACGCGAGGTCGGTGTCCAGCAGCCTACCCTGGATGAGGCACTGAAACCACTTCCATTCTCCAACCCCTTTAAGAATGTCCCTTTTCGTGGGAATGGTGTGGTGAAGTTCACCAACATCCCGTACGGCACGCAAAAAAATGAACTCATCGCTTGCCTCGGTCGCAATGCGCGCCCTGTCAACATGCCGCTGGGTTCACCCTACTATGCAGTGCATATCATCATGGACCGCCACACAGGAAGTTAGTTAGAACATGGAAGCCCATTCAACCCAGGGCAATCCTTCTTCTATCTTTGAATATTCCACTAACCCGATTTTCCACTAGAGACTGGCGACGCCTATATTGAGCTACCTACCGCCAGAGATGCTTTGCAGACCGCGAGAGCCATGATGCGTTTCGCCACTGATGGAAGCCGACCATTGAAGATCGGCGACCGCGAAGCCGTCGTTCAGGTTTCCACTCCGGAAGAGCTCATGGCCGCGCTCTTCCCCCATGCTGGTGCGGTCGAGTGGACCGGCTACACTCCCCGTGTCATCGATGTCGATACGTTGTTCTATCGGGATCAACCGCGAGGAGTCCCTTTCACTGGTTTCTGCAGCAACGAAGAACTCGCCATGGTTGCCAAATTCGCCGAGAGCCAAAATCGAGTAAGTCATCCACCGATTCATGCGCTACTCTAGCTAACATCACTACAGTCTGCCTTCATCCAGCGTACTCCTTACCGCCTGTACGAGTGCATCATCTCGACGCTGTACAGGTTCCCGTGGCACACACCACAATACATGACGCTCAATCAGCGCAAGAAACTGTACGAGACTGTTCGTTGCTGCATCCAGGCCCTCATCACGGCTCTCGAACGCGATGAGCGCGAGAGACACACCGCCATCTCGGAGTCTCTTCTCCAGGAGCTTTCCACTGCAGCTCTAAGCTGTGTCGGTTTCAGCGAACTACAAAAGGCCTCCTTTGTTGAAGATTTGACTGCTCGCGGTCACGTTGACTTCGCCATGGGACGTGGCATGAATGCCCACCACGGCGGCAGCAGCTTATTCAGTGGCTCATGGCCCTTCATGGCCCTGGTTCCGCAGGCTTTTGTCGACAGCGAGCTGCTGAAGGTGCGTCACATCCTCTCTTCCTTCTCTCATCTCCTTGCTAACCTCACTGCGCAGTTCTACATCTCACTCGTTTCCAAGGCCAGCGAAGTCACGAAGGACACGTCCCTTTATGATACGGCAGCCTACCTGGAGCATGATCCCAGGCCATTCGGCACGTTCTCAATCAACTACAACAGCCAGGAACTGGGCAGCCTTACCCTGGAGGACGTCGTCCGGTCCGAAATCGGTGCCGTTGCGCAGATTCTGTCTACAGTGCTCCTTGGTGGCTGTTCGGGTCCCCTGTTCGAGCTCGAATAGAGACTGCGTTGACGGCATGATTTGCTTGACAAGGTATTGTGGCATGCATCTTTCAACAGATGGCATTCTTCCCTTGTTCCTCCCTTTCTCAACACCACAGCACTTCTTCTCCTATTTCCGGGTCCAGCGGCACACCCTTCTTGCCTGGCCACGAAATATCTCCTCTTTGGACTGACTTGTGGCATTTATCAGCACTCTCGTCACTCCTACCTCCAGGCCCCGGTTCTCGGTGTCACCCCAAAAATGACCACGGTAACTGGTCTTTTCTTATTCTCCTGGTCTTGACACTCCACACCACTGAGCATACTTTATCATCGATGCTCTCACGCATCATCACAACGGTGGGTCTCGGTCTTTCTTTCTTTCTGACTTCTGGCATCCAACATCACTGGGCATACCTTACGCAGTACCACATCCAGGTTGGTCCACTTTTTCGATGCCTACATGCATCATCACAACAACAGTGGGCAACTGGATACTTGCTTTCTTCGTGTACTGCTTTGAATCTCGGGCCAATGTCGCGGTAGATTTCGGGCCTTCACCCTTTACTCAGCATGGTTGGCGGACCTGTGTTGTGAATGGGCAGCGAAGATCCTAGGCTAGAAGGTCTGCAAGTAAGTCAGTGCAATAACAAGAAAACTTTGCTACATTGTCTGATTCCATGGTCTTTCAATCTGTTCGTGATGTAGGTTGGCCGGGTAGGGTTCCCTCGCTGGCTGATCGAGCTGGCGCGTGCCATGGTGTGCAATGCGTTCAAGGTCCCTTGGTCTCGTGCCCCCCCCACGTCCGCGTTGAATGCCCATTTTCCGTACGATTTCCTGCTCCTGCAATTCTGAGCAACATAATCACAATAAAATCGCACACTACCATCAATTCACAACAATTGATCACAGGGGATATGGTCTAGCGGTATGACATCTTCTTAGCACCGTGCTTCACAGCACATGTTAAGTGGAGAAGGTTCCCGGTTCGACTCCGGGTTTCTCCATACTACTTGTCTTCGGATGAGAATAACCTTTTGTGCTTCTTACGGACATCCAAGCTATCAGCTTTTTGCTTCGGTGCGGTCTGATGTCTTCACTTTGTGACCTGGGCTTGTGGGCTCGGGGACAGGAAGGTAAACGTTCCGGGTCGCTTAATACATTCGTTCCATAGGGACCATGGAATGGAGGCAAGAGGGGGGTTGTGGGAGTACTGATCTGAAAGGCAAGAGTAGTGAAGCGTGGCGCGAGTACCTGTCAGCTTATACTTTGAGTGCAGCATTGCAATAGTTTTGGGCGTCGGAGATTTGTATCGGTGGGGTGAGGAAGTTCGGTTCCACATCTGTCTCTCTATCTGTGGCTGATCATGCGGCTATCTTCTTGCTCTCCCGACTCAGTCCTTACCGTGAATCGCAGCATACCTCATGACCCTTGCGCATGCTCCTCAGCACCCAGAACTCTCCCTTCGATCCTTCCACCATAAGTGCCGCCATCCAGAATCCAACCCTCATTGTCGTCTTCGTCCATCTGCACTTTCCGCCAAGTACTGTTTCTTTCAATCCTCTCAGCACCCTTGCCCTTGTCTTCCTTGGCCCTCGGCCGTACCATGGCGCCAACGAGTGGGTTGTTGGAGAAAGCACCCGCTTTGCCACCCTCGGGCGCCGGGGCTTGGTAACCGCCATCTTCAAGCTCATCCTCGTCGTCAGCCGAGAAGTCCGGCTTCTCGACTTCGGCCATGCGGCGCACGATCTTGCCGCCTTTGAGATCGATACTCGCAACCATCTGGCGCTTTTCGTATTCGGGCCTCGCGCTCCATTCCATCTCGCGCAGCATGCGTTGCTGCTTTTTGAGCTGCTGCGCGCGCTCCTGCGGGCTAGCCCACATGCTGGTGCCGGACGTAGGAATGTCGTAGTCGGCAGCTTCGTCGTGGATACGTGTACGGCGGGCGTTGTTGGCCTGGAAAGCGAGGAGGCGGTCTCTGTGCGCCTTGGCCTTGTCTTTGGCGTCTTCATCTTCACTCGCAGCAGCAGAGGAGAGAGGCGAGGGCTTTGTCGAGGAAGAGGTTTGTGCGAGGAATTCGCGGCCGGTGAAAGCGCGGGCTTTGCCAGAGGCGACTTCGGCTTTCTTCTGCGAGGCGTTGTTGGCTTTCATCTTCTCTTCGCCGCGCTCCTCCTTGAGGATGCGGAGGACTTTGGATATTTCCTCGTTGGATATGATGGCTGAGCCGCAGAAAGTGCAGGGCCCAAGGCCTTGTTTGAGGCAGATGACTTTGCCACATGAGAGACAGTTGGGTGCCATGTCAAGCAGTGGGTGGCGGGTGCCCATGCAGTTGCAGTTTCGTTTCTTCGTGTCTGCGGGCGAGTCCGAGGCAAGGGAAGGATTAGTTTGGATCTCGAGAGAGCGAATGGCAGAGTCTAGATCTGAAAGAGCGGTGGAAGCTCCATGCATCGCAGTACCGCCAGTGAGCTTGATTTTGGTTTTGCGTGACGGGCTGGCATTCCTCGACGATGAAGCAGAGCCTTTCTTCGCCGGCGGAGCAAGAGCATCCGAGATCAGCTGTCCAGCAACAGAGGGCGGTGCTGTGTAAGCTTGCTGCTTTGTACTAGGCGCACCCGTATCGGTGATCAGAGGCATCTGCTTTGCGTCTGGCTTTCCTCGGAGCGCCAGATTGTCGGCAACCTGCTGCTTGTGATTCGGGCGAGCAGCTTTTGGCGCGTAGTCTTCTTCCTGTTGCTTGCGGTAGCCGCCGGCCACGTTGCCGCGATCTTCCAGCTGCCGTGCAGGCAAGGCATGAATGTTTGCTTTCTTCTTCCCCTGCCTGGGCTTTGCTCGGGGAACTTCATTGCCAGACGCTGGGGATGCTGTGCGTGGCGTGCCATTGTTCGAACTGCTTGCTTGTTGCACGGGAGAAGGCTTTGAAGCCGCCTCATTTGGAGGTCGCTGGCGCCGCGTGTTGAAGCTCGATATGAACTCAAATGCTTGCGGCGAGTCTCCGAGCAGGTTCTTGAGATGCTCTGCAGCAACATTCTTGGAGAGCGTGTCCGTGTATGTGATGATTTGTTTCAGGCTATCTTCATCCAATGGGAGTAATTGTTGAAGACGAGGCACTGCCCATGCTTCCAATGAGGCGGCCATGGTTTTTGGTCAGAGTTGTCCGCTGGGGTGGTGTGTATCGCTGCGTCTGGTCTTACTCTTGATATCGTCATGCACCTCGACGCTTCGGCCCACACACGGAGACGGAGACCGGTTGCGCCTTGGGCCGCCCTCAGGCCGACTTCTACTTGCGCAAGATCGGGTAGTATGGGAGGAACGGTCCGCAATGGTTTCTATTTCAACTTCAATTCACGGCGATTGTAGGAGAGCGTTGTCGCAATCTATCGCGAGTGGCAATCAACGATCGGGTAGATTAGAGAACAGAATGGCGACACTGCAGCGCACATGGATTACTCGTAGCAGGCAAACGTTCAACAAGGGAATCGATGGGAACTGTTGTTTTAGTATCGCAAACATTTTATAGCGTACAGTGACAAGGAAACGACAACGCAAATTATTTCTTCTTTCGCGCGAAACTTTCAAGTGTTGTACCGAGTCACCGTAATGTTACAGACTCAGCCTCGCGTTGTTAAAACCACGTCATCTCGACACCTCCCGATAGGAAAGCCATGTGGCTATGGAGTGGCAGACGCTCGAAAAACAAGGACAAAAATTGAAAAGACGACGAGTGGCCACCGAAAGCATAAACACCTTGCAGGAAAAGGAGCGCAGAAATCCTCGCATCAAGCAAATAACCTCCAACGCCCAGCTTATTGTCGTTTAACAGCTCAAGAGACCGGCTCCTTAGGCATGGCGGAAAGCAAGAGTTCGTCGTCAGTCTGAGTTTCGGCGTTCTTGTACACGCCGTTCCTCTGACTCATTCTGGGCATCCCATCGCTCATTACAGACATGTCGCCATCGTCCTTCGTCGTGAAGTCTAAAAGGTGTTAGTGGGCGGGACTCAAATACTATCGAGCAGCGGGAAATAAGTTTACGAACCGACTGATGGGGTGAGGATCGAAGGATCAGGGTACGGGTATTGGCCATCGCGTGGCATCGACGCTTGGACGCCTGGGTTAGGCGGAGGCAGCGTCGGGGTGTGCGGTTCGTCGGTGGGTCTCTTACGTCCAGCTTCCTGACCCTGCATCTGAGGAGGAGTGCCCTGTTGTGGCGGCTGTGGGTACACGGGCTGTCCAGGTTGTTGTTGGTAGCCCGGAGGCGGGGGAGGGTACTGCCCAGGCTGTTGTTGGCCTTGTGGAGGGTATTGATCACGCTGCTGCCCAGGCTGTTGTTGGTTGTGAGGCAGAGGTTGGCCGTATGCACCTTCTAGAGCGTTAGTCAAGCGACTGGTCCATGCATGTGAGTTCTGGCAGACTTACCATAGAGCTGGGCGTTTGGCGGAGGCTGCTGACCGCGCCAGACGGTGTGTGCTGGGACGAAAGCTTGTGTCTGGGCGGAGACTGGCGTGAAGACGCACTCTTGGGAGAAGCGCTGGCAGTTTGTGCAGCGACCGTCTTCAGATTGGTCGAATCCAGAGCAACGGATCTATCACACGCGTCAGTGTGAGTTCGCAGCACGCGACATGCAACCATGCAACGCGCTCGTCGCGATCGTGTCGCACCGTCGCGTCGTATCGTAACGCATCACATGTTATTGCTTGTTCATATCCAACGCACCTTTCTCCTGCGACAGTATCGGCATGCGATTGCTGTCCTTTGACGCGGCGCGGGCTGGGCCGGTGCGGCGTAGCCCATGGGAGGCCCGTAGCCCGGGTACATTTGCGCGGGCGGCGGTAGGGAACGGTACGGATCTTGCATGACGGGCTAGCAGAACGTCAGTATTTACGAACCCGTGCAAATAGTCATACACCAAGCAAGTCACATACAGGATGCTGAGGCTGAGGCGGCACGGCTTGTGAGAGCGACGGAATCTGTTTTGTCGCATCAGCATCAAGATCTTCCTCGACCAGCTGGGCGAGCTGGGGATCGATCGCGCCCATTTTTGCGGAAGCGTGGAGATGCGACTTCAAGCGACCGGTCTAGAGGGTGGAAGTGAAGGTGTGCAATGCTGTGGGGAAGAAGGGAATTGTTCGAGGTTACGCGGTATGCAGCTTGGGCTTGGCAAAGACTTACTTGATTGGGCCGGGGTGCATACTGGCCATTCTGCGGCTGCGGAGACCATGGCTGCTGTTGCTGCTGCTGCTGAGGCTGCTGCTGTTGTTGCTGCTGAGGTTGTTGCTGTTGAGGTTGCTGTTGTTGAACCTGCTGCTGCTGCTGCTGTTGTTGTTGCGGCGGCGGCGGAGCTTGACCAGTCGGCGTCTGTTGTTGCGGCGGAGGTTGCTGCTGCTGCTGCTGCATGGGCGGGTTGGGAGTCCATTGCGGCGTGGCCGCGGGCTGTTGATAACTCATGATGGTCGTGGCGGCGTGGGAGGTGGCGGCGACGACGGCGCGAGACGCGACGGCAAAAAGGACGTTTGCGCGCGAATGGTATTGCGATTATTCGTGCAAGGGCATGCAGGCGTGACGGAGTTCGTGTTGCACGAGAGACGGAAGCGCGGCCTGCGGACGGGCCGTTGACAGTGCGATATTTCAATGGCGAGACGCGAGCTTGGGTTGGCAGGTGGTGGCGGCGACGAGGTGTTGTTGTTTGTGCACGTGCGGGACAGAGCGGAGGGTGAAGGGCGTTATGTAGAGTATTGTGGTGTGGTGTGGCGTGGTGAAGTGTAAGTGAAGTGTAAGTGTAGTGGCAGTGAGCAAGAGAATAATAGGTGGTAGACTCTAAGAGTGAGAGCCGACAAAACCTCCCACGAGATTGGTAAGGGCGAGAGCGGGAGGGAGGGAAAAAGCCGTGGGGTCGCCGCCGCTTTCAAGGACTTTTCTCTCTCGACCTGCTGCAGAGGCTCGCTCGCCCGGCTGGCTCTGGCTCGCGAGGCCCGACCCCGGTAAGAGTAAGAGTGTACTAAACAGTGTGCAGGGTAGGCGCGCGCCGCCTGGCTTTGCTTGGGAGGGTCAGAGAGGGCTGGCTGGCTGGCTGGCTGGCTGGCTGGTGCTTGCTGCTTCCTTCCACGCTGCTGCTGCTGACGGCCCCGTTGCTCGCACGCACGCAGTTAGTGTTAGGTGCTAAGTCTGCCTGTACCAACTACAGTAGCTGCCGAAAGCCTGCAGTAGCGGCGCAAACGGCTCGCTGCTGGCTAGTGCCCGTCTCGGGATTCGACTGCGACTAAGCGAGCGGGCCTGCTGGGAATGGATGGAAGTAGTACAGGGAGAGAGCTTGGAGACACGACCGAAGGTCAGCCAAGTCAGAGGTCACGTCGTGTACGAGAGAGCATAGAGGTAGGTCACTCTGTCACTCTGTCTGCAAGAGTCTGCCTCTCACGTCTCTCTTCCGTCTGCGCCCGTCAAACTTGGTGTCGTGGGACTGCGCCGTGGCACAGTGCAGTGGGGATGATCTCTGGATCTCTGGTACCTTCGTTCGCCAGGCGGCCGGTGGCGAGATGGCGGTGCGTGCTGTCTGGCTATAACCATTCGTCAGCTGTTGCGGCACCGCTGGTCAAGTTCAAAGTAAAAGAATCAGTAACGACGATGCACCGAATGCAGCTGCCACGCCGGCTGACCTGGCCTGACCTATCTCACTGCTCTCTTGTTTGCGCATCCACCAACGACGGAGCACCATCCCCTCCACTGAGATTAATCGGACCGCAGCCGACCAATCACAAAAATGAGCTGCCACTCGATCTGCGCCGCCGGGCAGAGCCCGGACGTCGCGTGGCCTCCTTGCTAGCTCGGCTTAGTGGAGACGCGCTGAGTTCTTGAGCGGGCTTGATAAAGAGCACACTGCTCGTATTGCCACGCTTACCCTGTCCCGGTGCGCGCTCCGCCATCGTGCGTCTACCACAGATATGTGTGACTGGACAGCCTGGCGTCGATGGCAGCAGGAAGTAAGTGAAAGATGCCACAATGGGTGGCTCGAAAGCATCCGCACTGTATGTCGCCCCTCGCAAACTTCCTGTCCGCGCAGTGTGTCCGGGAAGTCGCAAATGTCAAGGCATCGACGCTTGACTGATATCAATCGACCAAGCATCGGCTGTGTGGCAGTACGCAGTAAACAAATGCTTCCGAGCTACTACTTACTTCGGGTTTGTAGGGCTGTCAGATCGATACGGGTCCGATAATTCGCGGAGTGAATGAAATAGGTAGCCGTCCTTGGTGTTCGCTCAGGGAATTAGGTAGAGAGTCAACAGACGTCGAGGTCGAAATGCTTGCGTCTTACTCCCGAATTCCGCGCTGCCCGCGATTCGATTTCGCTGTCCAGAGAAAGAAAGAGTAATCGAGCACCTATGCCTCCGAGTTCAACAAGAGTCAATTCGACGACCAAAGGCAAACGATCACTATGGACGTAGGAGATCTTATAACACTGTCGATCCGCCGTGCGGCGAAGCGTGCATTGCATGCATCTCGCACCCACCATGCACCCACCATGCACAAGCGGCATCGATACAGAGCGTCGACCTCGAGTATGGTGTCACCGACCGAGCACATATCAGGAATACTATCGGTCACATTTGACCCCGTCCGACGTATACTGCGGTATCGGCACGGCGCGGCAGGGCATACACTACGACACCTTAGCAGTGTGACTTACATGCACGCACGCGCGCCGCCGTGCGCCTGCACCTCAAACTCCACGTCACGGACATGTCGTGCCCACACTCATCGACATGCAGAACAGCGGCAGTTCTTCCTTGCCTCGCCCAGGCCGTGCACCACAAGACGCGATCGCTGATCAGTCAGTGCCACCCTCGTCCTTCACGACGGCAGCTGCGGCATTTGGCCGTATCCCATCCGTTGTGCGAAACCGCTCATGCGCCTCAGATGGCGCTGTGTAAACGCGGCTGAAGAAAGGTATGGAGGCGTGGGAGGAAGAGCCGGCCCTGCTGTGAGGAGCCGTTGTTCCGAGCGGCGATGGCGACGGCAGCGGGAGGTTTGGAGACGGAAGCTTAGCAACGGTGAGAGTATCATCATCATCATCATCATTACTGACTACATCGATCTTATGCCGGAACACATTACACGCAACCAACTTACTGTGGCATGCGCTGTCACTGACCGAGTGATGAGTACACCTGTGGCAACAGCGCGAGACCCATTATGCAATTACTGCTGCACAATCAATATAAATTAACGTTGGCAGTAATAACATTGATGAAAACGACCAAGTCATCAAAGCGGCACGCTTACGGCCGGTGCGGAACGACACGACACGACACGACATCGACGGGGCGTTCTCTATCTGGTATTGCATGCATCGGGTGTGCTCGGTATTCATCTAGGCGAAAGCTGCGACAGGCGCGGCGCGGCAGCTTCGCGAGCCCTCGAAACTCGGCCAATGCAGACAGTCGTCTTCTCGCATCATCATCAAACCAAGTTAACCTGCGGTACCTGGTACTTTAGACTTTACGTATCACCACGCTCTTGCATCCGGCCAGCCCCTCACTCCGCTGTCACAAACGGCAATTACCGCCGCCTCCAGAGTCAATTTTTGCAAACCTCTCCCAGTAACGTTCCCACCTTTCTCGCGTCCGCTGAGGCCAAGTGCTATGTACGCAATGGAATCGACAAGACGGGGGACTCCCAGCGACGGCGCTCCATGGCTCCACGCCGCCACGCGATCTGGACAGAGAGGCGGCGGAGCGGGCCAGAGGCCGACAGTCGTAGTCATGAAGGTTTAGCACTACTACTGCGGCTAGGGAAAAGGTGGCGTGTCGCAGGGGGCTGCCTGCACACCTGCAGCATCGGACGATACGGCGCGCACCCAACCGCACCGCTAGCTCTGTGAGTTCTGCCCGCTGCGGCAAAGCCCATGCCCACACCGGTCGCTCATCACATGACCAGAATGTGCTGCAGCTACCCGTCCACCCCGTTGCAGGCTAAACGATAAACAGGTAGTGCACCTGGGGAATTGGGGGAGCTCAGTCGTCGCGTCGCCGCCCGTCAGCAATAATGTCATGCATTGCACGCTGGCACGCCCGACGATCTAGAGGTTGCTGTATGCGTTGGCGGTACCTCCTGCTCGCTGCTGTTTTTGGTGGTGTGCGACCTCGACCTGTGAGATCGCCAGCGTTGCGGCTTCATGACCCGTCACTGCTGCGAGGGCATCAGGGCAGCATATTGTTAAATCCGACAAGTCTCTTTTGGCACATATGGGCTGATGTGCGAGGTCAGTCGGTCAATCCAAGTTTGACGTATTGCATGAAAGGAGCGGTCGTTTCTCACCAGAGTGGGTGGAATTCGAGTTTCATTGAAACGGCTTGCCCATGATCACAAGCCACCCGATGTGACATGCATCACTTCACGGATGATCTCCCAGGACACAAGACATGCGAAGAAACTCGATCGAGTGCCCAACGACAAGTCAACCCGTAGCTATGCTTCCTTGGCGGGACACAGGTCTCAACAATAGAACAACGCGATTCGAACACAGGCTACCCAGCCGTGCCAGCATTGTTCTTAAATCCATTGCACCCTCCTGTGTCACCTTCCAAACTGCCTACATCCTTGTCATCGACTCCAAGAGATATGGAACAACCAAAAACGCGGAAAACTCCATTCTTAAGACGTGTCTCACTATAGCCGACCCGTTGATATGGCTAGGGTCTCACACTGGCACACGTGAGTTGTACCAAGGTTCCAAAGTCACGTCTATCAACAACCGAACGATCCAAAGCGTGGCCTTTCCCATACGATTCATTCGGCTTCGTCATCGTCTCCCACGCCGGACGACTCAGCAGACTCGCCATCGCTCCCGTCATCTTCAGCCTCATCTTCCTCCTCCTCGCTCTCCGACTGTGCTTCATCAGGCATGACCACAGAGTTGAGATAGGTAATCTGTATAGGACAAACGTTAGCGACGATAACCACGACACCTGCGGGTCACCCATACGCGCCAAGCCGCGATGGAGGGTAGTCAACAAGTCAATGGACTTTCTAACGAGCTCCCTTGCCTGCTCGAGTCAACGATTTTCGATCAACCATCCACCAGCAATAAATGTCCACCAACACCAACCACAAGTATGGTCGGTTGATTGGCCATCATTCAAGCACATGAAACCACACAAGCGAGTTTACAGGCCACTCCGCCATTAGCGTTGCAGCCCATAGATCGCCAGCAGTAAGCCGTCACCCGTCGTGTCCCAACCGCCATCTCGCCATCATCGCAGCCCACGCGACGGCGACGCAGGTCCCAAGGCGATTTGACTTGACTTGAGAACTTCCCGCTCTCCAACGCAAGGCAACCCGGCCTTCCTCCTTCGAGCTCAGGGAAAATTTGACTTTCACAAAGCCAAGTCCCCTTCCATGGTACGGTGCGGCCGCAGGTGGGGAACGGGCAACGTGGTAGCACTAAAGAGGAAAGTTCGCCAACTTA